>Ga0335081_10002972_pt1 | contig 26631 bp, 23 predicted proteins | sample Lox_Sample_35_FD_206713 | JGI IMG/M metagenome (GOLD analysis project Ga0335081, IMG submission 206713) | Soil microbial communities from Loxahatchee National Wildlife Refuge, Florida, United States - Lox_Sample_3.5 | ecosystem: Environmental > Terrestrial > Soil > Wetlands | place: USA...
GACCCGGTGACGGCGCTGCGGCTGGCCGCCGGCGAGCACTGGGACCTGGTGGTCACCGACCTGGACCTGCCCGGCATGACCGGCCCGGAGCTGCTCGGCGCGCTGCGGCGGCTGGCGCCCGCGCTGCCGGTCGCGGTCGTGAGCGCGCACGTCCTGGACGGGGCGCCGGCCGGGCTGCTCGGGCCCGCGGACCGCTACCTGGAGAAGCCGCTGCGGGTGGACCAGCTCATCGCGACCGCGACCGCCCTGATCGGCCGGGGACGCGATAACCTGCCGACGTGACGGTAGACATCAAGAACGCTGGGGCGGTCGTCACCGGCGCGGGCGCGGGGATCGGACGGGCGCTGGCCCGCGGGCTGGCCGCGGCGGGCGCCCGGGTGGTGGTGAACGACCTGAACTTCGAGGCCGCGACGGCGGTGGCGGAGGAGATCGGCGGGTACCCGGCGCCCGGCGACGTGGCGACCGAGGCGGGCGTGACCGCGCTCATCGCCACCGCCCGCGATTGCCTGGGCGAGATCGACATCTTCTGCTCCAACGCCGGCATCGCGGTCGGGGCCGGCCCGGACGCGCCGGAGGAGGCCTGGCAGCAGTCCTGGGAGGTCAACCTGATGGCCCACGTCCGGGCCTCGCGTGAGCTGCTGCCGGCCTGGCTGGAGCGCGGCCGCGGCTGCTTCGTGGTGACCGCGTCCGCGGCCGGGCTGCTCACCATGCTGGGGACGGCCACCTACTCGGTGACCAAGCACGCCGCCGAGTCCTACGCCGAGTGGCTCGCCGCGACCTACCGGCACCGCGGCCTGGTGGTGCACTGCATCTGCCCGCAGGGGGTGCGGACGAACATGCTGGCCGAGTCGGGCGGGGCCGGGAAGGTGGTGCTGCAGGACGCGGCGATCGAGCCCGAGCAGGTCGCCGAGGCGCTGCTCGCGGGCCTGGCGGCGGGCACGTTCCTGATCCTGCCGCACCCGGAGGTGCACGGGTACTACCAGATGCGGGCGGCCAACCCGGACAGGTGGCTAGCCGGGATGAACCGGATGCAGCAGCGGATCGAAGAGGTTGAGCGAGGTATGGCATGAGGGCTTGGCAGGTGCCCGAGCTGGGCGAGCCGCGGGACGTGCTGACGCTGGCCGAGGTCCCCGACCCGGTGCCAGGTCCCGGCCAGGTGCTGGTGCGGGTGCTCGGCGCCGCGGCGAACTTCCCCGACGTGCTCATGTGCCGCGGCGGCTACCAGGTCCGGCCGCCGCTGCCGTTCACCCCGGGCGTCGAGCTGTGCGGCGAGGTCGTCGCGGCCGGCCCGGGAGTGACCGGGGTCGCGCCCGGTGACCGGCTCATCGGCGGTGCGATCGGCGGCGCCTTCGCCGAGCTGACGCTGATGAACGCGGCCAGCGCGCTGCCCGCCCCGCCCGGCCTGGACGACGCCGAGGCGGGCGCGTTCTTCATCACGTACCAGACCGGGTGGTTCGGGCTGCACCGGCGGGCCCGGCTGGCGGCCGGCGAGACCCTGCTGGTGCACGCGGCCGCGGGCGGCGTCGGCAGCGGCGCGGTCCAGCTGGGCAAGGCGGCCGGGGCCCGGGTCATCGGGGTGGCCGGCGGCGAGCAGAAGGCCGAGGTGGCCCGGGAGCTCGGCGCGGACGTGGTGATCGACCGGAACACCCAGGACTTCGTCGAGGTGGTCAAGGAGGTCACCGGGGGACGCGGCGCCGACGTGGTCTACGACCCGGTCGGCGGCGACACGTACGCCCGTTCCACCAAGTGCATCGCGTTCGAGGGCCGGATCCTGATCATCGGCTTCGCCGGCGGCCTGATCCAGTCGGCCGCGCTCAACCACGCGCTGGTCAAGAACTACTCGATCGTGGGCCTGCACTGGGGCCTGTACCAGAGCAAGAACCCCCAGCTGATCAAGGACTGCCACGCCCAGCTGACCAAGATGGTGGCGGACGGCGCCATCCGGCCGCTGATCAGCGAGCGGCTCGGGCTCGACGAGGTGCCCGCCGGGGTGCAGCGGCTGGCCGACGGAGGCACGGTAGGCCGGGTTGTCTTCGTCCCCTGAGGTCACGGGGCTTGGAGTCGATTTCTTCGCTCACGGCGGGCTCCCGGTTCCGCAGGTGACGATCGTGGAGGCCGAACGGGTGGCGTCCTCGTTCGGCCTGACGGTGCGCGCGCAGCCGCTGGGCAGCCAGCAGGACAGCAACTTCCTGCTGGCCAGCGGCGGCAGCGTGCTCGGCGTGCTGAAGATCGCGAACCCGGCGTTCAGCGCGGCCGAGATCGAGGCACAGGACGCCGCCGCCGCGCATATCGCCGCGGCGTGCGAAGACCTGCGGGTCGCGACCGTGACGCACGGACCGCGGCTCGTGCGGCCTGGAGCCGGGTGGAGCCGCTGGCCGGGCGGCTGCCGTGGCAGGCGGTACACGGCGACGTGACCGACGACAACGTGGTCTGCCGCGCCGGGCGGGGGCTGCGGACGCCGGACGGGATCATCGACTTCGGCGACCTTACCTCGTCGTGGGCCGTCGGCGAGCTGGCCGTGGCGATCACCTCGGTGCTGCGGCACGCCGGGGCCGAACCCTGCTCGGTGCTGCCCGCGGTGCGCGCGTTCGGTGGCTTGAGGCCGCTGTCGGCCGCGGAGGCCGCGGCGCTGTGGCCGCTGGTCGTGCTGCGCGCCGCCGTGCTGGTGGTCAGCGGCGAGCAGCAGGCCGCCATCGACGGTGTCAACGACTACGTGACCGGCGCGCTCGAGCACGAGCGGCGGTTGTTCGAGCGGGCCGTGTCGGTCCCGGCCGAGGTGATGACGGGCCTGATCCTGGCCGAACTGGGCCTGTCCGGGGAGTCGTTGCCGACTCCGCCGGGCGCGGCGGTGGATCTGGGGCGCTGCGCGGTGCTGGACCTGTCGGTCGTTTCCGGCACGGTGGACGAGGGGGCGTGGCTGGAGCCGGGGCTCGAGGACCGGCTGGCCGCGGCCCTGCTGGCCGAGGGGTACGACGCCGTGGCGACCCGGTTCGGCGAGGCGCGGCTGACGCGGTCGCGGGTGCTGGCCGGGGTCTCCCCCGCGACCGTCGCGACCGGGATCGACCTGTGGACGGCTCGACCGGTGGAGCTGCCGGACCGGCTGACGGTGAGGGGGGACGGGACCCGGCGGCACGTGAGCCTGCCCGCCGAGGGCGCGCCCGAGGTGCCGGAGCTGGTCCGGCCGGAGTACGCGGCGGGGTGGCTGTCGCTGGTCGCGGATCCCGGGCCGCTGCTGGGATTGCCGGCGGCTTCGCCGCCGGCCGCCGATGACCTGCTGAACCGCAGGCAGGCGTCGTTCGCGTCGGTGCAGGAGCACTACTTCGCGGACCCGCCGCGGATCGAGCGGGGCTGGCGGCACCACCTGGCCGCCACCGACGGCCGCGTCTACCTGGACATGGTGAACAACGTGGCCGTGCTCGGCCACTCGCACCCGCGGGTGGAGGCCGCGGTGGCCCGGCAGCTGCGGCGGCTGAACACCAACTCCCGGTTCAACTACGCCTCGGTGGTGGAGTTCTCCGAGCGGCTGGCCGGCCTGCTGCCCGCGCCGCTCGATACCGTGTTCATGGTCAACTCGGGATCCGAGGCGGTCGACCTGGCGCTGCGGCTGGCCCTGGTCGCGACCGGGCACCAGGACGTGGTGGCGGTACGGGAGGCGTATCACGGCTGGACCTACGCCTCAGACGCCGTATCGACGTCCACCGCGGACAACCCCAGCGCGCTGAGCACGCGACCGCCCTGGGTACACGCCGTCGACGCGCCGAACTCCTACCGGGGCCGGTACCGCGGACCGGAGTCCGTTCGGTACTGCGCCGACGCGGTCCTGGCCATCGGCGAGCTCGCGGGCCGCGGCCGTCCGCCCGCGGCCTTCCTGGCCGAGCCCTTCTACGGCAACGCCGGCGGCATGCCGCTCCCCGACGGCTACCTGGCCGCGGTTTACGCCGAGGTCAGGCGGCACGGCGGCCTCGCCATCGCGGACGAGATCCAGGTCGGCTACGGGCGCCTCGGCCGCTGGTTCTGGGGCTTCGAGCAGCAAGGCGTGGTGCCGGACATAGTCACGGTGGCCAAGGCGACGGGCAACGGGTACCCGCTCGGCGCGGTCGTCACCTCCCGGGCGATCGCGGAGCGGTACCGCGACGCGGGGTACTTCTTCTCCTCGACCGGCGGCAGCCCGGTCTCCAGCGTCGTCGGGCTGACCGTACTCGACGTGATCGGGGACGAGGGACTGCAGGCCAACGCCGCCCGGGTCGGCGCGCACCTGAAGGCGAGGCTGGAGGAACTGGCCGTTCGGCATGCCCTGATCGGGGCCGTGCACGGGTCCGGCCTGTACCTCGGGGTGGAGTTCGTCCGGGACCGTGGCACGCTCGAGCCCGCCACCGAGGAGACCATGGCCATCTGCGACCGGATGCTCGAGCTCGGCGTGATCATCCAGCCGACCAGCGACCGGATGTGCGTGCTGAAGATCAAGCCACCGCTGTGCCTGGACGTCGCGGGCGCGGATTTCTTCGCCGGCGCGCTCGACCGGGTGCTGGCCGAGGGTTTCTAGGACGCGCTCTGCGGTAGCTTCTGTCAGCGGTTCCTGACGGTAACGCTGGCCAGGGCGATGGCGACCAGGTAGCCGGCCGTGGCGACCAGGAGCGGGACGTGCAGGCTGAGCGCATGTCCCCGGCCCAGCAGGGAGCCGAGCACGGCCACGCCGAGCGCGCCGCCGGACTGCCGGGCGGCGTTCAGGACGCCGCTGGCCACGCCCGCGTGCTCCCGGCCCGCGGCGCCTACCACCGCTGCCGTCATGGCCGGCATGGCCAGCGAGATCAGGCCGATCAGCAGCGAGCCGGCCACGATCAGCGCGAGCGGCGTGCTGGCTCCCGCGGCGGCGAGCAGCGCCGTGCCCGCCGCCGCCAGGGTGAGCCCGGCGATCATCGGCTGCCGCGGCCCGAGGCGCGCGGTCAGCCGGCCGCTGGCCAGCGAGCCGGCCCCCGTGAACACGCTGCTCGGCAGCAGCAGCAGCCCGGTGGCCAGCACCGATTCGTGCCGCGTCTGCTGCAGGTAGAAGGACAGGCAGAGCAGCGTCCCGTACAGCGCCAGGTTGAAGATTATCCCGACGCCGGTGGCGCCGCTCAGCTGCCGGGACCGGAACAGCGTCAGCGGCAGGAGCGGGTGCGGGTGGCGGCGTTCGGCGCGGACGAAGAGCGAGCCGGCGATCAGGGCCGCGGCGAGCAGGGCGCCGGGCAGCGGGGCGAGCCAGCCCTGTTCCCCCGCGGTGATGAAGCTCGCGGTGAGCGCGGCCAGCATGCTCACCCCGAGGAGCAGGCCGGGGACGTCGGCCCGGCGGTCGGGGTTCCGCGGTGACTCGGTGGCGTAGCGTCGCAGCAAGACGATGGTCAGCAGGCAGATCGGCACGTTGACCAGGAAGATCGAGCGCCAGCCCGCGAGGGTGATGAGGACGCCGCCGGCCACCGGGCCGAGCGCGACGCCCAGCGACCCCATCCCGCCCCACACGCCGAGCGCGCGAGCCCGCGCCCGCGGGTCGGGGAACTGGTGCACCAGGAGCGCCAGCGAGCAGGGCAGCATGGCCGACGCGCCCAGGCCCTGGACCGCGCGGGCGGCGACCAGCACGCCGAGCGCCGGGGCGGCCGCGCAGGCCGCCGAGCCCAGGGCGAAGGCGGCGAGCCCGAGGGTGAAGATCTTGCGCGCCCCGACGCGGTCCGCGGTCGATCCCGCGGTGAGCATGACCGAGGCCAGGGCCAGCGTGTACGCGTCCACCACCCACTGCAGCCCGGCCAGCGAGCCGCCGATCTCGCTCTGGATGGCCGGCAACGCCACGTTCACGATCGTGACGTCGAGCTGGATGACGAAAAAGCCCAGGCAGACGGATATGAGCGCGGCGGCCGTCCGGCCGCGGCCGTCCCGTGGGGCACCGGTCACCGTCGGCTCGGGCAGGGTGCAGAGGTCACGGTCCATGTCTTCAAGCCTTACCCGCGGACGTTCAAAACCCTCTCGAAGGATGGTGCGGGCCGTGGGGTCTGTACCATGAGGCACCCGAGTCGCGGGTATGGGGCGCGGGCCGGCTCGAAAACGTCGTATCAAGGGGCACGCGCGGCTCTCTGGACAGCTGGGAGCCACGATGGCAGGGGAGGGCGCATGACTGAGACAATCGCGGCCGGATCGGCGGCAGGCCCGGACGAGCTGCCGGATCAAGCCAGCCCGGATCAAGTCAGAACCGGGCAAGCCGGCGCGATGGCCGACCTGAGACGCACCGGGATCCACCCGGACTTCTGGTATCCGGTGGCCGTATCCGCGAGCGTGCGGAAGAAGAAGACGCATCCGGCGCTGTTCGCGGGCGAGCGGATCGCGCTGTACCGCGGCGAGAGCGGCACGGTCTACGCGCTGGAGGACCGGTGCGCCCACCGCCAGGTGCCGCTGAGCATGGGCGTCGTGGAGGGCGACCTGCTGCGCTGCTGCTATCACGCCTGGGCCTACCGGGGGAACGGCCGCATCTCGCAGATTCCGTACCTGCCCAAGGGCGTCAGCCGGCCGCCGCGGGGCGTCCGCTCCTATCCAGTGCGCGAAGCCTACGGCCTGGTGTTCGTCTTCCCCGGCGACCCGGAGAAGGCGGCCACGGCCGCCTTTCCCGAGCTGCCGGAGTTCGGTTCGGGCCGGCACAAGACGATGACGTTCTCGCGCACCGTCCGGTGCCATTACTCGTTCATGCACGAGAACCTGCTGGACATGAACCACCAGTTCCTGCACCGGGGCATCCTGGGCAAGATCCAGCCCAAGCTCCTCGGTTACGACAGCGATCCCCAGTCGGTGCAGGCCCGGTACCTGTTCACCCACGTCGGCGGGAAGAAGAACCGCGGCGCCAACCTGCTCGCGGCCGAGGGCATCGGCGGCAGCAAGTCGCCCGACGTCATCACGATCAAGACCGGGTACCCGTACCAGACCCTCCAGCTGATGCCGGAAGACGCCGACCTTCCCGCGTTCTCGCTCTGGGTGGCCTACGTACCCGAGGATGCCGAGCAGCGCACCAACCACGTGTACGGCCTGCTCATGATCGAGAAGCCGCCGATCCCGGGGGCCCTCCACCTGGCCTGGCCGTTCATCAGGCGGTTCACCGAGCGCGTGTTCGCCGAGGACCGGATGGCGGTCGAGGCCGAGCAGCGCGCCTGGGACGAGCAGGGCGAGGACTGGAACCGCGAGGTCTTCCCGCTGATCCTCGACGTCCGCGACGTGCTGCGCAGCAACGGCGTGCCGATCCGCTCCGGGTCCGCGCACTGCGGCGCCGCCTCGCTGTGTGGCGCCGCCGCCGGAGGCTGCCGCCCGGGGGACGAATCCACTACCCCAGGGTAGGGGTCGAAGGGTTCACAGCGCGATGATGGTCGGCACCTCGAGGACCCGGCCGGTGACGTCGGGGGCCTCGGCGGAGAGCAGGAAGGCGACCAGGTCGGCGACCTCCGCGGCGGTGCCGAACCGGCGCAGCTCGATCGTTTCGGCCAGGTCGGCCCGGGTCCTCTCGGGCACGGGCGCGGCCATGTAGCGGGCTCCGGCGCCGGGACCGGGAGTCACGGCGTCGACGCTGATCCCGAACCGGCCGGCCTGCAGGGCCAGCGCCCGGGTGAACCCGGCCACCCCCGGCCGGGCCAGCGTGTCATGGCCGGATGGGACGTGGTCGTACTCACCGCAGACCGAGGACACCGTGACGATCCGGCCCGAGCGGCGGGCCATCATGGCGAACACCGCGGTACGGCACAGGTGGAACACGCCGTCCAGGCTGGTGTCGATCACGGCCCGCCAGTCAGCCTCGGCGAGCCGCGCCAGCGGCTGTTCCCTGGTGATACCCGCGCAGCTGACCACCGCCTGGACCGGGCCGAGTTCGGACTCGGCCAGCCGGAACCAGGAACTCACCTCGGCGGCGTCGGTGACGTCCACGTCGGTCCCGATCGCGTAGCCGCCGAGTTCGCAGGCGTCCTTCTCCACCTCGCGCGCTGACGGCCCGTCGCCGTGGTAGCTGAAGCCGACGTCCCAGCCGTCCGCGGCCAGCCGTCGCACGGTGGCCGCGCCGATACCGCGTGATCCGTCGCTGACCAGCGCGACCCGGCCCGGCCGGTCGATCGCCTGACTCACCGCCGTCTCCCTCTGCCGGGTCCCCACCCTGTGATGTCAGGCATCGTAACGGCATTCCCGTTAGCCAGGTTAACGGGAGGTAAATAAGCGGCTCCGGCGTGTCGGCCGAGGCTTTCCCAGGGCTGATCCACGGTCCGATGGCTTAGCCTGAACCGTGGAAATGCTACGGATCGGAACCCTGGGCTCGTCGCGGATATCCTCACCTGCCCTGATCGAGCCGGCCGCCCGCGTGCCCGAGGTGACCGTGGCCGCGGTCGCGGCCCGTGACCCGGCCCGGGCCGAGGCCTACGCGCTGCGGCACGGCCTGGAGGGGGCCTACGGCTCGTACGAAGAGCTGCTGGCCGACCCGGGCATCGACGCCGTCTACAACCCGCTGCCGAACTCACTGCACGGGCCGTGGACGCTGCGCGCCATCGAGGCCGGCAAGCACGTGCTGTGCGAGAAGCCGTTCGCGTCGAACGCGGACGAGGCGGCGCAGGTGGCACAGGCGGCCGCGGCTTCCGGGCTGGTCGTGATGGAGGCCATGCACTACCGCTACCACCCGCTGATCCAGCGGCTGACCGAGGTCGTGGGCGAGCTCGGGCCGGTGCGGCACATCCAGGCCTGGACGAGCTTCGCCATCGTCGACCCCGGCGACATCAGGTACGACTTCGGCCTGGCCGGCGGGGCGCTGATGGACGGCGGCTGTTACGCGCTCGACTGCCTGCGGCTGCTCGGCGGGGACGGAGCGTCGGTCACCGGGGCGCTGGCGGACCCGGTCGACTCCGCAGCGGCCCCGGAGGCGGCGGATCGCTCGCTGGCCGTGCGGCTGGCGTTCCCTGGCGGCGTGACGGGCTGGTTCGAGTCGTCCTTCACCAGGGACGGCGCGTTCCGGGCCGATCTGCACGTGATCTGCGAGGACGGGCTGGTCCACCTGGACAACTTCATCTTCCCGCTTCGGGGGCGGCTGACCGCGACCCGGAAGGGGACGGTCGTGGCCGACGAACCGGGCGCCGGCGAATCGACCTACGTGTATCAGCTGCGCGCGTTCGCCGCCGCGATCGCCTCGGGTGAACCGGTTCCGACGTCGGCGGCCAGTGCCCTGGTGACCATGCGGCTGATCGACGACGCGTACCGCGCGGCCGGGCTGGCCCCGCGGCCGGCCAGCGGGCGGGCATGACCCCCGCGGGAGCGGACGCGGCGCGGTTCGCGGCCGACCTGATCAGGATCGACACGACCAACCGGGGTGGCGGGGACGCGCGGGAGCGGCCGGCCGCGGAGTACGTGGCGGCTCGGCTGGCCGAGGCGGGGCTTGACCCGGCGCTGCTGGAGTCGGCACCGGGACGGGCGAACGTGGTGGCGCGGATCGGCGGCGCCGGGGATCCCGGGGCCGGAGATCCAGGGTCCGGGGCCCTCCTGCTGCACGGGCACCTGGACGTGGTCCCGGCCGACCCGGCGGACTGGTCGGTGCACCCGTTCTCCGGCGAGATACGCGACGGAGTCCTGTGGGGCCGCGGCGCGGTCGACATGAAGAACGCGGACGCGGTGCTGATCGCGCTGGCGGCCGAGTGGGCGCGCAGCGGCCGCCGGCCGCAGCGGGACATCGTGCTCGCGTTCACCGCGGACGAGGAGGACACGGCTGCGTTCGGCGCGCAGTGGCTGGTCGAACGGTACCCGGAGCTATTCGAGGGCTGCACCGAGGCCATCGGCGAGTCCGGGGCGTTCACCTTCCACGCCGGGGCGGGACAGCGGCTCTACCCGATCGCCTCGGCCGAGCGGGGCACCGCCTGGCTGAAGCTGACCGCGCGGGGCCGGGCCGGGCACGGCTCCAAGCCGAATACCGCGAACGCGGTGACCCGGCTGGCCGAGGCGGTGGCCAGGATCGGTGCGTACCAGTGGCCGGTCCGGCTGATCCCGACGGTACGCGCCGCGGTGGCGGCCATCGCCGCCGCGGGCGGGACGCGGCTGCCGGACGGCGCGCTGGACGGGGGCCTCGGGGCGGAAGAGCTGCTCGGGTTGCTCGGGCCCGCGGGAGAGCTGGTGGCCGGGACCGTGCGCAACAGCGCCAACCCGACGATGCTGGCGGCGGGCTACAAGATCAACGTGATACCGGGCGAGGCGGTCGGCTTTGTGGACGGCCGGGTCCTGCCCGGCTTCTCTGACGAGTTCCGCGCCACCCTGGACGAACTGACCGGACAGGACGTGACCTGGGAGTACGCGCACCAGGAGAGACCGCTGGAAGCACCGCCCGAGGCTCCGGTGATGGAGCGGATGGCGCGGGCGCTGCTGGCCGAGGACCCGGGCTCGGTCGTGGTGCCGTACTGCATGAGCGGCGGCACCGACGCCAAGCAGTTCTCCCGGCTCGGCATGACCTGCTACGGCTTTACCCCGCTGGTGCTGCCGGAAGGCTACGACTACTACGCCATGTTCCACGGCACCGACGAGCGCATCCCGCTGTCCGCCCTCGAGGCGAGCGTGCGCATTATGGACCGGTTCCTAGCCGCTCCGCAGGTCGATCAAGAAATTTTCTGAACTTTTTTCCGGCCACTGTTTTGGCAGGTCAGAGGCCCTTGCGCGGGGTGTGACGGGCGGGGCGGGGCGGGACCCGCTGGCATTTTTATGGCGTGTTCGGGGCATGGCTGGTGCTGTCTGGTGACGGGCAGGCAGGGGGTAGTCGATGACCATAGCTGACCTACCGTCCGGCGCGCACATGGCAGCGCACATGTCCGGGAGATCGCTCGGCGGGCGGTTCAGGCTGGACGAGCGGATAAGCCTGGAGGACCAGGTCAGCGGGTTCTCGGGTGCACGCGGCTCCTCGCGGGAGGCGCGCGGCCTTTCTTTGTGGAAGGCCACCGACCAGCTGCTCAGCCGGGCGGTGACGATCTACCTCCTGCCCCGCGGACCGGTCCCGGCCGCCGTGACCGACGCGGTGCGGTCGGCCGCCAAGGTATCCGACCCGCGGCTGGCCACCATCTACGACACCGACTTCGACGAGGAATGCCCGTACATCGTGGCCGAGTGGACGCCCGGGACGCACCTGGAGGACCTGGTGCTTTCCGGCCTGCCGCATCCGGCCCTGGCCGCCGCCATGATCGCGGACGCGGCCGACGCGATTGCCGTCGCGCACCGGGCAGGCCGCCCGCACCTGCGGCTGACCCCGCGCTCGATGCGCTGGGACAACAGCACCGGCCTCAAGATCACCGGCCTCGGGCTGGATGACGCGCTCTGCGGCAGCACCGTCCCGAACCCGCCCCCGCGAGACGGCACCGCGGACGGCACAGCGGCCGACACCGCGGCGCTGGCCCGGATGCTGTACGCGCTGCTCACCGGGTACTGGCCCGGCGACGAGCCCACCGCGCTGCCGCCCGCGCCCCGGCACAAGGGAAACGTGTGCACGCCGCGCCAGATCCGCGCCGGCGTGCCCGCCATGCTGGACGCCATCGCCTACCGCGGCCTGAGGGGACAGGCCGCCGACGCCCCGCTGCGGCCGCAGACCCCGGCCGGGATAGCCATGGCCCTGAGTATGCTGCAGCGGCCGTCCTACGAGCTGGAACGGCTGGAGAGCGGGCCCGTCGCCCGGCCCGGCGACCAGCAGCGGGCGCGGCACGCCCGCGCCAGGACCGGCTCCCGGCTGCGCACCACGCTGCTGCGCCCCGCGGTCTAGGTCACGCGAACGCACCGGGCCTAGGCGTCACCGCGGAGTTGGGCGGCGCGGGCTAGGGCGTCGGATAGGTCGCCGGTCAGGCAGTTACCCGCGGCCAGCACCTCGGTGACCCGGGCGGCCACGTGCCCGGCCAGCTCGCGCGCGGCGTCCGGCTCCTGGCCCGCCAGGTCTTCCACCTCATCGAGGAGGTCTTCCAGCTCGCCGGTGTCGGGATACCAGCCGTCGTCCGGGTCGCAGTCGGCGGCCTCGGCGGCCAGCCCGGCGAGGACGTCATCGAGTTCGGCGCGCAGCCCGGCGGCGGGGTCGGGACCGGCGCGGACCCAGGTGAGCACGGCGGCGACCGCGTGCGGGCAGGGGGACGGGGCCGGGCAGGCGCAGCGCGCGTCCAGGCCGAACGGATTGACCCGCACGCTGACCTCGATGCCGTCCACGATCGCCTCGATCTGCGGCCCGACCGCGGAAAACCCCGCCACCTTGTCCGCCAGCGTCACGGCCTGCGCGAAGACGGCCTCGGCCACGGCCGTGCGCAGTGACTCCTCGGTCACCTCGATCTGTGCCATCCCCGTCATCCCGGGGTGAGCAGACGGCTGATCTGGTCCTGGCCCAGCGCCAGCAGCAGCGTGGGCAGCCGCGGGCCGGTGTCCTTCCCGATCAGCAGCTGGTAGAGCAGGATGAACCAGACCCGCTGGGCCGCCTTCAGCTCCGGCGTCGGCGGGGCATCCAGCGGCTGGCCGCGCAGCAGCTTCGGAATGCCGTACACCAGGGTGGTGAGGCCGCTGACGGACCAGTCGTCGCCCATCCGTTCGGTCAAGAGCTTGAGCGCGCCGCGTTCCTCCTCGCTCAGCGCGGCCAGCCGGTCCTGGTCCGGCTCGCGGCGGACCTGGGTCCGGTCGGCGGGGTCCATGTACCTGGCCACCCAGGCCTGCGCGCAGTCCAGCCGGGGGCGGGTCTCGTCCAGCGAGGCGATCGGGTCCTGGCTGGTCAGGTCCTGCAGGATGCGCAGGATCTGGGCCTGGTCGCCGGCCGTGATGTCCGCCACCGAGGCCAGCGTCCGGAACGCCAGCGGCCGCGGCGTGACCGGCAGCGGGCCCTCGGCGGTCCCGGCCGCGCGGCCGTACACGGCCCGGGCCGACGCGTCGGCGGTTCCGTCGGCGACCTTGCGGCCCAGCGCGTCCCACTCGTCGTAGACCCGGCCCACCTCGGCGTCGAAGGCCAGGGTGATGGACTGCTCCGGGCGGCGCCGGGCGTACAGCCAGCGGACCAGCGGGGCCTCGAAGATCTCCAGGGCGTCCGCCGGGGTGGGCGCGCCGCCGGCCGAGCCGCTCATCTTGGACGAGCCGCCGGTCGTGCCGACGAAGGAGTACCCGAAGTGCAGCGGCATCTCGCCGCCGAAGATCTCCGTCACCAGCTCGCCGCCGACGGTGAAGCTGGAGCCGGGCGAGGCGTGGTCGACCCCGGCAGGCTCGAACGTCACCCGCTCGTAGGCCCAGCGCATCGGCCAGTCGACCTTCCAGGCCAGCTTCCCGGCCACCTCGGCGATCGGCACCGGGCCCACCTGTGCCCCGCAGGCGCAGGTGTAGGTGATCTCGGTGGTCTCGTCGTCGAAGCCGGTGACCGTGGTGTCGTCGCGTCCGCAGACGGCGCAGTAGGGCTTGAACGGGTAGTAGGCCCTGGTGCCCGCGTTGCGCGGGTCATCGTCATCGGGATCGGCGTTCCGCTTGGTCTGGTACCTGGCCAGCACCGCGGCGATGTCGGCCCGGCGGCGCATGGCGGTGATGATCTGCCCGGTGTAGGCGCCTGAGGTGTACATCTGGGTCTGGCTGATCTCGGTGACCAGGACGGCGAGCCTGGCCAGCGACTCGCGCAACGGCTCCTTGAAGTGCTCGGCCCAGTTCTCGTGCCGGCCGCAGGGATCGGGCACCGCGGTCAGCGGACGCCCGATGTGCTCGGCGAACGACTCGGGGAAGCCGGCCGGGACCCGGCGCAGCCGGTCGTAGTCGTCCCAGGACAAGATGTGCCTGCCCGGTACGCCCTGCTTGCGGATCTCGTCCGCGACCAGGTGCGGCACCATCAGCTCGCGCAGGTTTCCCAGGTGCACGGGCCCGGACGGGCTGATCCCCGACGCGCACGTCGGCGCCTCGCCGGGATGCCTGCGCATCGCTTCGGCGCGCACCTCGCCGGCGGTGCGCACCACCCAGTCATCGGCCACAGCCACGGGACCCCGCACCTCCATCGTCTTTCCGCAGCCATCAGCGTACCGGTCCGGGCGGGTCAGCCGGGAAAGCCGGCGCGGCGTGCTACAGCTTGCCGCGGTTCCTGGAGGACAGGATGATCTGGGTCACCTGGTAGGTGCTCAGGCCGAGCTTCTGCGCGATCTCGTCCGGACGCCGTCCCTGCTCGTTGTAGAGCAACGCGAGTTTCTCCTGGGACTTGGTCCACGGCCGACGCGGGGCCGGGCGGGACGGCGCTGGACGCGACGGCGCCGGGCGGGACGGCGCGGGGCGGGGCTGGGCGGGGTTTACGGCCGGGGCGGGCGCGGGGGTTCCGGCCGGGGAGGCCACGGAGGTGCCGAACGACCCTCGTCGCTGGTCGTGGTATTTGCCGCGGGCGAGTTCGTCCCGCGTTTCGTCGTCGAGGAGCAGGTACTGCTCGGCCGACTTGTTCACCCCGACGGCCACCAGGGTCAGGCTCTTGAGGTTCTTCTCCTGGCACTCGGGTGCCATGCAGTAGTCGTATTTCTCAGCCCGCTCGGGATGCAGTTCGCTCCCGCAGGTAACACACTGGGCCACAAAACTCTTTTCGTTCCAGCACATGCGAAATGGTGCGTCTATCAAACACCGGGCCGGGCCGGATTGTTCCCGGCGGTGAGCAGGTCGAGGTCCCGCTCGGCGTACAGGCGGTGCTCCCACTCCTCGGTGAGGATGCCAGGACATTTAGACTGGCCGGCCATGGGCTTGCTGCAGGGGAAGCGCGCGCTGATCACCGGCGGCACTACCGGCCTGGGCCTGGCCGTGGCGAGGAGGTTCCTGGCCGAGGGCGCCCGGGTGGTGATCACCGGCCGGGACCCCGGGCTCGGCGGGCAGGCCCAGCAGGCGCTTGGGCCGGGCGCCCGGTTCGCGGCCGCGGACGCCGCGGACCCGGAGGCGGTCGCGGCGTCGGTGCGCGCCGCCGCCGGTCACCTCGGCGGCCTGGACGTGCTGGTGAACAACGCCGGCGTGGGCGTCACCGCCCGGCTGGTCGATACCCCGCTCGCCGACTACGACCGGGTGATGAACGTCAACGTGCGCGGCTACCTGCTGTACGCGCAGCACGCCTACCCGCACCTGGCCCGGCGGCGCGGCTGCATGATCCACATCGCCTCGGACGCGGGGATCTGGGGCGAGCAGGCGACCGGCCTGTACTCGGTGACCAAGGCCGCCGTGGTCATGCTGGGCAAGATGCTCGCGCTCGACGGCGGCCGGGACGGCGTGCGCTCGAACGTGCTCTGCCCCGGTGACATCTGGCCCGGCATGCGGCACATGGCCCCGCCCGGCGAGCAGGACCGCGCTGGACAGGACAGCGCTGAACAGGACGGCGCTGAACAGGATAGGGCCGAAAGCGGCGACGGCTGGCCGGTGCCGCCCATCGGCCGGGTCGGCCAGGCCGGCGACGTCGCCGCCGCGGCGGTGTTCTACGCCAGCGACCAGGCCGGATTCATCACCGGGACCACGCTGCTCGTCGACGGCGGGATGACGGCCGGCTACCTGCAGCGGGAACGCAGTGTCTGAAGGTCAGGGCTGGAAGCCGGACTCGGTCCAGCGGCGGAACACCTCGATCTTGTCCTGCGGCCAGCCGCCGTCGCACGGCATCGTGCCGTTGACCAGGCGCTCCAGGATGCCGGCCGCGTGCGCCTGCACGTCGGCCTGGGACCACAGGTCGAAGGCGAACGTCATCGACTTGCGGTCGCGCTCGCGGAACAGCGGCTTGACGTGCGCCGCGAAGCCGACCGTCTCATCCGGCCCCGGCAGCGTCACCGGCGCGTCCTGTTCGGCCGCGTCCTGCTCGGCCGCGTCCGCCACGGGCGCCGGCGGCCCCGCGGGGCCCCAGTCCCAGGCGGGCGCCGGTGCGCCGGTGGCCCGCGAGGCCCACTCCAGGTAGGAGACGATGGCCGAACGGAACGGCGGGTCGGCCGGCAAGCCGGCCTCGCCGGCGGCCCGGACGGCCAGGGCCACCCAGCGGGCGCGCTGCTCCTCGGACATGTCCGGCCGGGCCGGTGCCTGCGGGGCCGCAGGGCCGCCGAAGGCCGCGGCGATCACGGCGGCCTCACGTTGCGGGCGATCCGGGGCCATGCTGGCGAACAGCGGGGCGAGCAGGTCGTCGGCTGGCACGTGCTTCTCGTATAGCAGCCGGGTCATCCGGGTCAGCGCGGGCATGCCGCCGACCCACTCGAACAGGGTCGGGTCCGCGGGCCGGGCCGGGTCGCGGAAGTCCACGTACCAGTGCATGCCGCTGCAGAACGGCTTGTTCTGCGAGTGGCCGCAGCGGCACAGGGCATAGTGCTCGCGGGACGAGCCCGCGGCCCGGGGCACGTCCGCGCCGTCCGCGTCGGTCACCGGGATCGTCCCGGTCACCCGGTACGGGCCGTCCTGGGTTACCGCGATGGCGCGCTCCCTGGTCCCGTGCCAGTCGGCCAGGTCGCGCGCTTCGTGCTGATCATCGGGGCCGTCGAAGCCCAGGCTCAGCGCGCCGGACGGGCAGTCCCGCACGGCCCGGACGAGCTCGTCGAGGCGGCCGCCGCTGGACGCGACGAAGGGTTCGGCGCCGGTGCGGAACGCGGTCGGCACCCGGTCCGAGCACAGCCCGGAGTGCTGGCAGATGCCCCGGTTGTCGAAGATCGTGACCTGTTCGCCGGGGTAGGTGTCGCGCTGGTCGGGCACCCGGTCCGGGTCCTTGCCGTCAGTGAAACCGCTGGTCGCGTGCGACCCGTCGCAGAAGGGCCGGGTCGCCGAGGCGCCGCACCGGCACAGCGCGAGCTGCGGCGGCACCGGGAGCTCATCGCCCAGCGGGGTGCGCAGCACGGTGACGTTGGTGACCAGGTAGGGGCCGTTCTTCGCGGTCATGATCGCGGGCGGAAGCTCACGCTGGAGCTGGCCAAGCTCAGCGATGCGCTGCGGGCGCTCGCCGGCCGGAGCCTGGTTGACGGCCAGGTCCTGGAGGGCGGCCGACGCCTCGAGCAGGCCGGGCGGGGCCGAGGCGCCGAGGCGGGCGCGCAGGGTGGTGGCAGTGACGGCGAGGTCCCAGAGTGACGGGTGGGACTCCTGGGGTACGGGTGCGGATGCGGGTGCGGGCGGGGTGGGGGGCGCGGTGGTGGAGGGGGCGGGCGCGGGGGCGGGGAGGGTTTCGGCTAGGGGGCGCAGGACGCTGTCGACCAGGCGGGCCAGCGTGCGGGGATCGCGGCCGGGGGCCGCCTGGCAGGCGGAGGCGAGCAGGGCGGCTACCCCGGACAGCGCGGGGTCGTCGCCGGGGACGAAGGCCTGGCCCGTTCGGGAGTAATCGGCGGCGCGGGCCAGCAGGGGGGCCGGGTCCCCGGCCGGAGCCTGCCCCGCCGGAGATTGCGGGGCGTAACGGGCCGGCAGGTGCACGGCCAGGGCGTCGGCGATCCCGGTCAGGTTGGCCCGGACCTCGCGCAGGCCGGCGCCCACCGCGGGGCCGCAGGGGGCGCCGGGCTCGCAGAAGTCGGCGGCCTGGCGGAGGCGCTCGGCCAGCAGGACCCAGGCCGCCTCGCGGTGCGGCAGCACGTAGTCGGACTCGTAGAACAGCTCGAAGCTGGGCCCGGCGGTGCGGCCCGGGTACTCCAGGCCCGCCGGGAGCGTCGTGACCAGGTCGCCGAGCGGCTCGATGGCGCCGAACATCAGGTTGACGGTCGCGTCGGCCAGCGCCTTGAGCTGGGGATCGGTCTCCTCGGTGTGCGCGAAGAAGCGCTGCAGCATCAGCAGCAGGATCTCGTAGCTGACGTTGAACAGGTCCATGACCTGGCGGGTGATCGCGTCGGTGGCCAGCGGAACGCTGGTGTCGTGCTCGGACGGCCTGACGTTGACCGGGATCACCTCCCGGACCGGGTCGAAGGCCGGGTTGGCCTCGCGCAGCTGCAGGTACTCCTCGAGGATCGCGACGAACTGGCCGAAGTGCGCCTCCTTCCAGTCGCCGCGCGGGCCCTCGCCCTGCTCCAGGATCTTGTCGATGGCCCGCAGCGCCGAGGCCACGTCGGTGACCGCGATCAGTTCCGGCCAGCCGAAGTACTCCTGGGTGGCCTGCGCCCGCGACGGCCCGACGAACAGCACCTCCTCGCCGAGCTTGGCGGCCAGGTGCGCGATCCCGGCCTCGATGGACCGGTACAGGTGCCCGACGGTGGCGAAGTCCTGGCCGCGCGGGACGATCTCGCCGACCTGCACGCGCGGCGCGGCCGCGGGCGCGGCGATCGCGAACGCGGCCATCCCGGCGGCGTCCTCGAGGTCCATGCCCTCGGGGCGCTCGAGGAACATGAAGTGGCGCAGCGCGTCCTCGCCGAACGGCAGCAGCGTCAGGTGCACGCCGGCCGGGTAGTGGCTGGCGGGGTGCGGGAAGTTCGGCCGGGACAGGTGCGGGGCCGCGCCGATGGCCGACAGCAGGTTCTGCACCAGCGCCAGGTGCAGCATCTCCTGCGCGGCGATGTGGAAGATGTGCTTGCGCCAGCGCTGGACCGCTTCCGCCTCGGCGGCGAGCAGGCCCTCGCCGGCGGACTGCTTCAGGCTGAACGCCGCGTACAGGTACTGGCACATGATCCCGTGCTCGAGCTCCGCGGCCTCGCAGAGCATGTAGATCAGCGCCTCGCGGTGCTCGATGACGAACGGGTCCTCGGGCGGAGCCAGGCCGCCCCGCGTGGCGATCATCTGGGCCAGCCGGCCCCGTGCTCCCGTGCTCTCCGGCATCAGCCGTCAGCCTCCCCGTGGCCGTATGGACATCGGTCCCGTCCCATCCTGGGAGAAATCGGGCCGGGGGGCCAGCCCTTATCGCTCGTGGCTTACATAATTACATGGTTACATGGTCGCGCCAGGAGTGCGCGGGCTCGAAGCCGAGCACCTCGCGGGCGCGGTCGATGGCCAGCAGGGTGCCGAACTCGCCGACGTCGCCGATCAGCTTGACGCCGGGGAAGACCTCGGCGAGGAGTTCGGCCGACGGGCGGTTCATGACCGTGTCGGCGGCCGCGATGATGAAGGCCGGGCTGCCCGTGACGGCTCCGGTGTTAGCTTCCAGGGCCAGGCGGCAGGACTGGGCCACGTCCCGCTGGTCGATGTAGCCCCACAGGTTCCACTTGCGCGCGTGCGGGTCGTCCCAGAACGTGGGGAACATCTGGTAATCCTCGGGGGCCATGATGTTGGAGAAGCGCAGCGCGACATACGGGATGCCGGACCATTGCGCGATGTGGCCGGCCACCGTCTCGCTCGCCACCTTGGACAGCGCGTAGGTGCTGACCGGCACCGGATAGTGGTCCTCGTCGACGGGCGCGTAGCGGGGCGGGGTGTCGAAGGGCAGGCCGAGGGTGGTCTCGCTCGACGCCCAGACCACGCGGTCAAGCTTGAGGGCCGCGGCGGCCTGGAAGACGTTGAAGTTCATGGTGATGTTGCTGTTGAACGTGACCGCCGGGGTGCTCAGGCCGGGCGCCGGGATGTTGGCCAGGTGCACGACGGCGTCGGTTCCTGCTTGGCTGAGCGTCTCGACGGCCTGGCCGTAGTCGGTCAGGTCGGCCTGGAGCATCCCGTCCTCGCGATCGGCCCGGCTCACCGCGACGTCGGTCGGGGTCACGTCGTAGCCGTGCTCGCGCAGGTCGGCGACGACCGCCCGGCCCGCCTGCCCGCTCGCTCCCGTCACGCAAACCCGCTGTGCCATGGGTGTCCCTTCTCGCGTCTCTCCTGATCCAGGTGCCCCATCTGACGCCCGCGCTCGCGGGGTGAAGGGGCCCTGCCCATCTAACGACCTTCACCCGGCCCCTCGCACCACGCTGTTCCATGATCGCGGGTAGCTTCGGGGTCTATGTGCCCAGAACTGCCCGCGATCATGGTCCACGCCCGGACCACCTCACTTAGCGGAGCTGCCAGACGGGGCCGTCGGGGGTGTCGGTGAGGGCGACGCCGAGCTCGTCGAGCTCGGCGCGGATCTGGTCGGCGCGGGCCCAGTCGCGCTCCTTGCGGGCCTGGGTCCGGTCGGCGACGAGCTCCTCGATGGCCTGCTTCTCCTGGCCGGATAGCTCGCTGAGCGCGCGGCGGTGCTCCAGGTCGGCGGGGTCGAGGCTGCCCAGGCCCAGGCCGAGCAGGGCGTCGGCGGCGGCGACCACGGCGCGCTGGCCGTCCGGGGTGAGCGCGGGCTCGCGCAGCGCGTCCTGCAGGGCGGCGAGGATCTTCGGGGTGCCGAGGTCGGCCGCGACGGCGGCGTCGATGGTGTCCAGCAGGCGCTGCGCGGCCGGGTCGCCTTCGGTTCGCTGCCGCGCGCCGGCCAGGGTCTCGACCGGGGGCAGCGGGCGCAGCGGCTGGACCCGGGAGACCAGGCGGCGCAGGGTGGCCTGGGCGGCGTCGATGGCCGCGTTGGTGAAGTCGAGCTGGCTGCGGTAGTGGCCGCCGAGCAGGAACAGCCGGTAGGCCATCGGGTGGTAGCCGGCCTCGGTCAGGTCGGCCAGCCGGGGCGCTCCGCCCGCCGACTTGGCCATCTTCTCGGCGCCGAGCTGCAGGAACTCGTTGTGCAGCCAGTACCGCACCCACGGCCTGCCGTCGCCGAGGAACGCCTGGCTCTGCGCGATCTCGTTCACGTGGTGCAGCTCGCGGTGGTCCACCCCGCCGGTGTGCAGGTCGAAGTGCTGGCCGAGCAGCGCCATGCTCATCACCGAGCACTCCAGGTGCCAGCCCGGGGCGCCCCAGCCCCACGGCGAGTCCCAGCGCAGCACCCGGCGCTTACCGGGCTCCTCGGCTCGCCACAGCGCGAAGTCGGTCTTGCGGAGGCGGCCCTCCACGTGCTCGAGGCGGGCCGCCTCCAGCTGCCCTTCGGTGCTCATCTGGGCCAGCTCGCCGTAGCCGGGGTCCCTGGCGGTGTCGAAGTACAGGCCGGACGGCAGCTGGTAGGTGAAGCCGTCGTGGTCCAGCTTCTTCGCGAACTCGATCATCGGCTCGACGTAGGTACTGGCCCGCGGGTACTCGTCGGCGGGCAGGAGGTTCAGCGCAGCGCTGTCGACGAGGAAGACATCGGTGTAGTAGGCGGCGATGTCCATCACCGACCGCCGCTCCCGGGCCGCCGCGACCTCCAGCTTGTCCTCGCCGGTGTTGGTGTCGGCGACCGCGTGCCCGACGTCGGTGATGTTAAGCACGTGCCGCACCGGGATTTCCTTCCAGCGCAGCGCGCGGCGCAGCGTGTCCGCGAACACGTAGGCGCGCATGTTCCCCAGGTGCGGGTACGCGTATACGGTCGGCCCGCAGCTGTACAGGCCGGCCACCGCGGCGGCCGGGGTGAAGTCCTCCATCCGCCGGCCCAGCGAGTTGTACAGCCGCAGCTCATGGTTTGTCGGCACGATGCCCCACCCTACCGGGGCGGACATGCGGACGGCGGGGACGGGAGGTCCCGTCCCCGCCGTCAGCGGGGGGTTTCTAGAAGGACCCGATGATGAACGGGGCCATCTTGATCGTGCCGATCCCGGTCGCCAGGTCAAATCCGGGCACCGCCGGGAACAGGCCGTTGTTTGTGGCGATGTGGCCTGCCCCGGTGACGTCGTGGAAGAAGAGCGACGGGGTGATCTGGTACTCCCGGTACAGCGCCCGGTTGATGTTGCCGGCGCGGTTCCCGTGGAGGCTGTCCCGGTCGGCGACGATCGCCGAGACCAGCGGCGAGGACAGGCTGGTTCCGCCGATGCCGAACCAGCCGGGCACCGGCTGGCCGCCGCTGAACTGAGCGCACACGCTGCCCGGGGTGTCCGCGTTGCCGGTGCAGTACTCGGCGTACGGCGTGAACTCGTCGGCGTTGGCGGAGATGTCTGGCACCTCACGGCACGGCGTGCCGTTCTTGGCCAGCGAGCACTGGGTCGTGCCGTTGCCGTATGTGGTGCCGGAGTTGATGATCCCGCGGCCCTTCTGGTACGAAGGCATGCCCCAGTACTGGCTGGACCCTCCGCCGGCGGCCCCGGTCAATGCGCACCAGGAGAAGCCGTCATGGTTGTCGTTGGCCGCGCTGGCCGGGGCGTTGCTGCACAGGTTGTACGGGTTCCACACGGCCTCGCCGACCCGCGGGTAACGCGGGTGCGGGTTGGTGCCCGGGTTGAAGTTCTCGAACGAGGTGCCGCCCACCGCGGTCACCCAGGGCTGCGCGGTCGGGTCGTTGACGTTGACGATGGTGGTGCCGTCGGCGCGGATGCAGTCGAAGGCGCCGGTGTCGCCGGAGGCCGAGAACAGACTCTGCCCTTGCGCAGCCATCTGCCGGAAGATGACGTTCTCGGCCTGGGCGTAACCGGAAGTGATGTCGTTCTCGCAGATGCCCCAGCTGGAGCTGATCGAGTCGGCCACGTTGGCCTTGGCGATCGCGGTGTACTCGTCGAGCTCGGTCTGGCCGGTGAAGTCGTTCGGCGCATTGTAGACGATGAGGTGGCTGACGTCGGGCGCGATGGCCAGCTGCGTTTCGATGTCCGCGTCCACCTCGATGTCGCCAGCGTAGCCCTCGTCGGCCGGCTGGCAGGTATCGCCGACCGGGCACTGCGGGTTCAGCGGACCGCCGTCGATGTTCACGTCGACCAGCGGCGGGGTGTAACTGGGCCCGTAGAACTGATGCGCCCAGTGGACGATGTCGGACTGCTGGTAGGCCGAGAGCTCGAACACCGCGATGTCGACGCCCTTGCCCTTGCCCCGCGCGCCGACGTTGGGCGCGCCGTAGAGCGAGTTCTCCTGGGACGGGGTCAGGCCGCTGCAGCCAGGCCCGGCGCCGTAGCCGGACGGGAAGTTGGTCCCGTCGGCGAGGCCGAACAACTGCTGGAGGGTGGGGTAACCCGTCTCGCAGCTCGTTGTCGACGATGCCTTGGCCGGCCTGCGCAACGTGTTCCTGAAGCGGTGAAGGCTCTGACCGTTGCGCACCGTGTTGGTCAGGCCGATCACGCCCATGGAGGTGCCGGCCAGCGAGCTCGGCATGTAGACGGGCGTGGAGTTGGCGAAGTACCTGGTGCCCTGCGGGTCCTTGAAGCTGTTCAGCGAGGTGTGGAAGGTGCGCTCGATCTGGGCGCTCGATCCGGTGGCGCGTACCAGGAACGGCGAACCCGACGGCACCACGCTCAGGCCGCTGCTGCCGAGGAACTTGGCGACCGCGGTCCGGGCCGCCGGAGTGGGGGCGTAGCGGGCGTCGAACTGGCCGGTCGACAGCCAGCGATGGTAGGACGGGCTGTTCTTGTCGTACACCGCGGCGAGCAGGCTGTTCAGCCCGGCCTCGTCACGCGGGGCGACGGCCACCTCGATCTGCATCTTCGAGCTGGAGTAGCTGCCGGTGACGTTGTCGGTCGTCTTCGGCACGCTGTTGGCGAGCGCCACGTAGCCCAGGTTGGCACCTGGTGCCGGAGTGGCAGCGCCCGCCGAGGCGAGCGTTCCGGTGAACGCGGTGATGGCCAGTCCCATGACGGCGACGGTGCCTGCGCGGACCGGGCGAGAGATCACGCCCACTAAGCCTCCCTTGTGGTTTGGCCCCCGTGCGGTATACAACCTTTGCGTATCCTCAATATCTGAGCCGAAATGCACGTTGTTGTGGAGGGTTGGGCGGAAAGTTGTTACAGGCTCGTTATTGCGATCGTTTGCGATGTTTTGCGTCGCCTGGCCAGCGCGATGTGGAGGGGAAGCGTGAACGCACATGCCTTGCCGCAGCTGGACGGCCGCCCGATGGTCACCGACGGCGGCATGGAAACCGACCTGATCTTCCACCACGGGGTGGATCTGCCGCTGTTCGCCGCTGACCGTGTACTACGAGGAGTACGCGGCGATCGCCCGGCGGGCCGGCGCCGGGCTGACGTCGAGGCCCTCTAGAACCAGCCGCCCGGCTAGGAGCCACTTGCTATAGCGGCAATAAGACTTGCTTTGGGGACCGGGCCGTTGGCATGGTGCTCCGATGAGCCACTCTCACGCCCACTCCTGCTCCCACGACGATCCCGCCCACTTCACCCAGGAGTTCTGGGACGACCGCTACCGCACCGCCGACGAGTCCGGCCGCCTCTGGAGCGGCCAGCCGAACCCGCAGCTCGTGGCGCAGACCGCGGACCTCGCGCCGGGCGAGGCGCTGGAAGCGGGGTGCGGCGAGGGCGCCGACGCCATCTGGCTGGCCCGGCAGGGCTGGACCGTCACCGCGGTGGACGTGTCGGCGGTAGCGCTGGAGCGCGCGGCGGGCTACGCGGCCGCGGCCGGCGACGACGTCGCGCGGCGGATCACCTGGAAGCGCGAGGACCTGTTGTCCTGGGTTCCGGAGCCGGAGCGGTTCGACCTGGTGTCGGCGCAGTACATGCACCTGCCGACGAGCGAGCTCGAGGCGTGGCACCGGCGGCTGGCGGCCGCGGTGCGGCCCGGCGGGACGCTGCTCGTGGTGGGGCACCACCCGGACGACCTGCACGCCAACGTCGGGCGCGTCGGGACGGCCGACCGGTTCTGGTCCGCGGAGGCCATCGCGGCGTCCCTGGATCCGGGCCGCTGGGAGGTTGTCGTGGCGGACGCGCCGGGCCGTTCGGCTACTGATCTGGACGGCCAGCCGGTGACGGTGCGGGACACCGTGCTGCGCGCCCGGCGGACGTAGCCGTTGCACGGCGGGGCGCCGGCGCGCGGCGCCCCGCGGGCTAGCGGTGGCTAGCGGTTGTCGTCGTCGGTGTTCATGCCGAGGAAGCCCTCGAGCTTCTCCTCGGCGGTCTCGATGTGCTCGTCGTACTTGCCGCCAGTCTTCTCCTTGGCCATGTCGGAGGCCTTGTCGAGACCTTGGTCCACTAGGTCGGAGTGCTCACTGGCCAGCTTCTTGGCCTGATCAAAGAAATCCGGCATCGCTAGTCCTCCCCTGCGATCGCCAAACAGGTGAGCCTCCACCGTACCCCGGGCTAGCCTGACAGGATGGTGGCGTCCCTGCTGGTGACCGGGATATTCGCGCTGGCCATGATCGTGGCGGCGGGGCGGGCCGCGGTCGTGCTGCCCGCGTGGGCGCGGATTCCGCTGCACCTCGGCTCGGTGCAGCGCTGCGTGGAGGTGCCGAAGCGGGCCGGGCTGGTCATCTGGCCCGCGGCGGGCCTGGCGGCGGCCGGGGTGCTCGGCGGGATCGCCGCGAGCGGCCTGGCCGCGGGCTGGGTGCCGGGGGTGCGCTACGTGCTGGCGCCCGCGGCCACCGGGGTACTGCTCGCCTTCGAGGTGGGCGCGCTGCTGGCGCGGGAGCGGGAAACCTCGGCCCGTTCCGAATAATCTTGTGAGGGTCGTGCCGCTCGGGCACCGGCCCTCAGGCCCTAAGGAAAGGCCTCATGAAGATCGACAACAGTCCGGCCAGGGGAATGCGGGACCTGCTGCCCGCAGACGTCGCTGTCCGTGATCATGTGCTCGAGTCGATCTCCGCGGTGTACCGGCGGTTCGGCTACCAGCGGATCGAGACCCCGGCGCTGGAGCACATCGACCGGCTGAGCAGCGGCGAGGGCGGCGACAACGAGAAGCTGATCTTCGAGGTGCTGCGGCGCGGGCTGCCGCCGGAGGTGCCGGCCGGCACGCCGCTGCGCGAGCTCGTCGACCTGGGCCTGCGCTACGACCTGACCGTCCCGCTGACCCGGTTCTACGGGAACAACCACGCGTCGCTGCCGATGCCGTTCCGGTCGCTGCAGGTGGGACCGGTGTGGCGGGCGGACCGGCCGCAGCGCGGCCGGTACCGGCAGTTCTACCAGTGCGACATCGACATGATCGGCGAGCCGTCGGTGCTGGCCGAGGCGGAGCAGATCGAGGCGACGACCGAGGCGCTGGCCGCGATCGGGCTGACCGGGACCACGGTGCGGCTGTCGGACCGGCGGTTCCTGGCGGCACTGGCCTCCGAGTGCGGGGTGCCCGGGGACGCGCAGGACGCGTTCTTCATCATCCTGGACAAGCTCGACAAGATCCGCTGGGCCGGGGTGCGAGCCGAGCTACTGGAGTCCGGGTTCGGCGCGGCGCAGGTCGCGGCGGCGGAGGAGAAGATCCAGGGGCTGACCGGCGTGCCCGCGGACAAGCTGGCGGACGCGCTGGCGCGGAGCGTGCCCGCGCTGGCACCCGAGGTGGTGGCGGACCTGGCCGCGACGGCCGCCTCGCTCGAACGGCTGGCGGCGGAGCGCCCGCTGGACTGGGAGTTCGACCCGACGCTGGTGCGCGGCATGGGCTACTACACCGGTCACGTCTTCGAGGTCATCCACCCGGAGATGAACGGGTCGGTGGCCGGCGGCGGGCGGTACGACAAGCTGATCGGGCGGTCGCTCGGGCAGGACGTGCCGGCCTGCGGGTTCTCCATCGGGTTCGAGCGGATCGTGGACCTGCTCATCCGGGAGCAGTCCCGGGACGCGATCGCGGTGCTGGTCGAGGCCGACGTGCCGGTGCCGGATGCGGTCGCGGCGGCGCGGGAGCTGCGCGAGCAGGCCGGGCCGGGGCGAGTGGTGGAGACGGTGCGGCGGAGCGGGAAGTTCGGCGCCCAGCTGAAGCGGCTCGAGGCGGCGGGCTTCACCGGGTTTGTGCTCGTCAGGTCCGAATCCGAGGGCGGGGCGATCGTGCGCGGCGAGCTCCGGGCGCTCGGCGGTAACCAGGGCGCCTAGCTCCCTTTCGGCGACCAAGGCCGGCCGGGTCCGCCGGGTCCGGCTGATTCTGGCG
>Ga0335081_10002973_pt1 | contig 26627 bp, 26 predicted proteins | sample Lox_Sample_35_FD_206713 | JGI IMG/M metagenome (GOLD analysis project Ga0335081, IMG submission 206713) | Soil microbial communities from Loxahatchee National Wildlife Refuge, Florida, United States - Lox_Sample_3.5 | ecosystem: Environmental > Terrestrial > Soil > Wetlands | place: USA...
GAGGCCATCAGCCACGAAGGCGGTTCGGCGCGGAGCCTCATCGCGCCCGCTCGTTCTATCAGCCGGCTCGGGCGACTGACGCGTCTACGCCCGCACGTGTCGTAGCTCACGCGCCCGCGTGAAGGGACCGACCTTTGGACCGTTCCGCCTAGTCGAACGGGCGGAGCCGGAAGCAGAGGCCATCAGCTGCCGCGGAATACCGCGCCGGCGTTACGCGAGCCCCGGTGATGGGTGAGCTCGGCTTACCCGATTGGATGCTGGGAGAGTGCACACGCCCTCTCTCCGTGAGTCAAGATCCGTGCGTGAGACGCATCAGCGTTCGCCCGGCGGAACCCGGTGACGCCGCGGGAATTGCTCGTGTCTGCGTCGAGGGCTGGCGCGACACGTATGCCGGCATCTACACGGGCGAGCACATCGAGTCGGTCATCGCCGAGTACTACACGGTCGAGCGGATCGCAGCCGAGATCACTGCCCCGGAAGGCTGGGACGGATGGATCGTGGCCGTAGAAGACGGTGAGGTGGTTGGTGCCGGAGGCGGCGGGCTGATCGAGCCTGGGGCGGGTGAAGTCTTCGTTCTCTACCTCGATCCGAAGAGGCGCCGTGAAGGAATCGGCACGCTCATCCTCGATGCCATCACCCGTCAGCAACTCGCCCAGGGCGCACGCGAACAATGGGTGAGTGTGGAGCCGGACAACGAGAAGGGCCTGCCGTTCTACAACGCTCGGGGCTTCGAGGCTCGGGGGAAGCGGCCGGCCTGGGGATCGGCACCCGAGGAAGGTCGCTTCTCGCTGCGGCTCATGCGACGAGTCGACCCGCCTCACACACCGCAACAGGCGTGACAGGCACCTATGACCGTGAACTGGCCAGTGGGTCGACTGGCGCCTCCGAAATCGACTGGACAGTCCGGCGGGCGCCGCTCAGGAGAGTGCCCACTCGAGAGCTGAGCGATCGGTCGGTGTGCACCGGCAGGCCGAGACGGCGCGCGTCTCGTTCGTGGTAGGGAGCGGTCAGGACGACGGCGGTCGCGCGCTCGCGTAGCTCGTCGCGAACCGAGAGCGGGTCGAACAGCACGACGCCGTCGCCGAGCTCGATCGCATACGACGAGACGAGCTAGGGCCACCACGCCTCCTCACTCCAGTCGGGATGCGGCGATTGCCAATGCCAGACACCAGGGCGCAGCGGCATCCTGGACGCGCAGCTCGACCACCGGGCGCAGCCCAGCACGGTCGAGTGGGGCGCGGCTCGCGGCTACCGGTCGCAGCGTGACCCCAAGAAGCAAGCGACCCGGTGCATGTCGCGGCCGTGGCGCTGCATCGCGACACGGCTCCAGGTGGCCGCATCTAGCGAAGCACACGGTACTTGAGGTGTGTGACGCCCGGAGCTTCGACGACGAACACCTGCGCAAGGCTGATCGTCGCGAACGCCTGGTCGTCGAACAGCCGGACGCCTGCGCCGAGGAAGATCGGTACCAGGTGGAGAAGGATCTCGTCGAGCAGTCCGGCGGCGAGGTACTGCTTCGCGACGGTCGCTCCGCCGCAGATATCGACGTGCTGCCCCCCGGCGGCCTCCTCGGCTTGCGCGCGTGCCGCCTCGAGTCCGTCGGTCACGAAGGTGAACGTCGTCCCGCCCTCGCATGAAAGCGGGGGGCGAGGGTGGTGGGTTAGGACGAACACCGGCAAGTGGAACGGTGGATTCGGTCCCCACCAGCCTTGCCAAGGGTCTTCGCCCCATGGCCCAGGCCCGCCGCCGAACATGTTCCGACCCATGATCAGGGCGCCGACGCCCGTGTCGTCTTCTTCGAGTAGGCGTGAGCTCCCACTCTGTGCGGCGTCGAGGTCCTTCATCCACGTGTGCAGCGCCCGTCCGCCCACGCCGAGTGGATGCTCGGGACTCTGATCGGGGCCCGCAGCGAAGCCGTCGAGAGAGATCGAACCGGAGTACCGGAGCTTGCTCACGCATTCCTCCTTGTCGGCAGTCAGGCGAGTAGAGGCCGAGGCAACCTCACCAGCTCTGACTGCGCCACGCACGGAATCTCATCGATCGCCGCGACGCCGCGCGACCGGCGTCGAGCTAGTCGCGGACAGTGCCCGACCGTCCTTCGGCGAGGCCGCCGCAGGTCGTGAGGACCTCGATCATGCCGACCCGGTATACGCCTACTCCCAGGAACCGTCTCCGCATGCGCGCTCCCGCTCGATGGCAGTCCGGCCGCGTTGGTCCCTCGTTGGAAAGCGCGAGCGAAGACCGGGCTGCGGCTATCCGAAGAGAGATTCGTCGGTACCGACGATGTGCGCGCCCGCCACTCGCAGTTCGTCTTCGACGCGCTCTTGAGTCGCGACCGCGGGGGCATCGCCGTCGTAGGTGCCGTGGGCCCCCCGGACGAGCGTGACGGCATGCCCGCGCCGCAGCGCAGCGAGCGAGGTTTCGCGAACGCATCGGGCTCACGTTTGTCCACAACGTGTTCGCCCGAGTGCACGTCGTGTACGAGCTCCCAGCCTGTGGTGCCGGGCGCGTCAGGATCGTTCCCGCCGCCGTTGTTTCGGATGTGCACGACCGCAGCGCGCGCCGTTCGGGCTTCTGGACGTCGACGAGCAGGAGAACAGCGCTCATGTGAACGAGTCGAGCCCACCGCCGACGACCAGAAAGCCATGAGCGATGTGAGAGAAGGGGGGACGGCCGACACCGTCCATGACGCCCTCGACGACTTTCGTCAGCCGACTGGCGTTGTTGCGAGAGCGGTGACGGCATCGTCGGTCTCCTGCCCATCGAGCGCCCGTGCGCTGGTACCGCCGAGGGCGACGACCGCCCGCGCCGTGGCCAGGTGGTAGAGGATCAGTAGTTGCACGATGCCGAGCGCGTTCGAGCGGTACAGGTCGGTGCCGATCGTGAACTCGCCGAGCCGCTGCTGACGCAGGTGGCTCGCGAAGTGCATCTGCTCCCAGATCGCCTCCTCTAGCTCGGCGGCTCGCGCCTCGTTGATCGAGCCGGGCACGACGAGCTCGTAGCCGCGGGAATGTTCGACCAGCTCGGGGCCGCCGGCACTGATCTCGCCGAACATCGCCGGAAGGTCGGGCTGCGGCAGCGAGTCGCGGAGGAAGAGGTGCGCGTCGAGCTTCTCGGCATTGTCGGAGGAGTCCGGCCGGAAGGAGACGACGATGTCGGCGTGATGGCGCTGCGGACGGATGAACGCCTCGGAGTCGGGCTCGCGGCGGTCGAGCTCGGCGAGCACGTCGTCAGTGGTATAGCCGCGCCGCGAGCAGTCGCGGGCTACCTTCCAGCGGCGCCGCAGCTCCTCGGGCGGATCGAGGTATATGCGGATGTCGAACATCTCGCGGAGCGCGGCGGTGTGGAAGGCGAGGAGGCCTTCGGCGACGACGAAGCGTCCCGGGACGAAGTAGTCCGGTGGCCCGAAGGTGCCGTGCGCGTGCTGGTAGACGGGCTTCAGCACCGGCTCGTTCGCTCGCAGGTGTCCGAGATGCTGGGTGAGGATGTCGAGGTGGTTGCAGTCGGGATGGAGCGGGGTGATTCCCCGTTCGGCTCGCTGGCGGCGGTCGTAGCGGTGATAGTCGTCGGCACAGAAGTGCGTCACCATCTCCTCGCCGAGCACCCGGACGAGCCCGCGCGTGATCGTCGTCTTGCCGGCGCCGGAGTCGCCGACGATGCCGAGCATGATCGGGCGCGGCATCAGTCCTCCTGGCCCGGGCGGTGAACGACGAAGGAGGCGACCTGCCCCTGCCGCCGGGCGTCGTAGCCGTCTACGCGCACGTACTCGTCCGGATGCGCGCGAACGCACGCGTCGATCTCGCCGAGTACCGCCGCGGGGTCGCGGACTGCGAACAGCGGCAGCCCCCAGAGCGTCCAGTAGTGGTCGCGCGGATCGACGCGAGGCGAGTGTTCGATCGCGACGACGAGCTCGCGGTCGAGGATCGACCGGATCTGCGCGCCGATCTCGTCGACGGAGAGCTTCGGCAGATAGGAGAACGTCTCCAGCCTCATGCCGGAACCGTGTCGAGCGTGTCGACCGAGTCGAAATCGAAGGCGATGCCGCGCCAGGTGTCGAGCGCGGCGCGCAGCTCCGGCGAGCGCCGAGCGGCCCGCTCGAGGATCTCGACTCCCTCGACCTCGAGCTCACATCCCTCGTTCCGCGCTTGGACGCACGCCTCGAGCGCGACCCGGTTCGCGTGCGCGCCGGCTCTGCTTCCCTGCGGGTGCCCGGCCGAGCCGCCGCCGAACTGGAGGATCGCATCGTCGCCGAAGATCGCGACGAGCGCCGGCATGTGCCAGACGTGGATCCCGCCCGAGGCCGCCGGCAGCACGCCGGGCAAGGACGCCCACTCCTGCGCGAAGTGGATGCCGCGACTCCGGTCGGCCGCAACTCGATCCTCGCGCAGCAGATCGACCACGCCGAGCGTCGTCTGGCGGTCGCCCTCCAGCTTGCCGACGACGGTGCCGGCGTGGAGGTGGTCCCCGCCCGAGAGGCGCAGCCATTTCGCCAGCACGCGGAAGTGGATCCCGTGCTCCTTTTGCCGGTCGAGAACGGCGTGGAGCGCGCGGTGGACGTGCAGGAGCATCCCGTTCCGTCGACACCAGTTGGCGAGCGTCTGATGCGCGCTGAAGCCGCCGACGAGGTAGTCGTGCATGACGATCGGCGAGCCGAGCTCCTTCGCGAACTCGGCGCGCTCGAGCATCTGCTCGACGTCGGGGGCGGTGACGTTCAGATAGTGGCCCTTGCGCTCGCCGGTCTGAGCCTCCGCCTTTCGCACCGCCTCCATCACGAACGTGTAGCGGTCGCGCCAGCGCATGAAGGGCTGGGACGTGATGTTCTCGTCGTCCTTCGTGAAGTCGAGCCCCCCCGCGAGGAGCTCGTAGCATGCCCGGCCGTAGTTCTTCGCCGAGAGTCCGAGCTTCGGCTTCAGCGTCGCTCCGAGCAGCGGCCGGCCGTACTTGTTGAGCAGGTCGCGCTCGACCTGGATCCCGTTCGGCGGCCCCTGGAACGTCTTCACGTACGCGACCGGGATCCCGAGGTCCTCGAGGCGCAGCGCGCGCAGCGCCTTGAACCCGAAGACGTTGCCGGTGATCGATGCGGCGATGCTCGCGACCGACCCCTCCTCGAACAGGTCGAGGGGATAGGCGATGTAGGCCATGTACTGGTCGACAGCCTTCGCCACCGGCTCGAGGTGGTATGCCCGCGCCTGGTAGCGGTCGAGAGTCGTCAGGTGGTCGGTCCAGACGCTCGTCCACGTCCCCGTCGACGACTCGGCCGCCACCGCGGCGGCCGCCTCCTCGGGTGCGACCCCCGGCTGCGGCGTGATCCGGAAGGCGGCGAGCAGGTCGGTCGGCCGCGGCGAATACTCCGGCACCCAGTACCGCTCCCGATACTCACGAACTCCAGCTTCGAACATGCGGAGGAGCCTACGCGGTTACTGATTGAGGACGAAGCGGAATTTGCTGCTGAGCTATAGAGATTTTTCTATTACTTCGCGGGCGGCTCGCGAGTGGAGGAAGTCGCGAAACGCCGCGACCGACGGCCGCGTCGGCACGCCACGCGGCAACAGCACATACCAAGGCCGCACGAGCGGAGTTCCCACCGCTGCGATCCGAACCAGCCGGCCCTCGCGCAGCTCGCGCCCGACCGCGTGGGCGGAGATCAGCGTCACGCCGAGCCCGATCGCGAGAGCTTGCTTGACGGCGCCGTTCGAACCGAGCGTCAGCCGCTCGGGCGGGTCCAAACCTCGCTCGGCGAGGAAGCGCTCGGTCGCGCCCCGTGTCCCGGAGCCAGGCTCGCGCAGCAGCCAGCTTGCCGCGCCGAGATCGGCAGGCGCCTCCCGGCCGACGACGATCAGCTCGTTGTCGAGGAACGCGGCACCCTCCAGCTCACGTCCCGGCGGGCGGCCGCCGACGCCGAGATCCGCCTGGTACGCGCGCAGACGATCGAGCACGGTCTCACGATTGCCGATCTCGAGCAGGATCTCGGCTCCGGGTTCGAGCGCCCGATAGGCCTGGATCAGCGGCGGCAGCAGGTACTCGCCCGCGGTGTTGACCGCGACCACGCGGATCCGCGCAGCCTGCGCCGCCCGCGCCTCGAGGACGGCTTGGCCCCCCTGCTCGAGCAGACCGAGGACCTGCCTCGCGTACGGCTCGAGCGCCGCGCCGGCGGCGGTCAGCCGCACGCCCCGTCCCTCCCGCTCGAGCATATCCGCGCCGAGCTCACGGGCGAGTGCGGAGAGGGCTGCCGAGACGGACGGTTGGGTCACGTGCAGCTGCTCGGCCGCGGCGTGCACCGCTCCAGTTTGGGCCACCGCGACGAGGGCGCGCAGCTGCGTGACGGTAACCACGCACTCCTTCTATCAGAATCGCGCAACCGATAAGGAATCAGCGCGGATCCGCGAGAGGGTATTCGCGATCGCCGTCGGCGCCGGCATCGCCGCCAGTTCCGTCGCCCTGATCGGCTTCGGCATCGACTCCGTGATAGAAGCCGGGGCTCCCGTCGCTCCCGCCCTCGCGTCTTCGTCTCGCAACGCGGATCGAGCAAACCGCGGCGGCCGGGCCCCGCGGTTGCAGAGCCCGGTCGCTCCGATCTCAGGCTCCGATCGCCTCGGCGATCGCCTCCGCGAGCAGTCGATGGCCGGCGGGCGAAGGATGGATGTTGCACGTGCCGTCGGGAAGCTTGATCAGCAGCCCGGCGGCGCACGGGTCACCCCCGTACGCGGCCGATGGCCCGGCGAAGGCCCCGAAGCCGTCCGCCACGATCCCGCCGTCGGCGGTCGCCGCGCTTGTGAGCACCGAGTCGAGGAACTCCGAGCTCGCCAGCTCCGCGGGATCGCTGTAGCTCAGCGAGTAGTAGGACAGCACGACGATCGGCCCCCGGTAGCGGGCGACATGGCGGAGGTCGTAGAAGATCGTCCCGAGGTTCGTCGTGATCTCGGTCGCGACGCCCTGCAGCTCGGCAGTCGAGGTGCACTGGTCGGCGGTCGTCTCCTGGCAGAGGAACGCGTCGTTAGCGCCGATGTCGATCGTGACGAGCCGCGTATCCCTGTGCACGCGGAGATAGTCGAGCGCGTAGTCCATCTGCGTGCCTCGATAGCGCACGTGCAGCGGATAGAGCGTCCGGTACCCGACCGGCGAGCCGGGCGAGTTCTCGCAGCCGTTGCTCTGGGCGCCCGGGACGAGCATGCTCGTCGACGTCTCGCCGGGGCACGAGGCGTTCGAGACGCGCTCCCGCAACAGCCGGGCGAGGTCCTCGGGATAGCCGACGAACGAGCGCGGGTCCTCGTAGTTCGGCGCCGGAACCGCGTTCGCCGGCACGTAGCCGAAGGCGACCGAGTCGCCGAGCGCGAGATAGGTCCCGTGTCGCTGGAAGTGACGGCCGAAGCCGAAGCCCCTTCCCCGGTCGGCCGAGGTCGAGCCGGCGGCAGAGGCCGCGACGATCGCGGCAAGAGCCACGGCGGCGGCGAGCCTCGGGCCGCGGCGGCTGGAAAGCGTGTTGCTCATGTTTCTCCCTCCTCTAACGGCGCGCCTATCCAACACTGCGACGCCGGCCCGGTCAAACGCCGGCAGCGGCTAGGCTCGGCGCGAACGGGTCGAGGGAGAGATGAGGGAAGGGATCACCGAGGCGCTCGCGAGGCGCGCGGCGGCGCGGCCGCGGCGGACGCTCGCCGCCTGGGCGGGCCTCGTCGTCGTGGCGCTCGCGCTCGTCGCGACGTCCCTGCACGGGCTGACCTCGAACGGGACGGTGACGGGCCATCCGAGCTCGGCCACGGCGAAGGCGTTGTACGAGGAGGGCTTCCCCGGTCCACGCGTATCCGACCTCGTCGTCGTCCATTCCGGCCGCTACACGGTCGGCTCGCCCGCCTACCGCGGCTATGTGACGAGGCTCGTGCGCGCGATTCACGCGACCGGCGGTGTCGCCGCGATCGACAGCTACCTGACCGGAACGGCGCCGGTCTCGCTCGACCGGCACGCGACCGTCGTCGAGCTCGCGATCCGCAGCGACGGCGCGGCGAAGCCGGTCGTGAAAGCCGTCCGCGCGGCGAACGGCGACGGCTTCACGGCTGCGATCACCGGCGACCACACCGTCAACACCGACTTCGGAACGCTCTCGCAGACCGATCTCGAGCACGGCGAGTTCGAGATCGGCCTGCCGGCTGCACTCGTCGTGCTCGTGCTCGTCTTCGCCTCGCTCGTCGCGGGCCTCGTGCCGGTCCTGATGGCGATCCTCTCCATCGTCGTCGGTCTGGGCATCGTCGCCCTGCTCTCGCTCGAGTTCAGCCTCTCCGTCTTCATCGTGAACATGCTCACGGGGATGGGTCTCGCGCTCGGAATCGACTACTCGCTGTTCGTCATCTCGCGCTACCGCGAGGAGCGAGGAGGCGGGCTTGCGAAGGACGCTGCGATCCGCGCCGCCGGCGCTACCGCGAGCCGGGCCGTCCTCTTCAGCGGCAGCACGTTCGTCGTCGCGCTCTTCGGGATGCTGATCGTGCCGACCTCGATCATGCGCAGCCTCGCCGCGGGCGCGATCATCGTCGGCGTCGTCTCGGTCGCAGCCGCGCTGACCCTGCTGCCGGCGCTGCTCTCGCTCGTCGGCGACCGGGTGAACGCGCTGCGCGTGCCGTTCCTGGGCCGGAACCTCGAGCGCGCCAACACCGCCGAGGGACGGGTCTGGCGGCGGATCGTCGACGTCGTTCTGCGCCGGCCGGCGCTCAGCCTCGTGCTCGCCGCCGGGCTCATGGTCGCCGCGGCAAGCCCCACGCTCGGGATCCACATCGGCCAGAACGGCGTGCTCACCCTGCCCTCCAACCTGCCCTCGCGCCAGGGCTACGTGGCGCTGCGCCGCTATTTCGGCACGACGACCCCGTACCCGGTCGTCGTCGTCGCCCGGGGCGGCGGCGCCGCGACGACGCGGCGACTCGAGACGATCGCCCGCGACCTGCGCGGGAATCCGCACTTCGGGGCGGCCACCGTGCGCAGCGGCCGCGACGGGATCGTCGCGCTGCGGGCTCCGGTTCTCGGCCAGGCGGCCGGCGAGCCCGCGGTCGGCGCCGTCCGCAAGCTCACGCGGCTCGTGAGCTCGACCTTCAGCGGCAGCGGCACGAGCGCCTACGTCGGCGGGACGACGGCCGAGTCGGCGGAGTACTACGACGCGACGACGAGCCCGACGCCGTACGTCCTCGCGTTCGTCCTCGGGCTGAGCCTGATCCTGCTCACGATCGCCTTCCGCTCGCTCGTCGTCGCGCTCGTCTCCATCGCGCTCAACCTCCTCTCGGTGGGCGCCGCGTACGGACTGCTCACGCTCGTCTTCATCCACGGCTGGCTGACGAGCGTCCTCGGCTTCGAGAAGGTGCCGATCATCGACGCGTGGGTGCCGCTCTTCCTCTTCTCGGTGCTGTTCGCGCTCTCGATGGACTACCAGGTGTTCCTGATGAGCCGGATCCGCGAACGCTACGACGCGTCGGGCTCGACCCGCGACGCCGTGGCGTGGGGCGTCGCCTCGACCGCGCGGATCATCACCGGCGCCGCGCTGATCATCGTCGCGGTCTTCTCCGGCTTCGCGAGCGGGCAGCTCGTGATGTTCCAGCAGATGGGGTTCGGCGTCGCCGTCGCGCTCCTGCTCGACGCGACGCTGATCCGCTCGGTCGTCCTGCCGAGCATGATGAGCCTGCTCGGCGAGCGCGCCTGGTACCTGCCGGGCTGGCTCGAGTGGCTGCCGCACCTCGACGTCGAGCGGCACCCGCCGGCGCCGGCGCTCGAGGGCTGAGGGATCAGGCTTCCGCGTCGCGCCACAGCCTGGCGCGGCCGCGGTCGGCGCCCCGCAGGAGCAGGCCGCCGGCGAGGAGGAGCAGCAGCTCGACGCCCGTGATCGCGAGCCGGTTGAGCGCGACCGCGCCGAGCGCCTGTCCGGGCTTCGCAACCGTGAGCAGGAGCCCGTACATCGTCGCCTCCCGCGGGCCGAGCCCGGACGGCGCGAAGATCGCGAGCACCGCGACGATCGCGCCGACCGCAGCCGTCCCGCCGAGGAAGACGATCGACCCCGTCTCGGGTCGCGCCCCGACCGAGCGGACGAGCAGCCAGAGGGCGAAGCCGCCGAGCAGCCACGTCCCCGCGTAGAAGACGAGCAGGAGGGTCATCGTGCGGGCGCGCAGGTTCGGCAGCTCGCGCCGGTAGCCGAGGCGGCGCAGCACGCGGGCGGCGAGCGGCCGAAAGACCCTGGGCTGCACGAGCACCGCGACGACGGCGCCGAACACGAGCACCGGCGCGAGCGGCGCATTCACCTCGTCCACGAACGCGAGACCGACGACGAAGACGATCACGCCCGCGACCGCCGAGATCCCTGCCTCGAGCAGGATCGAGGAGGTGACGAGCGCAGCGTCGGTCACACCGGCGCGGCGCGCCGCGACGACGCGGGCCGCAGGCGTCCAGACGCCGCCGGGAACATACTTGGCGACCATCGAGAGCATCTCCGCCCGCAGCGCCGCGGGATACGAGATCTGGATGCCCCAGTCGGCGAGGATCCACATCCAGCCGAGAACGAAGACGAGGTAGTAGGCGACGAGCGCGGCGCAGCCGAGGCCGAAGAGGACGAGGTTCGCGTTCGCGAGGTCGTCCGCGGCCGCATGGATCTCGCCGCGCACGATCCACGCCATGGCGGCGATGAACGCGAGGAGCACCGCGATCTGGAGCAGGATGAGCAGGCGATGGTGCGCCTCGGCGAAGCGGCGGAACGATGCGAGGCGGCTCATGCATCGAGTCTAAGGACGGCGGCCCCGCGCACCGAGCCTGCGCGCAGCCGCGCGAGCGCCTCGTTCGCCTGCTCGAGCGGGTACGTCTCCACCTCCGTCCGCACCGGCACCTGCGGCGCGAGCACGAGGAACTCCTCCGCGTCGCGCCGCGTCAGGTTCGCGACGGAACGGATCACGCGCTCGTGCCAGAGCAGCTCGTACGGGAGCTGGGGGATGTCGCTCATGTGGATCCCCGCGCACACGACGACGCCGCCGCGGGCGAGCGCGCGCAGCGCCGAGGGGACGAGCTCCCCGACCGGCGCGAAGACGATCGCGGCGTCGAGCTCCTCCGGCGCCGGCTCGTCGGAGGGGCCCGCCCACTCGCAGCCGAGCTCGCGTGCGAAGGCGGCGGCCGCGTCGTCGCCGCGGCGCACGAACCCGAACAGGCGCCGGCCCTGGTGGCGCGCGACCTGCGCGACGATGTGCGCCGCCGCGCCGAAGCCGTAGAGGCCGAGCCGCTCGGCGTCGCCGGCGAGGCGGAGCGAGCGGTAGCCGATCAGCCCGGCGCAGAGGAGCGGCGCCGCCTCGACGTCCGGGTAGCCGTCCGGGAGCGGGAAGCAGAAGCGCTCGTCGGCCACGATCCACTCCGCGTAGCCGCCGTCGAGGTCGTAGCCGGTGAAGCGCGCGCGCTCGCAGAGGTTCTCGCGGCCGGACGTGCAGAAGCGGCACTCGCTGCACGTCCAGCCGAGCCAGGGAACGCCGAGGCGGCGGCCGTCCTCCGTCACGCCGACGACCTGATGCCCGGGAACGAGCGGGAGCTTCGGATGCGGCAGCTCGCCGTCGACGACGTGGAGGTCGGTGCGGCAGACGCCGCAGGCCCGGACGCGGAGGAGCAGCTGGCCGGCGGCCGGCTCCGGCCTCGCCGGCTCCTCGAGCCGCAGCGGCTCGCCCTGCCGGTGGAGCACCATCGCGCGCATCACTAGATTCTCTCCCGTGGAGTCGACACTCCCGTACGGGTGGTACACCGATCCCGAGATCCTGCGCCGCGAGCAGGAGCGGATCTTCCGCTCGGCGTGGCAGTACGTCGGCCACACGGGCGAGCTCGAGACGCCCGGCTACTTTGCCGCGCGGGCCGGCCGCACGCCGGTCGTCGTCACCCGCGCACGCGACGGCGTCCTTCGCGCGTTCCTCAACGTCTGCCGCCACCGCGGTCACGAGGTCGCAGCCGGCGCCGGCCGCAGAGAGACCCTCCAGTGCCCGTACCACGCGTGGACGTACGGGCTCGACGGCTGCCTCCGCGCGGCGCCGCGCAGCGAGGAGGAGCCGCACTTCCCGCAGGACGAGCTCGGACTCGTCCCGCTCGCGGTCGGCACGTGGGGGCCGTTCCTCTTCGTCAACGCGGGGCGCGAGCCGGAGCCGCTCGCCGACGCGCTCGGCTCCCTGCCGGCGCAGGTCGCCGAGCTCGGCCTCGACGTCGACGCGCTCGTCCACCACTCGCGCTGGGAGACGGAGGTCGAGGCGAACTGGAAGATCGTCTGCGAGAACTTCCTCGAGTGCTACCACTGCCAGGTCGCGCACCCCGGCTTCTCGCAGGCGATCGACGTGTCGGTCGAGGCGTACGCGCTCGGCGCCGACGGCCGGCTCGCGACGCAGCACGGGCCGGTCCGCGAGGGCGGCGGCGCCGGGCTCGACCTCACGGGTGCGCTGCCGCGGAGCCAGTTCCACTTCCTCTGGCCGAACCTGACGGTGAACATCCTCCCCGGCCACCCGAACATGTCGATCGGGCCGGTCGTGCCGCGGACGCCCGAGCGGACGCACCGCTTCCTCGACTACTTCTTCGGCCCCGGCGTCGAGCAGGCGTGGATCGACGACCTGCTGGCCTTCGACGACCAGGTCGGCCGGGAGGATCGCGCGCTCGTCGAGGGCGTCCAGCGCGGGCTGGGGGCCGGCGTGCTCGAGCGCGGCGTGCTGATGGGCCGAAGCGAACGCTTGATCGGCCACTTCCAGGCGCTCACGGCGGCGGCGCTCGCCGACGAGTTCTAGAGGACCTTCGAGAGGAACGAGCGGGTCCGCTCGTGCTGCGGGTTGACGAGCACCTCGCGCGGGTCGCCGCTCTCGATCACGACGCCGTCGTCCATGAAGACGGCGATGTCGCCGACCTCGCGCGCGAAGCCCATCTCGTGCGTGACGACGACCATCGTCATCCCCTCGTTCGCGAGCCTGCGCATCGCGTCGAGCACCTCCCCGACGAGCTCCGGGTCGAGGGCGGACGTCGGCTCGTCGAACAGCATCAGCTTCGGGTGCATCGCGAGCGCGCGGGCGATCGCGACGCGCTGCTGCTGGCCGCCGGAGAGCCGGGACGGATACTCGTCGTACTTGTCCGAGAGGCCGACGCTGTCGAGCAACCGCTTGCCCTCGCTCACCGCGTCGTCCTTCGCCACCTTCTTCACGCGGACCGGCGCCTCGATCACGTTCTCGAGCGCGGTCATGTGCCCGAAGAGGTTGAAGCGCTGGAAGACCATGCCGATCTCCGTCCGCTTCCGCGCCACCTCGCGGTCGGGCAGCTCGTGGAGCTTGTCGGCGACCTGCCGGTAGCCGACGAGCTCGCCGTCGACCCAGAGCCGGCCGCCGTTGATCTTCTCGAGGTGGTTGATGCAGCGGATGAACGTCGTCTTGCCGGAGCCGGACGGGCCGAGGATGCACATCACCTGGCCGAGCTGCACCTCCAGGTTGATGCCCTTCAGCACCTCGAGCCGCCCGAAGCGCTTGCGCACGCCCTCCGCTTTCACCATCGCGGTCATCGGCGCAGGAGCGGGAGGTCGGTGAGGTTCTGCCACCACGTCTGGATGGCACCCGCCTGCTGCCCGCGCGCGCTGCGCGCGTAGTGGCGCTCGAGGTAGTACTGGCCGATCGAGAGGACGGTCGTGACGATCAGATACCAGAGGCTCGCCACGACCAGGAGAGGGATGATCTCGTAGTTGGCCGCGTAGATGATCTGGGTCGCGTAGAGGAGGTCCGTCACGGCGATCACGCTCACGAGGGACGTCGTCTTGAGCATCCCGATCGTCTCGTTGCCGGTCGGCGGGATGATCACGCGCATGGCCTGCGGCAGCACGATCCGTCGCATCGTCAGAAGCCGGGTCATCCCGAGCGACTGCGCCGCCTCGGTCTGCCCCTCGTCGACGGAGATGATCCCGGCGCGCACGATCTCGGACATGTAGGCGGCCTCGTTGAAGCCGAGCGCGAACATGCCGGCGACGAAGCCGGTGATGAAGGCGACGCTCACATGCCCGACCTCCGGCCCGAGCGGGATCCCGATGGCGAAGTGCGGGTAGACGGCGCTGATGTAGTCCCAGAAGATGATCTGCACCAGCACCGGCGTCCCGCGAAAGAACCAGATGTAGAGCCAGCTCGCACCTGCGACGAGCGGGTTCGGCGAGAGGCGCATCACGGCGAGCATCACTCCGCCCACGATCCCGATGGCCATCGCCGACGCCGTGAGCTCGAGGGTCGTCACGAGGCCGTCGAGAATGGTCGGCCAGGTGAAGTAGTGGCCGACGATCGACCACTCCCACCGTTTGTTCGTCGCCATCGATACGGCCACCGCGTACCCGAGGAACGCGATGACGACGGCCGCAGCCCACCGGCCGGGGTGGCGGACGGGGACGGCCCGGATATCGTCGGGCGGGACCGCGGACACGGCCCCGCCCTCCGTCATGTCAGCTGGTGGCGCCGTTGATCTTCGGGTTCGAGATGGCGCCGCTCTGGACGCCCCACTTGTGGAGGATCTTCTCGTACGTGCCGTGCTTCATCAGGTACTTGACGGCGGCGAGGACCGGCTTCGCCATCCCGTCGTGCTTCGGGAGCGCGATCCCGTACGGCGCCGTGCCGTACGACTTGCCGGCGAGCTTGAACTGGCCGTTCGACTGCTTGACGATGTACGCGGCGACCGGGGAGTCCGCCATGCCCACCTGAGCGTGGCCGCTCGAGATGTCGAGGTTCGCCTCGTTCTGGTTGGGGAAGGCGTGAACGGTCATCCCGGGCTTACCCTCCTTCTTGCACTTCGCCTTCTGCGCGTTCGCGTCCGTCTGCTCGGTGGTGCCGTTCTCGACGGCGACGGTCTTGCCGCAGAGCGAGGCGAGACCCGTGATCTTCGGGCCGCCGCTCGCCTTCACGTAGAAGGACGTGCCGGCGGAGAAGTAGGTGACGAAGTCGACCACCTTCTGACGGGCCTTCGTGTCGGTGAAGGCCGACATGCCGATGTCGTACTTCCCCGACTGGAGACCCGGGATGATTCCGTCGAAGCTCGCGTTCTCGAAGTCGAACTTGACCCCGAGGACGCTGCCGATCGCGTGCCCGAGGTCGGCGTCGACGCCGATCACCGTGTGGCCGTCCTTGGCGATCAGCTCCATCGGCGCATAGGTCGCATCGGAGGCGACGGTGAGCTTCCCTTTCGCGCGGATCGCGGCCGGCACCTCCTTGGCGATCTTCGGAACCTTCTTCGACTGCTTGTGCGCTGCCGCGCCCGAGGCGCCGGCGAAGCCGCCTGCGACGAGTGCGAGCGCGGCGGCGGCGAGAAGCAGCCGCGCGATACGGCGGGACATGACTACCTCCTCGATCACGACCGGTGACCTGCGTGCCGCTGCCTGCGGCTGACCATCCCTACGAGTTTGACGCATATTCGCGCCTCCGGTTTGCGGACTAGTACGGCTCTTCGGAGCGCGATATGGTCTCGGTTCTTCCGGCGTCGCAACCATAGGAGGGCTATTCGTGAAGCGTCTTCTCCCGCTGCTGGCGGTGGCAGCGCTCATCGTCGCTCCCGCGGCGTGGTCGGCGCACCGCTCAGCGCCGACCATGCACCCGGGCAAGCTGGTCGTCGGCCTCAACCCGCCGGCCGTCGGCTTCCAGGTCGGCACGCTGCGCGGCAACAGCGTCATCCATCCGAGCGGGCTCGAGGTCAGCCTCGCGACGGACATCGCGAAGCAGCTGGGCATCAAGCCGTCGCACATCACCTGGATCAACGTGCCGTGGACGACCCTCTTCCGTCCGGGCAACAAGCCGTTCGACCTCGCGTTCGAGGAGGCGACGATCACGACCGCGCGCGCGCGGGTGGTCGACTTCTCCTCCTCCTACATGACGGCGAACCAGGGCGTCCTGCTGGCCAAGGGCGCGACGGCTCCGAAGAACCTCGCGCAGCTCAAGAACATGTCGCTCTGCGCGCAGGCCGACACCACGGGCCTCGCCTATCTCCAGTCGCAGATGCACATCCCGCTCTCGAAGATCCACGTCTACAACGCGACGGCCGCGGCATTCTCGGCGCTCGCCGTCGGGCGCTGCCAGGCGTTCGTGATGGACGTCCCGATCGTCCTCGCGCAGAAGAAGTCCAAGCCGAGCGCGTACGGCGCCCTCGCGGGCCAGATCGTCACGAACGAGCACTACGGCGCGGTGCTGCCGAAGGGCTCGAAGCTGACGAAGGACGTCTCGAAGGCGATCAACACGCTCAACAAGAACGGGACGATCGGGAAGCTCGAGGCGAAGTGGTTCAACTACGACTTCTCGAAGATCAAGGTCCTCAAGTAGCGACATAAGCGCGTGCACGCATTTCTCCGCGCGTTCACCGACCCGTTCTACTTCCGGCAATCCCTGCCGGACGTGTGGTCGGGCTTCCTGATCAACGTCCACATGATGGTCGTTGCGGAGGCGCTCGTGCTCGTGCTCGCGCTGCTCATCGCGATCGTGCGCGGTCTGCCGGGCCGCGGGGCGAAACCGCTCCGCGGCCTGGCGATCGTCTACACGGACTTCTTCCGCGGCACGCCGCTCACGATCGTCGCGTACATGTGCATCCTCGGCCTGCCCAGCGCGGTCGGCTTCCTGAAGAACACGTCGAGCACTGAGCTCGGCATCATCGCCCTGACGGTCGTCTACACGGCCTACGTGACCGAGGTCTACCGCGCAGGCATCGAGTCGGTGCACGGGAGCCAGCGGATGGCCGCCCGGTCGCTCGGCCTCAGCTACTTCCAGGCGCTCCGCTACGTCGTCCTGCCGCAGGCGATCAGGCGCGTCATCCCCCCGCTGCTCAACGACTTCATCGGCCTGCAGAAAGACACGGCGATCATCGGCGCGATCGGCGTCACCGAGGCGGCGGCGCAGGGAAACAACTTCGCCGGCGACTTCTACAACTACACCGGCTTCTTCGTCGCGGCCGTCTTCTTCGTCTACCTGACGATCCCGCTCGCCCGCTTCACCGACCACATCATCCGCGAGCGCGAGCTGCGCGAGCGCGCCGCCGGCGTATGAGCACGAACGGCAACGGCAGCTTCGTCTCCGTCGAGAAGCTCACGAAGCGCTTCGGCGATCTCGAGGTGCTCCGGCACGTCGACCTCGACGTGCCCGAGCACAACGTCGTCTGCCTCATCGGCGCGTCGGGCTCCGGCAAGTCGACGCTGCTCCGCTGCCTCAACCTGCTCGAGAAGGTCGACGAGGGGACGATCCACGTCGACGGCCAGTCGCTGACCGACGGGAAGGTCGACGTGAATGCCCTGCGCCGGAAGATCGGGATCGTCTTCCAGGCGTACAACCTCTTCCCGCACATGACGGTGCTGCAGAACGTCACCCTCGCGCCGCGCAAGGCGCTCGGGACCTCGCGTCACCAGGCCGAGGCGCACGCGCGGCTGCTGCTGCAGCGGATCGGCCTCGAGGACAAGGCGCACGAGTTCCCCGACCGGCTCTCCGGCGGTCAGCAGCAGCGCGTCGCGATCGTCCGCGCGCTCGCGATGGGGCCGAAGCTGATGCTCCTCGACGAGATCACGTCGGCGCTCGACCCGCAGCTGGTCGCCGAGGTGCTCAACCTCGTCCGCGAGCTCGCCGAGAGCGGGATGACGATGATCCTCGCCACCCACGAGATGCAGTTCGCGCGCGAGGTGGCCGACATGGTGTGCTTCCTCGACGGCGGCGTCATCTGCGAGCAGGGCCCGCCGGAGCAGATCTTCACCGACCCGCGCGAGCCACGCACACGCGAGTTCCTCGCCCGCATCCTCGAAGCGGGGCGCATGTGAGGTCGCTGCCGCGGATCCGAACGAAGGCGCCGCTCGCCATCGCCGGCCTGGTCGGCGTGCCGCTCTACTTCGCGGCGCTGATGGCCTCCTCGCTCGCGCTCGACAAGCCGCGGATCGTCGGGCACGAGGAGTTCCCGTCAACCGCCGGCCTCGAGGCGAAGATCTGGCTCGCGGCGCTGGTCGCCCCCGGCATCCTCCTCGCAGCCGGGCTCGTCGGCATGTTCGTCGGGCGGCTCGGCGTCTACATCTCGGCGGTCGTGGGCATCGTCGCTTGCCTGCTCCTGCCCGGGATCTCCCAGCCCTGGGTCGCGCGCCACACCGCGCGCTTTCCGCTCGGCGTCGACTTCGTGAAGGACAACGACCCGTCCAACATCGTCACTCGCGGCGCCTGGGAGAAATCCGCGCAGGCGACGATCGTCAGCATCACGCACTGGACGCTCGGCGTCTGCATCGGCGTCGTGGTCGTCGGCGTCCTGCTCGAGGTGCGCCGCCGCCGTGGGGGAGTTGTCGCGGAGTTTCCACCGGTCGCGATCACGGGCGAGCCCGAGGCCTCGCCCGTCGTCGAGCTCGATCTCGCAGACTCCGATCTGGCCCGGGGCGGGCGCCCGGGCCGCTGGCGCTCGCGCTGACCAGCGCCTCATCGGAATCCGGTTCACGCCCTGTACACACCGCGCGCGACTGCGTTAGGGTTCGACGGGGGCTCGGGTAAGGGGGTGGTGGATGGCAGGCGTCGTCTTCGACGGGATCACGAAGGTCTACGCGGACGGCACGAAGGCCGTGGACGCGCTCAGCCTCGACGTCGCCGAGGGCGAGTTCATGGTGCTCGTCGGGCCGTCGGGCTGCGGCAAGACGACCGCGCTCCGGATGGTCGCCGGGCTCGAGGACATCTCGGGCGGCGTCCTCCGCATCGGCGACCGCATCGTCAACCACGTCCCGGCGCGTGACCGCGACATCGCGATGGTCTTCCAGAGCTACGCGCTCTACCCGCACCTCTCGGTCTACGACAACATCGCCTTCGGCCTCAGGGTCAAGAAGATGTCGAAGGCGGAGATCGACCGCCGGGTGCAGGAGGCGGCGCGCATCCTCGGCCTCGACCCGTTCCTCAAGCGCAAGCCGCGCGCCCTCTCCGGCGGGCAGCGCCAGCGCGTCGCCATGGGCCGCGCGATCGTCCGCGAGCCGGCCGCGTTCCTCATGGACGAGCCGCTCTCGAACCTCGATGCGAAGCTGCGGGTGCAGATGCGCGCCGAGGTGAGCCGGCTGCAGCGCGATCTCGGCACGACGACGATCTACGTCACGCACGACCAGGTCGAGGCGATGACGATGGGAGACCGCGTCGCCGTCATGCGCAAGGGCGAGCTCCTGCAGGTCGCCGACCCGCAGACGCTGTACGACCGCCCGGTCAACCTCTTCGTCGGCGGCTTCATCGGCTCGCCCGCGATGAACATGGTCGAGGCGACGATCATCAGCGACAACGGAGGTCTGGCGGCCGACATCGGCAAGCAGCGGCTCGCGCTCGACGAGGCGACGCTCGACGCGCATCCCGCGCTCCGCGGCTACGAGAACAAGCCCGTCATCCTCGGGATCCGGCCCGAGGACCTCGAGGACGCATCCCTTGTCCCCTCGACCCCGCCCGACCGGCGCCTGCGCGGCGTTACCGAGCTGCGGGAGGCGCTCGGCTCGGAGCTGATGGTGCACTTCACCGTCGAAGGGACGCGGCCGGCGCTGACCGAGGACGTGAAGGAGCTCGCGCGCGACGCGGGCGAGGCGAAGGAGCCCGAGACGAGCGACGGGCACGCCCTCCTCGTCGGCCGCTTCGGCGCGCGCGCCCACGTCGAGGAAGGGAAGCCGCTCGAGGCTGCGGTCGACACGCGCTCCCTGCACTTCTTCGACGCGGAGACGAGCGAGGGAATCTACGACACGGAAGCGATAGAGAAAGGAGTGCCAGCGTGAGAGGGATCATGAAGCGGCGAGCCGGCTATGGGGTCGTCGTCGCGGTAGCCGCAGTGCTCGCGCTCACAGCGGCGGGCTGCGGCGGTGCTGCGAAGAGCGGCGTCGCCGGGGCGCAGAAGACGATCGTCGTCCACAAGAACGTCAAGGGCAGCGTCAGCTTCTTCGGCGTCTGGACCGGAACCGAGCAGACGATCTTCGGGAAGGTGATCGCCGGCTTCAACAAGCAGTACCCGAATGTCAAGGTCAAGTACTTCCCCGAGGGCGACAACCTCAACACGGTGCTCGCGACGCGGATCACGGCCGGCAACCCGCCGGACGTCGCCGACATCGCACAGCCGGGCTACGTGAAGCAGCTGGCCCAGCAGCACCATCTGAAGCCGATCACGTACGCGAAGAGCACGATCTCGAAGTACTTCGCGCCGCAGTGGCTCAAGCTCGGCTCGGTCGGCAACAAGCTCTACGCGCTCGTCTACAAGGCGTCGAACAAGTCGACCCTCTGGTACAGCGTGCCGGACTTCAAGACTGCCGGCATCAAGGCGCCGACGACGTGGTCGCAGCTGATCAAGGACGCGAACACGCTGAAGGCTTCGGGCACACCGGCCTGGTCGCTCTGCGGCTCGTCGGGGTGGACCCTCACCGACCTGTTCGAGAACATCTATCTCCGGCTGTACGGGCCGGCGAAGTACGACGCGCTGACCGCCCACAAGATCAAGTGGACGGACTCGTCCGTGACGAAGGCGCTGACGTACATGAAGCAGATCATCGGCGACCCGTCGAACATCTACGGCGGGACGAGCGGCGCGCTGCAGACCGCCTACCCGACGTGCGTCGACTACGTGTATTCGAACCCGTCGAAGGCGGCGATGATCCCGGAGGCGGACTTCGTCTCGAGCGAGATCCTGCAGAACACGAAGGCGAAGCCGGGCACCGGCTTCAACGTCGTGCCGTTCCCGGCGATCACGAAGGGCCCCGACTCGACCGCGGTCGAGATCGCGGGCGACCTGCTCGTCACCTTCCGCGACACGCCGGCGATCGAGGCGTTCATCAAGTACCTCGCTACGCCGCAGGCCGCGGAGATCTGGGTGAAGAAGGGCGGCTTCGGCACGGGCAACAAGGGCGTCCCGGCGAAGGACTATCCGGACGCGATCACGCGGGCGACCGAGGCTCCGATCGGCACCGCGAAGGCGGTCGTGTTCGACATGTCCGACGAGCAGCCGGCGGCCTTCGGCTCGACGACGGGCCAGGGCGAGTGGGGGCTCTTCCAGAAGCTCCTGCAGGACCCGAGCAACATCAAGGGCATCGAGCAGCAGCTCGAGGCGGCCGCGGAGGCGGCGTACAAGAAGTAACGCCTTGAGCAACCTTGGCATCACGGCGGAGCCGCCGGTAGCGGCGGCTCCGCCGCCCCCCGAGGGCGGCGAGCGGAAGTACCTGACCGGAGGGCTCTTCCTCCTGCCGGCGCTCGTCCTGCTCTCGGTCTGGCTGCTCTATCCGACCGTCTACACGATCATCCGCAGCTTCTTCGGCCCGAGCGGCTACCTCGGCTCGTGGGTCGGGATCGACAACTACAAGACGCTGTTCACGACCTCGGCGCTCGTAACGGCGATCAAGAACAACGCGATCTGGGTCGCCGTCGTCCCGGCCTTCGTGACGGCGATCGGGCTCATCTTCGCCGTCCTCACCGAGCGCGTCCGCTGGGCGGTCGCGTTCAAGACGGTCGTCTTCCTGCCGATGGCGATCTCCGCCTTCGCCACCGGCGTCACGTGGCGGATCATGTACCAGCAGGATCCGGGCATGGGCGCGATCAACGCCCTCGGCCGCGTCGTGTCGGACGCCGTCTCGACGCCGGGCGTCCTGCCGAGCGCCCTCCCGTCGACCTCGGCCCTGCAGCCGCACGGCGGCGGGCTCATCCTCAAGACTCCGCTCCACCCCGGGGGCGTCGCGCTGCTCGGACTGACCGGCATCGCGCCCGACGCCATGCCGAAGGGCTCGGTGCAGGCGGTGCGGCCCTCCGCGAAGCCGGGCCAGATCGAGGGCGTCGTCTGGCGCGACTTCAAGCCGGGCGGCGGCAAGCCCGGCGTCGTCGAGCAGGGCGAGATCGGCATCCCGGGGGTGACGGTCGAGCTCCACGACTCGACCGGGAAGGTCGTCCAGTCGACGACGACCGCGGCGGACGGAGACTTCGACTTCAAGAACGTGGCAGCCGGCTCCTACCAGGCCGGGATCGGCGCCCAGACCTTCGCGAAGCCGTTCGGCGGCTACTCGTGGCTCGGGCCGAGCCTGATCACGCCGGCGCTGCTCATCGCCTACATCTGGATCTGGGCCGGCTTCGCGATGGTCGTGATCGGCGCCGGGCTCGCGGCGATGCCGCGCGATGTGCTCGAGGCGGCGCGGACGGACGGCGCCAGCGAGTGGCAGGTCTTCCGGCGCGTCACCGTACCGCTGCTCGCGCCGGTCCTCAGCGTCGTCTTCATCACGATGATCATCAACGTCCTCAAGGTGTTCGACATCGTGATCGCGCTCGCGCCCGACTCGAGCCAGGCGAACGCGAACGTGCTCGCGCTCGCGATGTGGCGCACGGCGTTCACCGCCTTCGACTTCGGCACCGGGGCGGCGATCGCCGTCTTCATCTTCCTGCTCGTGATCCCGGTGCTCGCGCTCAACATCCGGCGCTTCCGGAGGGAGGTCTAGTGACCGCCGCCGCAGCCACGACCGAGGTCGTCCACATCCCCGACCCCGCCGACGCGCTCAGCGCCCGGCTCGTGCGCGCGCTCGCGAAGACGCCGCTGCAGATCCTCCTCATGGCGGTCGGGCTGCTCTGGCTCGTCCCGACGATCGGCCTCTTCATCACGTCGATCATGCCGGCGACGGCGCTCACCAACGAGGGCTGGTGGAAGGTCTTCGCCCACCCGAGCATCGCGACGTTCGCCAACTACAGCGCCCTCTTCCACAACGGCGGCCTCACCGGCGCGCTGAAGACGACCGCCTACATCGCGGTCGGCAACACGGTGCTCGTCGTCGTCGTCGGCGCGCTCGCCGGCTATGCGTTCGCCTGGCTCGACTTCCCCGGACGCGACTGGATCTTCCTCGGCGTGATCGCCCTGCTCGTCGTTCCGCTGCAGATGGCCCTGATCCCGATGTTCAAGTTCTACGATCTGACGGGGCTCTCGGGGACGGTGCTGAGCATCATCCTCTTCCACGCCGCGTTCGGGCTTCCGTTCGCCATCTTCCTGCTGCGCAACTTCTTCGTCGGGATCCCGAAGGACATCCTCGAGTCGGCGCGCATCGACGGCGCGAAGGAGGGCTGGATCTTCCTGCGCCTGATTCTGCCGCTCGGCCTGCCCGCGATCGCATCGCTCGCGATCTTCCAGTTCCTCTGGACGTGGAACGACCTGATCGTCTCGCTCACCTTCGGCGTGCAGCCGATCACGGTCTGGATCTTCGGCCAGCTGCGGGAGTTCGCCTCGAGCATCGACATCATCGCGCCGGCCTCGTTCATCTCGCTCGTCGTCCCGCTCGCGGTGTTCTTCGCCTTCCAGCGCTACTTCGTCCAGGGGCTGCTCGCCGGCTCGGTGAAGTAATGCCTCGGGTCGCGATCGTCGGCTCCGGCCTGGCGGGCTTCACCGCGTACCAGACGCTGCGCCGCGCCTTCGCGCCCGGCGAGATCGCGGTCTTCGGGACGGAAGCGGACCCGGTGGCGACCTGGCGCGTGCGGGCAGCGGCGATCCGGCAGCGCGAGATGCGCTCGGAGAGCAACGGGCACACGGCCGCGGCGACCTTCCCAGGGCTCGCGTTCCGCGCCGCGCGGCGCCGGCGCTCGGCGCGGCCGCTCGTCGAGACCTTCGCCGACCGCTTCCATCCCACCGTCGAGGAGTTCCTCGACCACGTCGAGGCCGCGCGCGAGCGGAGCCGCTGGGACGAGAGCCTCGTCGCCCGGCGGGTCGAGCGGGTGCGCGCGGTCGACGGCGGCTTCGAGGTCGACGGCGACGTCTTTCCCCACGTGCTGCTCGCGCCCGGACATCCGGGCCTGAACCGCCCGGACGAGCTTCGCGACGACCCGCGTGCCGTCCACGCCTACGAGCCGCACGACTACGCGTCGTCGGTCACGGTCGTCGGAGCCGGCCTGGCCGCGGCGACCGAGTGGCTGAACGCGCTCGCCGCCGGGGCCGAGGTCGTCTCCGTGCGCCGGCGCGAGCCCGCGCGCCAGGCTCTGACCGTGCCGCGGCCGATGCTCTCGAAGCGCGGCCTCGCGTCGTTCCACAGGCTGCCGGCGCGCGAGCGGGCGGAGCGGATCCGGAGCCTGCTCACGCCGTCGTTTCCGCTCGGCCGGGCCTGGGACGAGCCGCTCGAGCGGGCCGCCCGCGAGGGCCGCTTCCGCGTCGAGCCGGCGCCGAACGGGAGCGTGCAGGTGATCTGCGCGACCGGCTTCCTGCACGGCTTCCGCCACGACCCGCTGCTCGCGCGGCTCGTCGCGGAGCACGAGCTCGAGACCGCGGACCGCTTCATCGTCCTCGGGCCTGACTCGACCGTCCCGGCGCTGACCGACGAGACCCGGACGCTCGCGCTCGCCGGCGTCCCGGCGCAGTGGGCGTTCCCCGGCGCCGACTCGCTCTCCGGTGCCCGCTACGCCGCGCACGGGTTCCTGCGAAGGATCCAGGCATGTCGTACACGCTGAGAGGACGCGTCGACTCGCGGATCGCGGCGCTCCTGCCGCTCCTGCTCGGGTGCTGCGTGGCCGGCGGGACGCTGCACGAGTGGTGGCCGGTGGAGCTCTGCACGCTCATGGCGGCGATCGGGATCGCCCTCGACCTCCAACTCTGGCGCCTGCTCGCGTATCAGCCCGCGTGGGCCGCGCTTCCCCTCGGCGCCGTCGAGCTCGCCGCGGTGATGGCGGTCGTCCTCGGCTTCGGCCTGCACGTCCCGCTCGTGCCGGCACTCGCGCTCTTCGGCGCGGGCTGGCTCGTCTCGCTCCTGCTCGCCCAGGCGGGGCTGCCGCTGCTGCGACTCGGCTACGCGGAGGACGGCGGAGAGCTGGGACGCGTCGGGCTCGTCGCCGCCGGCTCGGTCGCGCTCGTGCTCACCGGCGCCGTGGCCACCTACGTCGTCCGCCTCCCGCCGGTCGTCACCCTGAGCGCCGGCGTCCACCAGGGGCCGCTCGTGATCAGGCGGCGCGAGATCCTGCAGGGAGCCTCGGGCGCGGTCGTCCGCGGCGGCATCGTCGTCGCGCACGACGACGTCGAGGTCCGCAACCTCACCGTCATCGGCGGCACGAACGGCATCACGGTCGACGGCGTCCACGGCACGGTGCTCGACGGCGTCACCGTGCAGGGCGCGAAGCTCGACGGCATCCACGTCCGCAGCGGCGGCGTGATCATCCGCAACTGCACCGTCGACATGCTCGGCAACCGGCTCGGCCAGGGCATCGACATCTCGTTCAACATGGACATGGGGATGAGCATGGTCGAGGGCTGCACGATCGTCGGCGGCCAGGAGGGCATCACGACCCACTCGTCCGGGACGGACATCATGGGCAACACCATCAGCCACACGACCGGCCAGGCGATCGACGTCGACGAGATGTCGATGGGGATGGCCTCGCACAACACTGTCCGCGACGCGCTCGGCATCGGCCTCTACTGCAACGACCGCTCGATGTGCATGTTCGACCACAACACCGTCGTCGGAACGCGGTCGGACAGCGCCTCCGGCATCCGCTCGCGGCGCGGCTACGCCGTCCTCGCGAGCTTCGAGTCAGAGGCGGACCTCTGGCGGAACCGGCTCGTCGGCAACCCGTTCGCAGTGGGGACGAACACCAACTCGGAGCTGAAGTGGATCTCGCAGCCCGGCTGGTGACGCAAATCCCTCAACCGGGTTAACGATTTTTGTTAACCTGGTTGACGGAATGCCAGGACAGGCGACACAAGGGAGTGTGGACGCGATGGCCGTAGCCGACGGCCTCCGCCCGACCCTCCTCCGCCTCGGGCGCGAGCTCCGCCGCGAGAAGATCGCCGGCGTCTCGCCCCAGCAGGTCGGGCTGCTCGTCTCGATCAAGTACGCGCCCGGCATGACCGTCGGCGCGCTCGCGGCCGACGAGCGGGTCTCGACCGCCGCGATGTCGAAGCGGATCTCGCGCCTCGAGCGCGACGGCCTCGTCGAGCGCACGCCGAGCGAGAAGGATCGCCGCTGCGTCGGCCTCACGCTGACCGACGAGGGCCAGCGCGTCCTCCGCCGCGTCCGCTCGCGCCGCACCGCCTGGCTCGCCACCCGCCTCGACGCGCTCTCCCCCGCCGACCGCGCCGCGCTCGCCGCGGCGGTCGAGCCGCTCACGCGGCTGCTCCCCGAGGAGGAGGGCCGGTGACCGCGGCGCTCGCGAGGCTCGAGTCGCGCACGTTCGCGGCTCTCCGCTACTACAACTACCGTCTCTTCTTCGGCGGTCAGCTGACCTCGCAGGTCGGTTCGTGGATGCAGCGGATCGCGCTCGGCTGGTTCATCTACCAGCTGACGCACTCGCCGTTCGACGTCGGCGTGATGGCGTTCGCGCAGTTCTTCCCGTTCATGGCGCTGGGCCTCTTCGGCGGCGTCATCACCGACCGGCTCGACGCGCGGCGGCTCGTGATCGCGACGCAGACGGCCCAGCTCGTCTCCGCCGCCGTCCTCACGTGGATCGTCCTCGCCGGGATGGCGGAGCCGTGGATGCTCTACACGATCGCCGCCGTCAACGGGACGATCCTCGTCCTCGACGTGCCCTCGCGCCAGCAGCTCACCTACCGGATGGTCGGCCGCGACGTGCTGCCGAACGCGATCGCGCTCAACTCGACGCTGTTCAACGCGTCGCGGATCTTCGGGCCGGCGGTCGCAGGGATGGTCTACGGCTTCACGGGCGCCGGCGTCTGCTTCCTGATCAACACGATCA
>Ga0335081_10002974_pt1 | contig 26616 bp, 18 predicted proteins | sample Lox_Sample_35_FD_206713 | JGI IMG/M metagenome (GOLD analysis project Ga0335081, IMG submission 206713) | Soil microbial communities from Loxahatchee National Wildlife Refuge, Florida, United States - Lox_Sample_3.5 | ecosystem: Environmental > Terrestrial > Soil > Wetlands | place: USA...
CGGTGAGCGAGGTCCGCGCGGCCCAGGTCCAGCATCGTCTTCCACAGAAACCACTGGTTGGCCAGCCAGACGCTGCCGTTCCAGTAACCGGTCGGGCGGTAGTAAGGCGCTGACTGGTCAACGGTCGTGATGCCGATGTCCATCCAGAGATGTTGGGGGGAAAATAAATGCTCTAAAATTTTTCGTTCCTGTTCATCGGAACAGATGCCGGCAGTCAACGGATAAACGCCATCCAGCCCCATGTTGAAATTCGCGCCGGTCTCGTCGCGCAATATGCCGGTCGGATAGCCTTGTCCGTCATGCATCACGTATCCGAAGTAACCCGATGCCCCGTCCCAGGAATATTGCTGAAGCGACGCGGACAGCTCCAGGATGTCCTCGTCATATTCCGCGAAATCCACGGTCCGGTCCAAGGCCGATGCCATCTGGCGCAGGAGTTTCGCGCATCGAATGGTGTGCGCCGAATTGACCACCGGAGTGGCGCTCGCCTCCAGTTTCTGCGCATGAACGAATTGCTGCGGCGGATAATCGTCCCAACCGCCGCTGTTGTAGAAATAATCCCACGTGCAAATCAGATGGTCGCGATGCCGCCGCGTCGTGGAACTGCCCAATCGTCCCGCCAGAAAAAGATGATACTGCCGGAGGCGTGGATAAAAATACTCCAGTAATTCCCGCGATTGCGTCCGGTTGAAGAGTTCGTAAAACAGATAAATCTGCACCGGCACCGGCGTGCCGTGGTGGATGAATGCCGATTGCGCGCCGGGCGGAGTCAGATAGGCGTTGAGAATTTCCACGGCGTGCCGCAAGTCCAATTCGAGCAAGCCGAGGCCGATGAACCCGGCGTCCCAGGTGTAAAGGCAGTCCCAACTCCGGCCCGGCGAATAGTGGCGGATGTAATTCCGTTGCGTGTAAAGCGGATACACCAGATTCTCCAGCGTGGTCGCGGCCATCAATCGCTGGCTGAAATCAAAACCTTCGCCCGCTGGCGTAGAAACGGGACAGAGCGCCTTCTCACGCGCGGCAATGTAAATGGCGTTAAAGCGTTGAAGCGTTGAAGCGTTGAAGCGGTTCAGCGCGCGGCGGGCTTCCGCGTCGGTTCCTTCACAAACCAAACCATAAATCACCCGCCGCGAATTCGGCGCGACATCAAAGGGTTTGGAAAACGCATGAATGAACAGCGAGTCGGGGTCGCCCGCGCGGCCGCGCCGGCGGTCGCCGAAGATGCGGGCGTTGGTGTTCGGGCCGGGTTCGGTTCCGAACGCGGCGTCCAAATCGCGCCATTCCAACTCGTGATGGCCGGCCAACGGCGCGCCGAGGGCGAACCCGTAGTAATTTGAAACGTCGGCATATTTCAAAATCAAACCGTTCTCGACCGTTTCGATTTCGGGGACCGGATGCCAGGGGGCTTCGACAAATCGAACTTCGCCGGCGCTTTTATTTTCAACGAGCGCAAAGCCGTTCAAAATAATCGGCGCGCCGCCGAGCGACGTAAATTGCAATTTGATTTCACCCGCGTCCAGTTTTCCAAGCGGAACGGCGACGGTGGAAAACGCGCCGCCGCTGCCAGCGAAATGGATTTCGCGCCGCGCGGCGCCGTCCATTTGAAGCGCGACGCTCTCGCCTTCGTTCATTTCAAAGCGGCAAACCAGCGCCGCGTTGGCAAAGGGTTTTGTCAGCCGCACGCGATAAATCACCGTGTCGCCGGCGTCGCGGCCGAAGTTCTGCGCGAAGACCGAGCCGCCGACCGCATCATGGCAACGTTCCTCGCCGCGCATTTTTCCGTCCGGCACCAGATTGTCCGTCGGGCGCGGCTGGGCGAACCGCAAATCTTCGTACTCAAGCGCGTGGACCCAAATCGCGTCGGGCGGCAGCGAAACGTCGCACAAGCGGATTGGCTCGGCGGTAAGTTCCCGAATTGGCGGAAAGACAAGTTGCGCCAGGCAATTCAGCGTGATTTCCTGCGGCGAGTGGGTTTGGTTGACGAATTCCATCCGCGCCAGCCGGCTGTTTTCGGAAAAATTTGAAAACGACGTGTCGCAATAAAATTGGTCTTTCCAAATCGTCTCAAACCGGAGCGAATAAAATTCCAAATCCGGCGCGGTTTCCCACGGATGCACCCCGCACGGATCGGTGACGCTGGGCAATTGGTTCGCGCCGCCGGTAAGCATCGGAAAAATGCTGAAGTCAAAAAGCAATCCGCGCCGCACATCGGGAATGTGCGAGATGCCGAAGTATTTTTTGGAATACGGCCCCCAGTCTGGCAGCGACGGCAAATCGTGCGTGTTGCCGAGGCGCTGAAAATCAAATTGCGCGCGGGAAGAATTTTCAAACCAGCCGGCAAAAGCAGGATGCGGGAGCGCGAGCAGCCCCGCGCCCGCGCCGGCCAGTTTCAAAAAATCGCGGCGCGGCAATCCGTCTGCCGATGAATCGTGACGCATTGGGAAAGTTTGGGAAATTCCTCCGAAACGGGAACAGTCATACGAACGTATGACTGGCCGTCGGGTTTTGAAAAATTGACTTGGCTTCATCGGCTCGCCTAGCTTGTCCGCGTTGCCTTATGAATTCAAAATCAAAAGTTAAGAAATCCGCGGCCCCGACCCTTTCCGCGCCGGCGGTGATTCGCAAAATCCAGGCGCGCGCGCGCAGCGCCGGCGTCCGGGCTTCCGCGCAAAATCTGCTGGTCGAACTGTGCCGGCAGGACACAACGGCGCGGCCGGACGTGGCGGCAATGCGTGCGGCGGAAAGCCGCTGCTTTGAAATTTTGGAGCGCGAACTGGAGGCGTTGCCGTTCGCCGGCGCGCGCCTGGAGCGCCGCCCCGTCAATCCGGCCATTCAAAACCATCCGCATTTTTCGCTGCCGGGCTACACCAGGACGCCGGAGCGGCCGGACGGGCTTTCGCCGGAGGCGGCCTACGCGGGCCGCGCGAACCTCGTTTTCATTGCGCCGGGCGCCCATGAAAAATCCGGCGGCGCCTCGCTCGCGCTCAACGCGCATCTCGACGTCGTCGCGCCGTATTTTCCGCCGCGCGTGAAAGGCGGAATTGTTTTTGGCCGCGGCGCGTGCGACGACAAAGGCCCGGCGGTGGCGCTGGTGGCGGCGTTGAAAATTCTGGCCGAAGTGATGCCGGCGGCCGGGTTGCGCTGGAACAAAAACGTCGTCGCCATGTTCGTCCTCGACGAGGAAATCGGCGGCAACGGCTCGCTGTCGCTGGCGACGGACCGCGAATTGAAAAAACTTTACGATTCCGTGATGGTCGTCGAAACGTGCGGGTTGAATATTTATCCAGCCAACCGCGGCGCGGTCTGGTATCGCGCGGAAGTGAAGCCGCCAGCGGGCGTGTCGGCCTTCGAGATGTCGGCGTTTGTCATTGAGGAGCTGGAGCGCGAAGGCGCGGCGATTCGCGCGGAGAGCCGACACCGGCTGTTTCCGGCACGGCCCGTGCAGACCAATCACGGGATGCTCGGCCCGTTCGGCGAAATGCCCAGCCGGATTTGTGGCCGGGTCGTTTTCAAAATTCAATTTGACCGGCCGCCGGACAAATCCACCGGGGCGCTCATCCGCGACTGCCTCGAAAGCGGCCTGGCGAATTACGCCGGCCTTTACGGCGACAAAACGAAAGTAACCGACCCCGCAACTGGCAAGCCGATGGTCGCGCGGCATTACGATTTGCGCCGCGCGGGCAACGGTTTTGAAATCACCGTCCACGGCGCGACCGGACACATGGGCGCGGTGCGCGAGCGCGACGGCGCGATTACCAAAACGGCGCATCTGGTCCGCAGCCTCGTTTTTTCCAAGGCGCAGTTGGAAAAAGTCGGCGGCGCGATGCAATTGCAGCTTGGCGGAAATTGTTGCGGCCCGAATTTGATTCTCGAAGGCGGCCAGGGATTTTTGCCGACGCATCCGATGGCGGAAATCATGGAGCGTGTGCGCCGGGCGGCGGAGCGCGGCGCGGAAAATTATTTGCGCCGCTGCGGACGAACCGAAACCGGCGCGGCGGCAGTCGAGGTCGCTTACAACAAATTGCACAACGCGGCGTTCGACGGCGATCCGGATTCGCCGGCCATGCGCCACGCGATTGCCGCCGCGCGGCGTTGCGGTTTCTGGAAAGACCGGCCGGTGGTCGGCTATCCGGTCTCGTGCGACGCGCGGCTGTTCGCCACCGAGTATCCCGGAATGCCGGTGCTGACGTCCGGCCCCGGCGAGTTGGCGTTTGCCCATTCGGACGCGGAGCAAATCGCCTTGCAGGACATCGCAGCGGCGGCGGAATTTCTCGCGCTGTTCATGCTGCGCCAGACGGGAACATTGACGACCCAGGCGTTAAAATAATCGGTTAAAAGGGTTAAATCCATTGCGCGCAGATTCGCTCCATTTATTTCGTTTAACCAATCGCCGATTCACCCGGTCTAAGAGGCTGCCAACATGAAAACCAGACTTCGCCTCGGCATCATCGGCGCCGGCGCCGTGGTGCGCGAGATTTACCAGCATCTTTATTTCCACAGCCAATACTCGCCGCTGCTCGAAATTTGCGCCGTGGCCGACCCGAACGAGCCTTGCCGGAAATGGTTCGGCGAACTCGCGGGTCTGCCGGCCAACCGGCGCTTCGCGGATTACCGGGAATTGCTCGCGCAGGTTGAATTGGACGCCGTGCAAATCAACACGCCGGACCACTTGCATTGCGCGCCGACGCTCGACGCGCTGGCCGCCGGCCTGGACGTGGTGCTGCCCAAGCCCGCTGCTGCCACGGTGAAGGACGCGCACGCGATGATTCAGGCCGCGAAAAAGGCCGACCGGTTTCTGGGCGTGGATTTCCACAAGCGCGAGGACCCGCGCATCAAGGAAGCCGAGGCGCGATTTCAAAGCGGGCGCTACGGAACTTTTCAAGCCGGCGTTTTTTACATGATTGATAAATTGCTCGTGGCCGATCCAAATCATTTGCCGCGATTTTTCGCGTCGCCGGATTTTGCGGAAAAAAATTCGCCGGTTTCATTTCTCACCGTTCACCTGGCTGATGCGCTGATGAAAATCGTCGGTCTGGTTCCGGCGCAGGTGCGCGCGACTGGCTACGCGCACAAGTTGCCGTCGCTCAAACCGCTCGCAGTGCGCGGCTACGATTTGGTGGACACGGAAATTCAGTTCACGACCGGCGCGGCGGCGCACGTCATCACCGGCTGGGCGCTGCCGAACACGGCGTGGTCCACGACCGTGCAATCCGGCCGCTTGATTTGCTCCGACGGCTTGCTGGATTTGGGTCTGGACACGCCGGGTTTGCGCGAAATTCACGCCGCTGGTTTCGGCGAAATCAATCCGCTGTTCCGGAATTTTGAAAAGGACGGCTCGGTGGCGGGTTATGGCATCAGCAGTCCGGGCAAGTTTTATCAGCGAATTCTCGCGGGGCGCAACGGGGCGTTGACGCCGGTGGAGCACGAGGAAATCGCCAGTTCGCTCAAGCTGGATTTTTACACCACGCTGGTTTTGGAAGCGGCGGAAAAAAGCCTGGCCGCGGGAACAAAACTGGAAACCGGCGCGACGTTGGGAGCTGCGGTAAATTTGCGGAATTTGGCGGCGCAAGCAATCGGCGCCGCGGCGGCGGGCGAATATCGTTTGCTGTGAACCGCCGGAATTTGCCTCACGGCAACGGGGAAATCTTCAAATTGTCGAAGCGCGCCTCGTTGAAATCCGTGCCGAGCGAAACCATTCCAGCTTGGGCGGAATCCACTTTGACTTTGGCCAGTTCGTTTTTGTCGAACGCCGCCGTCATTTCGTCGCCGTCGAATTTCAGGCTGACGTTGTGCCAGCTTTGGCCGGGCGGACTGGCTTTGCCGGACGCGAGAATTTTGTCCTGTGCTTTCAGCGTCCACGCGCCGTCGTCTTTGGTTTCCAAGCCGCAGCCCGACGGCGAGTGCGCCATGAAATCATGTTCGCGCCCGTAAATGCTTGCGGTTCCTTTAGCCGGCAGCAATACGTCCACGGACAACTGGTAATTCGTCCAGCCACTGTCGCCGACAATCGTTTGCGGCAGCGGGTAGCGTCCGCTCCAGCGGATGCCTTGTTGTGTCACGAGTTGTTTGAGGCATTTGCCCGTGCCGTCCGATCGCGGCGCGACTTCAAACATTCCGTCCAAATCGCAGAAAAATTTCGCGGCCTTGCCCGTTTCGTCGTTTTCAAAATCCGCCGTGAACGGCAGCGGAAATGGTCTGACCGGCGGAATCGCGTGCGCCGGTTCGCCTTTTTGCTGGCCGCGCGTCGTGGTGAGCGAATAAACCGCATTGGGAATCACCTCAAAATCAAACTCGCCATTCGTGACTGCCATGTCGTTTTGTCGCTCGAAGAATTCCTTTTTGAAAACCGAGCGCCAGACGGCAAGATCGTTGCGCGAAAGGCCGCCGGAAATTTTGAAATGCACCCGGTGCGGCTCCTTCATGTCCATCGTTTCGATGATGAGGCTATAATCGTTGGTGAGATTGGATTTGAGCGCGACGACGGAAAAGCCGGCCTTGTTCAGGCCGCTGATGTCGTTGAAATAGCGGCAGGCGCTGTCGAGGTATTTCCAGCCCGGCGCGGCAAATTGCGTCGTGTGCGCGATCATCCAAAGCGGCGGCTGGACTTCGTAATGCCCCGACCACGGCGTGTTGGCGGCCATGATGCCGCTTTTGGGCGCGGGCAGAAAATCGTAATACGCCGTGATGACGCTCCAATAAATCAGCTTGGTGATGCGCCCGAGAATGTAGGCGCGGTTGTCGTAGCGCGCGACGTCCGCCGCCGCATACCAGTCGCCGCCATAAGCGTGCGCCTCGCCGTCCCAAAGCGGCTTGCCTGAATTGCGCGCGGCGGCGGGCGTGAAAAAATTCAGCATTTCCGGAATGTGCGCGTTCAAGACGGCGACGGCGTTGCTCAACTCCGCGCCCTTGGCCATGTCGTCGGCGATGCGCCACTGGTCTTCGCCGTGCCACTGGTCGGCGGCGACGATTTTCACCCCCGCCAATCCGTCGGCGTTGAGCGTTTTGCGCAACTGCTTGATCCAGTCGCCGTCATACATGATTTCGTTGCGGACGCCCTGGTAATTGATTTCAAGATTGTGAAATTTTTTCGCGCCGTTGAGGAAGGCGGCGATGAAGTCCGCGTTGTCTTGCGAATAAAAATTCCCGTTGCCGATCCAGCCCGGCGCACCCCATTGCAACGATTCCAAATAGATTTCGGGATTTCGCCGCTTCGCCTCCTCCATCAGCCACCATTCGTAACCGCGCTGAAAATACTCCGGTCGGGGATGCTCGAATTCGTCGTGATTGACGGCGATACTTGGCTCGGAGCCGTCGGTGGAATTCACATCTCCGCCGATTTCGACCTTGAGATGCTGCAAACCCGCGCCGAATTTCGGCTTGAACAAAAAATCCAAAATGTCGCTCCGGTAAGGCTCGGGATAATCGAGCAGGAGCCGCGACGACGCGCCCGCGCTCAACGCGCCAATGCCTTCAAACATCCGCCCGCCGGAGCGGCCGTCAACGTTGATGACAATTTGCCTGGCAGACAGGCTGCAGCAAAGCAGCCCGGCCAGCAATGCTCCCAGGCTGGCGCGCCACCTGCCAGGCGGCCAGCGGCGGCCGGTTTTGCGTTTGCCGTTTTTATTCATGCGTTTACCGGCTGAACTTGGTTCCACGGTTCGTGCGGTTTTGCGCGCGCGGCCGGCCTATTGAAGCTGCAGCCGATAGAATTTCTGCGCCGCCCCGGGCGCCATGGTGTTGGTGATGGAGAACGCCCCGGTCGCGCTGTCGAAATTATTCGTGGCTTCGCGCGTCCAATTCGACAACGGCAATGCGAGATTCGTCGAGGACAAAATGTAATAACCCACGCCGGCAAAACCGTTCGTGCCGCTGAAAATAAATTTTCCGTTGCTGAACCGGGCGCTGTTCATCGCCGGCGGCTGGTCGGCGAGTCCGGCGGCGAAGACGATTTGATCCAAAACGACCGGCGCGGTGTAATTGTAAAAAACAATCGTGCCGGGCGCGGATTGCCCGCCGACGGGCGCGCCGCTGACCCAATACGTTTTGCCCAGCGACTGATGATTCAGCGCCATGCTGTTGGCGCCGCTGGTGTAAATGTTCACGTAAGACGATGCGGCGGCGTAATTGCCGACGATGCGCAGGCGATAGACATTTAACATGTCGCCGGGGTCGGTGAAAATGCCATTGCCATTGCCGTCCACAGAAAATGCGATGGTCCCCAATTCCGGCAAAACGGTGAACGTGCCGCCGTTGTAAATTCCAAATTGGCCCGAATCGTTCACGCCTATGGAGACTTTGCTGCCGGCAATGTCGTTATGAAAAATGTCCACTTTGAATTTGGTTCCAGTGCCGGTGAAGCTTGAACCGATGGCGAAGAGACAATCCATCGTCCATGTCGTCGTTGGATTGGAAATCCATTGATAAATGTATTGGCTGGCCGTCCGATCAAATCGCATCGCGTTGGTGGTGCCGTTGAATCCGGGATGCAAAAGGATGTCCGTGTATTTGGGATTGCAAAGCCACGTGCGAAAAAGGCACTCATAATCCTTGAGGCCCACAGAAATTGATGTCAGCAGCAGTCCCTGCCGATCGAAGTCGGAGTTTCTTAACTTTGGCCAGGGCGGCAAAAGCGCCCCGCTGGAGTCGGGCACGTTATCCAGTCTAACGGTGCCCTGCCAGCCGCCGTAAGGCGCAGTGCCATCCCAAACATAGGTATAGTCCACGTGATTGTCTACCCCTGAGTAGGCGTTGCCGAACATTTTGATGCCGGAGGCAATAATGCCCATATTCGTTTGCAGGAACGACTGCTGGGCATTGGTGGTTCCTTTGGCTAAGTTCGTAGACTGCTCGTAGGTCAGGTCGCAATCGTAGCTCTGGGGAGAATACCCGGTGTCACTGAAGTGCAAGGCGGAGTAAGGCCCCGGCCCGCCCGAGACATTGTAGATAAATGAATTGCTGCTGATTTGGAAATAGGTCCCGAAAAATTCATCGCCGGCGGAATCAGAGTTGGTTTCATTATACAATTCCGCGCTGACGAACGGAAACGCCGTCGCGCTCATCGTGCTGATGAACGTGCAATGATCCACCACACAGTATTCGGAGTCGTCCCGAAACCGCACATAGTCCGCTTTGCAGTCCTGAAAAATACAGTTCGTCACCACGACGCCCATGATGTCGTGCGGGGCATAAATCATGTGTGCATGCCCGCCATTGGTGATATTGGTGAAGGCGCAGTTATCCACCGTGATGTCCCTCGTGCCATTCAACAAACCGATGGCGGCGTAGTAGGCGTTGGTCAGGTTCAGGAATTGACAGTAGGAAATTTCCAGATTCCGGCACGGCCTCAGATAATTTGGAATGCAATAAACGCCCCAATAGGTGCACGGGCCGGTGAACACAAAGCCATAAAATTTGATGTTTTGGCAACCCAGATTATTGACGATAGTGCCGCCGGTGGTGCTAAAGACCGGGCCATAAAGATTCACGGCTTGCAGGGTAAGCCGGTGGAGCGGATTGCCGATGTTCGTGAAACTCAACATTCCGGCGCCATAATTGCCGTTAAGAAAATTGACGTTCACGTTGTCGCCGGAAAGATGGCTTTGAACCGTGCTGCTCCAAAAAGTTGAATTGAGATAGTAAGCGGCGTTGGCGCTCGAACTGCCGTCGCCGGCGCCCGCCGCGGCGGGCGCCGCCCAATAATCCGCCGCCCGCGCGCGAGACAAAGCCAGCAAAAGGATTGCCGCCAGCGCGCAAAGGCGGCGGCAGGAAGTGAACGGCATCGTCGGCATGAAAATGGTATGGCGGAACCAGGTTAATTCCGGGGCTTGGCGATAAAATAGTCCTTCGCCTGAATTTCAGCAAGCAACCTTACCGGTTGCTTTTGTAAATCGAGCCGGGATCCAGCCGTTCGGCGTAGGACATCAGCGCGAACATCGGAAGCTGGATGATGGGCATCAGTTGTTTCCCGGTCGGCTGGCCGCCGGCAAAAATAATCGGCGTGAGCCGCTGCATTTCCGCGTCGCCGGCCGCAGCCAATTTTTCGTTGGCGAAATAACGCGCGAAGACAAATTGGTGGAACGGCAAGCCGCCAAATTTCATGCCCCAGCCTTTCGTCGGCGGCCACTGGCGGTCGGCGAGCGGCTTGTTTTGCTGCTCGGCCATCCAGTTCAGACACCAGTTGACCTTGTCCCGCGCCGCCTGGCTGATCGCCTTGTCCTTTTCAATATACGGCCAGCCGGCGGAATAATTTTCCATCACGTAAAAAATCATCGCCGGCCCCTGCTGCGAAAGCGGGAACGGCTGGTCTTTGGCCAGGTCCCATTTGTTCAGCCAGTCGGTCACGCCCAGCGCGGTTTTGAGATAACGCTTGTCGCCGGTAACGGCGTAAAGATTGAACAGGAAAGAACCATCAATTCCCGAGCTGCACCACCACGCGTCCTGGGACTCGTGCCACAGCCCGTCGCTGACGCCGCCGGACGGCTTGACGTAATTCTTGATGACGAGGCCGGCGAATTTTTTCGCCGAATTGAGAAACCGTTTTTGCTCCGCGCCTTTGCAGCGCACCGCCGTCGCGAGCACTGCCATGCCGATGGACCCGCTGTCGGCGGCATACCAATCGTTGGTCTTCTGGCCGGGCTTGCGATTGTAGTGCATGTAATAAGCACCGGGCGGAGTCATTTGCTCCTGATACTTGACCATCCGCTCCGACCAGTCGCGGCAGGCGTCAAGATAGTTGGTGTTGCCCGTCATGTCGTAAGCGACGCACAACGCGCGGACGGCATAGGAATCCACAAAGAACGGCCCTTTGCTTTCTGCGTTCGTCACCTTGGCGGCCGCCACGTCGCACAACTTGAAAAATTGTCCGCGCAATTCGGCGTCGTTGGTTTGGCCCGCCTTGGCTGGCGCCGCAGTGAGCAGCACCATCGTGGCGACGAACGCAACGCAAGCGGACGCGAAGAGGTGAACCGAGGATTTCATTTTATTTTCGAGCACCGTGACAAACGAAAATTAGCCGGATTCCGTTTCAATTCAAGATTTTCCTCCGGCTTGACTGAACTTGAAACTGCCGGCGGCCATATGCTCTGGACTAAAATCCGAGGCTGGCGGAAAATGGCGTTTCAAATTTATGGGCAAAGAATTTAACATCGTCCCGCAGCCGGTGCCGCGCGTCGAAACCAAATACCGCCGCATCGTTACGCAGGTGCCTCACCCGGATTCCATTGCCACGTTGGAACGTTTGCGGCAGTTTGAGCCGCTTTCCATGCGCGGCCAGCCGCCGCTGGTGTGGGACCGCGCCGAAGACATTTGCGTTTTCGATAAATACGGCAACCGCTGGCTCGATTGGTCCAGCGGCGTGCTGGTGACTAATGCCGGACATGGCGCGCCGGAGGTGAGACAGGCGATTATTGACCAGGTCAACAGCGGGCTGATCCACAATTATGTTTTTCCCAGCGAAGAACGTGCGGCGTTGATTGAATGCCTGGCCGGTGTCGCTCCGGACGGGTTGAAAAAGGTTTTTCTGCTCACGACCGGTTCGGAAGCCGTCGAATGCGCCATCAAATTGAGCCGCACGCGCGGCATCCAAGTCGGCGGCAAGAAGAAAATCGGCCTTGTCGGCTTCGAGCGCGGATTTCACGGGCGAACGCTTGGCAGCCAGCAAGCCGGCGGCATGGCCGGGCAGAAAACGTGGATTGTCAACGAGGACCCGGCCATCCTGAATACTCCGTTTCCCGACGGTTACTGGCAGACGGATACGAGCTTCGACACTTTTCTCAACGCGATTAAACAGCACGGCTTGAAACCGGAAAACATCGCCGGCGTGGTGATGGAGACCTACCAGGGCGTCGGGCCGGACTTCGCGCCGGTTGGATATGTCCGCCGGCTGGCGGAATGGTGCCAGATGCACAAAGTCGTGCTTACGTTCGATGAAGTACAGGCGGGCTTTGGGCGGACGGGCAAGTTCTGGGGCTTTGAGCATTATGGCGTGACCCCCGATTTGATTTGCTGCGGCAAAGGCATCAGCAGTTCGCTGCCCCTTTCGGCGGTAATTGGCCGCGCGGAAATCATGGACCAATTCGCGCCCGGTTCCATGACCAGCACACACACCGGCAACCCGGTTTGCTGCGCCGCGGCCCTGGCCAGCGTCAGAAAAATTGTGAACGAAAACCTGGCCGCCAACGCTGCGCGACTGGGGCCGGTGTTGCTTGAAGGATTGAAAAGAATTCAGGGCCGGCATCCCGAAGTGGTCGGATACGTCACCGCGCGCGGTCTGGTTGGCGGGATGCAGATGGTGAAAGCCGGACGGAAAGAACCCGATGCGGATTTGGCCCATGACATTGTCGAACGCTGCTTCCACAAAGGTCTATTGATGTTCGCCCCGGTTGGCGCGTGGGGACAGACGGTAAAAATCGCGCCGCCGTTGACGACTCCTCGCGAGGCATCGGAGGAAGGATTGGCCGTGTTGAACGAGGCCGTAGATGAAGCAGCCAGGGAAATGAAAAATGCCGAATGAAAAAACGAACCAAAAGCCGCTGCCTCCGATGCCTCTCCGCCTTCTTCATTCTTCATTCTTCATTATTCATTGGAACCGCGGCGACGATTGACCTGTCAGGCCGGTGGGAACTCCAACTCGACCCGCGCGATCAAGGCATCGCGGAGCACTGGTGGTCTTCGCCGTCGAAAGATGCGTTATTTGACGACACGATCCGACTGCCGGACACGACTTCGCAGGCGCGCATAGGCAATCCGCTTTCACTGAAACCCGTGCTGCCAAAATGTCCGCCGGAACATTTCAACCCCCAAAAGGGATTGATGTTTGACCGCGATCAATCCGCATTGACCAATTCTTCACTGGCGCATTTGTATCAGCAGTTCGCTTACATCGGCCCCGCTTGGTATCGCCGCAGCGTCGAAATACCGAAAAGCTTGGCAGGCAGGGACATGGAACTCATGTTGGAGCGCGTAATTTGGCAATCGCAGGTTTGGGTCAACAGCCAATTCATGGGCACGCGGAACAGCCTCACCACGCCGCATCGCTACGAAATCGGCGCGGCGCTCAAGCCGGGCCGCAACGAGATTGTCATCCGTGTCGACAACCGCCGGCAACTGGCCATCGGCGATCCGCACGCCTACACGGAACAATCCCAAACCATTTGGAACGGGGTCATCGGGCGCATCGTGCTGTCGGCGGAAGACAAGGTTCGCATCAGCCGCCTGGAAGTGCGCCCTGATCTGGCGCGTCAAGGCGCCGAGGTGACGGTGCAAACGCATAATGACAGCGGACGGGAGGCGGCGCTTGATCTCTCGTTGCAGGCCGAGCCGGAAAATTTCAACGGCCAAGCACTGCCGCTCTTGAAATCGGTGATTTCACTGGTCCCCGGCGATGGCAAGCAGACGATTTTCTATCCGATGGGAACGAACTTTGAGAAATGGTCTGAATTCAATCCGAAATTGTATCGAATGACGGCCAGCGTAGGCCAGGTGTCGCGCCGGTCTCCAACTTCTCAAAATCAATTCAGAGACAGCCGCGACGCCTGTCCTACGACGAGCGCCACTTTCGGGATGTGCGAATTCAAGGCGGCCGACCGGCAATTCACCATCAACGGGCAACGGACGTTCTTGCGCGGCACGGTGAATTGCTGCGAATTCCCGAAGACAGGTTATCCAGACATGACAGGTAAGCAGTGGGAGAAGATTTTTTCCACCATGAAGGCTTTCGGGCTGAATCACATGCGGTTTCACACCTGGTGCCCGCCGGAAATCGCGTTTGAAGCGGCGGACCGCTACGGCATTTATCTGGAAGTCGAGCTGCCGGATTGGTGCTTCAAGATCGGACAGGACACCAACGTCACGGAATTTTTCCGCGCGGAAGGCGAACGCATGATCCGCGAATACGGCACTCATCCGTCTTGGTTGATGTTGACGATGGGCAACGAATTGAAGGGCGACTATTCGGTGCTCGACGATTTGGAAAATCATTTTCGCCAGCTCGACCCAGAGTTGCTTTACGACAGCGCGACCTATCCGCGCGACAAAGTTCCTGAACCAGAGGATGATTATTACATTTCGCAGGACACGAAATGCGGACGCGCGCGCGGCCAGGACATTTTCAACGACACGCCGCCGAATACGGAGACCAATTTTGCGCAGGCTGTTTCGTGCATTTCAGTTCCATTCGTGAGCCACGAGGTCGGCCAATATTGCGTTTATCCCAACCTGGCTGAAATTCCGAAATACAACGGCGTGTTGCGCGCGCTGAACTTCGAGGCCATCCGTGCGGATTTGAAATCGAAAGGGCGTCTGGGCGAAGCGCCGATTTACACGCGCGATTCCGGCAAACTGGCGGCGCTGCTTTACAAGGAAGAAATCGAGCGCGCTCTGCGCACGACCAATCAGGCCGGCTTCCAACTACTTCAATTGAATGATTTCCCCGGCCAGGGCACTTCGACGGTCGGGCTGCTCGATGCGTTTTGGGACAGCAAAAATTTAATCACGCCGCGGGAGTTCCGAAACTTTTGCGCGCCCGTCGTGCCGCTGTTGCTCATGCCGAAACGGATTTATCAAAATGACGAAACCTTTGACGCCGGAATTGAAATTGCCAACTTCGGGCCGGGGCCCATCACGAACGCGACGGTCGTCTGGAAAATTTCGGACGGCAAAAGAGAAATTGGTTGTGGCGCTTTCAACGCATCCCTTATTCCGCTCGGCAACGGAATTCAAATTGGCCGGATTGCGCAACGGTTGGCATCTGTGGCAAAACCGGCGAAGCTCGACGTGACGGTTCGCGTAGGACAGGCGTCGCGCCTGTCTCCATCATTTCAAAAACGTTTCAGAGACAGGCACGACGCCCGTCCTACGGTCGAAAACGATTGGTCAATCTGGGTTTATCCGAAAAGCGAAATCGTAAAAACGAACAGCGGGGAAATTTTCCAATCGGCGGACGGAGCTTTTTATGCGGCGTTGCGCACTGGCAAACGAGTCCTGCTGCTGCCGTCGCGCGAAACGGTGAAGTCGCCGCTGGCCGCAGAGTTCGTTCCAATATTCTGGAATCCGGTGATGTTCCCAAACCAGCCCGGCTCGATGGGCGCGATGATTGACGCCGGTGCGCCGGTGTTCGCGGAGTTTCCAACCGACCCGTGGATAAACTGGCAATGGTGGGAATTGTTGCACGATTCCTTCGCCGTCAACCTGGACCTTGCACGCGCGAAGGTGGACATGCCCGTCCGGTTTGTGGACAAATTCGATCGTAATGCCTTGCCCGCCGCCATCTTTGAGGCCAAGGTCGGTGATGGACGGCTCTTGGTTTGCACGCTGGACATCAGCCACGACCTGGATCATCGGATTGCTGCCCGTCAATTGCGCCGGAGCATTCTCAGCTACATGGCCGGCGATGGATTTCGCCCACGGTGCCAGTTGAGCTGGTCTGACCTTCACAGCTTATTCGAGTAATGAGCTGCGGCCATTCTGGCTGTATCAGAGGAAAGTGCACCGCTGCCCGCCGCGCCCGTCACGGTCGGAACGATGGCAGCACGAAGCAGTAAGCCGAATACTTGATTGCGCTCCAGGCCAGTTCGGGCAGCGGCCGGCCCGGAAACAAGGGCCGTTCGACGGGCGTGAACTGGATTTTAACGCGGATGACGCCCCGGCCTTCCGTCAAGCGGCGCGGAATGAGATATTCATCCTCGCAAAAGCGGCGGTTGGAGGTTTCCACGCGATGTTGGGTGTCGCCGAGCTCTCCTTTGGGATAGGAATAAACGCACGTATTCCCGCCTGCCAGAGACCAGACGCCCGCCAGACGCCAGCTTGCCGGGCCGTAGCTTCCGAGCGAAGGCTGGCGCGGCGATTTGCGGCCGGCGTCCGAGACAAAAGCTTCTGCGCGCTGGTTCGGAAACTGGTAGTCCAGTTTGCGCCGCAGCAGGACGCCGAAATTGTCCGCTGTGAGCTGGAGCGTGAATTCCGACGTAACGGTGGTTTTCCGGCCCCAATCCGTTTCGGCCGGAAAAATTTCCGTTCCGTTCAAGTGGTCCACGCCCCATTCGTAACGTGATGTGATTTCGTAGGGCGCGAAAGCTTCGGGCGAATTGTATTCGTGCGCGGTCTCGCTGTTCGTGTCGCCGATTTTCAACTCGTCCGTCTTCACCAGGGACGCGCCTGGCAAGCCATACCAAAATGCCACGGTCTGGTAATGCCCGGTGGACGGGTCCTCACCGCCACGTTCGAGCCGGACGACGGCGTTGCGGCCAAACGGCATAAGGTCGGCCAGCAGAAACCGGTAGGCGGATTCGATTTTGTCCTCGTCATTCTTCGCAGCTTTCTCGTTGGGCGCGCCGGAGGGATGGCCGGCGAACGGCAGCGTCATGGTTTGCCCTCCCCAATAATCGCCGCCGCCGGCCCATTCCTCGGTGCCGGTTCCTTGTGCCTGCGGAGTCCGGCTGTCGTCAAAGAAAAACCGCGGGTCGCCCTCCAGCGTACCCAATTTCGCGCGGTCGGAAAAATTCAGCGAGGTGCCGACGAACTGGCCGGACCAGTCGACGCCGCCTTCCGTTTCGCGCGTGTCGAGCAGGACCAAATCCCGTCCCGGCTCCGGTTTTGGAAAGTCGCGGTAGGTAGCGTGAAAATAAGCGAGATGGTTGGCCGGCTCCGCGCACGCCGCGGTGCGCACCGACCGGTGGACCGGCGAAATGAATTGGTCCGGCGCGATCAGTTCGAATCGCGCCGAGAGGAAAAATGGCATCGGGAAGTAACACGCCAGATGCACTTCGTTTTTGTCGAACTGGACGTGAACCGGGAACGCCTTCACCAGAAATTCACGCCCGTCACGGTTGTAAAGTGTGCCGGTCCCGAAAAACAGTGCCACCGGCGCATCAACGGACGGCGCGGAACGGTTGTCCCAGATGATGCGCAGCCGAGCGCGGCCAAATTCAACAGCCTGGTTCTTTGGCACCGAAAATTCCAGCGCGCGAATCATTCTCGGTCCGTTGATGAGATTCAAAAACGTGGCGGTTTGATTGGTGGAAAGCTCCTGCGAACCGCTTTCTTACTCGAGTTTGAGCCTGGCGGCTTCCCGCGAATTTGCCGTCGGCAGTAAGTCCTCGCACAAACGCCCAATCAACTTCAGCACGTCATCCGGCGGCGCCGTGTCCGGGTTCCAGGCGTGAAGCTGTTGCGATAGCGGAATGCCGTTCACGAATTGGTCGTAGATGTAATCGCCAGTGCCGAAGTGCGACCGCGAGTAAGCCATCTGGAACGAGCGTTCAAACGGGACCGGCACCCACGACAAGTCCGCGCCCTTGGTGGCCGACCACGTCCAGGCCAGCGGATTGGGAAAAGCCTTTTCCGGGAGAAACGTGGAGTTGGTCGCCGGATGATTCGGCTCCGCGGTGCTGGTTTCTCGGACGAGATAATCGCGCCCGTCCACAACGTAGTGCCACGGGCTGCCGTGCCAGTGGTTGTAGCGGACGAAGTAAAGAATGCCCGGACCATTCGCGTCGAGGGTTACGTTGAAATCATCGGCGAGTTGGTAAAGATAATGGCCCGCGTCCGCCCCTTCGTTTCCGCCGCTGCGGTCGTAGGTGCTGCGCAGGTAGGCGCGCACTCCGATGCGTTGCTGCGGCCAGCGATCCTATTGGCGGTAAGCGTCGTAGCCTGCCGGCGCGACCGGCAATTCCCCAGCCAGACCAGCGATGCCGGAAATCAAGAACGCCGCCGAAACCGCCAGACGATGCACGCATTGTCGCGCTGCGTCTGCCGGCGCGGGTCTTGAGCCGCGTGCGCGATACCGGCGAGGAAGGCGGCTTGTTGAAGCCCGGATGCCTGTTCGCACCCATGCCGGGAACCTACAAGTCGATGCCGTCGTCGGCGTGGGTTTGTTTTTCATGGCGCTCGCAAAATGCCGGCAGGTTTTTGACCGGTCCGTCGGCAATGTGCGTTCGTTTCTCGCGAAGGTTGACGTGCCATTTTTCCTTTTTGCCGGCTCTGGGGCAGTAGATTTTCATCTGGCGCAGGACGCCGCACTCGACCAAAGCCTCAAGGGCAGATGGCCAGCGGCAGAAACAAGCAGCCGGGTTGCGAGACGCTCAAGTTTCTTCATCTTTCCTTCAGCCTTCTGACTTCAATTCAACGCCTCGCCGCCTTGCGCGACGTTGGCTTTGGTGAACAGCCGGCTGCCCAGGACGATTTCCTTGGGCACTCTTCCGCCGTGCAGGATTTTCAGCGCCATATCAATCGCCTCCGCGCCGCCGGTCGGGTATTGAAACGTGGCGTCCAGAATTCCCTGTTTCACGTAGGCGACACCTTCCTGCGGCAGCGCGTCAATGCCGACAAACTTCATCTGCTTCTCGCGGCCGGCGGCCCTGGCGGCCAGCCACGCGCCGTGCGCGCCGGGGTCATTGTGGGCAAAGACGCAATCGATTTTGCCGAAGCGCGCCAACGCCGATTCCATTTCCTGCCGCGCATTCGGCTCAAGCCATTGCATGTCAGCGCGGAAAATCACGTTGATGTCCGAACCGGCGATGCCTTCCCGAAAGCCGCTATGCCGATCCTGGCCGGGCGTGGAAGTTTGCAGGCCCATCAACTCGACGACATTGCCTTTGCCACCGAGTGCCTTGACGATCCATTCGCCGGCGGCCTTGCCGATCTTCTTATTATCCGCGCCGATGAAACAGGTGTAGTTGGTACCCAGCAACCGGCGGTCGAGCACAATCACCGGAATGCCCGCGGCCATCGCGTGCGCCACCGGTTCGGTCAGCGGCGCGGCTTCCTTGGGGCTGATCAGGAGCAGCTCCACCTTGGCGCTGACAAATTCCTCGACCTGCGCGCGTTGCTGGAGCGTGTCGTTCTGGGCGTCCTTGAAAATGACCTTGAGTTCAGGATGTTTGTCGGCGGCGGCCTTGATGTCCGCGTTCATTTGCACCCGCCAGGGCTCGCCGAGATTGCACTGCGACATGCCGATGACGAATTGCTTTTGGGGCGGCGGAGCATTGGGAGTGGTGGTCTCGTTTGACTTGGAGCAACCGGCAAAGATGCTGATGGCTGAAATCGAAAGAAAATTCAACAACCAACATTCAACATTCAACCTCAAACGCCGCGGTCGCGACGGGCGAATGTCCGGTTGAGCGTTGGGCGCTGATGGTTGGATGTTGAATGTTTTCATAATTTTACGTTTGTTTTCTCCGTTGGGTCAAAACCGCCGCCACGATGATGGCGCCGGTGAGCATCAGCCGACCCGCCTCCGGGACGGCGTTAATGCTTAAAATCTTGTCGAGGTATCCGATGGTAAGGACCCCCAGCAGCGTCAGGCCGATGCCGCCGCGACCGCCCATTAAACTCGTTCCGCCGATGACAACCATCGCGATGGCCATCAATTCGTAGCCCGTGCCGGCTTCGGGGTCACCCTGTTGCTCCTGCGCCGCCTGGCAAATCCCGGCCAGCCCGGCGCAGGCGCCGGAAAAAACATAGGCTAATGTTTTGGCCAGCACGACCGGCACGCCGGACATGCGCGACGCCATTTCATTCCCGCCGATGGCATAAATGTAGCGGCCCCAGACCGACCGCGCCATCAGCAGCCACGCCAGTGCCGCGCATGCCAGAAAGATCAGCGTCACAACGGAAAGATTTCCGCCCAGGATGCGATGGTCCACCAGGCGGAACAGCCGCGGCACATCCAGGTAATGGTAGGTGCCGTCGGGATTGGCAATCGCCGTGGACACCTTCATGCCGCCGGAGGCGTATTTGGCCAGACCGCGCGCGAACACCATCATGGCCAGTGTGGCAATGAACGGCTGGATGTGAAATCGCGCCGCAATCACGCCGGACAATCCGCCGCAAGCCGCGCCGACCAGCAACGTCAAGGCAATCGCCGCCGTGCCCGGCCAGTTCCAGTGGATGGCCAGCTTCGCACAACACACCGCCGCCAGCGCCAGCACGCTGCCGACTGACAAATCAATCCCGCCGGAGATGATGACCGGCGTGAGGCCGCAGGCCAGAATGCCATAGACCGACATCTGGCGGAGCGCGTCACGGTGCGTGCCGATTTTGAAGAACGCGCCGTCGGCGTTCAAAACCAGGCCGAGGACCAGGATCAGCGTCAGCGCCAGGCACGCGCGCAGCGCCGGGCTGGCGAACCATTCTTTCAAAGCGGTGTTGCGGTTCGGTTCCAACAAACTGGTCATGCTTTCGGGAAGCCGCAATGAGTTTGAAGGTGGGAACCACTCTCAAGCAAACCCTAAATTCCTGGGATCTACAATCCTGCACCATCGCCGCGCCACCAGCCCAGAACCGAATGGACGTGTGTATCCAGTTCCTCGGGACGTCCGCTACTCCGCCCGGTTCCCACTCAATACTGATTGGTGCTGGCGGGCGGATCGTAGCGGTCGAGCACCGGTTTAATGATGGAAGCCCAAATCGCGTAGCCCTTTTGGTTCAGGTGCAGGCCGTCCTGGCCGAACAGTTCCGGGCGCGGCCCGTCTTGCGCGCTCAACATGGGAGTCAGAACGTCGAGATAAACCGCGTTGCCGTTGGTCCGGCAAAAGTCCTTGAGCAGAGCGTCCGTCGCCTTGACGTTCGCCACAAGTTTGGCGCGCGATGGCGACGGTTTGACGGCAATGCAGCCGATGACTGTGCTCGGCAACCCGGCATGGACCTCCTGCACAAACGCCCTGAAATCGGACAGCACCTGTTTCGGAGATTTGCCTGCGGCCAGGTCATTGTCGCCAGCGTAAATGATGACCAGTTTGGGGGAATAGGGGATGACAATGCGCTTAGCAAACTCGACCAAATCCGACATCTGCGCCCCGCCGAAGCCACGATTGAAGACCTTGTGGCCGGGAAAGGCCTCTGCCACGTTCGTCCACTTCCGGATGTTCGAAGCGCCGGTGAAGAGGACGGCGTCCTGCGGTGGCGGGTTGGTGCGGTCTGCCGCTTCATACACCCGGATGGCGGATTCCCAGCGGTTTTTGTGCGGCTTGGCTTCCGCGCCCGCGGCGTGATTCAGCGGCCAAAGAAGCAGAGACAACCCGAAGCAGGCGAACAACGAAATGTTCGGAAAAGAAACTCGTACGCATTTCGCAGGTTGGAGCAATGGTGATTTCGACATTTGCATCCCCATTCATTTACTCGACCGCAACCTTTGCGGCAAGATTGGTCTCCGGTTCTCCGGTTCACTCCGACCCGGCTTCACGCCGCGGCGGGCCAGACTTCCACGTCTACGGCAGTGCTGTCCTTGAGTGTGTTTTTGACCGTGCATTGCTGCGCCGCGCGCTTGACAGCGTCAACGCGGTTTTCGGGAAAGCCCGGTGGGAGATGGATGTCCACGGTGATGGAGCCGATCCGCAGCGGGTCCTTGGCCAGTTGGGAGTCGAGGTCAACCCCGAATCCCTCATGCGGCAGCTTGGCGGCTTTGCAGTATTGGGCAATGTGCATGGTTATGCATGCGCCCAGTGCCGCGGCCAGCAATTCCACCGGCGTGGGACCGGTGTCCGTTCCGCCTTGGTCGGGGGGCACATCGAGGGTGAGCTTGTGCTGGCGGATGCCGGCGCTCACGCGCAGGCCGCTTTCGTGTTTGATGGAAATCAGGCTCATAGCGAAGTCAAACTTCGGTGATGGTGATGGCCTGCGGTTCACACACCGAGACGCAGCTCTGGCAGTTGCTGCAATCGGCGGTGTTGCCGACAACCACGCGTTCGCCCTCGCGCTCGTAGATTTCGTTCGGGCAGATGTTCACGCACTCGCCGCAGGCGGTGCATTTCTTTTCGTCTATGGTGATGACATACATAAAAAAACTCCGGGTTTAAATGACTAGGGCCTTGCCGAGCAAATCCATGATGCCAACGACCTGCGCGTTGACTTTGTGGTGCTGGAACGCAACGGGGAATTGCGCCTTGCAGATGGCGCAAGCCGTGGCGAGGTGTGTGGCGCCGGTCGTCCGGAAAGCTTCGATGCGCGGTTTGGCGCCGGCCATCCGCGTCGTCATCAATTCCTCGGTCAACAAGCCGCCGCCCGCGCCGCAGCAGAAGGTCTTTTCGCGGATGGTGTCGGCGGGCATCTCGCGGAAATCGTTCACCACGGCGCGCAGGACTTCGCGCGGCTCCTCCATGAGGCCGCCGGCGCGCGCGAGGTTGCAGGGGTCGTGGTAGGTGACGGTGATGCCGTCGTTCGCGGCTTTGTTCAGCTTGAGTTTGCCGGCGCGCAGGAAGCGGACGACAAATTCCAAAATGTGTTCGGGGCAGGGCTTCTCCAGAAAATCGAGCGGGCCGTTCATCGTGTCCATGAACGCCTGCGCCGCGCGCCAGGCGTGCCCGCATTCGCCCATGACGAGCCGTTTCACCTTGAGTTGCCGCGCGGCGTCCACGATGCGGCGGTTGACTTTTTGGAGCTGGTCGTAATTGAAAAACAAACCGAAGTTGCCGGCCTCGCTCGCGTAGGTGCTCGTGGTCCAACTGACGCCCGCCGCGTGGAAAAATTTCGCGTAGCCCATCATCGTGTCGGTGTTGGCGAACGCGTCCGCCGACGGCGGCACGAGCAGCACTTCCGCGCCTTCCTGATTGACCGGAATCTTGATGTCCTTGCCGGTTTGTTCCTTCAATTCTTCTTCGAGGAATTGGCAGGTGTCGGTCCACGCGGCGGCGGGGATGCCCAGATTGTTACCCACGTCATACACCTTTTTGATGACTTCGCTGGTGTACTTGGGCGCGACGCCGATGGACGCCATGATTTCGCGCGCGGCCATTGTGAGTTCCGCCGTGTCCACGCCGAAGGGGCAAAACACCGCGCAACGGCGGCATTCGGAGCATTGGTAAAAGTAAGTGAACCACTGGTCGAGCACGGCGTCGTTGAGTTCCTCCGCCGCGACCAGACGGCCGGCCCAGCCATCGGCCAGCCGGCCCGCGGCCGTAAAGTAGCGGCGATACACCTTGCGCAGCAGTTCCGCGCGGGCGACGGGCATGTTGTTGGGGTCGCCGGTGCCGAGAAAGAAGGGGCATTTGTCCGCGCAAGCGCCACAGCGGACGCAAATGTCGAGATACAGCGAAAGCGAGCGGCGCTGGCGCAGGAGCTCGCCAAATTTGTTCAGCGCCATTTCGCGCCAGTTTGTGGGCAATTCCGCCGGCAAGCCCAGCGGCTCAAGCAATTCCTTCTTCGCGCGGTGCGCGTGGACGCCCGCGGTCGCGTTGGGATTGAGCAGCGGGGCTTTCATTTGGCTTTGGCAGTGGCCGGGCCGGCGCTCCACGAACCAGCGTAGCGGCGGTCGCGCGTATTATTCGGCTGATTCAACGTGGGGCTGAACAGCGTCGCGCCGCCGATGTGGACGAGCTTGCTGAACGGAATGTAAATCAGCAACGCGCTCACCAAAATGATGTGCGCTGCGAACACCGGATTGGCCGGCGGCGCAGTCGGACTTAACGTCAACCAGCCCCAGACGAACTGCCGCGCCTCGACGATATCCAGTCCGCCCAAGAACCGCATGTGATTGCCGGTGCCGATGATAAGCAGCAGCAGGACGGGCGAGAAATAATCGCTGAAGGTGGAAATTTTCCGCGGCCGTTCCGAAGCCAATCGCCGGATGAACAACCAAAGCACGGCGACGATTGCCACAACGCCGACGACGCTGCCGGCATTTTGCGCGAGGTTTTCAAATTGGCTCTCGTTCATGCTGAGTGTGGCCTCCGCGAATTTCGGAATCACCAAACCGCCGAGATGGCCGACGAAGAGCAATGCCAGCGAAACGTGAAACAGCCACGCTGGAACCCAAAGCGACCGGTCGGCTTTGAACAGGCTGCGGAATACAAGTATTTCCCCGGCCAATCGCCCGGCGACACCCGATGAAGTTTTCGGTCCGGGCGTGAGCACGATTTTCAGCGGCACCGGCGTTCGCAGCCAGTTAAACACACGCCAGCCCATGCCGATCAGGAACACTGCGGCAGCCAAATAAAGCAGGGCGGACAACAACATAAAATTGCGGCGCGTCGAAGCGGTTCACTCCGCCGCGCTTCAACGGTTCGATGCCTCACCACGACAACGAATGTCACACGCACCCGGTCGGCTTGGGCAAGCCGGCGAGCTTGCACGCGCCTTTGGCCGGGCCGGTGGAGAACAATTCGTAAATGCGCTTCAGCGGAAAGCCAGTCTGTTTGCAGAGCATTCGGATGGGCGGCGCGACGTTGAACTTCAGATAGTATTCGCGCAAGTAGCGGATGACTTTCCAATGGTCCTCCGTGAGCGCCTCGATGCCCTCGGTTTTGGCGAGGCCGACGGCCACGTCGTCCGTCCATTGGGCGGAGTCCTGCAGGAATCCGTCTTCGTCCACTTCAAACTGTTTTCCGGCGAATGTGATGGTTGGCATAACTAATTTCTTTCAGTTTCGGTTAAAATTTTGTGGCTACCATTTGAACCGCACGTCGGATTTCGCGTATTCCAGCGAGCGGGCGTCGTAGCCGTCCACGACCTTGAACGACAGCGGCAGGCCGGTGCGTTCATAAAATTTCGCCCAGCCGATGCGGGCAATCCAATCGCCGACACGCTCGTCCTTGCGCGCATTGGCGCACCAGGCGTCCACGATTTTGCGGACGGCGCCGGTGACTTCCGGCCAGTGCGGCGGATGGTTCGGCAAATAAGGAACAACGACTTTGGCGATGGCCGGTCCGATGCCGGTGCTGGACGCCTTGCCGCCGACGACAATTGCCACGCCGTCGCCGTCGGGCGTGCCAATCGGCGCCATCGCGGCGCACGCGACGGAGCAAGCGGGACAATGGATGCAACGTTTCGGGTCAATTTCAACCATGCCCGGACCTTTCGGCTTGATGGCACCGACGGGGCAAACCGAGATGACCAGCGGCAATTCGCAGCCTTTGAGCTTTTCGACGTGGATGGGCGGCAAATCGCGGTGAACGCCGACGAGGCCGATGTCGGCGGTAGAGGCTTCGCCGCAATTGTTGAGGCAGCCGGAGCCGGAGATTTTCAGCTTGGCCGGCAGGCAATCGTTTTGAAATTCCTTGAGCAGCATTTCCGAGACTGCCTTCATGATGGCCGACGGATCGGTCGCCGCGAGATGGCAATGAATGTAGCCAGTGCAGCAAACCGTGTTGTGCAAGGAGCGATTTGTGCCGCCGACGGGAAAACCCATCTTCGTCAGCCGCGCGATGAGCACGTCAATCTGTTTTTCCGGCACGCCGACAAATTCGAGCGAGTTGCGCTGCGTCACGCGGAAGTAGCCTTCTGAGAACTCCTCCGCCACGTCGCAAATCTTTCGCAGCGTCTGCGTGCTGACGCGGGCGTTCGGCGGCATTCCGGCACGCACTGTAAAACAAGCCTCGCCAGATTCGGAATCGTGCTTGATGACGCCAGGGCGCGGGTGTTCGTGGGAGATCCATTTGCCGTAATTGCGTTTGCAAATCGGCGGAAGGCTTTCGGCGAGCGGGGGAATTCCAATGCCAGGCATAAATTAAATTTGGTATTGAGGTTGATCTGGTTCCTTGGCCGCCCCGGTTTGAGGCCGCACTTCTTCGCGTTCCCAGTGGTAATACAAATTCGTCCGCGGCTGGGCAAAAAGCTGGGCCGACAGCGGCACACCAAGCAGCCGGTAAAATTCGTCCATGCCGATGCGCAACAGGAAATCGCCGACGCGCTCCTTCTTGCGCGCGTTCTCGTCATAAACCTCGGTGAGCTTTTCGATGAAATCAAAGACTTCCTTGTAATCCGGCGGCTCGGCTTTCATAAACGGTACGATGACCTTCGCCAACATCGGGCCGTATTTGCCCCGCATTTTGCCGCCGACGAGAATCGCAACACCGCGGTCGCCGCCGGGTCGCACGCCGGGGATTTTGTTGATGCAATACATGCAGCGCAGGCAACTTTCGCCGTCAATCTTCAAGCCGGATTTTTTGTCCCAGCTCAAGCAGCCGCCGGGACAGCGCGTACAAACGGTCGTGATGTCGCCGCCGTTCTTCACCCACGCCTTGACCTTCTTTGGGTCAATCACCGGCAAATCACGAAAGACGCCGCAGATAAAAATGTCCCCCTTCTGTCCGCCGCGCACGCAGTCATTCGGGCAACCGGAGAACTTGCATTTGATCTTGTGCGGAAAGCGCGGGTATTGGATGTCGTCGAGAAACCGCTTATACCACGCCTCGCGGAAACCGAGCGTGTCGTAAAGAGCCAGATCGCATTTGGCCGGGCCGATGCATTCCTCGCTCGTGCGGTAGTCGTCGCCAGTCGAGCCGACATCGAAACCGAGCTTCGTGATTTCGTCCACCGCCGGCTTCAAGTTCTCCGTCGGAATGCCGAGCATTTCCAAATCTCCGCCGGTGCTCAACAAATGCAGCAGACCGTAGGCGTATTTTTCGGAAATTTCGCAGAGCTTCCGCATCGCGTCGGCTTTGAAAAAATTACCGCACGGATCCATGATGCGGACGAAGTTCGAACCTTTGGTAATGTCCGGTCGCGCCGAGGCGCGCACGAGCACGCCCGACGCCACGCCGGGCAACGAAACGTAACCGCCGTAGCCCCATTGCGTCGTGCGCTTTTGCAGCGCTTGCTCATACATTTGAACCGGGTAGCGCGTCTTTTTGAGTTCGGCGGCGTGGCTGGGCCACTTGCCCTTCGAAATTTCATCCATCATCGGTGTTG
>Ga0335081_10002975_pt1 | contig 26612 bp, 24 predicted proteins | sample Lox_Sample_35_FD_206713 | JGI IMG/M metagenome (GOLD analysis project Ga0335081, IMG submission 206713) | Soil microbial communities from Loxahatchee National Wildlife Refuge, Florida, United States - Lox_Sample_3.5 | ecosystem: Environmental > Terrestrial > Soil > Wetlands | place: USA...
AGACCCTCAGACTTGGCACCGATATCCACGACTACATGCGTCGGGGTCAGCTTTAAGACCGTGCCCTTAAGGACATGATCTTCATTAACCGCTTCTTCGCTCTCGCTCGTGAAGGTCTCGAGCGCGGCGGCAAAGTCTTCACCACCAGCCGCTGGTTTTTCTTCCTGGTGAACTAGCTGGGGCTGTGCTGGCTCGGGCGTAACGTTAACGGGAGACTCTGCGGGCTGCTCGGCTACCGATGCAGAAACCGCGGAATCGAGATTGTGAGCGGTGCTGTCGTCGAACAAAGTTTCTAGCCTCTCTGCGGTTCTACTCGCACGCGTGTGCAAGGCGGAAGCGGGGCAGTTTAGCGGACGGCTGGTGTGAGTCGTTCGGTTATGTTGAGCCCACCCTGGCGGACGGACTGGACAATCCCAGCGGTCGGACGTCTCTAAAAAGCGAACCCGCGTCCAAAGGGAACTCTTCGACTATAGCAATCGCTTCCAAAGAGTGTCAAACAAGAAACGCAGCATGTTACGACCGTGTGAATCCTTCATTTCCAGAGAGTTATGATGCGGAATTCTGGCTCCATCTGCTACTCTGCCCGCCATGGATTATCTCTGGACGCCCTGGCGCTACGCCTACGTCACCGCCGGGGAAAAGGCCACGGAATGCATTTTTTGCGACTTGCCGAAACTTGGGGATGATGAAAAAGCGTATATCGTTTATCGCGGGAAGCATTGCTACATTGTGCTGAACAAGTTTCCTTACACGCCGGGCCACGTGATGATCGTACCTTTTACGCATTTGGATGAGCTGCAAAAGCTGCCCACCGAGGCAGCCCAAGAGATGATCGAGCTCTCGCAGCGCATGGAGCAGGTTTTACGTGAGCTTTACAAGCCAGACGGAATCAACCTCGGCATGAACATTGGCAAAGCGGCCGGGGCGGGCGTGGCAGGGCATATTCACATGCACGAACTGCCGCGCTGGGTCGCGGATGCGAATTTTGTGTCGGTGATCGGCGAAACAAGAATTCTGCCGGAGACGCTGGAAGAGACGTGGAAGAGGATGAGGGCGGCGCTGAAGTGATTGTCTTTAGTTGATGTAGATCCGTGAAATGCCATTCCGCTGGCCTTAAGGCCGGGAGGGATCCATGTTTGCATTCCAACTGCATAGGTCCGCTTTGCTCAGGATGACAAACCGAAAAGCAAACTGCGGTCATCCGGCGAGCTTTTTCATCTCCTCCTCGTTAATCACGGCTACGCCCAGCTCTTTTGCTTTCTCCAGCTTCGACCCGGCGTCTTCGCCCGCAACCACATAATCCGTCTTCTTGCTCACCGATCCTGCAACCTTGCCCCCGGCGTCTTCGATCAGCTTCTTGGCTTGGTCCCGCGTGAAGTGGGCCAAAGTGCCGGTCAGCACAAACGTTTTGCCGGTCAATTTCGTTCCGCGTTCTTTTTTCTTTCCGGTGAAAGTCAAACCAGCTTTACGCAGGCGTTCAATCAGTTCGCGATTCTTCGGTTCGCGAAAGAACTCGGCGATGCTTTGCGCGATCCGCGGCCCGACTTCCTCGACTTCGAGCAGTTCCTCTTCACTCGCCTTCATCAGCGCATCCATCGAGCCGAAGTGTTCGGCCAGAAACTGCGCGGTGCGCTCGCCGACCATGCGAATGCCCAAACCATAGATCACGCGCTCCAGGGGAAGTTTCTTCGAGTTTTCGATCTCTCTGAGAATGTTCTCCGCTGACTTATCACCCATGCGTTCCAGCTTCAGCAAATCATTTTTAGTCAGCTTGTAAATGTCTGCGACATTCTTGACCATGCCACGTTCAGTGAGCTGATTGACCAGCGCGTCGCCCATGCCGTCGATGTTCATCACGCCACGCGAGGCAAAATGCAGGATGGTCTCGCGCAGCTTGGCGGGGCAGTTGGCGTTGACACAGCGATAATCCACTTCGCCCTCGCTGCGCACGACTCTCGTGCCGCACACCGGGCACTCTGCCGGCATCCGAAACGCGATTGGCCTGTCAAGTTTCGTATTGACCTGGTCAAGCTTTATCGCGGCCGTAAGCCGCGCATCGTTTGCTGATAGAACCTTAACCACTTTCGGAATCACGTCTCCGCCGCGCTCAACTTCCACCCAATCGCCGATTTTCACGCCCAGCCGCTCGATCTCATCCATGTTGTGCAGCGTGGCGTTGCGGACGGTCGTTCCTCCAATCGACACCGGAGCCAGTTCGGCCACGGGAGTGAGTTTGCCCGTGCGGCCGACCTGCACCCGAATGCCTTCAATCTTTGTGATGCCCGCGCGCGCCGCGTACTTGTAGGCAATCGCCCAGCGTGGCGCTTTGCCGGTGTAGCCAAGCTCATCTTGCAATGCAGTGCGGTCGACTTTGACGACGATTCCGTCGATCTCGTAAGGCAATTTTTCACGCTTCGGCTCTTCTTCCTGAATGAACTTCCAGATTTCATCGAAGCTCTTCACCAGCTTGCGTGTGCGGTTGACTTTGAATCCAGCGGCATCGAGCGCATTCAATGTTTCCCAGTGGCGGTCGAAATAAGTGCGGCCGTTTTCGAGCAGCATGTACGCGAAATAATCCAGCCGGCGCTCGGCGGTGATCGAAGGCTCGAGCTGGCGCACTGTTCCCGCCGTCGCGTTGCGCGGATTGGCAAAAAGCGAAAGCCCTTGCCGTTCGCGTTCTTCGTTCATTTTTTTGAACGCGGCAAGAGGCATGAGCATTTCGCCGCGCACTTCGAAATCAAAGGGAATGCCGGCTCTCTTTAGCTTCTCTTTCGCAATGGAAAGCGGAATCGAGCGCACGGTGCGCACGTTCAGCGTGACATCTTCTCCGATCATCCCATCGCCACGCGTGATCCCCCGAACCAGTTGGCCGTCTTCGTAACGCAAAGCTAAAGACATTCCGTCCAGCTTTAGTTCGCAAACGTACTGAATATCGTTTCGGCCGCTCAATTCGTGCACCCGCCGCTCCCAGTTGCGCAGATCATCCTCGTTGTAGGTGTTGTCGAGGGAGAGCATCGGAGAGGAGTGCTGAACTTTGCTGAATCCCTCGCGCGGTTTGCCGCCGACCCGCTGCGTGGGAGAATCGGACGTAACCAGGTCCGGATGTTCAGCTTCGAGCTTTTTCAGTTTGTTCATGAGCTGGTCGAATTCGGCGTCAGAAATCTCCGGATCGTCCAGGACGTAATAGCGGTATTCGTGGTGGTGGATTTTTTCGCGGAGAGAGTCGATTTTCTTTCCCAGGTCTCTGGCCGAAGGCATGAAGACAGATTATATTCGGCAGACCTGAAGTAAGATTGCGGCCCTTATGGAGAATCTGGGCTGATTGCACGAATCGCCGCGGACTCACTATGCCGAAACTCGCCGAGCCGTTCTCGTTATCGCAAGCCCTTATCGAAGCCTTCCGCACCAACGACCGCATCAATCAATATTTGCTCGAGAACCTGCCGGAAGCCGCATGGCGGGCCGATCCGCCGGAGGGCAAGGGACGAACCATCGCTGCCATCGTCGCCCACATTCATAACGTGCGCGTGATGTGGCTGAAAGCTGCCGCCAAGGGAAGCAAAATTCCGGAGCAGCTGAATCGAGCAACCGTCACCAGGGCGCAAGCACAGAAGGCGCTCGAACATAGCGAGAGGGCGCTGAGCGCGGTACTGGAATCCAGTCTGAAAAGCGACGGCAAGGTTAAGGGCTTTCGCCCGGATGTGGCCGGCTTTTTCGGCTATCTGATCGCGCACGATGCCCACCATCGCGGGCAAATCTGCATGCTGGCCCGGCAGGTGGGGCATCCGCTTCCCCAGAAAGCCATGTTCGGCATGTGGGAATGGGGGACGCGGGGCAAGATGTAACTCGGCTGCAATCCCCTTCAAGGCCTGACTTCCGATACAATCCTTGTTCTGTCTTCAGACCGTCGTGCGTAAAGCTGCTCTCTTTTACAATCCGATTTCTGGCCGCCGACGAAAGCACCGTTTGTCGGACGTAAATGCTGTTTTATCGGTTCTGCGGTCGGCAGGTGTTCAAGTCGAAGCTGCGCCAACGCAGTCCGCTGCCGGCGCAGCGCCCCAGGTGCAGAAGGCCATTGCCGAAGGCTGCGACACGATTATTGCCGCAGGAGGAGACGGCACGATTCATGACGTGTTGCAGGGTCTCGCGGGGACGAAAACCGTAATGGCCGTGATTCCGCTGGGCACCGCAAATTCTCTGGCGCATGATTTGAGTCTTCCTCTTTCGCCGACCGCGGCAGCCCGGGCCGCGCTGACGGCCGAGCCGAGGCGGTTTGCCGCGGGCCAAGTCCGCTATGTCGACCTCAACGGTAACGCGGGTACGCGATATTTCACCGTGGCCGCAGGAATTGGTGTAGATGCGCAGCTTTTCTATCAACTGGATCCGCTGCTCAAAAGAAACGCCGGCATGACGGCCTACTACGCCGAAGCCTGGAAGCTATGGATGAAGCACAAGATGCAGCCCTTTGTGGCCGAGTGCCACGAAACCGGCAATGGGGCGGCGAAGTCGGCGGTGCTGACTGAACTGCTGGCAATTCGCATCCGAAATTTCGGCAACGTCCTGCGCGAACTCGCCCCCGGAGCAAATCTGCATCGAAACGACCTGCGTGTGATTATGTGCCGGACCGACCGCCGCTCCCACTACCTGCTTTATGTGCTGCGCGGATTGCTGGGCCAAGACCGGGACGTAGAGGGCATTGATCTGGTCCACAGCGAAAAGATTTCCTGCCAGGCTCTTCCCGCGTCGGGGAACGGGACAAATGGAACGCCCAAAGTTTATGTGGAAGCCGATGGCGAAATACTGGGCACTTTGCCGGTTGAAATCAGCATGGTTCCGGACGCTTTCACCCTTCTCGTGCCGGCAAAGAGATGAGCCTTGGAGCCTCTCACTCACTTCCTGACGGGGGCGTGTCTGGGGCGGGCCGGATTCAATCGCACCACGGCGTTGGCCACGGCGACAATGACTCTGGCTGCCGAAGCCTCTGATATCGACGTTCTGGGTTATTTCAAGGGTTCCGCATTCGGCTTTGCCCATCACCGGGGCTTCACTCATTCATTTCTCGGACTGGTGCTGGTCGCAGGCGCCGTGGTCGGGCTTATGTACCTCATCTGGCGGGCACGCGGCCGAAAAACTCGAGATCCCAATCTTCCTCCGCGCTGGGGACTGCTGTTCTTCTACGCCTATCTGGCGGGATTGACGCACCTGTTGCTCGATTACACCAACGGCTATGGACTCCGCCCTTTTTGGCCGTTCTCGGAAAAATGGTACTCGTGGGACATCGTGTTCATCGCCGACCCGATTATTTGGGCCATGTTGATCGCGGGTTTGGCGTTACCTGGTTTGTTCTCCCTGGTGAACGAGGAAATCGGCGCGCGCCGTAAAGGTCCAACGGGAAGGCTGGCGGCTGCGCTTGCCTTAGGGGGATTGGTTACGCTTTGGATCGTGCGCGATTATGAGCACCGCCGGGCGGTTTATGCCCTCGAGGCCCGGGTGTACGAGGGGTTTGATCCCATGCGGGCCTCTGCTTATCCCAACTGGTGGAATCCATTTGAGTGGGCGGGCGTAGTGGAAGCACAGAACTTCTACGCTACTATGCTTGTGAACTCGAGCGCGCCCGAGGTTGATCCGGAGGGCCGCATGCAAATTCATTACAAGCCGGAGGAGACTCCAGTTACCTTGGCGGCCAAGAGAAGCTATCTCGGTCGCGTGTACCTGGACTGGGCGCAATACCCAATTACTGAGACCCAGGTGATCGACTCGCAGCCCGGTGGGTATTTGGTCATTTTCCAGGATTTGCGTTTTGAATATCCTGGCCGCAACGGGCGGACGCCTCTCTCGGCTTACGTGAAGCTTGGCCGCAACTTAAATGTACTGGCTGAAGGCGTTGGATTCAGGACAAACCCTGACTGAAGAAATTGGCCGGCCATATTACGCACCAGCAAGAAGCGGCAATCCGCACGGTGAAACGACAAGCCAGATTTTCCGGACTCCGCCAGAAGTAAAGCACATGCTCTTAATTCGGCCTGCGAGAGTCGATGATACCCATACACTCTGGACTCTTATCCGTGAGTTCGCAGAGTACGAACGCGAACTTGACCTGGTAGTGATCAGCGAAGCCGATCTTAGGCGTGATGGCTTTGGCCCCGATCCCAGGTTTCGTGCGCTCATTGCCGAATGGGACGGCCAGATTGCCGGCTATGCGGTGTTCTTCGAGATCTATTCAACGTGGGAGGGCCGCGCGGCTTTGTTGCTGGAAGATTTGTTTGTACGGGAGGAGTTTCGCGGCAAGGGTATCGGCACGGCGCTGCTGAAACAGGTGGCCCGCCTGGCCCAGGATGAAGGCTGTTTCGGACTTCGCTGGGAAGTGCGCGACTGGAACGAGGCCGCGGTAGAGCTTTATAAAGCCATGGGCGGAAAATTTCTCAGCGATCGCTGTTCGGTGCTTCTAGTGGGCGCGGCTTTTGAGCGGTTAGCGGGAGAGACGAGTTGAAGGGACCAGTTCGCATCGTCGGCGCAGGACTCGCAGGCTCCGAAGCAGCGTGGCAGTGTGCGCGGCGCGGTGTGAGCGTCGAGCTGTGTGAAATGCGGCCCGCGCGTTCGACGCCAGCCCATCAGACGGGCGATTTTGCTGAGTTAGTTTGCTCGAATTCGCTGAAGTCCGATTCTGAGAATACGGCTCCGTGGCTGCTGAAAGAAGAACTGCGCCGCGCAGGATCTTTGTTGCTGGAGATTGCGCGTGAGTGCGCGGTTCCGGCCGGACATGCGCTGGCGGTGGATCGGGTTGCGTTTGCAGCGCGGGCGACGGAGGCAATTTCGCGAGAGCGATTGATTTCAGTGAAGCGGGAGGAAGTGACGGCCATCGATGAAGGGCAAGTCACGATTATTGCGACCGGCCCGCTGACTTCGGAGCGAATGGCAGAGGAGATCGCGCGGCTGAGTGAGGAGGCCAATTCCTCGCGGGCGGGGGCGCCCGCGCCATCAGCGCGGACAGGGGTGTCCGCGCCACACCGTCTGTATTTCTATGATTCGATCAGCCCGATTGTGGAGGCTGACTCCATCGACATGGCCAAGGTCTATCTGGCGGCGAGGTATGACAAGGGATCGGCGGACTACATCAACTGTCCTATGACTAAGGAGGAATACGACCGTTATTACGATGGGCTGATTTCGGCTCAGTCAGTAGAAGAGCGGGAATGGGAGAAATTGAATTATTTTGAAGCCTGTCTTCCCATCGAAGAAATCGCGCGCCGCGGCCGCGACACGCTGCGCTTTGGGCCGATGAAGCCAGTCGGGCTGAAGGACCCGCGCACGGGCAAGTCTCCATATGCTGTCGTGCAATTGCGGCAGGAAAATCTCCGGGCCGATTCTTACAACCTGGTGGGGTTTCAGAATCATTTGAAATTCGGCGAGCAGGCGAGGGTTTTGCGTTTGATCCCGGGACTGGAGAATGCGCGTTTCCTGCGTTATGGGCAGATTCATCGCAACACCTACATCAATTCGCCGGCTCTCCTGCGTGAAACGCTGCAGATGAAGTCGCATCCACGCGTGCTGTTTGCCGGGCAGATTTGCGGGGTCGAAGGATATGTGGAATCCATCGCCACCGGGTTGCTGGCCGGAATTCACGCCAGCGCGCTGGCAGCGGGCGAAGAGCCACAAGTGCCTCCAAGAGAAACTGCGTTTGGTTCGCTCACACACTACATAACACATGCAGACCCGGGAAAGTTCCAACCTGCCAACATCACCTTCGATCTGCTGCCGGCGCTTCCGCAGAAAGTCCGCGACCGGCAGGAACGGCACCGGCGGCAATGCGAGTGCGCCTTGAGGCATTTGCACAACTGGCTGGAAAGCGTGCTTTCACCCAAGCCGATGAATCGGGTGGGCTGAAGCTGAGATTTTGTACTTTCTGCCTTTCAAATCGAACAGAACAAATGTCATTTCGTTTGCGTAGATCGTTGTAGGGCGCGGCTTACGTTCCCACGGCTGCCGCGTCCAAACAACGTCCCATGACGCTGCGCGATCTTATCGGCGACGTGGTCCGAACCCTGTGGGCCCATAAGCTGCGCACTTTTCTCACGATGTTCGGCATCGCATGGGGGATCGTGTCGATTGTCCTGATGGTGGCGGCAGGAGAAGGCCTGCGCAAAGGCCAGGAAGACCAGACACGGAACCTCGGGAAAGACATTCTGATCGTCTTCCACGGGCGCACAAGCCTGCAAGCGGGAGGCACGCGGGCTGGCAAGATCGTGCATTGGGAAGATGCGGATGTTGCCGCCGTCCAGTACGAATCGCCGGACTGCGAATATGCCATTCCTGAGCTTGAGCAAAACGATGTGCGGGCACACAGCAATTACAACAACGCCGCATTCACCGTGACCGGTTCGTATCCGGCGTTCTCCTATATTCGCAGCGTCGATGTCGGCCTGGGCAGGTTCTACAACTGGGACGACCAGCGGGAAGGGCGGCGGGTTGCCTTTCTCGGCAGCGATGCGGCAAAGCAATTATTTCCCGGACGCAACCCCATCGGAGAAACACTCTACCTGAACGCATTTCCGTTCACGGTGATCGGCGTGATGAAGGAAAAGAAGCAGGACTCCGATTATGACGGTTGGGACGCGCGAAAGATTTTTGTTCCTTTCGGCGCCATGCGGCGCGACTTCCCGGACAAACCTCCCGGCACACCCTACACGTTCGATCAATTGCTGGTCACACCGGGATCGGTGGAGCATCACGAAGCCTGCAAGCGCGAAGTGCGGGCCGCGCTGGCCCGCATGCATCGCTACGACCCCAACGACACGGAGGCGTGTCCGATCTGGGACACGGTAAAAGAGGCGAAAGCGTTCAAAACCATGACGGACGGCATGAAATATTTTCTGGGCGCGGTTGGCGTGGTCACGCTACTGCTGGGCGGGCTGGGAGTGATGAATGTCATGATGGTTGCGGTGCGCGAACGGACCCGGGAAATCGGCGTGCGCAAGGCGCTGGGAGCGCCGGCACACTCGATCCTGCGGCAGTTTTTCATCGAAGCGCTGGTGATTGTCCTGATCAGCGGTGGCGTGGGACTGGGAGTCGCGTACGGATTGTGCGCACTTGTCAATCTGTTGCCCATGCCTGACTACTTTGCCGGACTTCTGGCGACCTGGAAGTCGGGTTTGGTGTCTTGCGGTTTGCTGGGAACCACGGCGGTTCTTTCCGCGCTGTATCCGGCGCGAAAGGCGGCGTCGGTGGACCCGATTGAAGCGTTACGGCACGAGGCGGGAGGGTAGCGAAGCTCGCCTCGTGTTATCGCAATCGCTCTGGCGAGCGATTGCGCATGGTGGCTCGCCCAGATCCTTCGCGGAGCACAAACCGCTCCGCTCAGGATGACAAGTCCAGACGGACGGGCGAGTCGCTCCGGCCGCACAAGGCGGAGTCGATTGCTGACGGAGATCATTCGCGAAGCCTGGATCGCGTTGCGACGCAACTACACGCGCAGTCTGCTGACCATGCTTGGCGTTGTCTGGGGCATCGCCACTGTAACTTTGCTGATCGCCTACGGCACCAGCTTCCGGCAAATCCTGGTCAATGGTTTCAATGCGTTCGGCAAGAGTGTGGTTATCTGCTGGCCGCAGCAGACAAGCGAGCAGCCCGGTGGCCAGCGAGCCGGCAAGAAAGTCCGTTTCGAACTGGCTGACCTGGAGATGGTGAAAGCGACCGCTCCTCTGGTGAAGCACGCCTGCTTGGAAACTGTGCGGCGGCCAGGAATTGCTTACGGCGATCGCCTGGTTGGGACGGCGCCGATTCGCGGGGTCTGCCCCGAATATGGGGAAATGAGAAATGAAGTCCCGGAGCAGGGACGATGGATCAGCGCAGATGATGAACTGGAGCGGCGGCGGGTGTGCTTTCTGGGAGCGCACGTTCGCGAGCAGTTGTTCAGCGGCCGACCGGCGGTGGGTGAGACGGTGCAGATCAGAGGTGTGCGGTTTGAAGTGATCGGGGTGATGGCGCGGAAAATCCAGCTCAGCAACTACTTCTCGAGCGATGACGATTCGGTCTGGATTCCCTTCAGCGCAGCCGGTGACTTGTGGGACACACGATATCCGCAGGTGATGGTGTTCGAGCCGATTGCGCCGGAGTTTGAAAAAAGAGCCATGGCCCAGGTGCTGGCTGCGGTTGCGACGCGCCAACAATTCTCTCCGACAGACAAAAAAGCTATTGAGATGTTTGGGCGCGATGAATTTCGCCCGGTCATTGACGCCATTACGATCGGTTTGCAGGTGTTGCTGGCGTTCGTGGGCACGCTCACGCTGGGGATCGGAGGAGTTGGCGTAATGAACATCATGCTGGTCTCGGTCGACGAGCGAATTCGAGAGATCGGGTTGCGCCGCGCGCTGGGCGCCAAGAAGTGGCAGATCAAACTGCAATTTCTGGGGGAAACGCTGCTGATCATGCTGCTGGGCGGGATTATAGGAGTGCTGCTTTCTTACGGCATCGCAGCGGCGGTCGGCACGTTGCCCCTGATGGGGCCGCTTTATGAGGACGATTCCGGCAAAGCGGACATCCATTTGAAAATCTCTCTGGCGACGGTCATGGTCTCCACCTTGGTCTTGCTCGCCGTCGGCGTGGTCAGTGGCCTGGCCCCGGCCCTGCGCGCCTCAAAACTCGATCCGGTCGAGGCATTGCGGTACGAATAGCAGGACAAGTTGCTGGGAATTTTATTGACCCCACTCGCCGTTCGCAGTACCTTGCTGTTTCCTTTAACGAGGTACTCTCGTGGCAACTTCCGCAGTTGACGCAATTGGCCCAGCGTTCCAACACACGAAGCAGCAATTATTCCAGCCCTTCCGTGCCGGACAATGGGCCCGGCTGGCGCTGGTGGGCTTTCTAGCCGGCGAACTCAGCTCCGGCGGATGTAACAGCAGCACCTTCCACATCCCTAACCACGGCAATGGCACGCAGAAATTCCTCGATCTTCCCTTTGAGCTGCCTAGCCTGCCACATATGGATCCCATGACAATGGCGGCGTTGATTGCATCGCTGATTGTGGCCGGGATGGTGTTGTGGATTCTGTTTCTCTATGTAAACAGCGTCATGCGATTCATTCTGTTTGACAGCATCATCGCGAAGCGCTGCGAAATCGGGCGGGGCTGGAGCCGGCGGCAAGGGCCGGGTTCCCGTTATTTTGTCTGGCAAATCGTATACTCGCTGGCGCTGCTGGGCGGAATTACGATCCTCGTCGGAATTCCTGCCGCTTTCGCTTTTGCTCTGGGCTGGCTAAAAGACCCCCAGCAGCATATGGTCCCTCTCATTCTGGGCGGGATGGTCCTGTTCCTGCTTTTTCTGGCATTCCTGCTGGTGGCGCTGTTAGTACACCTTTTCACCAAGGATTTTGTCGTACCACAGATGGCGCTTGAGGACATCAGCGCGTTTGAGGGGTGGAGGCGATTTTGGCCTCGAGTGAAGACGGAGCTGGGCGGCTACGCCGGGTATGTTGGCATGAAGATCATCATGGCATTGGGAGCCGCGGTGGTTGTGGGTATTGTCACGTTCTTTGTGGTGCTGATCCTGCTCATACCCGTGGGAGGTTTCGGAGTCGTCGCCGTTCTGGCGGGTAAGGCCGCCGGGTTGTCATGGAACCTGTACACAATCACGCTGGCGGTGCTCGTAGGGTGCGGTATCCTCGGGCTCTTTTTATACGTTGTGTCTTTGATCTCGGTGCCCGTGATCGTGTTTTTTCCGGCCTACTCAATTTACTTTTTTGCGGCGCGCTATCCTGCCTTGCAGGCGGTCTTGCGTCCCGCGCCACCCATTCCTCCGCTCGCTCCGCCCCTGCCGCCGCAACCTGAACCGATCGGATGAAATTGGCAGAGCGTGATCTTGGAAGGCGCTAATCTCTATGTCCCCACGAAAAGCGTCGGCCAATGATGCACTTGATGATTAGGTGATCCGTAGCGGCAGTGACCCCGACGCCCACCCCGAAATTGAATTCCCACTGTGGACCGAGGTCGAGATCGATGGTCGGAAAAAACTGCTGCTCCTGATCATGCAACGGATCAAAATCGGTAATCGGTCCATAGGATGCGTAATATTCCAGGCCGCCGCTGATTCGCTTGGTGAAGTCGAAGCTGGCTTTAGCATTGGGAGAAAACTCGACCCCCTTGTTCACGCTCGGGCCGTGCCAGGAACGGTCAAGCGTGGGGTTGAAACTGAAATACCAGCGGCCGAGTTTCTTGTCTAGGATGGGTCGGATTTCCCAGGTCCAAGTATCAGCAGAGAAAGCTGCGCGCTGGTAGCCGATTTCCTGCGAGAGACTCACGCCCACCGGCCAATGCCAGGATTCGGGAACGCGAAAACGGGGACGAATATGGTCGCCCACCCACTGCCATCCGCCATTCGGTTGGATGGTGGTGAAGATATAAAAACCGGTCTCAAACCAGTTGGTGATTCCCTGCGTGATTTCGACCGTTTCGTGCTCAGCGTGGTTTGTAGGTTGGACCCCGTCGACAACGGTTTTGCTGCCATCGGCGGTGAAGTTGGAATGCAGTTCCACCATCGTGTTGCCGGAAGGGACGGTTTCATAGCTGTAAACCTGGATTTCGTAGTTGTCCTGGGCAAGAGTGGGCCGGAGCAGAAAAGGCAGCAACAAGATCGTGGCGACACAGAATCGTGCGCGGCGCATGCTTGGGTCCTGGAGCGACTGATTCGAACCTACTGTGATGATCGCATGCGCCTTGCAAGAGTGCGAGTCGGGGAGGTGGAGCGGCCAGAGCCGCTCTACCAAAGCACGATCAGTTGACGGTAAAAGTCACGCTCGCGGAAGTTTCCGCCGGAATGTTCGTGCCACCGCCGTACGGCCCCCCGGGCGTGCTGCTGCCGGGATTGGTCACCGAAATCATCACTATGCCCGGATTGGCGAGCATCGAGGCAGGGATCGTGGTCATGAGCTGGCTCCCGGTGATGTGTGTAGTCTGCTGTACCAGATTGTTCAGGTTTACGACGGCGTTGGCATTGAAGTTGCTCCCGTTGACGGTCAAGACAAGCGCCGGACCGCCCGCGGTAACGCTATTCGGCACGATAGCCGCCACTGTGGGCACAACACCTGGCTGAGTGGTGGTCATCGGCTTGCTGTAGCCGCAGCCCAAGGCCAAAACGGCCAGCAACAGTAAACAAGTCGTCTTCATGATCTTCTCCGTTTGGGGTCTCTTCCCCTTCTGGAGATAGTTTTAGCAACACACAAATTGACCGGTGTCAGGCGGGCGTAACTTTGTTGTAAAGGAAATGTCGCGGGATTGGCGTTAGTCTCGGGCCCGGTTTTTGATCCAGATTGGTGTGCCCAGAAAGCCGAAAGCGCGCCGGATCTGATTCTCCAGAAAACGTTGATAGGAAAAGTGCAGCTTCACCTTCCGGTCAGTGAACAGGACGAACGTTGGCGGCGCGACGGCAGCCTGCGTCATGTAATAGATTTTTACCCGCTGGCGTACCGGGACTGAGGCGCGATCGAAGTCGATATGCTTGAGGAACCGGTTCATCTCGGCGGTTGGAATGCGCTTGCGGCGCTCGGCAGCGACCTGCTCGAGCAGGGGGAAGACTTTCTCCGTGCCCTTGCCGGTTTGGGCTGAAATAAACAAGACAGGCGCATAGTTGAGAAACTTGAGTTGGTAACGCAGGCGCTGCTCGTAGCCGGCTCGATCGTGAGGCATTTGTTTGTGTGGAGCGGACGCCCCCGTCCGCGCATTTTTCTCCGGAGCAGGAACATGTCCCGTCTTGGCCCATAAATCCCACTTGTTGACCAGAATGATCAGGCTGCGGCCGCTCTCATGAGCATAGCCGGCGATCGCCGCATCGAGCTGACTCACCCCTTCCGTGGCATCAATAACGAGCAGCGCAATGTCAGCCGCTTCGAGATGCTTGCGCGCCATGACCACCGAAAGCTTTTCCGCCATCAGGCGAGTTTTGCCTTTGCGGCGAATTCCGGCAGTGTCGATGAACCGGATGCGGCGGCCATCGCGCTCAATGTCTTCATCGATTGCGTCGCGGGTCGTGCCTGGAATGGGCGAAACTATGGCTCGGTCGGCGCCGGTTAGGCAATTCAGAAGCGTGGACTTGCCGACATTGGGATGGCCGATTATGGCAACCCGGACTTCTGGCTCTGTATTCTCTGTGCCCTCTGTGGTTGGCTCTTTTTCCGTGGGGAGGGCCTCGATCACGGCATCGAGCAAATCGTCCACGCCGCGCCCGTGCTCGGAAGAGATCGGGAAGACGTCGGCGATACCAAGACGGTGAAAATCACTGGTCAGCGCTTCTTGCTTTTCGGTATCGATTTTGTTGACTGCCACGAAAAGCGGCTTGCCGGTTCTACGGAGCAGGCGGGCAAGTTCAAGATCCGGCGCGGCAATTTCGCTGCGGCCATCCACGACAATAATGATCGCAGCAGCTTCACCCAAAGCAACTTTGGCCTGCCGGAAAATTTCTGCCGGAATCTGTTCTCTTTCTTCGGGAATAATGCCGCCGGTATCCACGACGCGAAAGTGACGGCCGCGCCATTCCGCTTCGCCATAAAGCCGGTCGCGAGTGATGCCGGGTTCGTCGCCGACGATGGCCGGCCGCGAACCTACAATCCGGTTGAACAGCGTGGACTTGCCCACGTTTGGCCGGCCCACGATGGCGAGGAGCCGAAGGCCGTGCTTCTGTGACGAGCCGGAAGTCATAGTTTTGACGATGATCATGTGGGGACAGCCGTCCCCGGCTGTCCGGTCGAGCAAAGCTCGACTTCCATTTTCGATTTTCTTGCGGCGGACGGCCGAGGGCGGCCGTCCCCACATGGTTCCTTATGGCGCTTACGTCGGAGTTTATTATAGAGATTCTGTGACTGCTTCCATTCCAGCCGCCGGGCCTGTGGCTCCAAACGAGGGTTCACGGGGCAAGTTTTCGCTTTCTCAGTTCTTCGGTCCCGGCGGCGTGCTCTCACGCACCCACCCCGCCTACGAGTTCCGTCGCGGGCAGTTGCAGATGGCCCAGGCGGTCGAGCAGGCGCTGGACGAAAAGCGGCATCTATTGGTGGAAGCGGGGACGGGCACGGGGAAGACTCTCGCATATCTTCTCCCCGTGATTCGCTCAGGTAAACGGGTGATCATCTCCACTGGAACGAAAAACCTGCAGGAGCAGCTTTTTCAGAAAGATGTTCCTTTCCTTGAGCAGGCGCTGTTTCCCAAGGGCGAAGGGAAACTGCGAGTCTGCTACATGAAGGGGCGCAGCAATTATCTGTGCCGCGAGAAACTTTACGACCTGACCGATCAGCCAGTTCTCAGCGGCCTGGAGGAGATTGAGCATTATCGAGCGATCGCGGCCTGGGAAAAGACCACGCAGAGTGGTGACCGGGCGGAGTTGGCGTCATTGCCTGAAGCCAGCGCGCTTTGGCACAAGCTTGACGCCCGCTCCGACACCTGCCTGGGCCAGAAATGCAGCGCTTGGGACCGGTGTTTTATCACCGAGATGCGCCGCCGGGCTCTGGAAAGCGACATCATCATCGTCAATCATCATCTCTTCTTCGCCGATCTTGGGATCAAACAGCAAGCCGATAATGCCCCTGACGCCGGCGTGCTTCCGGACGCTGGGATTGTGATTTTCGACGAAGCGCATGAATTGGAGGATGTGGCGGGCAGCTATTTCGGCGTCACCGTAAGCAGCGCCAGGCTAGAAGAGCTTTGCCGTGATGCAGAGGCGTCGCTGCAGCGCAACCGCCTGCTTTCAGCCTCGCACACGGCAGCGCTGAAGAGTCTGCGCGAGCGCGCCGTGTTTTTCTTTGCTCTTCTGCCGCCGGGCGAGGGGCGCTTTGCTTTCGAAAACCGGCGCGAATTTCTGGAAGAAAACGGCGACGAGTTTCTGGCCTTACAGAGTTCCCTGCAGAGACTGGCGGCAGAGTTGGAGAACTTTCCCTCCAAGCCGGAGGAGATTTTTGCGCTGATACGTCGGTCGCAGGAGTTGCAGGTTCAGCTTAGTTTCCTCATGGAATCTGAAGACCGAAACACTGTTTTCTGGATCGAACGGCGCGGCGGTCGTGTGGGGACGAGCGTACCCTCCCGCGCGAGGCAGAATGTACTTTTGCAAGCTACGCCGATCGAGGTTGGCCCGATTCTTAACTCCTGCTTGTGGTCAAAGCTGGAGTGCGCCGTGCTCACTTCCGCGACCCTCGCTGTTGGCGAGGGCTTCGAGTATGTCCGTGGACGGCTTGGACTGGAGCACGTGCGCGAGGCCATTCTTCCCTCGCATTTCGACTACGAAAACCAGGCGCTGTTTTACGTTCCTCCTGACTTGCCTGACCCGCGCACCCCACAATTTCCAGCCAAGGCCGCGGATCGAATTCGCAGGCTGCTTGAAATCACTCGGGGCAGGGCATTCGTGCTCTTTACCAGCTATGCGCAGATGCACGAGATTTATCACCGTTTGCTGGGTGAGCTGGAATTCCCTTTGCTTTTGCAGGGCGATGCGCCGAAAACTGCGCTGCTTGAGGAATTCCGTCTTACACCGAATGCGGTGTTGTTTGCTACTTCCTCATTCTGGCAAGGCGTCGATGTGCAAGGCGAGCAATTAAGTTGCGTGATTATTGACCGGCTGCCCTTTGCTGTACCTAGTGATCCAGTTGTCGCCGCGCGGGTGAAGGCCATTGACGCCGAAGGCGGCAATGCATTTTTTCAGTATCAGGTGCCGGCAGCTGTCATCACGCTGAAACAGGGCTTCGGACGCCTGATCCGCTCACTCCACGACCGCGGCCTGCTGGCGCTGCTCGATAACCGGATTTTGAAGAAGCAGTACGGACGGGTGTTTATCGAGAGCCTGCCGAATTACAGGAAAACGACGGAGTTGAGCACAGTGGAGGAGTTCTTCCGGCGCACTGCCAATTAGACCGAGCTACTGAAGAAGGCGCATTCCTGCTCCCTTTGCCGCTTTCTGATCGAAGGTCACGGTGTAATCGCATTCTGCAGCGTAGCCAGAGCGCTCGATGAGGCAATCGGAGAAATCGGCGCGGCTGGCCTTGAATTTGTCCAATGCCTGCGCGACGACTTCTGCTCGCTCAATCACCAATTCATTGCTCCGCAGCAAGGCTTCCAGAACCTGCTCGATTTCGGTCTTCTTCAAACGGTACGAGACCTCGAGCACCCAAACCAGCTCTGCGATGACGATCAAGGAAAGGAATCCGGGGGAATCCGAGGAGAGTGAGTCCATCACCCTTACAGCCCGATCCGTCTGGCGGGCATCGTCGTGGGTGAGGTAGCGCACGACAATATTCGTATCGAGTCCGATCATCGGGCGCGGGATGCGCGCCTTGCGATAGCGGCGTTCATCTCCTCAATCGACACTGGCTTGCTGCGTCTGCCTTGATACAGCCCTTTCAGTTCCCGCACCGAGCGGGTGGCGGCGATAATCGCGAATTTGCCGTCCTCCTGCTCCACAAACTCAACCCGATCTCCAGCGTCCAATCCCAGCGCGGCGCGAACTTTTATCGGGATTGTGATCTGGCCCTTGGAAGTTACAGTCGCAGACGCCATCGAGCCAGCCATCCTTTATGGATCACGTATTCCTTACATAATAGTAAGGAATATATCTGATGTCAAACTTGTAGTCACGCTGCCTTTTCCCTCCGGCGCTACACATATTCCCGCTCCACCGCCCGAATCGCCTTGTATCGCTGAAACGCTTTTCTTTCGTCCTCCAGTCCAAACGCCGACCGCCACGTGCTGCCGCGGAATGTGTGGGCGAACATCTCCGGCGCGTGGCGCAGAATGAACCAGGGATCGTGGCGGAGAGCCACCGGCATGTGGCGCAACTTCATCCAGCGCTCCGCCTTCCAACGTATGAACTCAGCGTCCTCCGCAGAAACGTGTTTGGTGCGGACCACCGCTGTAGTGCCGTCGTATTCTTCCAGGCGCTCATTCATAATGAGATCCTGATCGCGGAAGTCTTTCGTCATGGGCGTGCGCGGATAGGGCGTGGGATGCTGAATGTAAGGCCAGTCCACGTAGCGGCGCGCGAATTCCAAATTGGCCCCGATGGATTCTCTAGTGTCGTCCGGATTGCCGACAATCAGCCCGCCCACCACATACATCCCATTGCGATGGAGATAGTCGATTGCCTGCAATGTGGCGTTCCCCGCAGCTTGGCCATTGTCACGCGACATGTTCTTGGCTGACGCACGCAGGAACTGCAAATCATTTTCCAGAATGTTCTCAATCCCCAGGAAAACATAGCGAAAACCGGCACGCCGCATCAACGGGGCCAGAGTAGCGCCGTGATTGGCGATGGCGGAAGTCATACCCTGCACAAAATACTCGAGACGATTCAATCCCGCGGCAATGATGGCCTTACAAAGCGCCTCGAAGCGGTGCACGTTAAGCGTGATGTTGTCATCGACCAGAAAAATCGTTTTTGCGCCATGCCGTTCGGCATCGCGGATGTCTTCGAGCACGCGTTCGAAGGAATAAGTGTGAAAGTTGCGGCCGCGCATTTCAATAATGGAACAGAAGCTGCAATCGTAGGTGCATCCTCGCGAGGTCTCGACTACGTCGACTTGCCGCCCCAGCAGGGTATAGCCTTTGAGAACACGAGCGCTGCGGTTGGGCAGGCGAATCTCGTCGTTCTCCAATTGGTGCACCCTGCGGTCCGGGTTGTGAATCCAGTTCCCGGACGTGCGAAAGGAAAGGCCGCAAATCCTGCCGAAATCGGTCCCGGCCTCAAGCGCCCGCATCAATTCGCGCAACGTAAACTCGCCCTCGCCACGAATGATGAAGTCCACATTCATCGGCTTGTAAGCTTCGTCGGCCAGACTGGGATCGTAGCCACCGACTGCAATCCTGACATCCGGTTTCAGCCCGCGGATCAAATCGACAATTCGGCCCGCCGTGCGGCGCTGGAATGTCATTACCGAAAGTCCGACTACATCGGGCTTGAACTCCCGGACGAGGGCAGTTACGGTTTCGCGGACCTGCCGCTGGACAAGAATCAGATCGGCGATTGCGACTTTATGATGCGGATCAAGATTGCCTGCCAGCGAACTCAAGGCCCCATTGGGCATGCGCACGACGACCGTAGGCATGTGCTCGAAGGAATCCGGCATGGAGAGCAGGAGGACGTTCATGGCTGATTCGCCGTTGGCATTTCTAGACCGAAGCCAGATTCATCGGCCGAACCGAGGGAATCCCGAGATTGTACTCCAAGCGGTAGAATAGTTTACGGGCTTCGTTTGTCTGGCCGCGTCAGGCGTGCCCGGGAGATTCATGTTCGAGGTCACAGTCGAAGATTCGTTTGCCGCAGGTCACTATCTGCGCAATTACAAGGGCAAGTGTGAGAACCCGCATGGGCACAATTACAAGATTCGAGTCACGCTGGCTGGGAATGAACTGGATAAAGCCGGTCTGCTGATTGATTTCAAGGACCTGCGCGACGTAATGCGGCACGTGATCGAACGTCTCGACCATAAGATGATCAATGAACTCGAGCCGTTCACGGTCGTCAATCCTTCAGCGGAGAACCTGGCCAAATATTTCTTTGACGAGACCAATGGCCGCCTGCGCGGGACCACCAGCGGAAGGGTTTGGGTAAAAACAGTCACAGTGTTCGAGACCGACACGACCACGGCGACATATTCTGAATAACGGCCGATCCACCGCCCTCATGCAGATCACCGAAATCTACAAGTCGATCCAGGGCGAATCCACGTATGCGGGAATGCCTTGTGTTTTCGTGCGGCTGACGGGCTGCAATCTACGCTGCTCCTGGTGCGACAGCGAGTACACATTCCACGGCGGCACGAGGATGCCGCTGGAGAGCGTGATAACTGAAGTAAAGCGGCTGAGCCCGGGCGGCGGGTTGGTGGAAATTACTGGCGGGGAACCGATGCTGCAAGAGCGCGAGGTCGTGCCTCTGATGGAAAATTTGCTGCGCGCGGGTTACACAGTCTTGCTCGAAACCAGCGGCGAACGTCCCCTGGAGAATGTTCCAGAGAAAGTGATCAAGATTGTCGATGTAAAGTGCCCGCACTCAGGCGAGCCGGACACGTTTCGCCGCCAAAATCTGCGGCTCTTTAATCCTCATGATGAAGTGAAATTCGTCTTGAGCGACCGGACGGATTACGAGTTCGCGCATGATTTTGTCGCGCAAAACGGTCTGGCCGCGCGGGTAAGGGCCGTGCTCTTTTCTCCAGCATTTCGCAAAGAAGCCGGCGGCGCTCGAGATGCATCGCAAGCCATGCTCGACCCGCAGGAACTGGCGGAGTGGATGCTCGCGGATGACGTTCCCGCCCGCCTCAGCCTCCAGATTCACAAGTTTATTTGGGACCCGGCGATGAAAGGGGTCTGAAATCAGCTTGGCCTCAAGGCCTGAATTTCCCATGGAGCGCCAGAAATCCCGGGCGGTCGTGCTTCTGAGCGGCGGAATGGACTCATGCGTCTGTGCCGCTTTGGCGGCGCGAGACCATATCGCAGCAGCGGTGCACGTCAGCTACGGCCAGCGCACCGAACAACGCGAAAGACAGGCGTTCACTATGATTTGCGACCGGCTTGGAATTGATGACCGGCTTATCGCCCGGAATGAGGCGCTTCGCGCCATCGGAGGTTCTGCGCTCACGGACCCCGGGATCGAAATTCCGGAATCAGTGGCAATCGGACATGCAATTCCTGTAACCTATGTGCCGTTTCGCAATGCTCACTTTCTTTCCGTCGCGGTGAGTTGGGCGGAAGTGCTGGGCGCAGACAAAGTTTATATAGGAGCTGTGGAACAGGACAGTTCTGGATATCCCGACTGCCGTCCCGCTTACTACCGCGCTTTCAACCAGGCGGTGAAAGCGGGCACCAAAGAAGGGCGCATCCAAGTCGTGACGCCTTTAATAGCGATGCGCAAATCTGAGATCGTGCGTCTCGGCCTTGAACTCGGCGCGCCCTTCGATTTAACGTGGTCTTGTTACAGCCGTGAAGATGCGGCCTGTGGAACATGCGACAGTTGCGTGCTGCGCTTGCGGGCATTTCAGGAGGCAGGCGCGATTGATCCAATTCCTTACGCCGTAGTCGCGCGGAAAATATAGGTTCACTATCATGCAGTCATTTCGAATCCGTTTTTTACGCTGGAGGCCGGAATGAAAAACCGATTTGCAGTAATTTTGCTGGGAGCGCTGCTCGTGGCGTTGATTGTTCCTCCCCTTTTTGCTCAGTCCACCGGTTCGGTGAAGGGCGTTTGCAAGGACGTTTCGGGCACCCCGATCGCGGGCGCGATCGTCGAATGGCGCAACACCGATAATGGCCGTAAATACTCCCTCAAGACGAATAAGAAGGGCGAGTATTTCTCCCTGGGGTTTGATCCAGGCAAGTATGATGTCGTCCTGCTCAAAGATGGAAAGCAGATTGACCAGGTCAAAGGCTTCCCGGTCGGCCTTGATGAGGCCGATCTGAACTTCGACGAAAAGCAGGCCCAGGCGGAGACCGCGAAGCAGCAGGGCATCTCTCCTGAGCAGTTGAAACAGATGCAGGAGCAGACGGAGAAGGCCAATAAAGAAAAAGATGTCGTCAAGCAACTGAATGAAAGGTTGGCCGCGGCCAATACGGCTATTCAGGGTGGCGACTTCGATACCGCGATCACGCAGTTGGCCGCCGCCAATCAAATGGACCCCAGCCGCGACATTCTCTGGGCGCGGTTAGCTGACGCCTATCTGCTCTCGGCGGGTAAGCAGACCGACCCGGCGGAAAAGACCCGCAGATACACCGAAGCTCTGACCGATTATCAGAAGGCATTGGACCTGAAGCAGAAAGCTACCCAAGCCAGCCCCAAGCCGGACGATCCAAAAATAATGGCCGCGTACTACAACAATATGGCCCAGGCCGAATCAAAAGTTGGCAAAGTTGATGACGCAATAAAAGCCTACGACCAGGCGGCGCAACTCAACCCGGCCGGAGCGGCGCAGTACTACTACAATCAAGGTGCGGTGCTTACGAACGCAAATCGCCCGGACGAGGCCATAGCGTCCTTCGATAAATCCATCGCGGCTGATCCCAACAAGGCGGAAGCCTACTATCAGAAAGGCGTGAACCTGATCGCCAAAGAGACCGTTGACCCAAAAACCGGCAAGGCCGTACCGGCGCCGGGGACCGAGGAAGCGTTCAACAAGTATCTTGAACTGCAACCGAACGGACCGTTCGCCGACGGCGCCAAAGCCATGCTCCAGTCTATCGGCTCGACGGTCGAGACCAGCTATGGAGCCAACAAAAAGAAGGCGCCCGTCAAGAAGTAAGCAAATTTAGCAGGGCTTTTCCTGGCGGCCCCTGGGCCGCCTTTCTTTTCTGCATGAGTTCCTTAACGGACGTTACGAAGGTCTATGTTCTTCACGTTCTTCGTAGAATTAGCGGCCCGTCTTGGTTAGATTAATTGTCGGTACAAGAAACGTGCGCTTTCTGCCGGTCCTCCCCGCGCGCCGCGTTTTCCGCAATCAAGAATATGGCATCGCCGGGCACAGCCCCAATACAAGTCACCCTGGAGACTAGCTCCAGCGGTCCAGCCGCCACCCATGCCCTTCTGGCGGCCATGCTGCGTGCCAACGCACAAGTCAGCGACCTGATTTTTTCGCCCGGCCGCCCGCCACAATTGGAGATCTATGGTGAATTAATTCCCGTACAGGGGCCGGGACTGCGCACGTTAACTGCCGACGATACGCGACGCATCGCTTCCGACCTGATCGGCAACAACAAGCAGGCGATCACCACACTCCGCGAGCAGGGATCGTGCGATGTTTCCTTCGGTCTGCCCGGCCTCGCCCGTTTCCGGGTGAACGTTTTTATCCAACGGGGCAGTTGCGCAGTTGTAATGCGGGTCATACCGACGGTGATTCCCAGCTTCGACTTCCTCGGGCTTCCACCACAGCTGGCAGAACTGGCCGTTTTACGCGATGGAATTGTGCTGGTCACAGGGGCAAGAGGGTCGGGCAAATCCTCCACTCTGGCCTGCCTGCTTGATCGGATTAACGAGCAACAAGTTTGCCACATCATTACCATCGAAGACCCGATCGAATTTTTGCACAATCACAAGCGTGGGACCGTCCACCAGCGCGAACTTCACAGCGATACGCCAAACTTCGCGCAAGCCCTGCGGGCTGCATTGCGTCAGGCTCCAAAGGTGATCCTGGTCGGCGAACTGCGGGACCGGGAAACGATGGAAGTCATGCTGGAGGCCGCTGAAACTGGACACGTCGTCCTTTCCAGCCTCAATGCCCCCGATGCGGCCAAGAGCGTAGAACGCATTGTCAATGCCTTTCCCGGCGGCGATCAATCCGCCATCCGGGGACGGCTGGGCAAAACGCTACGCTGGGTAATTTCGCAAAAACTGGTCCCGCGCAAGAACGGTGGCCGGGTCGCAGTGTTTGAAATCTTTAAGGCAAGCCCTCGCACGCTGCATTTCATTGAATGTGACGGACTGTCGCGTGAGACCCTGCTTGAAATCATGAAGAACGCTGGCAAAGAAGGAATGCAGCACTTCGACGCGGAAATCGAGAAACTGGTCAAAGCAGGGGCCGTGGATTCGGACACTGCGCTTGCATATGCCAGCGACGCTCATGAATTGCAGAAAAAACTCGGCGGCCAGTCCGAAAGCGAAAATCGCCTCTGAATTAGATTTCTCTGCTCTCCGCCCGTATCATCCTTTAGATGGCAGCTCAGCCGGAACCATCCCCGATTCTCAGTTTTGAAGATGCGCGCCACCTGGTGGAGGAGCATGCGGGACGAGTGCAAGCGCAAGGCAAGGAATTGGTTGACTTGCTCGACTGCGACGGTCTTGTGCTCGCTGAAACCGTAGTCGCAGACCGGAATTTTCCTCCCTTTCCCCGCGCAGCTCGCGACGGCTATGCCGTGCAGGCAGCGGATTTGAGCGAGCTTCCAGCCAGGCTGACTGTCGTAGGCGAAATCAAGGCGGGCGCTCCACCTGAAGCAATTCCTGTGGTTCATCCGGGAGAAGCAGCGGCCATCATGACCGGCGCGCCCGCTCCCAATGGAGTTGATGCGGTTGTGATGGTGGAGTACACGTCGCAGGTTGGTGGCAAAGTCGAGATAAGAAAATCCGTCGCCACTGGCGAAAACGTGGTCCCGGCCGGGGCGGAAGCGAAGCGCGGCGATCGTTTGCTGTCTTCCGGCACGGTGCTGAACCACGCCGCCATCGCCGTTGCCGCTTCGGTGGGCAGGACGCACCTGCTGGTCCATCGCAAGCCACAGATCGCTGTGCTCGCCACGGGAGATGAGATCGTGGACATTGATGTGCTGCCTGGCCCCCATCAGATTCGCAACTCCAACAGCTATTCCCTGGCCGCACAGATTCGTGAGGCCGGCGGAGAGCCGCTCTTGCTCCCGATCGCTCCCGACGAACCCCAGCGGCTGCAAGAGTTGATCCTCGACGGGCTGGAGTCCGATTTATTGTTGTTGGCGGGTGGAGTTTCGGCCGGCAAGTACGATTTTGTGGAGCAGGTTCTGAGTGATCTCGGGGCAGAGTTTTTCTTTACCGGAGCGCAAATCCAGCCGGGACGGCCGATTGTATTCGGCCGAATACCGTGTGGCGCGGGCGCTGCCACCCGCGAACCCGCGGACCGAACAAAAGATCAAGACTGGAACGATACGCATCAGGAATTCCGTTACTTTTTCGGCCTTCCTGGCAATCCCGTTTCGACGATGGTGACGTTTGAGCTGTTCGTGCGGCCGATGATCGAAGGACTTTCAGGGATGACCCCGCGCAAGCTGGTGTTTTTGCATGCGAGGCTGAAGTCTGAGATCAAAACTAAGACAGGGCTGAAGCGGTTCCTTCCGGCAAACCTCTCCGGAGAATTCGAACATGCCGAAGTAGAACTGCTTCGTTGGCACGGATCGGGAGATATCGCTACGGCAGCGCGAGCCAACTGTTATGTCGTGATCCCTCCGGATCGAGACCGAATCCCGGCCGGGGAGTGGGTGCCGATCCTGCTGCGATAGGATATGGCATCCAGCCTGCGAGTTTCCTCGTGCTGGTTCGCCTGAAGATCCTTAATTTTCAACTACGCCGCGACCGAAGAGGCCTCCTCGGCGACGGGCTGCACATACGGAAAGGCCTTGGTTGGCTTCAACACAACTGATTCCTTGCCAATCCCAAGGTGCACGGGAGCGTTCGAGGCCAGCGAGAACATGACGTCGGGAGCGTTATCCGTGAGCGAGCGGCCGTTCCACTCGGCAAAGCCAAACACAGCCGGGGTACCAACTTCGTAAGGCAGCAGGTTAGGGCAGGATGCGGTGCGCCAGCTTCGACGCGTAGGCGCCAGGGTCCTCGGCGGTTCCGTTTGCGGCGACGACGCCGGCAATTGCCTTCGTGACGATTTCCCCGAAAGTCGCGAAGTCATCGGCGGGACGCCCCCCGTTGAGACGATTGCCCAGGTCTTCATTAAACTGCGTGAACAGCGGGGGAATCATAGGAAGCCCTATGCGGTTGATCGAACGCCATCCTCCCGCATCGGTAGCGAGCGAGGACAGCGCCCACACGCCGATCCTTCGGTTCCCGCCGGCGCTCACGAGTTCGCCGTCCGGTAGCTCCAGCACGATTGAATGCACGGTCTGGCCAGCAAACAGGTTCTTCGCATTGCTGGGATCCCAGCCGGTGAGGTTGACGGTTGTGCCATCCTGAAACGCGTGGCCCACAGCATGCAGCACGTCCGGCTCAATCCAAAATGGGTTCCCGGCCTTGCCAGTCCACACGCGCAACCCGGATGGCGCAGTTACGGCCTCCTCGGTAGTTCCCTGCGCGACGACCGTGCCAGGCGCATGAGGATCGACCGCATCTGCACCTTGACTGCGGCGCACCGTATAGCGCTGCTTTCCCCTCGCATCGCGTTCGTCGAAGGTGAAGCGATAGGTGACATCTTCGATGGCATCGCCGTTGAGATCGACCTTGAATTCGTACATACCTTCAGGGTGATAGCCCGGCGCCGGTATCGGTCCCGCGATGGAATGGCAAACATTGATCACGAACACTGTGCCGGTTTGGCCGCGGAACACATAGAGGTCTGTGATGTCGAGACGAATGTCCTGCCGCGCGATGGGAGAATCGAGATGATGGGACATGCTTTTTCTCCGAACCCGGGAATCGGCGAATCATACACAGAAAACCGGAGGGCGTCTATCGCCCGCCAGCCATCCCGGACCGTAACTACGATTGGCTTGCTAAGATAGCTTTTCCCGTTCTTCGAAGGAAGCGATGGCGCCTAAACTTTCTCATTACGGTAAATCGGGCCGCGCCAGGATGGTTGACGTGTCCGCCAAAGCCGCGACCAAACGCACGGCTGAAGCCCGTGCCTTCGTGGCATTGAAACCGGCGGTGCTGAAGGCGCTGCCAAAAAACCCCAAAGGCGATCCGCTCGAAGTAGCGCGCCTGGGGGGAATTATGGCGGCCAAACGTACCGCGGAATTGATTCCCATGTGCCATCCCCTTCCGCTGTCGTTCGTTGATGTGACTCTGCGCCTGTGCGAGAATGGCGTCGCCATTACCTCAAAAGTAGCGACGACCGCCGTGACCGGGGTCGAAATGGAAGCGCTGGTTGCGGCCAGCGTGGCCGCCCTTACCGTGTACGATATGTGTAAGGCCCTCGATAAGGG
>Ga0335081_10002976_pt1 | contig 26610 bp, 27 predicted proteins | sample Lox_Sample_35_FD_206713 | JGI IMG/M metagenome (GOLD analysis project Ga0335081, IMG submission 206713) | Soil microbial communities from Loxahatchee National Wildlife Refuge, Florida, United States - Lox_Sample_3.5 | ecosystem: Environmental > Terrestrial > Soil > Wetlands | place: USA...
CATCGAGGAGTTGGTCGCGGCAAAGCGGGCTCCCATCTACCTCGTCAACTTCACCCAGCGCGCCGCGGCCGAGCAGGCCCAGAACTTGATGTCCGCCAACTTCTCGAGCAAGGAGGAGAAGGAGGTACTGCGCCGCGCGCTCGCCGAGGCGCGCTTCGAGACTCCGTTCGGCAAGGAGCTGCAGCGCTTCCTGCGCCACGGGGTGGGCCTGCACCACGCCGGCCTGCTCCCGCGCTACCGGCTGCTGGTGGAGAAGCTCGCCCAGCAGGGCCTCCTCAAGGTGGTGTCGGGCACCGACACCCTGGGCATGGGGGTGAACATCCCCATCCGCACGGTGCTCTTCACCCAGCTATGCAAGTTCGACGGCGAGAAGACCGCCATCCTCTCCGCCCGCGACTTCCGCCAGATCGCCGGCCGGGCCGGCCGCAAGGGGTTCGACGAGCGCGGCTACGTGGTCGCGCAGGCGCCCGAGCACGTCATCGAGAACAAGCGCATCGCCGAGAAGCAGGCGGCCGGGAAGAAGGTCGAGAAGAAGAAGCCGCCCCAGAAGGGGTTCGTCCCCTGGGACCGCTCCACCTTCGAGAGGCTGCAGGCAAAGGAGCCCGAGCCGCTCGAGTCCCGCTTCGAGGTGACTTTCGGCCTGCTCCTCAACCTGCTCCAGAGCGAGACCTCGCGGGTCGGGGGCGGCTACGGCAGGCTCGTCGAGCTCGTCGCCCGCTCGCACGGCAGCGACTACCTGAAGACGCGGCACCGGCGCGCGTCGGCGGAGAAATTCCGCACCCTGCGAGCCGCCGGCCTCCTCGAACTCCACCGCGTCGACGGCTTCCGCGGCGGGTACGTGCGCCCGGCCCGGGGCCTGCAGCGGGACTTCTCGCTCTTCCACACCCTCTCGCTCTACCTCCTCGACAGCCTGCCGCGCATCGATCCGCAGCGGGAGACCTACGCGCTCGACGTCCTCACCCAGGTGGAGTCGATCCTGGAGGACCCAGACGCGGTGCTCTACAAGCAGCTCGACCGGGCCCGGGGCGAGGCGGTGGCGCGCATGAAGGCGGAGGGCAAGGAGTACGACGAGAGGATGGCGGAGCTCGAGCACGTCGAGTACCCGAAGCCCAACGCCGACTTCGTCTACGCCACCTTCAACGACTTCGCCGTCCGCCATCCCTGGGTCGGGCGCGAGAGCATCCGCCCCAAGTCCGTCGCCCGCGAGGTGGTGGAGCGCGCCATGTCCTTCAACGACTACGTGCGCGAGTACGAGCTGGCGCGGAGCGAGGGGGTGCTGTTGCGGTACCTCTCGGAGGCCTACAAGACCCTCGTGCAGAGCGTCCCGGAGAGCTTCCGCGACGAGGCGCTCGAGGACGTCATCGCCTTCCTGCGCGCGGCGGTGAGGAGCATCGACTCGAGCCTGGTCGACGAGTGGGAGCGCATCCGGTCCGGCGCGGCGCTCGCACCTTCCTCCGTCGCACCTTCCCCCGCCGCCCCAGCCCCGCCGTCCGCTCCCGACCTGGCTCGAAACCCTCGCGCCCTGCTCACGCGCCTCCGCGCCGAGCTCCATCGCATCCTCGGCGCGCTCGCGCGCCGGAGCCACGAGGAGGCGGCCGCCGCCCTCTACCCGCCGGGGGGCGAATGGACGCCGCGCCGGCTGGAGGAGGCCATGGCGCCCTACTGGGCCGAGCATGAGCGCATCGACCTCACCCCAGCTGCCCGCCGGCCCCACAACACCTTCCTCGAGGAGGTGGGCCCTCGCCGCTTCCGGGTCATCCAGCGCATCGTCGACGAAGCCGGCGAGGTGGATTGGATGATCGACTGCTCGGTCGACCTCGGCGAGGCGCGAGACCCCGACCTGCCGCTCCTCGAGCTCAACCGCATCGGCACCTGAAGGGGCGGTGGGAGCGACGGCGTCCATGTGGGATGCACTCGTTCTTTCGGGCGCGCCCAACTCGTCTTAAGACTCGGCCCTGGAATCGATGCCGGCCTCCCGCACAGCCTTGGAGCACCGCCTGGACGCGGCCACCCCGGACGACACCGTGCGAGGCGTCGTCTTCAACGCCGCCTTCGAGGTCATCGAGGAGTACGACGGCGAGGAGGTGGCGCGCCGGTGCGACCCGCTCGGCAAGGGGAAGCGCACCCCCTTCCTCTCCTATCCGGTGGCCGACTACCTGCAGCTCGCCTGGACCGCGGTCGACGAGCTCGAGAGCGCCTTCGGCACCGCGGATCGGGTCTTCTTCGCCATCGGCCACCGGGCGCTTTCGAACGTCTTCGCCTCCCCGGTCCTGGGGTCCACCCTGAAGGCGATCGGCGGCGGCACCCCGCGGCAGATGCTCGCGAACGTCCACCCCGGCTACCGGGCGACGGTGAGCTACGGCGACCGCTCCGTCGTCTGGCCGGCCGAGCGCCACGCCCGCATCACCTTCCGGCGCGACTTCCTCGTGCCCTCTTTCCACTGCGGGGTGCTCACCTCCGTGCTCGACACGCTCGGCGCCCGGAACGTCCGGGTGACGGGGCGCGAGACCGGCCACCTCGAGGCGGTCTACGACGTGGTGTGGGACGATTGAAGGAGCCTTCCGCGCTCAGGGCTGGAAGGCTCCGGTGGGCGCCTCGCGCATGAACTCCACTGACCGGAGCACCGTCACCCCGGTGCGCTGCCCTTGAGCGTAGTTCGTCTCGTGGAACGGGACGAGCACGCCCGCGACCTTCCGGAAGTCTCCGAACTCGGTGGCGAACTCCACCGACGGGGCCGGCCCGGCCATGCGCGTGAGCGCGCGCCGGACGCGGCCGGTCGCCGGGTCGATCTCCGCCGTGAGGGTGAGGCCATCGCCGACCGGAACGCTCACCGCCCGCAGCCTCGCCCCGTCGCGCTCCACCGTCCCCTCGTCGACGAGCTTCGCGGCGGCCCGGGCGAGGAGAAGCGGGAGGTCGAGGCGCGCGGCCTGCAGGACCATGGCCAGATAGGCCGGTCCTGCGGTGACCTCCTCGCCGTCGCGCCAGCCGCGGGCGCCGTCGAGCACCCGGATCTCCCCGGGGCCGCCGGAGTAGGAGATGGAGACGCGGAGCCTGCGGGGGCGCTCGAAGATGCGGGTGAGCCTTCCCTCGCCACGCCGCGACGAGGTGACGGCCCCCTCCTGCACCATGGCCGGGTGGCTCTCGAGGGCGGCCATACCGCCATAGGCCTCGACCGCTCTGCGGACAACCTCCGCCGCGCTCTCCGCGCGGGGCTCGCCGGCCGCGAGGACGACGAGCACGAGGGACGCCGCCGGGTTCACGGCGCCTCCCCGCGGGCGTCGGTGGTGACGGGCGCGGGCGGGTAGGACAAGCGCTCCCCGTCCACGCGCGCGAACGGGGTGAGCTCGTGTGGGCGCGTCCGCCCCGGCCCGGTGATGTGCTCGGGCTTCGCGCCCCGCGCCAGGAGGGCGTCGGCGATGAGGGAGCGGTGGCACCGCCAGGGAACGGCCTCGGCACACATGATGGCGATCTGCGCGCGGTCGGCGAGCGCGCGGAGCTCGGAGAGGCCCTCCTCGAAGTCCGGCGACGCCATGTAGTCCGCGTATCCGCGGAAGCTCGCGCTCCTCCATCCCTGGTTGGGAGAGTTGGGGCGCGGCTTGCGAAGTCCCCCGAGCCGCTTCAGGTGGAAGTACTCCATCCCGCCGCGGCCGAGCGCCTCGGCGAGCGCCCCCTTCTCGAATTGCGGGTTGTGGCGCGAGCGCGGGACGGTCCGGACGTCGGCGAGGATGCCAACCCCGTTCGAGCGGAGCAGTTCCAAGAACTCCTCGATGGGGAGCGTCGAGTGCCCCACGGCGAGAACCCGGACCCCCTTCCACGAGCCGGAGGCGCCCATGGATGAAGTTTGTCCCGCCGCGGGCGCCGGCGCCACCGGACCGGCTCTTCGGGTCGCCGTCTGTCAAATCCGCATTGACACCGGCGAGGCGAAGCCCAAGAGTAGCTCCCCCATGCTCTCCAGCCTGAAGCCCAGTCCCGGGAAGCGCTGGCCGCGCGGGCAGCGCTTCCTCCTCAGCGCCCGCGGGGCCGAGGTCGAAACGGCCTACCGCGCCGCGGTCCTCGAGGTGCGGGCCCTGGGCCGCGAGGCGCTCGAGCTCGCCCAGAAGCGCTGGGCGGAACCGCTCGGGCTCGAGGCTCGGGACGGCGTGGTGCTCTCGGAGCTCCGCCCGGGCAAGCGCTCGCTCTCCGAGCTCTCGAGAACGCTCGAGGTCTGCGGAACCACCGCACCGCAGGTTCGCGACGCCGTCGACCGCCTGGTAGCGCACGGCCTGGTGGAGCCGACACCCGCCGCCCGGGTGGTGGTCGCCTAGGCCTCACTCGAGCCGGCCGCGCCAGGCCTTGCGCTCGCCGCGGCGTCGCTTCTCGGAGAGGCGCCGCTCCTTCGAGGTGCGCGTGGGCCTGGTGGGCACCCGGCGGCGCGGCACGCGCGAGAGGGCCTCCAGCCGCTCCTTCATGCGCTCGAGCGCCGCGCTCCGGTTCATCGCCTGGCTGCGGCGCTCGGTGGCGGTGACGGTGGTGCCGGTGGGGAGGTGGACGAGGCGGACGCCCGTCGCCGCCTTGTTCCGGTGCTGACCGCCCGGACCGCCGGCGACGAGGAACTCCTCGACACACTCGGAGAGCAACCCTTCGCCCCCCAGCGCCAGCGCGCGCCGAGCCGCTTCGCGGACCTCCCGGGCGACCTCCATGTGGGCAACTTGCCGCACCCGGCCGGCTTTCGCCAGCGGCGCGGCGGGTTGGGAGGCACGGACCCGCCCCCTGGGCCTCCGGGCGCGTCGGGGCCCCGGCTTACACGGGGGGAAAGGTTGGCTCTCTTTCCGGAGCCCGGGCCGGAGCTTCTCGCTAGACTTCCGCGAGTCCCCTCGAAGGAGAAGCGCATGAGCCAGGACATGTCGGCACTCGTCTACGACCGGGAGAAGGACCCCTGGGATCGCTCCCGCGGGCTCCGGAAGGAGCGGGTCCCGGTGCCGACCCTCGACGTGGGAAGGGACTACCGGGACGCCGCCACCGTCATCGTGAAGCCGCACTACGCCGGCTTCTGCGGCTCCGACCGGGGCATCTGGTTCCGGCGCGCCTTCGGCGACATGATCCTCGACTCGCTCGACAAGGAGGGCAAGGCCCGCCGGGTGATCGGGCACGAGCTTCTCGGGGAGGTGGTAGAGGCCGGCCCGGAGGCGACGCGCGACTTCGGGCTCCGCCCCGGGGACGTGGTGAGCGCCGAGAGCCACATCATCTGCAACACCTGCTACCAGTGCCGCATCGGCGACAACCACGTCTGCGCCACTGCGCGCATCATCGGCATCAGCGTGGACGGGTGCTTCGCCGAGTACGTGAAGCTCCCGGCCCAGGCGCTCTGGCCCACTGACCTGAGGAAGATCCGCCCGGAGGTGGCGGCGCTGCAGGAGCCCTTCGGGAACGCGGTGCACGCCTGCACCAAGGTGAACCTGCGGGGGAAGTCGGTGGCCATCATCGGCTGCGGGACCATCGGCCTGTTCGCCATCGCGGTGGCCCGGGCGCTGGGGGCGCGGCAGGTCATCGGCGTCGAGCCCATGCCCATCCACATCGAGATGGCGAAGAGGCTGGGCGCCGACGCGGTGGTGGAGCCCTCCACCACCACCGAGACCTCCTACGTGCACGACGAGGCCATCACCCGCCGCATCCTCGAGCTCACCGGGGGGGTCGGCGTCGACGTGGCGCTCGAGATGTCGGGATCGAACGCCGCGCTCAACACCGCCATCAGCGCGGTGCGCCGCGGCGGGCACGTCATCCTCTTCGGCTTGAAGAGCGGCGAGGCGGTCATCGAGAGCCTGGAGCGCGTGATCGTCGACGGCATCAGCCTCCACGCCGTCATCGGGCGGCGGATCTTCGAGACCTGGCACATCACCCGCAACCTCCTCGAGTCGCGCGAGCCCGACATCCACGGCCTCATCTGGGACGTCATCCTGCAGGGAGGCAAGGGAACGGTGGTTCCCTTCGCGGAGTGGGAGTCGGCCTCCTTCGAGGAGAAGATCAAGAAGCACCCCAAGGTGCTCATTCGCTTCTAGAGGTCCGCCATGTACGACGAGGCTCGGCCCCTGTTCGCGCGCACCCTCGAGGAGATCCGCGCCGCCGGGACCTTCAAGGAGGAGCGACTCCTCGAGTCGCCGCAGGGCCCGGAGGTCCAGGTGGGCGGGCGTCCCGTCCTCAACTTCTGCGCCAACAACTACCTGGGGCTCTCCTCCCATCCCCGGGTCCTCGCCGCCGCCCGCCGCGCGCTCGACGAGCGCGGCTACGGGCTCTCCTCGGTGCGCTTCATCTGCGGTACCCAGGACCGGCACCGGGAGCTGGAGCGCCGGCTCGCGGCCTTCTTCCGCTTCGAGGACGCCATCCTCTTCTCCTCCTGCTTCGACGCCAACGGGGGCGTCTTCGAGGCCCTCCTCGGCGAGGAGGACGCCATCGTCTCCGACGCGCTCAACCACGCCTCGATCATCGACGGAATCCGGCTCGCCCGGGCGCGGCGCTACCGGTTCCGGCACGCCGACATGGGCGACCTGGAGGCCCAGCTCGAGCAGGCCAAGGACAGCCGCTTGAAGCTGGTGGTGACGGACGGCGTCTTCTCCATGGACGGGGACCTGGCTCGCCTGGACGAGATCTGCGCCATCGCCGAGCGCCACCGCGCCCTGGTGATGGTCGACGACTCCCACGCCTCGGGATTCGTGGGCCGGACCGGGCGCGGCACCCCCGAGCACTCCGGGGTGGAGGGGCGCGTGGACCTCATGACCTCCACGCTGGGGAAGGCGCTCGGGGGCGCCGCCGGCGGCTTCGTCGTCGCCCGCCGCGAGGCGGTCGACCTGCTGCGGCAGCGTGCGCGTCCCTACCTCTTCTCCAACACGGTGGCGCCCGCCATCGCCGGCGCCAGCCTCGCCGCGCTCGACCTCCTCGAGGAGTCGGGTGAGCTCAGGGACCGCCTTTTCGACAATACCCGGCGCTTCCGGGAGCGGATGACGGCAGCGGGGTTCGAGGTCCGGCCCGGGTCACACCCCATCGTCCCCATCATGCTGGGCGAGGCGCGACTGGCGGCGGAGTTCGCCCGCGACCTGCTCGCGGAGGGGATCTACGTCGTCGGCTTCAGCTACCCGGTGGTGCCGAAGGGCGAGGCCCGGATCCGGGTCCAGCTCTCGGCGGCCCACACCCCGGAGATGGTGGAGCGGGCGGCGAGTGCCTTCGTCCGCGTGGGCAAGGCCCGGGGGGTGCTGTCCGGCTGACCGCTAGAACACGAAGAGGATGCCGGCACTCCACATCCAGTAGCTGGGGGCGAGCTGCCAGCTGCTGTTCGACCCGAAGTCGTTCACGCTCCCCTTGGTGAAGTCGAAGAAGAGCATGGTGTGGTTGATGCCGGTGTCGAAGTCCATCTGGCGGGCCATGGTGGGGTCGAGGGCGTCGAGCACCAGCGCGAGCCCCAACGTCCCGGCCCAGCCGTAGGTGGACCCCTGCCCGCGGGAGCTCTGGCCAGTGTTGGGGTTCGTGTAGCTCGAGATGCCGTTCTGGCCGCTCGTCCACCAGATGTCGTTGACCAGGGCGATGCGGGCGTAGGGCTCGAAGGGCACCCCCCACTGGTCGTAGAAGATGTCGAAGCGATACCCCGCCGCCAGCTGGAGCGGGAGGATGACGAGACTCGTGGAACCTCCCGTAACCGTCCCCGAGGAGGTGACGGCGATGCCCTTCCCGTTCGCCTGCCAGTACCCGATGCCCAGGCCGACGTCGAGGGTTCCCACCTCCGTCATCCACGCCGAGCGCGAGAAGAGGATCTGGGTGAGAAGCGGGCGACTGGTCCCGAACACCGTCGCGTAGGGCGTGTTGGTGAGCCCCCCGGAGAAGGTCCCGGAGTCGATGTTGGGCTCGAGGGTCGCGAAAGAGAGCTGGAAGGCGCCCCATCGGGGTGAGGGCCCCGTGGTCTCGGTGCTCACCACCTCGGCGGCGGCGGGGACGGCCGCCAGGGCGAGCAGGGCCGCCAGGGCGAGCCGCCTCACGAGCGCCTCCGCCGCAAAGCGAGGAGCGCGAGGAGTGCGCCGAAGGGGGCGAGCGCGCCGATTCCTCCCGCCCCGCAGCCTCCGGCCTCCACCCCGTTCGCCCCCTTGTAGATCTGCCAGAAGCTCTGGAAGGGCAAGGGCGTCGTGTCCTGCCCCGCCGGCCAGGTGGCCGAGACGGGCCCCTGGTTTCCGGCAGCGCTCACGCCGGTGGCCGTGACCGTGTATTGGACGCCGTCCGTGAGCCCCCCGCAGGTGATGTTGCCGGCGTTCCCGGTGCCCGAGCCCGAGCCGCCCGAGCCGCTCGCCGGCGCGCAGGTCACGGTGTAGGTGACACCGGTCGTGGCCGTCTCGTTGGCGTTCGTGGTGCCGGGGGACACGTTGACGGTGAGCGACCCGTCGTTCGGGCTCACCGAGTTGATGATCGGCGCCGGCGGGATGGCGAGCTGGAAGGTGAAGGTGCCCTGCGAGACGAGCGTCCCGGCCGGCATGATGTAGACGCACAGGGCGATCTCCACGTCGAAGGCGCCGGTGCAGCTCGTTACGCCCCCGGCGGTCGCCATGAGGTTCAGCGACACCGGGCTGTACGAACCGGTGACACCGGTCGCGGTCTGGTCGCTGTTGATCACCGCGTTCGTGGTGCCGAGCGCCGGTGCGCTCGTCGCGCAGCCACCGGACGATCCGCTCGGAGCCGCGTACGCGGCGAGCCGGTAGGTGTTGCCCGTCGCCGGAGTGACCGAGGACGTCCAGTTCCAGGTCGCGCTGGCCGAGGTCGAGGCGCAGTCGCTCCGGTTCGCGAGGTCGCTCTGGCTCTGCGTGGAGGTGAGGGCGGTGACCGCGCCCTGGCCGAGTGCGATGCCGGGCACGAGGAGTAACAGCGGTGCGAGTCGGCGACCCATAGCGAACCCGATTCTGCAAGCAGGAGGCCACGGTGGCAAGTATCGGTTGAGGCAGAACCCCGCGGCCTGCCAACGAATTTCCCCGGGGGGCCAGGCAGGAAGCGCCGGGCAAACGCGCCCCGCGGACTTTTTGGCAAAGCCAAAGTCGCGAAGGGAGTGGGATTGCCAAATTGTCAGGGGGCGGCTCCGATGCCGCCCTCGAGCCGCTCCCGTACGAGGAGGGCGAGGTCGATCGCATTCGCCGCCGCGCCGCGGCGCAGGTTGTCCGCCACCACGAAGAGGTCGAGCGCGCGCTCCTCCGACGGATCGGCGCGAATGCGCCCCACCAGCACCGCGTCGTCGTTCACGACCAGCATGGGCATCGGGTAGACGCGCTCCGCGGGGGAGTCGAGAACCTTCACCCCGGGCGCCTCGCGGAGCAAGGCGCGCGCCTCCTCCGGGGCGAGCGACCGAGCGGTTCGAAGGTTCACCGCCATGCCGTGCGCGTAGAAGACCGGGACGCGCACCACGGTCGCCGTGGAGCGCAGTTCCGGGGCGGCGAGGACGCGGCGAAGCTCCGCCCCGAGGGCCTCCTCGTCCGAGGTGTATCCGCCCGAGCCAACCTCGCCCACCTGCGGCACGAGGTTGAAGCCCATGCGGAAGGAGAGGTCCGAAGGCTCCGGCTCCTCGCCGTTCAGAAGCGACACCACCTCCGACTCGAGCTGACGCACCCCCTCCCGCCCGGCTCCCGAGGCGGAGTGGAACACGGTCGCCACCATCCGCTCGATGCCGGCCGAGCGGTGGATGGGCGCGAGGGCGAGCGCAAGCGGCACGACGGTCCCGGACGGGCTCGCGACGAGCGCGCCTTCCTCGATCCCCGAGAGGGCCTCCGGGTTCACGGAAGCGACCACCAGCGGGACCCGGGGGTCGCCGCGGAAGGCGGGGGAGACGTCGACGACGGTGCACCCCTGGGCGCGGGCCTTCGGCGACCACTCCCGCGCCACCGCCGACCCGGCGGCGAGGAGGGCCACGTCCAGGCCCCGGAAGGACCTCTCCGCGAGCCGCTCGACCTCGAGCTCGTCCCCGCGCAGACCCAGGGTCCGGTGATCGGAGGATGGAGAGGCGAAGAGCCGCACCTCGGAGAGCGGCAGCTCGCGCTCCTCGAGCTCCTCCAGGATGGCGCGCCCCACCGCCCCGGTTGCGCCGACGACCGCGAGCTTCAGGGGACGGGAAGGCATTCGATCTCCGGGCGACGTGGGGCGCCGCATCCTACCCCGTCCGGCCGCGCTCTGCTCCGATCTCGCGCGCCCGGGTTCGCCCGAGCAGCTCGCGCAGGGCCGGCTCGAGCTCGGGAAAGCGAAAGCTGTACCCGAGCGCGAGCGCCTTGCGCGGCAGGACCCGCTGGCTGGAGAGCACGACCTCCGCCATCTCGCCGAGCGCCGCTCGCAGGGCGAGCGCCGGCGTGGCGAGCAGGCTCGGCCTCCCGAGGACGCGCCCGAGCGCCCGCGCCATGTCGCGGTTTCGCACCGGCGAGGGTGCGGTCGCATCGAGCGGCCCCTCGACCCTACCCTCCTCGAGCGCTAGGCGGAGAAGGCCGACCTCGTCCTCGAGGTGGATCCACGACTGCCAGAACGTTCCCTCGCCGATGGCTCCCCCGACGAACATCCGGAAGGGACGGGCGAGCTGCGGCAGGGCCCCTCCCTCGCGGGCCAGCACGATCCCGGTGCGCATCAGGACCACGCGGGCGCGGGGCGCCGCGAGACTGGCCGCCTCCTCCCAGTCCCGCGCCACGCCCGCGAGGAAGTCGTTGCCCGGGGGCGAGCCCTCGTCGATCACCTCGTCCCCGCGCGCCCCGTAGTAGCCGATGGCACTCCCGCTCACCAGCACCGTCGGGCCCCGCCGCGCAAGGACCGAGGCGATGTTCCGGGTGGCCTCGACCCGGCTCTCCCGGATCGCCCTCTTGCGCCCTTCGGTCCAGCGGCCCCCGGCCACCGGCTCGCCAGCCAGGTTGACGCAAGCGTCGCAGGTCGCGAGCTCCTCCTGCCAGGCGCCCGGAAGCGCCGGGTCCCCTCGCACGGGGCGAACGCCATCGGGCAGGCCCTCCGGGAGCGCCCGGCGCGACAGCCCGAGCACCTCGTGCCCCGCGGCGCAAAGAGAGCGCGACAGGGCTCGTCCGATGAGCCCGGTGGCCCCTGTGACGAAGACCCTCACCGTGCGCCTCAGGTGAGGACACCGGCGGCGGCACTGGCACCCGGGACGTGCCTAAGGAGCCACAGCACGAGGACGAGCGCGGCGGCGAGGCCGGCGTAGGCGATCCCCCAGCGGATGGCCTCGCCCGCCCGCATGGGGACGGCGCTCGCCGCCCGCTCCTGCCGCTCCAACTGGCGGAGGAAGAGGGGCTCCGTGGGGGAGCCGGGCGGCGGCCCCACCACCGCCCGCAGGTACACCCACTGGGCCCTGCCGAACCGGGCCGGCTCGGGCAGCAGCCGCAGCGCCATCCCTCCGGCCCGGGACTGGGCCTCGGCGAAGAGCTCCAGGGTCCCAAGCAGGGCCACGAACCACAGGAGCGAGAAGCCCATGGAGGCGCCCAGCGCGACAGCGGCGAGGAGCGCCATCACCGAGAAGGCGAATCCCACGTTCGACGACCAAGAGAAGGCGAAGGCCTGCATCACCCGTCCGCCGTCGAGCGGCGCGATGGGCAGGAGATTGAAAAGGTTGATGAGCGCCCACCAGGCAGCGACTGCCGCCCAGGAGGGGTCGCGCGTCCAGGCGTAGAGCACGGCGGGCACGAGCGCCAAGAGCGAGCCCCAGATGGGCCCGGAGAGGGCGACGTACGCCTGCTGGCGGCGGGAGCGGAAGGAGTCGTCCGTCACCGCCAGCGCGCCCACGAAGGGCAGGAAGTACATCCCCCGCACCCGCATCCCGGTGCGCCGCATCGCGTGCACGTGCCCGTACTCGTGGACGAAGAGCTGAACCATGATGGCGAGCGCGAACTTCCAGGAGAAGAGGATGGCATAGGTGGCGGCGGAGGCGGCGGCCCAGGGAAGGCTGGCGGTCTTCGCGACCTTGAGCGCTCCGGCCCCGAGCTTGCCGATGGCTCCCATCACCTTTGACCCAAGGGTGGCGAGCATGCCCCAGAATCCCGCTCGCGGAGGCGTCCGCCGGGCCGCGGCCGGAGCGGGTGGACCGCCCAGAGCCGCCGGCGACGCCTCGGGCACCCTCTCGTGGCGGATGGACTCGGGGAGCGTTTCCCAGGAGGGGATGCGCTGCACCGCCACCGCGAGCAGGAGCGCGGCCTCCCGGAGGTCGACCACCTCCACCGGCCGGCCATCGGCCCCACGCACCGGGACAGCCGCGGCCCCGCCGCCCATCTCGGCGAAGGCGAAGCTCCGGCCCTGGGGGTCGGCGACGACGGCGTACCGCTGCAGGCCGCCGTCGCGGCGCTCGACGAGGCCGAAGCCGATGCGCAGGTCCTGCCACCGCGAGGAGAGCCCGGAGGAGCCGCCCCGGACGGCGAGGCATTCCTCGTCGGCCACCACCCGCAGGCCCGCCGCCTGCCGCACGGCGAGCGCGATGCCCGCCGCCGCCCCGCCGAAGAGGGCCGCCAGGATCGGCGGCACGCCGAAGGGCAGGGCCACTCCCAGGCCAGCCGCGGCTCCCATGAGGACAAGCCAGCCAGCGCGGGCGACCGGGGGGCGGAAGACGGCGCGGGGCAACGGCGTCACCTCCCTGTCCCTGCCGGCGGTCCCACCGGCACTCCCCTCGGGAACTTCACCTCCGCCTCGCTCGGGCGGACGTAGTGCGGCTCGAGCGCGAAGAGAGCCAGCTCGTCGTATCGAGCGAGCCGCGCCGCCGCGAGCCGGCCCACCTCCTCGGCGGACGGCGTCGCGGGCCCGGCGGCGAGCTCCGGGAGCGCGCCCTCCAGCCTCCCGCGGAAGGCGTCGAATCCCTCGCCGAAGCCGACCGCGCCCGGCGCTCCCCCGACCCGCGAGAGGAGCGCCTCCGGGGAGACGGCCGCCTCCGGCATCACCGGCTCGAGCTCCGCCCCGCGCACCCGGTAAAAGCCGGCGTAGACCTCTCCCTTCCTGGCGTCGAGAAGCGGGACGAGCAGGGCGCCCTCCGCGGCCGATCGCGCCGCTTCGAGGGCCATCGCCGCCAGGCTCGAAGCGCCCGCGATGGGGCGACGGTTGGCGTAGGCGAGCCCCTTCCAGGTGGCGAGGCCGATGCGCAGACCGGTGAAGGAGCCCGGGCCGAGCCCCACCGCCCAGCCCTCCACGTCGCGGACGCTCCGGCCCAGCGGCTCGAGCAGCTCGGTGAGCGCCCCGGGCAGGCGGACGCTGTGCCCGGGGCCGCCCGGCGCGGGCCGGTCGGTGCGGGTGGCGACGACCGCGGCGCCCCCCGGGCCGAGCTCGAGGAGCGCACACGAGAGCGTCAGGGTGGCGGTGTCGACGGCGGCGACCAGCATGGCGAGGGAGCCTCGTCTAGCCCATGAGCCGCACGATGTCGTTCTTGAAGACGAAGATCATGAGGAACACGAGCAGCAGGATGCCGACCAAGTTCGCGACCTCTCGCGCCCGGAGGGAGAGAGGCCGCCGGGTCACCGCCTCGACCGCGGTGGCCGCGATGTGGCCGCCGTCGAGCACCGGGATGGGCAGCAGGTTCATGAGTCCCAGGTTGTCGCTGATGAGCGCCATCTTGAAGAGGAAGCTCTCCCACCCTTCCTGGGCCGCCTGCGCCGCGATGGAGAAGAGCATGATGGGACCGCCCACCGTCTTGAAGCTGATCTCTCCCGAGACGATGCGGGCGATGCCGAGCGCGGTGAGCCGCACCACCTCGACGAGGTGGCCCACGGCGCTAGAGAGGGCCTCGCCGGCTCCGATGGAGAGCGTCGCGTCCTCCGCCAAGAGCGCCTTCCCCTGGACGAGCGCCCGCTGGTCGGGGAAGAAGCCCAGGGTGACGCGCCGCTTGGGCTCGCGCGTGAGCTCGTCCCGGTACTCCTCCTCGGCCGGTACCAGCTCGGCGGTCCGTCCCCCGGCGAGATCGAGCCGCACGGCCTTGCCGGCCAGGAACTCGGGGGCGAGCTGGTTCAGCTCCCGGAACGACTGCACCGGCCGGCCGTTCACGGCGGTGATGCGGTCCCCCCGGACCAGGCCCGCCTGCGCCGCCGGGCTTCCGGGCGCGACCTCGGCGACGAAGGTGGAGACGGAGGGGTCGGCGGCGGCGAGGGTCCTCTGCCCCCCGGCGCAGGTGGGAACGGCGGAGAGGCGCACGGGCTCGTAGGAGGAGACCGCCACCCCGGCCACATCGACCGGCCGCTCGCGCAGGACCTGGACGTCCACCGGGGCGCACCCAGAGGCGTCGAGAATGCGCGCGAGCTCGCCCATGTGGCGCACCGGGCGGCCCGCGGCCTCCACCACCAGGTCGAACGGACGAAGCGGACCGGCCGCACCGGGGGCGGTCGGAGCCACGACCGCCGGGGGGAAGGCCGGGGTGACGCCGATGACGCCCCGGACGGTGGTCTCGAGCGGGGTCACGTCCTTCTCGGCCGCGGGCACGACCGGCACCACCAGGCGCTCTCCGCCTCGCTCCACCGTGAACTCGAGGCGGTCCCCCGGCCGCGGCCCCACCGCCTGTCTCAGGTCTGCGAAGTAGCGCACCGGCAATTCGCGCCCGTCCGGGAGGCCGACCCGGGTGACGCGGTCGCCGGAGCGAAGACCCGCCTTTTCCGCCGGGGACCCGGGCGAGATGGTGCCGAGCGTGGGACCGGGAACGGACGATCCGTTCTGGGCGAGCGCCAGGGCGAAGTAGATGATCACCGGGAACGCCAGGTTGGCACCGGGCCCGGCGAACGCGATGGCGAAGCGCTTCCACGGCCTCTGCTCGAGAAAGCCCTTGCCGCGGTCCTCGGGGGGGACCTCCTCGCCCGGATCGTCGCCGGCCATCTTCACGTAGCCGCCGAGCGGCAGGATCGAGACGAGGTACTCGGTGCCGTGCCACCGCAGCCCGAAGAGCTTCGGGCCGAAGCCGATGGAGAACTTGAGCACTTTCACCCCGAGCGCCTTCGCGGCCAGGAAGTGGCCGAGCTCGTGGACGAAGATGAGCCCTCCCAGCAGGAGAACGATGGAACCGGTCTTGAGAAGGAAGTCGCTCGCCATGGGTGGGGACCCCTCGTCCCCGGAGCCTCGGGGCTCCTGCGGGTTCTAGCTCGGAAACCGCCAGCGCGCAGGAGGATTCCCGGACCGCCTTCCGGGCCTCGCCTACCCTACCCGGCGCTCGGCCTCGGCTTTTCCCCAGTCGCTCGCGGCGATGGCCTGCTCCACCGACCGCAGGGGCTCGGCGAAGTGCGCCTCGAGGACCTCGCCGCAGATGCGGGAGATGTCCCGGAAGCGGCAGCGCCCTGCCAGGAAGGCGGCCACCGCCGCCTCGTCGGCGCCGGAGAGGACGGCCGGCGCGGTGCCGCCCATTTCCAGGGCCCGGTAGGCGAGGCGAAAGGCGGGGAAGCGATGCGGGTCGGGCGGCTCGAAGCTGAGGCGCCCCACCTTGGCGAGGTCGAGGGGCTCGAGGTCGAGAGCCAGCCGGGCGGGGTGAGCGAGGGCGTAGCTGATGGGGCCGCGCATGTCGGAGATGCCGAGCTGGGCCACCACCTGGCCGTCCACGTACTCGACCATGGAGTGCACGATCGACTCGGGGTGCACGAGGATGTCGATGCGAGACGGCTCGATGTCGAAGAGCCACCGGGCCTCGATCACCTCCAGCCCCTTGTTCATCAGAGTGGCGGAGTCGATGGTGATCTTTGCGCCCATCGCCCAGTTGGGATGGCGAAGTGCCTGCTCGGGCGTGACCCGCTCTAGGCTCTCCGCCGGCAGGGTGCGCAGCGGGCCGCCGGACGCGGTCAGGATGAGTCGTCGCACTTCCTCTCGGTTGTGGCCGGCCAGGGATTGGAAGATGGCGCTGTGCTCGCTGTCGACCGGCAGGATGGAGACGCCCAGGCGGGCGGCGGCAGCCATCACCAGCTCCCCGGCCAGTACGAGCGACTCCTTGTTGGCGAGCCCGACCGCCTTTCCCGCCTCCACCGCCGCCCAGGTGGAGCGAAGGCCGGCGCCGCCGGAGATGGCCGCAACCACGAAGTTGGCCTCGGCGAGCGTCGCCACGGCCACGGCGCCCTCCTCGCCCGCCATGACCTCGGGCCGGTCGGCGCCGAGGAGCGCCACCAGCTCCCGGGCCGTTTGCGCGTCCGCCACCGAGACCAGCCGGGGGCGGAAGGCGCGAACCTGCTCGGCAAGGCGCGCGGCGTTGCGCCCCGCCGCGAGGCCCACCACCTCGAAGCGGCCGGGGGAGCGGGCCACCACGTTGAGCGCCTGGACCCCGATCGATCCGGTGGAGCCGAGGATGGAGAGCCGCTTCATCGCGCCATCCAGAGCGCACACGCCCACACCCAGGGGGCGACGAAGAGCACGGCGTCGATGCGGTCGAGCAGCCCGCCGTGCCCGGGGACGAGCTTGCCGGAGTCCTTCACCCCGGCCGCCCTCTTCAGCATAGACTCCGAGAGGTCCCCGAGGGGCGCGAGCACGGCGCCGCCGAGGCCGATGGCGGCGCACGCGGCGACTGGGACCGAGGGAAGGAAGAGCGCCTTCACCGCGAGCGCCCCGGCCACGCTGCCGACCGTCCCCCCCGCCACCCCCTCCCAGGTCTTCTTGGGCGAGATGCGTTCCGCCAGCTTGTGCCTGCCCAGGAAGCGGCCGGCAAAGTAGGCGAGCGTGTCGTTCGCCCAGCTCACCACGAAGAGGAGGATGACCCACTGCCAGTCGTGCTGAAGCCGGAGCCAGACCACGCTCGCCGGCAGCACCCCGGCGTAACCGCAGGCGAGCGCACCCATCCCAGCCGAGCGCGGCGCCTCCTCCAGGCTCCCCTTCTGGAACAGGGCGGCGACGAGGAGGGCTACCGTGGCGAGCGCCGCGGCGAGCACGGCGTGGCTCGCCGAGAAGCTGCTCCCCGCGCGCCACGCCAGCCAGGCGCCGAGGGGGAGCACGCCGGCGAGGAGGAGCCCGAGCAGGCCGGTGGCGCGAAGCCGGCGATCGAACATGAGGACGAGCTCGGTCCCCGAGATGAGCCCCACCAGCGCCACCAGGATCGCGAAGGGGAGCCCCCCGAGCCAGGTGAACCACACGGCGAGGGGGAAGAGCCCGAGTGCGGTGACGACGCGGACGGCGAGGTTGCGATTCTGCTCGCTCATGCGGGGTTCTATCGCTGGCCGAGCTGCGCGGCGGTCAGCCCGAACCTCCTCTGTCGAGTCTGGAACTCCGCCACCGCCGCCAAGAGCTCGAGCTCGCGAAAGTCCGGCCAGAGGACGTCGGTGAAGTACAGCTCGGCGTAGGCCGCCTGCCACAGGAGGAAGTTGGAAATGCGCCGCTCGCCGCTCGTCCTCACGAGCAGGTCGAGTTCCGGCAGGCCTACGGTCCACAAACCGGCCTCGATGGAGGCGAGGTCGGGGGCGCGAGCCGCCCGCGCCGCCGCGCCGGCGGCGTGCACGATCTCCTCGCGCCCTCCGTACGACAGGGCGAGGGTGAGCACCATCCCATCGTTCTTGGCAGAAAGCGCGCTCGTCGCCTCGAGCCGCTCGCGCACGAAACCCGGCAGTCGATCGGTGTCGCCGATGCTGTTCAGCCGAATTCGGTTGTCCATGATCTCGCGGCGCTCGGAGTCCAGGTACTCCGCGAGCAGCTGCATGAGCGCCGCCACCTCGTCGTCGGGCCGGGCCCAGTTCTGCGCGCTGAAGGCGTAGAGGGTGAGCGCCTCGAGGCCCAGCTTGCGCGCCTGCCGGGTGACGGCCCGTACCGACTCCGACCCCTCCCGGTGCCCGGCGACCCGCGACAGGCCGCGCGTCTCCGCCCAGCGGCCGTTCCCGTCCATGATGATGGCGACGTGGCGCGGCAGGGGGCGCAAGCGCACCCGCTCCTCGAGCCATTCGACCAGGTTTCGGCCGGCCACGCGCGGGCTTATAGCACGCTTGGAATGCCACGGGTGGAGGTGGGCGCGTTTGACCCCCGCGGTGCGCGCCCCCTATGCTTTTCCCGTGCCCCCGCGGTACGTCGGCTCCTGGGAGGTCCTGTCGGTCATCGGCCGCGGTGGAATCGGCACCGTCTACCGGGCCCGCCACCGCCGCAGCGGCGCCCCCGCCGCGGTGAAGCTCCTCGGGCCGGCACCGGCGGTGGAGCCCACCGCCGCCCGGCGCCTGGCGCGGGAGTTCGAGGCGCTGCAGGCCCTCGAGCACCCCAACGTGGTCCGGGTCTATGCCGCCGGCGTCGCCGAAGGGTACTCGTGGCTCGCCATGGAACTCGTGGAAGGGCTCGATCTGCGAACCTATCTCGCGCCCTTCCACGCTCCGCCCGCGCCGGGGTCGGTCCCCCCGTCTTCGACCTCCGCCTTCGGCGACGGCGACGCGGGGCGCCCCCCCGGGGAAGGGGTCTTCGACCTCGAGGCATGGTCCCGCGAGCCCGCGACCGACGGCCTCATCCCGCAGGTGGGAGTGGGAGGGGTGGCCGACATCCTCGCCTTCGCCGACCTGATGGAGGAGCCGGAGACCGACCCCGGCGCCTCGAGCTCGTGGAATACCCGCGGTGGCGGCGAGGGGGCGATGGCCATCCCCGAGGCGCTTTCGCCCGACTGGGGCCCCCCTTCGGAGACGCTCGCCCACCACCTGAACGGCACCGACCGGGTGGCGCGCCTGAGAGCGGCTCTGACCGAGGTGCTCGGGGCGCTCGAGTTCATCCACCGACGCGGGTTCATCCACCGCGACCTCAAGCCTTCGAACATCATGGTCGACGATAGCCGGCACGCGCGCATCATGGACTTCGGGCTGGTGAAGTCGCTCGTCGACCCGAACGCCCTTACCCTCTCGGGCCGGGTCGTCGGGACCTACCGCTACATGGCCCCCGAGCAGGCGTCGGGCGAGCGCGTCGACTGCCGGGCGGACCTCTGGAGCCTGGGCGTGATCGTCTACGAGCTGCTCGCCGGTCGGCCGCCGTTCAGCTCCCAGGTTCCGGCGGAGCTCTGGCGGGAGATCACCTCGGCGGAACCGCGACCGATCCGAGAGCTCAACCCCGGAGCCGACCCCGCCCTCGTCGCGGCCGCGGAGCGCCTCCTCCGCAAGGATCCGGCCGCTCGCTTCCAGACGGCGAGCGAGGTGCTCACCGCGCTTCGGTCCTAGCCAGCGCGGAGGACCGGGCGAGGTGTCGGAGCTCTCGGGTACCTTGTCCCCGGTCGCCGGGAGTCGCGGGGCGCGGTTGCCCGGCCGGCGCCCCTGGACGGCGCCGTGTCCCAGATCCCCTCCGAAGCGCTCACCTACCGCGCGATCGTCTCCGAGTACTTCCTCCACCTGCGCGGGGCGGGCCTCCTCCTCTCTCCGCTCGATGACGAGCTCGTGGCCGAGTGGGAGCGGCGCGGGCTGCCGGTGGCGGTGGTGTGCCGCGGGCTCGGGCGCGGCTTCGAGGAGATGGCCAGGGAGAGAGCCTCCGGGGCGGGGCCCCTGCGCTCGCTGCGCGCCGTCCGGGGCTACGTCGAGGAGGAGTGGCGCGCCTACAAGCACGGGCGCGTCGGGGAGGGAGCGGCCCCGGCCGCGGAACCGGAAGCGGCCCGGGCGCGTCTCGAGGCGGCGCGGAGCCTGCTGCGGGACGTGGCCGCAGCGAGCAGCGGGGGTCGCCGCGCCGCCTACCTCCGGGTGGCGGAGGAACTGCCGGTCGCTCCCCGGGACTTGGCGGAGGCAGAGCGCGCGCTTCGCCGGGCCGACGACCGCCTGCTGAGGGGCTGGCTCGCGTCCATTCCGCGAGCTGAACGCTCCGCGGTGGGCCCGCGCTGCCGGCTGCTCGCCGGGGATCGCCCGCGCCGGACGCGGCGCGCCGCCTACCGGGAAACGCTGCGCTCCCACCTCTTCGACGCGGCGCGCAGAGCCGGGATACTCTGCCTGCGCGGGACCGTGTAGACTTCCCGCCCCATGCCGGACCCGAGAGAGAGCTCCGCTACCTGCGCCGACTGCACCGGCACCGGATACGTGGTGGAGCAGGTTGTCGGCGTCAGCGCGCGGGCGCGGCGCTGCGCCTGCCAGCAGGCCTGCCCCCGCTGCGGCGAGTCGGGGTACGTCATGGTGGCGAACGGGGACTCGCGGGTGGCCCAGATCTGCAGCTGCCGCCACCTCGATCAGCGGATCGCGTGCTTCAATGCCATCGGCATCCCGGCCGCCGTCGCCAAGGCGAGCTTCGATTCCTTCCGGCCCTGGTCGCAGCAGCAAGCCCGCGGCAAAGCCGTTTGCGAGAGCTTCGCCCGGCAGATGCGGAGCGATCGCCCGAGCCGGGGCGTGCTCCTCCACGGCAAGCCGGGCTGCGGAAAGACGCATCTGCTCGGCGCCACCCTCCGCTACCTGGCGCTCGAGAAGGGCGTGTCGTGCCGCTACGTGGAGTTCATGTTGCTGCTCTCGGACATCCGCGCCGGCTTCTCCTCCAGCCGCGGCCACATGGAGATCCTCGGGCCCCTCGCCGGCATCCCGGTCCTCGCCATCGACGAGCTCGGCAAGGAGCGCGGCACCGAGTGGGAGCGCTCGATGCTCGATGAGCTCATCAGCCGCCGCTACAACTCCGGCCTGACCACCCTCTTCGCCACGAACTACCCTCGCGATCCGCAGCCGGTGCCGGTCCAACCCGGGCGCATGGTGGCGACCGGCACCCGCGATTTCCAGCGCGAGGCCGAGGTGATGAGCCTGGAGGAACGCGTCGGTCAGCGCATCTACTCGCGCCTGAACGAGATGTGCGACTTCGTCGCGGTGGAAGGGCCCGACTACCGCAAGGACGCCGAGCCCGGGCGCGGGAGCTTCTGGCGCTAGGTCCCGGCGCCCGCGGCCGGGCGTCCCTCGCCCTCCGAAGCACCGAGCGCGCGCCTTGACAGCCCGCAACCTCCTCGCCATCCTCCGCGGCGACCCCGCCGGAGGAGGTCGCGGATGATCGAGGTGCGAGGTCTCACGAAGCGCTTCCGCGACCGGGTGGCGGTGGAGGACCTCTCCTTCACCGTGGGCAGGGGAGAGGTCGTGGGTCTGCTCGGCCCGAACGGCGCGGGCAAGTCCACCACCATGCGCATCCTGACCGGGTTCCTGCCCGCCAGCGGCGGAAGCGCGCGAATCGCGGGCTTCGACGTCTTCGAGGAGCCGCTCGAGGTGAAGCGCCGCATCGGCTACCTGCCCGAGAGCCCGCCCCTCTACGACGCCATGACCGCGCGGGCCTACCTGCGCTTCGTCTGCGATCTGAAGGCTCTGCCGCGACGCCGAGTGACCGACGAGGTCGCGCGCGTGGCGGCCCGGGTGGGCATCGCGGACGTCCTCGAGCGCCTTCTCGGGAACCTCTCCAAGGGCTACCGGCAGCGGGTCGGGCTCGCGCAGGCCCTGCTCGGCGATCCCGAGGTGCTGGTGCTCGACGAGCCCACCGTCGGCCTCGATCCACTCCAGATCCGCGAGGTCCGCGATCTCATCCGATCCTTCGCGGGCCACCACACCGTGCTCCTCTCGACGCACATCCTTCCCGAGGTGGCCATGACCTGCGAGAAGGTCCTGGTGCTGAGCGAGGGCCGGCTCGTCGACTACGACACGCTCGACGGACTCATCGCCCGCCACCTGCCCGGGCGGCGCGTCACCCTCGAAGACATCACCTTCCTCGAGGAGATATACGGCAAGCTGGTAGCCGCCCCCCCGGCCGTGCCGAACTGAGGAGCCCTCCCCTGCGCGCGTCGATGGGCATCGCCCGAAAAGAGCTGGCCGTCTACTTCACCACCCCGGTGGCGTGGGTGGTGCTGATGGTGGTGGCCTTCTTTTCCGCTCAGTTCTTCGCCGGGGCGCTCGACGGATTCCGCTACCTCGCCACCCGCGCCCTGCAGCTCCCGTCGAGCGGGGTCCTCGACCGCATGAACCTCACTGACATGGTGGTGGCGCGCCTGTTCGGGTCGGTGGCCCTCTTCCTCCTCATCACCTCGCCGTTCCTCACCATGCGGCTGCTCGCCGAGGAGAGGCGTTCCTCCACCTTCGAGCTCCTCCTCACCACCCCGTTGCGCCCGGTAGAGATCGTGATGGGCAAGTACCTGGCCGCGCTGGCGGTGCTCCTCGCCTCGCTGGCCATCGTCGCTGCCTACCCGGCTCTGCTGGCCCTCGTCGGCAGGGGGGCGCAGGGAGGCAGCGCGGTGGAGTGGCCGACGGTCGCGACCGGCCTTCTCGGCCTGTTCCTCCTGGGAGGGATGGCGCTCGCGGTGGGGCTCTGCTTCTCCGCCTTCACCGACGCGCCCGTGGTCGCGGCGCTGCTCTCCCTCATCGTGCTCCTGGGGCTTTGGGTCGCCACTCTCTTCACCATCACCGCCGACGGGCCGGTGCGCGACCTGGCCGAGGCGCTCTCGGCCTCCGAGCATCTGGGGAGCTTCTTGCAGGGGCAGATCGCACTCAAGGACGTGCTCTACTACCTGTCCTTCACCGCACTCGGCCTCTTCCTCGCCGAGCGCGCTGTCGAGGGGCGGCGTTGGGCCTGAGCTCCATGCGCCGCGCTCTCCCGGCCCGGATCCTCTCCGTCGTCGGCGTGGTGATCCTGGCGAGCACCCTCGTCACCTTCCTCTTCGGCAACGTGGAGCTCGTCCTCTGGAAGGCCGGGGTCGGGCTCGCGGTGCTCGTCGCGGGGCTGGCGCTCTCCGAGCGCCGGGGGCTGAAGCGGTTCTTCACCGGCCGCGCCGCGCACTTCGGGTTCTTCACCCTCGCTTCGGCCCTCTTGCTGGGCGCCTCCCTCGCGGCCCTGAACTGGATGGCCTATCGGCGCCCCGCGAGCTGGGACCTCACCCGGAACCGCATCCACACCCTCGCGCCCGACACGGTGCGGACGGTATCGGGGCTCGCCGCCGACACGCGAGCCCTCGCCTTCTATCGGCAGGACGAGGCGGGGTACGCCCCCTCCGAGTCCTTGCTGCGCCAGTACGCCGCCCTCTCCCGGCACTTCACCTTCCAGATGGTCGACCCGTACCGGAACCCGGAACTGGTGAAGCGGTTCGGGATCACCGAGGGCGGACCCCGGGTGGTGCTGTCGCTCGGCCCGGGCGAGGCGCGCCTCAAGGAGGTGGACGAGGAGTCCCTGACGAACGCGCTCGTGCGCCTCACCCACCCGGGCAAGCGCCGCGTTTACTTCACCGACGGCCACGGCGAGCCCTCGCTCGACGATGGCTCCCGCCAGGGCTACTCGCGTGCCGTCCAGGCGCTCGACGGCGAGAACCTGGAGGCGGTACGCGTCTCGCTCGCCCGGACCGGAGCGGTGCCGGAGGACGCGGCGGCGGTCGTCGTCGCCGGCGCCCGCAAGGCCTTCCTCGATGCGGAGGTGAGCGCGCTGCGCCGCTACCTGGCGGGAGGCGGCCACCTGGCGGTGTTCCTCGAGCCGGAGGTGAATGCCGGTCTGGACGCCCTCCTGAAGGACATGGGGGTCGAGGCCGATGACGACATGGTGGTCGATCCGAACCCGCTCTCCCGCCTGGTGGGCGGCTCGCCCGTCACTCCCATCCTGAAGCTTTCGGCCGCGCACCCGGTGAGCGCCTCGCTCGGCGAGGTGGGGGTGGTCTTTCCGACGGCCCGCTCGCTGGTCGCGCTCCACGGAGCGCGGGCGCGACCGGTCCCGCTCGCGCTCAGCGCGCAGAGCGCCTGGGGCGAGACCGACATCCGGGGGCTGTTCACCACCGGGGCGAAGCAGGACGAAGGGGAGAAGGTGGGGCCGCTCCCGCTCGCGATGGCGGTCGAGTGGCCGGTGGAGGGATCGCCGCGCCGCCAGGCTCGAGCCATCGTGGCGGGGGACTCCGACTTCTTCACCAACGGCTACCAGCAGATGCTCGGCAACCTCGACTTCTTCCTCTCGGCCATGAGCTGGCTCGCCGAGCGCGACGATCGGTTCGTCATCCGCCCCCGCTCGCGCGAGGCCTCCCGGCTCCAGCTGAGTGAGGCACAGGTGGCGCTCCTCAAGTTCGTCACCATCGACGCCATGCCGGTGGCGCTCGTGGTCGTCGGCCTGGCCGTCTGGCTCGCCCGGAGGTCGCGTTGACGGCGCGCCGGCGGGCGGCGCTGCTCTCCGGCGCCCTGCTCGTCCTCTTCGGCGCCGTGGTCGTCTGGGCCTGGGTCTCGGTGGAGCGTCCGTCGCGCGAGCGCGTCCTCCCCTTCGCGCCCTCCGAGGTCCAGGAGGTCCGCCTGACCGGCGGCGGCGCCGACGCGCGCCTGGTGCGCGGTGTCGGGGGATGGACCGTGGCGGCGCCGGAAGCTCTCCCCGCGGATCCCCGGGCGGTGGACGCGTACCTCGAGGGGCTCTGCTCGATCCGGAGCGAGAGGGTGGTCGAGCACCCGGACGCCGGCCTCGCCGGTTTCGGGCTCGACCCGGCGCAGGCCCGGCTCATCGTCGACCTCTTCGGTGGCCGCACCCTCTCCGTGGAGATCGGCTCCGACAACCCGTTCGATCACACGCGCTTCGCGCGCGCGGGGGGCGAGGTTCTCGTCCTCTCCCCGCGCGCGGCGGCGGCCCTGGTGCTCGACCCTTCTCTCCTGCGCCGCGCACCCACCCCGGATGGGGGAAATCGGGGTTGATCTCCGCGGCGCAGGGCCTTATTGTCCACGCCTCGTCTTCGTCCGGTCGCGGCCGTGAGCCGCGCGGCCCTTGCCCAGGAAGGTCCTAGAGAGATGGCACGCGTAACCGTGGAAGACTGCCTACCGATGGTCGAGAATCGCTTCGCGCTCGTGCTCCTCGCGACGAAGCGCACGCGCCAGCTCATGGCAGGCGCCCGGCCGCTTCTGGCCTCGACGAAGAACAAGCCCACCGTCCAGTCGCTGCGCGAGATCGCGACCGGCAAGGTTCGCTTCGACCGCTCCGTGCGAGAAGCCCTCGCCGGCAAGTTCGATCGCGAGAAGCCTTCGCTCGCCGCGGGGCAGACCCGCACCCTGAAGTAGCCGCTCGCCCGGGCCGCGGAGGGCGCCCCTTCGGGCGCCCTTTCCTTTTTCCCTGCAGGGGCGACGCCGCCTACACGCGCGACCCCAGGTACCCCATCTTCTCGCCGGCACCGCGCCGGTAGGTGGCGCGGAGCTCCCGGAAGAGCCCGTCCGAGTCGGCGCGGGTCACGAAGCGCCCCTCCAGCCAGCGCGCGTAGCCGGCGGCGAGCCCGTTCGCGGTGCGGTAGCGCCGGAGCTCGTCCTGGCCGAGGTGGGCGTGGTAGCGGACCCGCTCGAAGAGGCGGTGCCGCAGGGCGGCGGAGAGCCGGCGCAGTCCCCGGCGCCACAGGTGCAGGACAAAGAGGGCGAACTTGTCCACCTCGGCCTGGACTTCGAGCTCGAGGAGCGAGACCGGACGGTCCGCGACCGCCCGGGTGGAGAGGTAGACGAAGTGGGAGACGCCCTCGGCCGCGCAGGCGACGCCGTTCAGGCGCTGCCGGGAGAAGAAGCGCGCCCCGTGGTGGTCGAGGGCGGCGGAGGTGGCGGCCGCGACCACCCCCTCGTCGAGGAAGAGGCCCACGTCGACGCCGTCGTTCGCTCCCCGCACGAGCAGCTCCTCCGAGGCGCGCGGCTCGGCGCCGGCCGCCCGGGCTTCCTCCCGGGTAACGAGATACCCCTGCACCGGGGGAGCGCGCACGCCGTTGATGGCCTCGATCTGGTCCTGGAGGTAGGCGAGGGTCGCGAGGGGAGCCTCGAGGAACGCCATGGCTCTCCCCTAGTGCTTCACCACTCGAGAACCAGACCCCGAGAACAGGGCCACTCCCCGGGCCCGGAGCTGCTCCGCCACGCGCTCCGAGCCGGTGTGGAGGAACCGTTCGTAGAGCTTCACCAGCCCGCGGTTGGACCGGAGGTCCTGCATCTCGGCGATCTCCGCGAAGAGGTCGACGAACTCCTCGAAGCGCTGCGCCAGCTCGCCAAAGGTTTCCGGGGCTCCGGCCGGCCCCCGGGAACTCGCCAGGGCGTCGTAGGCTCGGCCGCCCATGGCGACGTAGTAGGCGAGGTCCACGGACGAGCGGGCGAGCGAGTCGCCGAAGAAGCCGGAAAGGAAGAGGGAGGTGTCGCCGACGCGGCGGAGCCCCTCGTAGCGCCTCTGCCGCTCGTCGGAGAGCGCCCGCAGCAGGAGCAGGGCGAGGGGCTCGCTCTCGGCGGAGCCGCCCTTCCCTCCGGGGTAGAGCTCGTCGCTCGCGAGGAACCTCTCGAGGAGGTGCACGAGGTAGAACTCGGTGAGCGCCTGCACCTTCAACCGGCGGTGGCTGAGCGCCCCCGAGACGAGCTCGCGGAAGAACTCCTGGGGGCTCTGATCTAGGACAAGAGGTCCGGGGCTTCGCTCGCCGCTGTTCACCTTGCTAGCCCTCCTGGCGCCGGGGGCGTCTCGCCCCAACACCCTTTCTTCTGTCCTCCTGAGCTCTAGACGCTCTACCCGCAAGGGTATCTCTGGCGCGAGGCGTTTTCAAAGTCGCGAAATCATTGACCTGTCAGCGACTGGGACCAAGCGCTTGCGCGGCGCGAGCACTCAGATGGGCCTAAGTGCCAATCGACAAGAGAAAACGATCATGATTACAGGGGAATGTAAAATCCGAGGCAACGCTTGACACCCCGCCGATGCTGATTACACTCTCGACGCCTTTGGCAGTCCTATCTGGTGACTGCTAAGGGCTCCGACACTCAGGCCTATCGCGCCCGCTTGGGGCGCACCGCAAAGAGTAACCCT
>Ga0335081_10002977_pt1 | contig 26604 bp, 28 predicted proteins | sample Lox_Sample_35_FD_206713 | JGI IMG/M metagenome (GOLD analysis project Ga0335081, IMG submission 206713) | Soil microbial communities from Loxahatchee National Wildlife Refuge, Florida, United States - Lox_Sample_3.5 | ecosystem: Environmental > Terrestrial > Soil > Wetlands | place: USA...
TCGTTCAAGGCGATCGCGGTTGAGCCGGCAGACAGCGCGGTCCTTTCTGGGGGAAAACCTGCGCCGCACAAAATTCAAGGCATCGGGGCCGGCTTTGTGCCCAGCATTCTGCGCACCGACCTGATCGACGAAATCGTTACCGTCACAAACGACGAATCCATTGAGATGGCCCGCCGCCTCGCCAAAGAAGAAGGCCTTTTGGTGGGCATTTCGTCAGGAGCGGCCGTGGCGGCAGCCGTGCAAGTAGCACGCCGCAACGAAAACGCCGGCAAGCTGATTGTTGTTGTCCTGCCCGATTTTGGTGAACGCTATTTGACGAGTATTCTGTTTGACGCGCTGCGCAACCAAGCGCTGCAGATTCCGACTTCGGCGCTGGCAGCCTGAGCTATGCCTCATCTCGTCGCCTTAATTCGCGAAGACATAGCCACCGTTTTCGAGCGCGATCCGGCGGCCAAATCGCGGCTGGAAGTTTTTCTCTGCTATTCCGGGCTGCATGTGATGTGGTTCTACCGCGGCAATCATTGGCTTTGGAACCATCGCTTCTTTCTTTTGGCGCGCTGGCTTTCGCAGGTGGCACGCTTTCTCACCGGCATCGAGATTCATCCCGGCGCCAGAATCGGCCGCAGATTGTTCATCGACCACGGTATGGGAGTGGTCATCGGCGAAACTGCCATCGTCGGCGACGATGTGACGCTGTATCAGGGCGTCACTCTGGGCGGTACGGGCAAGGAACACGGCAAACGCCATCCTACGATCGAAGATGGGGTGGTAATCGGCGGCGGGGCCAAGGTCCTGGGCAATATCACTGTGGGCCGCAACTGCCGCATCGGCGCCGGCTCGGTGGTTCTACGCAATGTCCCGGAAAATTCCACCGTCGTCGGCGTTCCCGGGCACATTATTTTCCGCGAAGGCAAACGCGTGGTGATCACCGATCCCAAGCAGATCAACGACCCGCTCTCGGAAGCGCTCGCCGCCGTGGCCAACGAAGTGAACAACCTGCGCAGTCGTTTGCAGCGGCTGGAAGGCACGAGCGCGGTGAGCGAGCCCCTTTCCGCGTCCCTTCAGCGGATCATGGAAGACATCGATTACCAGATCTAGAGTTTGATCAGCGGCTTGCAGGGAATCAGTGCGAAGCCGCCGAGCGCGACTTGGCGCGATGCTTGCGCAGCTCAGCCTGGAACGCCTCCGGCGCAAGCTCCGCCTTGCTGCGGAAAAGATGGAGTAGAGGGTCTTTGGTTTCAGCCGGCCGCTGGGTGGCGTTTTCTGCCACCTCTAAGCCTTCCGGTTCAACCAGCAGGTTCTGCGGAGCCTCGGGATTTTCCCGGAGCGCGGCGATGAATTTCTCCACATGCTCTTGTTCTTTTGCCGTGCTGCGCGAAAACTCCACTCCCATCCCTGCCTCGGGATGCATGATCCGAACCACGCCCTCTGCCTGAATCTGAAGTCCACCGACTCGGATCGAAAGGATTACGCGGGTGGGGACTGGAAACGGTGCGGTCAATTCCAAATAGCATGCCGCCGGGCTTAGGTTGACCAGTTTGCAGAGCACCGGAGGATCATCTTTCTCAAAGTCCGGCGAGTGTTTTTCCAGCCAGCCTTTGAGTTGTTCACGCGTGTCCGGCGACAGATCCACAAAGCGAATGCCGACATGGCGGCCTGTACCCTCCCAGGCCATTTCCCCAAAGCATTCGACCGAATGGTGTGTTCCCGGCAGTTGGAAGTAGAGGGAGATGCTGGTAAGGTTCTGCGGGCGATGGGGCAGCTTGACCGCCATGCCGCCTTCGCCCAAGTCGGAGGTGGAAGCGCGCAGTTGGCCGCTCTCCGGCATCCGCAAGGTGACTGGAATTTCTACCGCAACCCGGGCGTTGCGGCGGCGCTCCCGTTTCATCAAGGCGCGGGCCGCGCGAAAACTGTTCTTGGCCCGTTCCGCGGAAAGCGGTTGATAGAGAACGAAATGGGCCCCAAGATCGAAGGCGGTGCGCAAGGAAGCGGTTGGCTCGACGATGGCGACAGCCACCGCCCGCTTGTTACAAGGGGCGGAACGCGCGCTGCCCAGGACCGCAGCGGCCATGCCGGTATCGACGCAGTCCACAATTACCGCCTCGAAGCGGTCGCGGGTCAATTTGCGCACGGCTTCGTCGGCCTCGCTGCAATAGTCCGCGCCTATTTCGAGCTCGTTCAGCACGCGCCGCAACACGCGCAGAATCTTCTCGTCGGAACACAAGACTAGAGATTGCAAACTCATAGCGCGCCTTCGCGAACCAAACAATCAACCAACGATCAGGGACGAAAAAAGCTAGATCTGGCTCAGACTGTCGTGGTCTGTGTGCTCTTCGTCCAGCAAATGGGCGACGCTGCGCAGCTTCTCGGCCGCATTCTGCAGGGCCTCAATCTGTTTTCCCAATTGAACCTGCTCGGCCTGCTTTTGCCGCAGCACTTCGTAGATGTCCCTCACGATGGACCTCCAAAAGCAATTTAGGCAGGCAAGGCTCTGCGGGTCAACGGTTGTAGGCGGGTAAGGGTTACTGGCGTAACGCCCCATACCCGCCTCGTTTCCTCACGGGAAATAGTTTTTTATCTGCAAGTTACGGAATCTAGCCGTGAAATCGTGGAAACGGAATCGCAGGCCGGCGCCGGCGCCGCCCAATTCGGGAAGGTTCCCGAAAAGGCACCCCTTTCTATCATTAACTCGTTACGCACCAATAATATAGCTTGCATCGGCCGCGGCTGCGGCCTGAGAATTCTGTTGACGATTTGATTCAAATGGCTTAGAATCATTGCCTTCCGGTGCTTGATAAGTCTCTGGTAAGGCCCTGTTTCGTGGCGAATCTGTGCGGGCAGTGAATCCATCGTCTCGCCCGGCGAATCAAAGTTAGTAGTTCACTCCTAAGGGTTGGTAACTACGATTGCGAGGGTGCAATTTTCATGGCAAAGCGACGCGGAAATCCGAACTGGGGAAAGCCCGAGCCAATCGGGCCAATTACCCCGACCATTACTGAGTTCGAGCAGGTAGTGCGCGAGTATAAGCTCTCCCCCGATCAGTACTTGCGCTCTACCCGCCTGCGCGAATGGGCGCGGCGCAACAAGAACTCCAAGTACATTCCTGAGCCTTTACTTGAGGCGTGGGGATTTGAAATTGAGTCAACCCTGTAAAGAATTTCATCAGGGTGATTTCATTCGGATAGGTGATTTATTTATGAGAAGAGGCCGCCTGCGGGCGGCCTTTGCTTTTGGGCATCTTGATCCTTTCCTGGAATGCCCCGTCCGGCATTGTGCGACCGTCGCACGAGTTTGCTTATCCCTGTCCCGAGGTTAGGTATCCCCGGAAACGCCCTGGACCTTCCTGGGCCTTTGCACCCTGTTTGCTACAATCGCGTGGAATGACGATTTCTTCCTTCAGCGACGTTCCCACGGCGATCGAAGAGATTCGCGCCGGACGCATGATCGTCGTCGTCGACGACGAAGACCGGGAAAACGAAGGCGACCTCACCCTCGCCGCTGAAAAAGTGACCCCCGAAGCCATCAACTTCATGGCCAAGTATGGCCGTGGGCTGGTTTGCCTGGCCATGACGGAAGAGCGGCTCGATCATCTGCGGTTGGGACCTATGAGCGCCGAAAACACCTCAAACTACGGCACGGCATTCTGCGAGGCGATCGATGCCCGCCACGGCGTGACCACAGGAATCTCCGCCTACGATCGTGCCCGGACCATTCAGGTGGCGATCGATCCCACCACCCGCCCTGCCGATCTCGCCCGCCCCGGCCACGTGTTTCCTTTGCGGGCGCGCAAGGGAGGAGTTCTGGTTCGCGCCGGCCAAACCGAAGCTGCGGTGGATCTTTCCCGGCTGGCGGGATTGATTCCCGCCGGCATCATCTGCGAAATCATGCGGGACGATGGCACCATGGCGCGCGTTCCCGATTTGATCGAGTTCTGCCAGACCCACGACTTGAAGATGCTCACCGTCGCCGAGCTGATCCGCTACCGCATGCAGCATGAACGCTATGTGCATCGCATCGGAGAAGCATTGGTGGATACGCGCTACGGCGAGTTCCGTCTGATCGCTTACGCAAGCGAGATCGATGGCGGAGAGTCGCATCTGGCGCTGGTTCGTGGCGATATCGAGCATCCCGCTGCGGAGCCCGTGCTGGTGCGAATGCATGCTCACTGCCTGATCGGGGACGTCTTCGGGTCGAAATCCTGCGATTGCCGCGCCACGCTGGAAGGCGCGATGGAAGCAATCGCTCGCGACGGCCGCGGAGCCGTGATCTACCTGCACCAGAATTCCAAAGGATTTTCGGAGGAACACGCGGGCGACCGCATCGCGCTGGGATTTCATCGCGAGCGCCGCATGCCTGCCTCGCCGGAGAGCCAGCGCCAGACTCAACGCGAGATCGGCATCGGGGCGCAGATTCTCTCTGATCTGAATCTTCGGCGCATCCGGCTGCTGACCAATCATCCTCGGCGGGTTGCGGCGCTGGAGGGATTTGGTATCGAGATTGTGGAGCATGTGCCGGTAGCACTCGTTACAAGCTAGAGGTTTTAGGTAGGGCACGGCTTCCGCAGACTGCGGAAAAAGTTCGGTTTGGGGTGGCGCAGCGCTTCAGCGCTGCGATAAAAGCCTCACTTTCGGTGACGGCTTTTAGCCGCTGAGCGAAATCGTAGCGTTCTTCGTTTCTTCAAAGACCATGCACGAGCGCGACGCTCGCGCCGACATCGTCTAGCGATCAGAAAGGTTTGCGCACCACCACTTCGCTATCGTTGATGAAGAACTGCGCCGAGCATTGCTCCGAGCCGCAAATTACCGGCAGCAAGCCTGCCAGTTGTTTGCGTGTGATCAGGCCTAAGGTTCCGCAATCCGGGCAGGACAAGACCGCCCAGTAGGGATCTTCTTTGTCGCCCAGGTTCCCGGCATTCTCCAAAACAAAAATCGTGCCGGGGCACATCTGCTCTGGAATCCACTCACTCAGGACGCTCAGTTCTCCGACCATCTCGCCTCCTGTGGACTTCCCTGCTTATGAAGCCTGACGACTCTTGCGCAACGAAAGCTGCGCTGCTCGCGCCGAAGCGCTGGCTTTCTTGATCGTGTTCTTCTTTGTGCGGACCTTCCTGCCTTGAATGCTGGCATGCACCCGGCGGACTGTGTCACTGAGACAGATCGCCAGCAAGGGCTGGCGGGCGTTTTCCAAGATGTCGACAATCTGCTGCGGCGACGTTTCCAGATAAAGCGTTTTGCCGTCAGTGAGCAGGTGATAATCCGAGCCACCGCGAACCGTATCGGCCAGCCGCTTGGCAAATTCCTTTTGCAGAAAACGGATCACCTTGCGCACCCGCTGTAACGAGAAGCCGCGCCCGCGCAGCTGGCAAACGATGGCGATCTCGGTCAGGTCTTCTAGCGAATACAGGCGCCGATGGCCCTGGCGCGTGGGGACGACGATTCCCCGCTCATCCCACCACTGCAGCTGCCGGGGCGTGAGGCCCGTCAGCCCGACCACTTCTTTCGATGTAAATTGGCGCGCCATTTGAGAAGGAAAATGTTTTAAACACTTTCCGTGATAAATGTTTGAAACATTCTAGGCGCGAGTTGCTTCTTGTCAACCAAAGATTTGTTGGGCAGGGGTTACCTTGGGGAGTTCCTGGCGAGGGGCACAGAACGAGGCTGCAGTTGACCGCTCCAGAAACGCTGACCTAACATTCTTCGTAGCCCATTGCCCTCCGAGGAGAGACAGTGTTCCGCTTACGGGCACCCTCAAAGCGCGAGGTTTTGCAATTCATTGCCCAGCAAGAGCGTTCAGTTTTCTCGTACTCTGAGGTCGGCGCCTCGGCTGCTGATTTACCGAGCCGATACAACGTAGATCGGAGTCGCGTGCTTCTTGGCCGCGGCGAGGTCGCGTGGCATAGTGCCATAGCAGCGATACGCGCGTGGCAAATGTTCAATATTCCGTGGGTGCGCCTCTATTGGCCCACTACTCCGATAAAGGTAAACGCCAACGTGGCGATTTTGGTGCATCACTTCGGCTTTTACTCATTGAATGGCGCCCGTATCGTGTACGTGGTCAACGAAGACGGCCCTATCGCTCGGCATGGTTTTGCGTATGGCACGTTAATCGAGCATGCTGAACGCGGAGAAGAACGATTCACGGTCGAGTGGAATCGGGCCGAGGATACAGTGTGGTACACGATTCTGGCGTTTTCGCGTCCTCAGATGACGTTGGCCAGGCTGGGGCATCCCGTTTCCCGGATAGTTCAAAGGCGATTCGCAGAAGCTTCTAAATCTGCGATGCTCGTCGCGACGAGCAGCAGATAGCTGGCGCTCAGCTCTCACCAGGCCCGCCTAGAGATGCGAGACGATAAGCAATCCGCCTGCAATCCGGACCAAGCCCCAGCGCTACTACTATCCCCCGCCCACAAAATGCACAATTTCCAGACGGTCGCCTTCTGCGAGATTGGTATTCGACCATTTCTCCCGCGGCACGATGTCGCGATTCAGTTCCACGGCTACGCGATCGGGCTTCATGCCGAGCTGCTCAATCAGCCCAGCCAAAGTCAGCGGCGAATCAAATGTATTTTCTTCCCCATTGATGAAAAGCTGCATGGCGTGTCTATTTTCGCAGCGGGAGCCGGACAGGGAAAGCTCAGACTTCCACTTTCCGCAACTGAAATTTGCGGGTGGCGGTGTGGCCCATGTAGCTTGCCTGCACCAGGACGGAAGAATCCGTAAGGCCGGAATCCTCGACTTCAATTCTCATCTCCGCGTCGCCGGAGGGATCGGTCAGGACCTGCGTGTAGAACGGCGCGGCCTCGGGCCGGGCAAAACGGACGGTCAGGCGGGCTCCTGAAACGCCAGCGCCGCCTTCAGTCACACGCATTCGCATAGTCAGGTTGCGCTCGGAATGGACAGAGTCGGCGTTCAGCCACTGCACATCGAGTTCTTTGATCGCAGCCAGCGTCTCCGCCGAATCGCGCTTGTCGAGGACGTCGTTTACTCGGCCCTCGCGAATGGCCTCGAGCACCAGGCGGTGCTGATCGCGCAATTCGTGTTCTTTCTGCTGATCGGTGAATCCGACGACTTTGTCAGCGTAGGAAGTCGCACGCTTGCCGATGCACCGGCCGCGCACGAACACCTGAGTCTGCAGGATGTGCTCGCTCTCACGCGCCTCGCTCTGCACGTGATAGACCGTATCTTCGTGCTTGATGTCGGTATTGAAGCCAAAAATCATGGTTGTTGATGCTCTCTGCGCGCTTCGCGCTCTCGGCGGTTAAAGGCTTTTAACCACAGAGGGCACAAAGGCACACAGAGAAGCGCTACACCGCTTGACACTTCCCAACCCGAACTCTAATCTAAAATGTTTAAGCACTTGTGCGCGAATTATATATAGCTCTCCTATGCCCGACAATTACTTCGCCCGCTACCTGCCTTTATTGATTCACTTCCTGCTGGCTGGCGCATTGGCGGGCGCAATTGTGGTGCTTTCCTGGCTGGTCGGCTATCGCCGTCCTACGCGCGCCAAAATGTCCGCGTATGAGTGCGGCATGACTCCGGTGGGCGACACGCGCGCGCCATTTTCGGTGAAGTTTTACATGGTGGCGATGCTGTTCATCCTGTTCGATGTGGAAGCCATATTTCTCTATCCCTGGGCGGTAATTCTGCGCGAACTCAAGATGTTCGGCTTCTGGGAGATGCTGGTGTACATCGGCATTGTGCTGGTCGGGTTCTTCTACATCGTAAAGAAGGGCGTGCTGGATTGGGGCGGGCCTTCGGCCAGCAGAGGGGAAGTCTGATGCCTTGGGCTGCCGCCATCACGGATCTGGAGCAACTCAAGGCGCATCCGGCGATTGCGCGCTTGCTGGCGTGGGACCCGGCAGCCGTGGCGGGCGCAAAATTCGACCGCGACGAATTGAGCGTTTACATTGAGCGCTCGGCGATTCGCGAGGCTTGCGTGCTTTTGCGCGACAATCCGGATTGCCCCTTCAATTTTCTTTCCGACGTGACCTGCGTCGACTGGTTCCCTTCCGAGCCGCGATTTGAAGTCATTTACCACCTGCTTTCCATCCCCAAGAAAGAGCGCGTACGACTGAAAGTGCGCCTCGAATCGGGCAACCTAGCGATCGATTCCGTCACTCCGGTCTGGCCGGCGGCAAACTACTTCGAGCGCGAAGTTTTTGATTTGTTCGGCATTCGCTTCAATGGCCATCCCTATTTGCGGCGTCTGCTGATGCCGGAAGATTGGGAAGGGCATCCACTGCGCAGGGATTATCCCGTGGAGGGATATCGCTAGACCCCGCCATGGCCCATCTCTCCTCCACTCCCGCGATAGAACCCGGCCAGGACCGGACCATGATCCTGAACATGGGCCCGCAGCATCCTTCGACCCACGGCGTACTGCGATTGCTGCTGGAAATTGACGGGGAAAATGTAGTACGCATCATGCCCGATATCGGGTTCTTGCACACCGGAATTGAGAAGACCTGCGAAGCCAAGTTTTACCACCAGGTGGTGCCGCTGACGGACCGCATCGACTATCTGTGTCCGATGACCAACAACCTGTGCTATGCGCTGGCGGTGGAAAAACTACTGGGGCTGGAAATTCCGCCGAGAGCGCAGTGGCTGCGGGTTTTGATGAACGAGTTCACGAGGATCAATTCCCACCTGGTCTGGCTGGGAACCCACGCGCTCGATCTCGGCGCGATGACGGTGTTCCTATACTGCTTCCGCGAGCGCGAGGACGTGCTGCGGCTGTTCGAGGCGATCAGCGGGCAGCGCATGATGACTTCCTATTTCCGCATTGGCGGCGTTGCTCTCGAACCACCTCTGGGATTTTTCGATAAAGCGCGTGATTTTGCCCGGCGCTTTCCCGCTTGCGTGGACGAATACGAAAATTTGCTGACCAGCAATCCGATCTGGGGGATGCGGACCAAGGGCGTGGCGCAACTCAGCGCGGAAGATGCGATTGCCCTGGGCGCAAGCGGTCCAACCCTGCGGGGCAGCGGCGTGGATTTCGATTTGCGCCGCGATATGCCCTACTCGGGCTACGAAAATTTCAAATTCAACGTGCCCGTGGCGCAGGAGGGCGACGTATTTGCCCGTTACATGTGCCGGGTGAGGGAATTGAGAGAATCGATTGCAATTGTGCAGCAGGCGCTCGACGGCATGCCGGAAGGGCCGATCAAAGCCGATGCACCCAAAGTGGTGCTGCCCGACCGCGAAAAAATGAAGACGCAGATGGAAGCGCTCATCTATCACTTTAAGATTATTACGGAAGGCTTTACGGTGCCGGAGGGCGAGGTTTATCAGGCGGTCGAGTCGCCGCGCGGCGAGATGGGCTATTACGTGGTGAGCGATGGCACGGCCAAACCGTATCGCGTGCACATGCGGGCAGCGTGCCTGGCCAATTTGCAGGCCTTGCCGAAGATGTGCGAAGGCCGGCTGATCGCGGATGTGGTCGCGGCCATCGGGAGTATTGATATCGTGCTGGGTGAAATTGATCGGTAGCCACTCTGTGTACCTCTGTGTCCTCTGTGGTTGGGTTCAATACCTTTAACCGCAGAGGACACGGAGGAGCACAGAAGAAAAACAAAACCGCATGAGATTTTCTGATCAATTCGAGGCTCGCTTTGCGGAGATGCTCACGCATTACCCGACGAAGCGGTCGGTTCTCGTCCCGACTCTGTTGTATGCGCAGGACGAGGTCGGATATCTCTCCAATGAGGTGATTACCGAACTCGCGCAGCGGCTCGATCTGACCGAACTCGAAGTGCGCAATGTGATCAGCTATTACTCGATGCTGACGCTCCAACCGCGTGGCAAATACAACGTTCAGGTGTGCACGAATATTTCCTGCCTGCTGCGTGGCGGCGAAGAAATTTTGGACCACTGCAAGAAGAGGTTGGGTGTCGGCAACAGGCAGACGACTCCTGACGGCATGTTTTACCTGGAAGAAGTCGAGTGCATCGGCGCATGCAGCTGGGCGCCCGCGGCGCAGGTGAACTATACGTTTCACGAGAACCTGACGGCGGAGAAGATGGACGAGATTTTAGAGCAGTACAAGAAATTGAGTCATTGAGTCCTTTGATCATTGACTCAACTGGCAATCGCAAAATGATCCAACGCCTCGATGACTCAATGAACCAATAGCCGAATGGCCGACTTGGTTTCCCATCCCGATGAAGTAAAAGTCGTGTCCCGGCGTTTTGGCCTGGGAGCGACGAACATTGATCGCTATCTCGAGCTCGATGGCTACAAGGCTGTCCAAAAGGCGCTCGCGATGAAGCCGGAGGATGTGATCAATGAAGTCAAGAACTCCGGGCTGCGCGGGCGCGGCGGCGCGGGATTCAACACCGGGATGAAATGGTCGTTTGTGCCCAAACAATCGGCCAAGCCGAAATATGTTCTTTGCAATGGTGATGAGAGCGAGCCCGGAACCTGCAAAGACCGGCTGATTTTCGAGCACGATCCGCATTCGGTGATCGAAGGCGTGATGATCGCGGCGATCGCGGTGGGCGCGCATACGGGATACGTCTACATTCGCGGCGAATATCGCTATCTGCTCGAGATCATGCAGAGGGCGATCAAAGACGCCTACGAGCGCGGATTTCTCGGTAAGAACATTTTCGGCAGCGGATACGATCTCGACGTGCACTGGCACGGCGGCGCGGGCGCGTATGAGGTTGGCGAAGAATCGGCGTTGATGGAGTCGCTCGAGGGCAAGCGTGGAATTCCGCGCATTCGCCCTCCGTTTCCGGCTGTCGTGGGCTTGTGGGGTGGGCCGACCGTCATCAACAATGCCGAGACACTGGCCAGCGTGCCACCCATCATCCGCGGTGGCGCGGACTGGTTTGCCAAGCTGGGCACTCCGAAAAACGGCGGCACACGGCTGTTCTGTCTGAGCGGAAATATCGCCAAGCCCGGCGTCTACGAGCTGCCGATGGGCTATAACTTAAAGAAAATGATCTACCACGTCGGCGGCGGGATTCCCGACGGGCGAGGGCTGAAGGCGGTGGTGCCGGGTGGAGCGTCGTGCCCGTGTTTGACTGCCGACGAAATCGATGTTGCCATGGATTTCGACTCGCTGGCCAAGGCGGGATCGATGCTTGGCTCGGGCGGGGTCGTCATCGTCGACGACACAACCTGCATTGTGAAATTTGCCCTGCGTACCATGCAGTTTTACCAGCACGAAAGTTGCGGATGGTGCATCCCTTGCCGCGAAGGTACAGACTGGATCAAGAAAACTCTCTTGCGCTTTCACGCCGGCGGCGGGCTGAAGAAAGATATCGACAATATTTATTACCTTGCGGAAAACATGCTGGGGCGGACGTTTTGCCCGCTGGGCGATGCAGCGGCAATGCCGACGATGGCGTTCGTGAAGAAATTTCGCAAGGAATTTGAAGATCATCTGGAGGGCAAAACCTGTCCGTATGAGAAGGAAGCGAGGGTCGAGCAGCTACCGGTGATGGCTTAGAACGATTTGTAATTTGGTAATCGGGTAATTTTTGCAATTTGACTGCAGGCAGCCCCGAAGCTTTTCAATTACCAAATTACCCGATTACAAAATTGCAAATGCCCGAAATAAACATCACAGTTGATGGCAAGAAAGTGACGGCCCCGCCGGGGACGTTGCTGATCGAGGCCTGCAAGGGCGCCGGCATCGAAGTACCGGCATTCTGCTATTACCCGAATCTGTCGCCGCAGGGCGCTTGCCGCATGTGCCTGGTGAAGATCGAAAAGATGCCCAAGCTGCAAACCGCTTGCACCACGGTCATCAGCGAGGGCATGAGTGTAACCACGGAAAGTGATGAAGTGCGCCAGGCACGCAAGGGGATGGTGGAGTTGCTGCTGGGCAATCATCCTCTGGATTGTCCGGTGTGCGACGCCGGCGGCGAGTGCGAGTTGCAAGACATGACGTTCTCCTACGGCGCGGCCGAGTCGCGCTACATGGAGTCCAAGAACCACAAAGACGAACAGCAATGGTCGCCGGTGGTGTATTTCGACCGTCCGCGGTGCATTTTGTGCTTTCGCTGTGTACGCATCTGCGGCGAGGGTATGGATGTCGCCGCTCTGGGCATACAGAACCGGGGAGTCAGTTCGGTCATCGCTCCCAATCAGGGCGACCATCTGGAATGCGAAGAATGCGGCATGTGCATCGACATCTGCCCGGTGGGCGCGCTCACGTCCGGCGCGTATCGCTATAAGACGCGGCCGTGGGAGATGAAGCACATCGGTACGACTTGCACGCATTGCGCCGACGGCTGCAAAACCACGCTGGGCGTCCGCCGCGCCGATACCGGCATGGAAATTGTGCGCGGCGACAATCGCGACAAGAGCGGCATCAATGGCGATTTTCTGTGCATCAAGGGCCGATACGCATTCGATTTTGCGCATCACGCGGAGCGCCTGACGCAGCCGCTGATCCGGCGCGATGGACAGCTCCTTCCCTCAACTTGGGAAGAAGCGTTTAAGCTGATCGGCCAGCGTTTCAAGGAAATCCGCGAACATGACGGCGGCGAAGCCATTGGCGTGATCGGCTCGACGCGCACGACCAACGAAGAAAATTACTTGCTGCAAAAATTCGCGCGCGTCGTCCTGCGCACGAACAATATCGATCATCATCGCACCGCAGACTTCCCTGCCCTGGCAGCAGCGCTCACAGACAAGCCGGAAATCACGGCCAGTATGCGCGATGTTTATAACGCGCCAGCCATTCTGCTGATCGGCAACGATCCGACCGAGCAACACCCGTTGCTTGCCTGGCAGATTCGCAATAACGTCCGGCTGCATGGCGCAAGGCTCTACGTGGTCAATGGCGAGGCGATTAAATTACGCCGGCAGGCAGTGAGCTTTAACCAGCTTGCTCCGGGCAGCGAAGGAAAGTTTGTCGCTTTTCTGGCGGGCGACGATGCGGTAGTCGATTTCATGGCTGGCCATGTGGGCGCGGGCGGCTCGCCCGCGCAGGACGTTGGGCGCGGGACAGACGGGCGAGGTCGCCCGTCCCCACACGAGTCGTGGATCGCTCTTCGGCAGCAGCTTCGCGGCGAACAAAATCTGGTCGTGGTCTTTGGCGCGGAGATCCGGGGAAAGGACATTTCCTCCCTCGCACAGTTTGTCGCCGGCATTCCAGGCGCCAAGCTCGTTTGCCTCGCCGACTACGCGAACTCCCGCGGTGCAGCGGATATGGGTCTCTATCCCGATCTCCTGCCTGGCTATCACGCGGTTTCCTCAAAGACGGCCTATCACGAAGAGTGGGGCGGGATTCCGGAGGGGCCCGGCCTTACCCTCCCCGGAATGGTGGAAGCGGCGAACAAGGGTAAATTGAAAGCGCTATACGTAGTCGGAGCGAATCCGATCGGCCGATTGAACATTGATCCTTTTGCGTTCTCCAAGAGCTTTGTTGTCGTCGAGGAAATGTTTTTGACGGAGACGGCGGAGATCGCGGATGTCGTCCTTCCCTCTTCCAATGCTTACGAAAAATCCGGCAGCTTCACCAACACCTGCGGCGATCTGCAACTGGTCAAGAAAGCCGGTGAAGTCACCGGCACCAAATCTGATTTTGAAATGATTGTCCGGATCGCGGACGCAATGGGCTTCGATGTGCATAAACTGGTGCGGTTCGGCCGGGGCAGCCGCGCCGACATGGGTGGATCGCGAGGGGCGCAATCGGGTGAGGCCGATCGCGCGGCGGTTTGGCTGGAAGCGCGCGGCCTTGAACCGAAGATGAGCCCGTTTGATCCGATGGCCGTGCTCGATGAAATTCAGCGCCTCGTGCCGGGCTACGACGTCTCGCGAATGAATTTGCTGGCCGGCAACGATCAGCACACCTCGTTGTCTCAAAGCGGGCCGGGAGCGATCCGGGAGCCTGATCTGATCGTTCCGGCAAATAATGATTTATTTACTTCCGGAACTCTGGGACGGTATTCACGGACGTTGAATTCCGTGATTGAAGAGCGATTGCGCCAAACCGATGACGTTGCTGCCGACTGACATAGAAAGCCATTGAACGTTACCACTTTCATCATCGTTTCGCTGGTCAAGACCGTACTTGCGCTCGTCATCCTGCTCACCGCGGTCGCATACAGCGTATGGCTGGAACGCAAAGTCGTGGGGCACATTCAGAACCGCTGGGGACCCACGCGAGTGGGCCCGTTTGGCCTGCTGCAACCGCTCGCGGACGGTGTGAAATTTATTTTCAAAGAAGATCTGACGCCCCCGCATGTCTACAAGCCGCTCTACATCGCGGCGCCGATGATTTCTCTGGTTTTTGCGCTTACGTCGATTGCGCTTATCCCCGTCGGCAACGATGTGACCATCGCCGGTCTGCGGATTCCGCTGCAAATCGCGGATGTGAACATAGGTTTGTTGGTGATTTTGGGCGTTACTTCGTTGGGAGTCTACGGTGTCGCGCTCTCCGGATGGTCTTCCAATAGCAAGTACTCGCTACTCGGCGGACTGCGGGCTAGCGCCCAGATGGTGAGCTACGAAATCGCGCTCGGACTTTCACTTGTCGGTGTGGTCGTCATGGCGGGAAGTTTGAGCTTGCGCGATATCGTGGATTCGCAGACCGGGTTCTTCTGGATATTTATTCCCAAGTGGAACGTTTTTCACGGGCAAATTGTCGGCTTCTTCATTTATCTGATTGCGGCGTACGCAGAGACGAATCGGGTTCCGTTCGATTTGCCGGAAGCAGAAACCGAACTGGTGGCCGGCTATCACACCGAATACAGCTCCATGAAGTTTGCCATGTTCTTCATGGCGGAATACGCCAACATGATCACGGTGGCCTGTTTGGCGACGTTGCTGTTTTTCGGTGGTTGGGCAGGGCCTGTGTTTGGGCCACCGCTGCTGCGGGCGATTTTGCCGGTTCTCTGGTTTGCGGTGAAGGTGTTTCTGTTCATCTTCGTTTACATTTGGGTGCGCGGCACGCTGCCGCGTTTTCGCTACGATCAGCTGATGGCATTTGGCTGGAGAATTCTGTTGCCACTGGCGATTGCGAATCTGGTGTTCACGGCGTTAGTCGTGGCAATGCAGTGATTAGTGGTTAGTGGTTAGTGGTTAGTGATTAGTGGTCAGCGTAGGTCGTGACTCAGAAACTGACCCACTAGCCACTAATCACGAACCACTCTCAAAAGAGAGATGCTTCACTTAATCCTATTCCTCGGTTTCGGGGCCGCGTGCGTCGCAGGGGCGGTCAATTTGCTGGCGCAGCGGCACCCCATCAACAGCGCGCTCTCGCTGGTCGTCGTGATGGGAGCTTTGGCGGGGGAATATCTGCTGCTTGGAGCGGAGTTTGTGGGAGCGGTACAGGTCATCGTCTACGCCGGCGCGATCATGGTGCTGTTCGTTTTCGTCATCATGCTGCTGAATGCGGGCGAGGAAGAACTCACCAAGGGCAGCCGCGTGGCGCTGCTGTTCGGAGTTCCGGGGCTGGTCGCCGGAAGTCTTCTGGTGGCGTGGGTACTGTTGCATTCCAACACGGGAGAGGTCGCGGTCGGCGCATTGCCGGGGCCGCCGAAAGCAATCGCTCGGCTGCTGTTTCATGATTTCTTGCTGCCGTTTGAAGTCACCTCCGTCCTGGTGTTGATTGCAATCATTGGCGCCGTGGTGCTGGCGGCGCGGCCCGAGCCGCCGCAAGCGAAGAGGGAAAGCTGATGGTTCCTCTTTATTACTACCTGGCGCTGAGCGGGATCCTGTTTGCCTGCGGAGTGGCCGGGTTCTTGATCAAGCGAAACCTGATTACGATTTTCCTGTCGATCGAGCTCATGCTCAATGGCGTGAATTTGTCGTTTGTGGCTTTCGCTGCGCACTGGCACCAGCTAAGCGGCCAGGTGTTTGTTTTTTTTGTGATGGTCGTGGCGGCTGCTGAAGCCGCGGTTGGCCTGGCGATTATTATTTCTGTTTTCCGCACGCGCCAAACTCTGAATGTGGACCAGATAAATCTACTCAAACTATGACGCCCCACTTGCATCTTTGGCTCATTCCCGTGCTGCCACTGATCGGCGCGGCGATCAACGGCTTTTTGGGGAAAAAATTCTCTCGCCCGGCTGTCGTGAGCGTGGCGCTGGCGTTCTGCGGCGCGGCCTTCGCGATGGCGTTATGGATCGCGGCGCAATTCTCTTCGCTTCCCATCCCGGTGCTTGAAACTTTCGCGCCATGGCTTCGCGCCGGAAGCCTGCATGTCGACTTTGCTTTTTATCTCGACCAGCTTTCGTTAGTAATGATCCTTGTTGTGACAGGCGTTGGATTCCTGATCCACATTTATTCCGTCGGCTATATGTGGGAGGAAGGCGGGTTTTACCGCTTCTTCAGCTATCTCAACCTGTTCATGTTTTTTATGCTGACGCTGGTGCTGGCCGGCAATTATCTGGTGATGTTCATTGGCTGGGAGGGCGTGGGACTGGCGTCGTACCTGCTGATTGGATTCTGGTTCACAAAAGATTCCGCAGCTTCAGCCGGCAAGAAGGCTTTCATCGTCAACCGCATCGGCGATTTCGGATTTCTCATCGGCCTGTTCCTGATGATCAAGCATTTTGGCTCACTCGACTTCGGGCAGGTCTTTAGTTCCGCCGCTTCTCTGCCAGTCGAGACAGCCGGCGCAGGACTTTTGACTTCGATTGGCCTTTTGCTGATGGTCGGCGCATGCGGCAAATCGGCGCAGATCCCACTCTACGTCTGGCTTCCAGATGCAATGGAAGGCCCCACGCCTGTCTCCGCGCTGATTCACGCAGCCACCATGGTTACGGCGGGCGTTTATATGGTCGCGCGTTCGCATGTCATTTTCGAACGTGCGCCAATCGCAATGATGGTGGTCTCCGTCATCGGCACGCTGACCGCGCTGTTCGCGGCGACCATCGGTATCTGCCAGACCGACATCAAGAAAGTACTCGCCTACTCGACGGTTTCTCAGCTCGGCTACATGTTTATGGCTTGCGGTGTGGGCGCATTCTCGATGGGCATTTTCCATTTGATGACCCATGCCTTCTTCAAGGGCCTGTTGTTTCTTGCAGCCGGATCGGTCATTCACGCCGTTGGCGGCGAGCAGGACATGCGCAAGATGGGCGGCCTGCGCAGCAAAATTCCCTGGACATTCTGGACGATGACGGCCGCAACCTTTGCGATTGCTGGCTTTCCGCCATTCGCCGGATTTTTCAGCAAAGACGCGATTCTGTTCCAGGCTTTCGTGAGTCCTTACGGAAGCTGGTTGTATTGGTTTATCGGCGTCTTCACGGCGTTCCTTACTTCGTTCTACATGTTCCGCCAGTGGTTTATGACGTTCTTCGGTGAATATCGCGGCCAAGAACATCCCGAAGAGCACGTTGCTCCGGCGGGAGCGGCCGCGTCACACGGCCACGGCGGCATTCACGAAAGTCCGAGGGTGATGCTGGTTCCTCTTGTCATTCTTGCGGTGCTGGCAGTGGTTGGCGGCTGGATCGGCAGCGAGCGCTTCGGCAAGTTTCTTTCGCCTGCGGTCGGCCAAGTTCCTTCCGTGGCAGCCAGTGAGTCTCCTGCGGCCTCGCTGCAGGCCAGCGAGGAGCATGTTTCGGAAGGACTGCTCACGAGCGTTTCGATTCTCGCCGCTGTGCTCGGCTTCGGCCTCGCTTGGCTGCTCTATCATCAACGCCCGCAGTTGCCGCAGGAAATCGCTGCCGCGTTAGGAGGGTTTTATCGGGCCGTGGCCAACAAGTATTACGTCGATCAACTTTACGCGATACTTTTCGTCAACCCATTGATCGAAGGCTCACGAGACATCCTGTGGCACGGAGTGGACCAGGGCGTGATCGACGCGGCCGTCAACGATAGCGCCGAGGGCGCCGAGCACGTTTCGGACTCGGTCCGACACATGCAATCGGGAAATTTGCGCTCCTACGCTGGCTGGGTGGCTCTGGGGGCCGCAGTGGCGATCGCTTACATGATTTGGACAGGAGCACGATGAGCACGGGCACTCTTGACGGCGCGATTCTTACGCTGGTGACTTTCATTCCGCTAGCGGGAGCTTTATTGCTGCTCTTTTTGCCGCGCCGTGACCGCGACATTCGCGTCTTCGCCCTCGTGGTGACCTTGTTCGCTTTCATTCTTTCACTGCACCTGCCGGTTCACTTCCAACGGACGCAGACTGGATTTCAATACGAAGTGGATCGGCCATGGATTCCTACGCCGAACATTCACTACCACCTCGGAGTCGATGGCGTAGCGATGTGGCTGGTGGTGTTGACCACCTTCCTCTCGCCGCTATGCGTGCTGATTTCCTGGAAATCGATTCATGAGCGGGTGAAGGAATTTTTTATTCTGCTCCTCATTCTGGAAACGGCGCTGATCGGAGTTTTTGTCGCGCTCGATCTCTTCCTCTTTTATTTCTTCTGGGAAGCCACGCTGATTCCGATGGCGCTATTGATCGGGATGTACGGCCACGGGCGCAAGGTTTATGCCGCAGTGAAGTTTTTTCTTTATACGATGATCGGTTCTGTCTTCATGCTGGTGGCGATTTTGTGGCTCTATTCGCACACCACGCCGCACACGTTTGATTTCGTGGCGATCCAGAACGCGATCCGCGCGGGCCAGGTTCCGAATTTTATTGGCGCTGCGCAATGGCTGTTTCTTGGTTTCTTCATGGCATTCGCGGTCAAAGTCCCGCTCTTTCCGGTACACACATGGCTGCCCGACGCGCATGTGGAAGCGCCCACGGCCGGCTCTGTCCTGCTGGCGGGCGTGCTTCTGAAAATGGGCACCTATGGCATGTTTCGCTTCAATCTCGGCCTCTTTCCTGAGCAGTCGCGGGCCAATGCCACCTGGATTATGGTGCTGGCGCTGATCGGAATCATCTACGGCGCACTGGTGGCGATGGTCCAGCCCAACATGAAAAAGCTGATCGCATACTCCTCGATCAGCCACCTGGGATTTGTTGTGCTCGGGCTGTTCAGCTTTACGACCGCTGGACTCGAAGGCGCGACCTTCATCATGCTGGCGCATGGCGTTTCCACCGGCGCTCTGTTCATGCTGGCAGGAATTATTTATGAGCGGCGGCACACGTACGAGATCTCCGAGTTCGGAGGACTGGCGACGCCCCTGCCGGTTTATTCCAGCTTCTTTCTATTTATCGTGCTCGCTTCAGTCGGCCTGCCGTTGCTCAACGGCTTTATCGGTGAGTTCCTGGTGCTCAGCGGGACGTTTGAAGCCCGGCCAGCATTTGGAATTCTAGCCGCCACCGGTGTGATCTGGAGCGCGTGTTATTTGCTGTGGATGTATCAACGGGTCTTCTTCGGCAAAGTCACGCATGAGGTGAACAACACTCTGCCCGATCTGGATTTTCGCGAGCAGATTGCGCTTGTTCCCGCGGCGCTAGCCGCGCTGGTTATGGGCGTGGCCCCGATTCTTTGGCTTAATTCCATCGCTCCGGCGGTTCAGGCTGCTTTGGCTCCAATCGCTGACCTGGCGAGCAAGGTGACAGGACTGTGAACCCGCTCCAGAGCGCCGACTATATTCGCATCCTGCCCGAAATCGTACTCACCCTCTTCGGGATGGCGATCATGATCGCCGATCCTTTGCTTGATGAGCGTCGTGGGCCAAAGATCCTCGGCCTAATTGGGCTGGTCGGCTCCCTGGGGGCTTTCCTGGCGACGCTTTATCAGTCCCGGTTTCCCGGCCCGGCGTTCTGGGGAATGGTGCAGGTGGATGCGTTCAGCGTGTTCTTTCACCTGGTTGTAACTGCAGTCAGCGCGATCGTAATTTTGACCTCCCTCGAATACATCGAAGTGCAGCAGATTCACGCCGGCGAATATTACAGTTTGGTTCTATTCGGCGCGGTGGGCATGTGCCTGATGTCCTCGGCCACGGAACTGGTATTGATCTTCATTGCGCTCGAAATCTCTTCGATCTCTACTTACATTCTCGCCGGGTTCCGGCGGCGCGCCGCCATCAGCGCAGAATCGTCGGTAAAGTATTTTCTGCTCGGCTCCTTCGCGACCGCGTTTTTCCTCTATGGTGTGGCGCTCACCTTCGGCGCGACCGGCTCGACGAACATTTCTGCCATCGCGCAAGCGTTGGCCGGGAGCAATGTCCCGCTCCTCGCATATGTAGGCATCGCGTTCATGTTTGTCGGCCTGGGCTTCAAGGTCGCGGCAGCCCCGTTTCACATCTGGACTCCCGATGTGTACGAAGGCGCGCCCGCGCCGGTAGTCGGATTCATGTCCACTGCGCCGAAGGCTGCAGCCTTCGCTGTGTTGCTGCGCGTTATGTTTGAAATCAACGCGCCGGGAAGGATCTGGTTGATCTGGATTGCCGCCGCGCTTTCCATGACGCTCGGAAACGTCGGGGCCCTGGTGCAGAACAACGTTAAGCGTCTGCTGGCGTATTCCTCGATTGCCCACGCCGGTTATCTGCTGATGGCGTTCGCCGCGGTGCCGGCAAATGGAATTCCGGCCGCGATGTTTTACACGGCATCCTACGCGGCCATGAATGTTGGCGCGTTTGCCGTGATCAGCCACGTCGCCGGAGCCGGAGAACGCTATGTCACGCTGCAGGATTACGCCGGACTCGGGCGGCGCTCGCCGCTCCTGGCCGCGCTGCTTACCGTCTTTTTGCTTTCACTCATCGGCATTCCGATCACCGGCGGCTTCTTCGCCAAGTTCTATGTGTTCTCGGCGGCTCTGCAAGCGAACCTTGTGGGATTGGTCGTAATTGGTGTTTTGAACAGCGCAGTGGGCGCTTACTATTATCTCCGCATCATCGTCGCCATGTACATGCGCGAGGCGCGTGAAGAAATCCCCATCGCTTCCGTGCCGCCGAGCCTAGGAATTGCATTGGCCGCGAGCCTGCTCATCACAATTTATCTCGGAGTCCTTCCTGGGCGTGTTTTGGAATTTGCCTCCCAGGCAGTTGCCGATTTGTCTCATTCTATCGTCGCGCAAATGCCGTGACGCGCTCTGCTCTTTCCCATTTTTCCGCGCAATTCACATTTGACATCCACTGGCAGCGAGGTCATGATTTCAATCAAGGATGATCGAGCCAGGAGGATGTGGCGATGAGTCAGTTGCTCCGTGAAATGTGGCGTGACGAGGAAGCTCAGGATATTGCCGAATACGCCGTCATGCTGGCTGTGATTCTGGTTCTCGTGGTAGGGACGATCCGGCTGGTGGGCAGTAACGCCAACAATGCTTTCTCCAGTGTTGCCAGTTCGCTTCAGTAATTTCGGGTAGCCTTCCGGCGGTTATGCACTTCCCTTGATTTACTGCAGGCTGCGCCCCTGGATAGTTGTGCGAATACTTTCTAGAAGCTTTGGGAGGCACTCGCCGGGATCTTGCTTCTCAAAATCTGCGTCAAGCTGGACCACGGTCACCGTAGGATCGATCGCTTCGAATGCCGATTTGGAAGCCTTGCCCCGCACTGAATGAAGATGAGCGCCTAGCAGGATGAGTCTGGCTTTTGTTGCCTTCAGCAGGAGACAGGCATCGTCGATATTGCCGATGGTCAGCGCATTGTATCCAGCGCGGCACAGCACCTCCCGAAGAACCGTACAGACCAGGACCGAATCATGCACACACAATACTCGCGAATCCGGATCACCGGATTTGTTCTTGGAGTAACGCGAACCGAGATAAGCGGCGGTAATCGCTTCGGCTTCGGATTCATAAGTTTCAAAGAGCGAATGCAGAAAAGTCATTTCCAAAGTCTTGCGGACATTCTGCTGCACTCCGCAGAGCTTGATGTCACCGCCTTTTTCGCGCGCGCTGGAGGCCAGGCGGACGAGCGCACCCAGGCCGCTGCTGTCGACAAACGGCACCTGCTCCAATTGCAAAACCACGTCGGTGTGCTTCTGCAGCACGTCACCGACGCGAGATTGCAGGGTGAATACTTCCCCTCCGGCAACGATCCGGCCGTTGCACTGAATCACCATCACTTCGCCCACTGGACGGCTGTTCATCACCAATGGCATGGATTATCCTTCGCCCTCAGAAAGCTTTTTCCTCGCTTCTGGCCCTCAGCCTCTGTGATTGAACAATATAACCGCCACGGGTTTTCGAGACAACCGATATTGCCGACCGCCCACAATTTCAGTCCATGGGCAGGCCAACATAGTTTTCTGCGAAAGTTTGCGCAGCCGCCCGCGAGCTGGTCGCGTAATCGAGTTCGGCCAATTGCCTGCGCTCCTCGAACGGTCCGCCATCGGGAAAGCGGTGCAACATCGAAGTCATCCAGAGAGAAAAACGCTGTACCAGCCAAACCCGCCGCAAGCACAACCGGGAGTAGTCATCGAGCGGTTGAGGGTTGCCCGAAGCATAGAACTCTGCAATTGCCCGCGCCAGCACACGAACATCGGCGACGGCGAGATTAAGCCCCTTGGCACCCGTTGGCGGCACAATGTGCGCCGCATCTCCCGCCAGAAACAATCTGCCGTATTGCATTGGCTCGACCACAAAGCTGCGCATTCCGGTCACACCCTTTTGCAGAATGGATCCTTGGGTCAGCTGCCAGCCGTCGCGAGTCGCGAATCGAGTCTGCAGTTCTTCCCAGATCCGTTCGTCCGGCCACAGCGCCAGATCTTCGTCGGCAGCACACTGGAGATACAGACGAGTGATCTCCGGTGTGCGCATGCTGTGCAGAGCGAATCCGCGTTCGTGATAGCAATAGATCAGTTCCTCCGATGATGGATGCGCGGCCGCCAGAATCCCCAGCCATGCGAACGGAAAAATCCGTTCGTAAATGGTTAACGCGTTCGCAGGAATGCTCGGGCGGCAAACGCCGTGGAAGCCGTCGCAGCCGGCGAGAAAGTCACAAAGCATCTCGCATGGCTCGCCTTTCTCGCGGAAACGAATCTTTGGTTGGCCGGAGTCCAGATCATGAACCCTGACATCTTCGGTCTCGAATAGAATTTCTCCGCCCACCCTAAGCCGCGCCGCAATCAGGTCTTTCACAACTTCCTGCTGCGCGTAGATTGTGATTCCGCGGCCGGTGAGTTCTTTGAAGTCGATGCGATGACCGCATCCCCCGAAGCGCAACTCTACGCCGTTATGGACCAATCCTTCACGGTCCATGCGCTCGCCAACTCCCATTTCCCGCAACAGATCAACTGTTCCCTGCTCCAGAACTCCAGCCCGGACCCGCTCTTCGCAATATTGCCGGCTTCGGGCCTCGACGATGATTGACTCAACTCCCCGCAGACGCAGCAGATGCGACAGCACAAGTCCCGCAGGCCCGGCTCCCACGATTCCAACTTGCGTGCGCGTCTTCACGCTTTCGTCCGCGGCGAAGATTTGTCTTTCCTGGCTGAAGTTGAATTTGCTGAAAATTTCCTGACGACTTCCGGCGGAATGGGACGGCTCTCCATTTTTCCGCGCTTCGTGGCCGACATAGCCGTCCAAACCCGGGTTTCATCACACTCCACGGCCAAAGCTCCCCGGTTGAATAACTGATGGCGAACCGAAAAGCTGCTGCGGCGCCAGCCTATAATCTCCGATTGCACGACAACTTCGTTGGAGAACCGCGATGGCGCAATAAATCGCGCCTTCACATCGACTACCGGAATTCCGATAATGCCATACTTCTCAAACAACTTCGGCTTGGCCAGGCCCAGGTGCGTGAACAAGGCAGTCGTGCAACCGTCAAAATATTCAAAATAGCGGGGAAAATAAACAATATTAGCGGGGTCGCAATCGCCCCATTCGATGCTAATGGTCTTCCGGAACGCCGGTTTTTTCTTGCTCACCGGCCGCTCCCTGCTTCAAGGATAAGGCGACAACCGCATGTGAAATCCCAAACGCAGCGATCAGCCCGGGAACATTTTTCCATGCAGTGATGATGAACTAAACTGATTGTGACTGGCAAGCGGAGAGAAATCGCCTCAAATTGGAGCGCTTTGCGCCTTTCGAAATCACACTGTGTGGTGATCGATGTCACGGCAAGAAGAGGAATTTGGCGGGATCGTGCGAATAGACTTCCGGTTTCTGGAGCAAGGCCTAAGCCTTGCCACAGGCAAAGCAGGAGTTTGGCTTGGGCGGAGGCAGGAATATGTTGGATGCATTGACTGACATATTCACGAACGCCGTCGTTCTTCTCGCGTTTTTCATTCCTGTCGCCCTAATTGTCATTGGATTGCTTTCGCTGGTACTTAACCTCATTTCCCGGCGACGCCGGCGCAGCCCGAAATTGATTCCCAAACATCGCGGCCGGGCTGCATAGCCTGATTCCTGATAATTGTCAGAGTGCGCTCCCAGGAGTCCCTGAATCAATATTGAGACTCTTCTCCTGCACCGCTAGCGTTCATGTCGGTCGCTTGTGGCAGGATTTGAAGCAAGAACTTCTTCCCCGAGAGTTGAATGTCATGCAGTTCCCGCTTCCCTCCGTCTGTCCCGATGAGCGCCGCGTTCGTGCTGAAAACGTGTTCCACCGGCACCAGTTTGGCGGGCACTGTGGCCTTCACCTGTTTGCTCTCTTTGATTTCCACTAGCACACTAGGCCCCGTGCCGGCCCACTGCAGCGTCTAGTCGCCGGCGGGCAGTTGCGTTGCGCCGGCCGTAGTCGGCGCCTCGACGTGCAACGATCCTTTGTTAGCGGCCAATGCCGTTGACTGAACCTCACTTTTCGGCAACCTCTTTCGCCATGAGGAGGCTGTCGGTGGGTCCATTCGCCCGAAGCCCCGCCCCACGGGCGCCTTGTCATTCCGAACCGGCTTGGCCGGCTGGAATCCGCCGGAAAGCATCTCCCCCGCCAATCAGGATGAGTAAAACCATTTGTTACAATGATTGGGCATATTTTGCTGCGCAAGACTGACAACTGACCGCTAGGCCACTGTCCACTGTTGTGGCGCGGAGAGGTGCGTGAGCGGTTGAAACGATCCGCCTCGAAAGCGGACATACCTTAACGGGTATCGGGGGTTCGAATCCCTCCCTCTCCGCCAGAAAAATTCTTGATCTCCCGGCCCGCCGAATCAGTAAGCCACTTGAAAGCGCTGGTCTTCGCCGCCGATCTGGAACACGACACGACGGCTATAACTGCTTTCGAACTTGCCAAATCAACACGGAAACTGTCAGCCAGGCAACAGTGGCGCCCATGAGCACTATCCATGTGCAGTAGCGGGGCGCGAATTGCCAGACTATCTCAGCAAAAAGTAACAGTCCTAAAGTTTCGATTTGAGACTCATCGTGTCTACCCCGGGCGGGCGGCCCACCGAGCGTCTTCTGCCTCGTCGGGGGATTCACTCGGCAATCACAAATATCCAGAAGTCATCAAACATCAGTCCCGTACTGTTAAGACCGGGCAACGAGCATGACAGAGCACCTGATGAGGGACAATCCACGGCAGGTGCCTCGAGACCCGTGCGTAAGACGTACGGTGCGGACGCATCACGATCAGGTCCGCATTCTGACCCTCCGCCACCTTCAGGATGTGTTCTCCCAGTGAGCCGATCTCGACGATGAATTCTGCTTCCAGGGAAGCGGCCGTTTCGGGTGCGAGCAGGTGCATGAGATGTTGTCGTGCCATCTCCTTCTGTGATTGTGAATTTTCCCCACGAATGTCGGCCGGCATCTTGAGAACGTGAAGCAAAATTACACGAGCGTGCTCCTGCTCTGCCAACCACAGTGCGAAGGCGAGCGCTCTCGTTGAACCGTGAAGCAAGTCGGTCGCACACAGTATTTTTCGTAGTTTCAGTTCCGGCACCGATTTCGGGGGGACGTGTGGTCCGACTGTGAGCACGGGGCAAGGCGCGGAATCGACTATTTCTTCTGCCACGGAGCCGAGCACGAGTTTCTTGATTCCGCCGCGGCCGTGGGTGCCGAGCACGACGAGATCAATCTCAAGTCTGTCGATCAACTCCGAAAGCACCTCGGGCACAAAGCCTTCTTTGACAAACTCGCGATGCTTGATCCCTTGGAGCAATTCCAGCCCTGCAAGATTCGCCATCTTCTTCTCGGCCGAATGCCGGATGTAGAACGGGTCCGGTGGCTGAACATGGTCGGTGATTTCCTTAGGGACCACATTCACCGTGTAGAGGGCAGCGTCGTAATGGCGGGCTAGAACTGCACCATATGTTAGGGTTGTCTCTAAACAAGACGAAAAATCGGTGGCAAACAAGATGTTTCTGAGTGAAACGCCGCTCGCGGTGGCTGCTGGACTCATCACACACCTCCATTGAGAAGGCCGTGCCACAGCTTGCTCTTGACTGCTCTTCGACGTAATTGTCAATACCTCGCCCACACGCTGCCGTGATTTGGATCACTTGCCCGAGTGAGCATCGGGGGCCGGCCCAGCCTTCCAGCTTTCCAGGTCTCTGGGCAGGTGCCCGCCTTTGCGCTTAGGGTGGGGAGGGATATTGCACTCTTCTGGATAAATCTCGGAGCTATTCAGGGCAAGGTAAAATCCCGAGAGATTGAACCCTGTGGACCTCACCCGTCCAAGTCTCTGGAATCCCCAGAGACCTAGGTTTCGACTTCACCTAACCGGAGCGCCGGGGACTTGGCTCGGCAGCAGACCCCGTATCGCTGCCAAAGCCTAAACCACGGGCTATGTGCGAGCTTTTCATCGTGCCTTCGATTGGCGGCCGAGATGTCGCTTGGGCCCAGCGGCCTGGCGTCCGGGACGGCGAACATGCGTTCCAGCCGCTCGATCTCAGCAATGGTCTGTTCAG
>Ga0335081_10002978_pt1 | contig 26602 bp, 21 predicted proteins | sample Lox_Sample_35_FD_206713 | JGI IMG/M metagenome (GOLD analysis project Ga0335081, IMG submission 206713) | Soil microbial communities from Loxahatchee National Wildlife Refuge, Florida, United States - Lox_Sample_3.5 | ecosystem: Environmental > Terrestrial > Soil > Wetlands | place: USA...
CGTAAGAGCCGACGGGCACCTTCAGAATTCGTTCCTTCCACTTGGCGGCGTTGGCCTGCCGCTTCTGCACAGACTTGTCGGGAGAGGAGCTTGTACCACTCTGTGCCGCCAGCACGGAACTGACCGCCAGCACCAAAGCAAACGACAGCACAACGCGTGACATTGCCCTCTTCATCGCATCCTCCTCTGAAGCCTGCTCATGGTCGTGGGATGGCTCCCGCCGCCCGCCGCGACAGTCCTTCTCATCGCATCCCCGTCTGAAGCTGCAATGGACTGAATGTGGTAGCGAATCGTTGCCGACGTTTTTCGTAGTAGCAACTCTGTCGCCAAAGCTGGGCGAGAAGGACCGCCGTGTCGATTCAGCATGATGCAGAGGAGCGTGCGGCCCTCGGCCCCTCCGACCCTGCCGCGGACTATCCTCCCGGATAGCCGGACCATCCGAATGGGACGGTGGAGCGCCCAGGTTGCGCTGCTCCGGCCGCCGGGTGCCCCACTCAAGCCGGTTTTGCTTGGGTGGCGATTTTCATGTCGCCTGACGCGCCGTTGTCGGACGCGCCCGCTCGAAGGCTGCCGTCAGGCGAATTCATCTCGGCCGGGTAGCCCACCCAGGCCGATTTTGCTTGGGTGGGGGGATATGGGATCAGTCGTTCGAGCGGCGGAGGCGGGCCGGGCGGCTGGAAGTGGACGTGAGGCGCGACACCATCGTTCCGACCTCGATCAGAGAATGCAGGGCTTTGTTGACCGCGTCGGAGTTCGGGAACACCGCGGCGATATCCGGATCCAGGACCACCACATTCGAGCTTTTTTTGACTCGCTCGTAGTACTTGCCGCGCTCCAGCTTTTTGAAGTCGGATAGCTTGTACTCCGTTCGCATTTCGTCACTTCGCGATTTCGCCTTCTTCATAAATTTGCCTCTCAGACCGCGTCGCTCGACGAGCGCTGATAAATCCGGATCACCTCTTCGCGTTCGGCATGCGATACGACAATCAGCCGTCCCGCCGACGAGAAACCAAATGTGACCAACCGTGCCTCATCTTCGGAGTGGTCGGGGTCGTCGCCCGTCGTGGCTGAAGGATCGTAAAACGCGCTTACCGCTTCATGAAATGAAACTCCGTGCTTGCGGAGGTTCTTCGCTGCTTTGGCGGAGTCCCATTCGAAGCGCATGCCGTCATGCCGACAATATCACAGATCGAAAGCAGATCCCTCGTCGGCTTCCCGCCCCAACCAGCGCCCTTCGACTTCGCTCAACAGGCAAGCCGGGCGCTTGTTGGGAACCCCGATGAAGGCCGGCTCTAGCGGTGCTAGCCCTGGGCTGAGAGCCTGCCCCGAGCGCAGCCGAAGGGGCCACCTCCATCCACGCGCGCCCTCCAACTTCTCACCTTTCTTTGACATTTCCGACACAACTGCCCGTCGACCGGCTGCTATATTTCGCCGCACAGCGTGGGGCGACCGCGCAGAACTCATACGGCTGCGCGAGCTGCGACCTTACGGAGGAAGCATGCGCAACCGGCATCGGATTCCGTGGACGTGGATTCTGCCTTTGCTTCTGGCGACAGCGTCACTCGCTCTCTCAGCTCAGACCCTCACTACTCTGCATAGCTTCAGCGGCGCTGACGGCAGTGGCCCGCAGGCAGCTCTGGTGCTGGCGCGTAACGGAAATCTCTACGGCAGCACCAGCGGCGGCGGCGCCAATCGCAGCGATACGGTTTTCGAGATCACGACCAACGGCACGCTCACCACCCTGCACAACTTCAACCAGTTCATCCTGCCCGACGGCAATGACCCGATGGGGGCGATGATCCAGGCCGCCGACGGCAACCTGTACGGCACAACCGTCAAGGGCGGAGTCGGGCGCTTCGGCTCGGTTTACCGGATCGCGCCCGACGGGAGCTTCAGGATGGTGCTGAGCCTGAACTACACCCCGCTCGGCGCGATACCCTACGCCGGGCTGACTGCGGGCGTCGGCGGCCTGCTGTACGGCACGGCAACCCACGGCGGCATCAACGGATCGGGGACCATCTACGCGGTGACGCCCTTCGGGCAGGCCATCAAGCTGCACGACTTCGGCGGCGAGGGGGCGGCAGAGCCGGAGGCGGGACTGGTGCTCGGCAACGACGGCAATTTCTACGGCACTACTTTCAATGGCGGGAGCTTCGGCTGCGGCATTGTCTACCGCGTAACGCCCGGCGGCAACGTGACCGCGCTGCACAGCTTCGGCGGACAGGGCGACGGCGGATGCCAGCCCTACGCCGCCATGGGCAAGGGCAGCGACGGCAACTTCTATGGAACCACGTCGATGGGTGGAGCTCCCAACGGCGCCAATGCAGGCCTGGTCTACAGGATCACCCCGAGCGGCGTTTACACCGTGCTGCACGTCTTCAACCGCACCGACGGCACCAGCCCATTCGGCGCACTGCTGCTGTCCTCCGACGGCAACTTTTACGGCACCACCGTCGCCGGCGGCTCGCAAAATGCGGGCACCATCTTCAAGATGACGCCCGGCGGCACCCTGACCACGCTCTACAATTTCTGCTCGCAAACCAATTGCACCGACGGCGCTGCGCCCTACGCCGGCCTGGTGCAGGACAGCCACGGGACCTTCTATGGCACAACCTTCGCCGGCGGCGGCAGCAACGACGGCACCGTGTTCAGCTTCGAGCGATGAAAAAAGCCAGGCCCCGGGTAGAGCGGGCCCCTTCGGCTTCGCTCAGGGCAGGCTTTCGGGCCCGCGTCCAGGTAGAGCAGGGTAGAGCCGCGCCTTAGCGCTACGTTTGCTAGAGCGGGCCTTTAGGCCCGCGTCCTAGCGCACATTTTGATGACGAGTCGGCTTTAGCCGACGACAGATGCCAGCCAACGACGTGTCGCCGCATCTTCGAGACGTCCGGCTGGCGGATGCCCAGCAACCCGGCAGCCTCGACCTGTTCGGGCCTCGCCGCTTCAGGATGGCGCCGATCTTGAAGACAAGCTGTGCCTTGATGAGGTGTTCCTCCGCGTTGGGCACGCCAATGTCCTGGAATACGTTGCGGGCTTCCGATTTGGTATCGCTCGCGAGTGCTCATCCTGGAGCATCGTCGAATATAGTGATTTCACTATGTCGCGTTAAGGCGGGTGAAAAGCAGGTCCCTCCACTACGCGCCCGCGCGACTCGCAACAGATGCGAGTCGGAAAAAATGCGCGGGCGCTCAGGTCGGGATGACAATAAATTAAGAGGGGCGGCTGAAACGCGGGCCTGAAGGCCCGCTCTACCTGAAAGTAAGAGGGATTGCACCGGCGCACCTGAAGGTGCGCCCCTTCAAAGCCCGCATGACCGGAATTTCTGGCCGCTGGCCACTAGTGAATGTCGAACATCTCCTGGTGCAGGCTGGCGTCGCTCTTCACCAGCACCGTCTTGCCCGTCAGGTCTTCCAGCTCCGTGATGAGCTTGCCGTTGCCCGCCTTCAGCGCTTTGGCGACTTCCGGGTTCACGCGAACGGTGACATCGTTCTTGTCGTGCACCTTCGCCATCTTGCGCATCTCGATGTAGAGCTCGTTGCACACCGTCGGCACGCTCTTGACGAACCCCGCTCCGGTGCAATACGGGCAGGGCTCCCCCAAAGTGCGCTCCAGTGACTGCTTCACCCGCTTGCGGGTAATGGCCACCAGTCCGAAATCGTTGAACTGGAGCACCTTCGACGGGGCGCGGTCGCCTCGCAGCGCCTCTTCCAGCGCCACCATCACCTTCTGCCGGTTTTTGCGCTCGTCCATGTCGATGAAGTCGATCACGATGATGCCTCCCAGGTCGCGCAGCCGGATCTGCCGCACGATCTCCTTGATGGCATCCACGTTGGTCTTCACGATGGTGTCTTCCAGACGCTGCGTCTTGCCCACATATTTGCCGGTGTTCACGTCGATGGCCACCAGCGCCTCCGTCTGGTTGATGACGATGTGGCCCCCGCTCTTCAGCCACACTTTCGACTTCAGCGAGCGGTTGATCTCGTCCTGGATGCTGAACTCCTCGAACAGCGGCGTGTCCCTGGTATACAGCTTGATGCGGCGCACCAGCGACGGCTGGAAGCGGTTGGCGAAGCGCACGACACGCTCGTACTCGTCTTCCGTATCCACCCAGATCTGCGAGAAGTCGGCGTTCACCTGGTCGCGCAGCACCCGTTCCACCAGGTTCAGGTCGTGATAGATGAGCGCCGGCGACCTGCTGTTTTCCGCGCGGCTCCTGATCTCGCTCCACAGGTGCTTCAGGAATCGGATGTCGGAGCGCAGGTCCTCTTCCTTGATGTTGGCCGCGGCCGTGCGCACGATGAAACCGCCCAGGCCGTTCTCCCGCTCGCTGGTCACGATGCGCTTCAGCCTCTGCCGCTCCTCATCGGAGGAAATCTTGCGCGACACGCCGACGTGGTTCACCGTCGGCATGTACACCAAAAAGCGGCCCGGCAGCGCGATGTGGCTGGTGATGCGCGCCCCCTTCTTGCCGATGGGCTCCTTGGCGATCTGCACCAGCACCTCCTGCCCTTCCTTCAGCAGGTCGGTGATCAGCGGCTGATGGCGATAGCCGCGGGTGCGCACCCGGCGCGGTCCGCCACGGCGCCCGCGATCGCGGTCGCGATAGCCGCGGCGTTCGTATCCCGGACGCTCCGCCGTGCGCTGCTGATATCCGGCGGTAGGTGCCGAGGCGCGCAACTCCGCCCGACCGGCCGCTTCTTCCTCCTCGCCGTTCTCTTCCTCCTCTTCCGCCTCGTAAATCTTCTCCCCGCGCATCTCCGCCGCGACAACTTCGTCTTCGTCCACATCCTCAATCTGCGGCACCCAGCGATCGGAATAGTTGTTGCCGGCGTCGAGCGTCTCCTCTTCCAGCACCAGTTCTTCGTCGCCCGCAACCTCACGCATCGCGCTCAGGTCGTCGGGCATGGGATGAAATTCCGCTTCCTCGTCTTCCAGGACCTCGTGCTCCAGCGTGCGCCCCTCGGGAGCGACGGAAGGAGCGGCGTGTTGTCCGCCCTCAGCTGGTTCGTAATTGCCGGCAGGCGTCTCTACTTCGTGTTCGCCGTGGGGCGCAGCCTGCGTTTCCGGATGCGCTTCCGTTTCCGCGCGGCCGTGCTCCCCCGCCCACATCGAGAAGCCGGCAGCGGCCGTCCCGCTATCGCCATGCTCGCTCCGCTCCTGCTGGTCGATGTCAGCCGATGGAGCTTCGTTCGCATGGACGATTCCCATGGCGTTTTCGCCGCCCGCAGCCTCGGTACTTCCGGAACTTTGCGGAGCAGCGGCGGGAGGAGTCTCCAGGTGCCGGGTCGGTTCTGTTTCGGCGACGGCTTCCGACGCCTTGCGGCGCGAGCTCCACCAACGCCGCCGCGAGCGCGGCTGCTGCTCCTCGGTCGCAGGAGCGGCCTCCACCGGCTTAGGCTGGGCCGGGGCATAACCCTGATCCAGGTGAGTGGCTTGTTCCTCCAGTTCCTGCTTCAGTTCCTCGGGACGCGCGGGAGTGGCGGGGTTGGCCTCCACGGGAGTGAAATCCTCCACCGGAGTGGGCGCCGTCTCCTGCTCCCGGGCCGCATTTGCCTCTTCCGGTTCGGCCGCAGTCAGGGAGAGGTTGCGATACTTGGAAATGGATTCTCCCGGCAGGATGATGGGCGGATATTGCGCCGCCGGGCGATGCTCCGGGCGCGAGCGCGGCTCCGCATGAAGCGACGCAGCTTCCTCCGTCACTCCGTTTGCTTCGCCCGCCGCTTCCGCGCGGTGTTCCCGCTCGTATCCACGGCCGCGGCGTCCACCACGGCGGCGGCGGCGTCCACGCCAGCGGCGCGCTCCGTCCCCGCCTTCGCCATCTTCCGTGCTTGTCGGCTCCTCTTCTTCGCGCTGCTCCTGTGCGGAAGCGGAAAAATCTTCGCCGAAGCTTTCGCTTTCGGCCTCGGGCACCGGTCCAACGATTACCGCTGACCCGGCCGGCTGCCCTTCCTGCACGGGTTGCGCCTTGCCCAGCTCGATTGCGACCCGTGGCGCCGGAATCTCCCCAAACTCCTCCTCTTCTTCCTCCTCGCCGCTCAGCTCGAGGAAGTCGGAGACGTAGAGGAAGGCGTCGCGCTCCAGGCCGATATCGACAAACGCCGATTGCATGCCGGGAAGCACGCGCGTCACGCGTCCCTTGTAAATCGACCCGGCGAGTGTGTATTCATTTTCCCGCTCGAAAAAGACTTCGGCGAGCTGATCGTCTTCCATCAACGCCACCTTGGTTTCGTGTGGCGTCGAGGACACATAAAGTTCCTTGTTCATGGATGCTCCGGTTCAGACCGGACGCAGGCGAGAGGGGACAGGAAAACGTACGGGTGGCTATGCCGGGGGCGCACCTGGGCTCGTGCCCGGGCGCGGACCTGACCTGATTCGTAACACTGAACTTTGTGGAATCTTAAGCACCGTATCCAGTGCGCCGCGTCAGGGTTTGTGGCGTCACACCCGCACCCCTCACGAGCGCCAATTCTGCGCCCGCTGGAGCACTTCCGGGGGGCCGTTCCCCGCCCTGTACAGCGTGCCCTGCAATCCTGTCCGGCCCTGTAACTCCTGCGGCCGGCTATGCCCTCGTACGCGAGGGCTCTCGTAATCTTTTGTCACCCTTTGGAGACCGCAATCCGGCCTCCCGGGGGTGCCTCCGTTTTTACTGGCGCCGCAATGGCGCCCCCAACAACAGATCTCGTGGTCGTCAGTTCACAAACCGGCGCATACGGATGTTCATCACAATACCCAGCGCCAGAAAGATGAACAGTACTGATGACCCGCCGTAACTCATCAGCGGCAGGGGAATGCCCGTGACCGGCATGAATCCTACTACCATTCCAACGTTGACGAGGAGGTGGAACGCGAGGACCGCAACCACACCCATCACGACGAAGGCTCCAGCCCGGTCGGGGGCCGTCTGAGCGTTCTGGATCAGACGCATCAGTACGATAAAGTATAGCAGGAGTACGCCCATCGCGCCGATGAAGCCGTGTTCCTCGGCAAAGGCGGCAAAGATGAAGTCGGTGTGCGGCACCGGCAGAAACTGCCCCTGCGTCTGGCTGCCCTGCCCCGTGCCCTTGCCGAAGATGCCGCCGGAGCCGACCGCAACCTGCGACTGGATCACCTGGTAGCCGTGGCCCTGGGCGTCGGCCTCCGGTTGCATGAAGCTGGTGAGGCGGTCCCGCTGATACGGCTTCAGCACATGCCACGCTACCGGTGCCAGCAGCGCTCCAATCACCACGATCACCAGCGCGTGCCTGGCCTTCATCCCGCCCAGAAACAGTCCCATCACCGCAATCGGCAGATAGGTGAGCGCCGTGCCCAGATCGGGCTGCTTCAGCACCATCAGCATCGGCACACACACCAGCGCTCCCGCCTTGACGATGTCCTGCACGTTACATTCCGTCCGCGAATCGGCGAAGTACTTTGCCATGGCAAGGATCAGCACCAGCTTCACCCACTCCGATGGCTGAAAGTGGAACGAGCCCATCTGCACCCAGCGGCGCGCGCCCAGATATTTCTTGCCGAACAGCTCCACCGCCAGCAGCGACGCGATCGAGAGCAGATACATCAGCGGGACGCGCTCCAGCAGCGCCTGATAGTTGAGCACGCTGACCACAAACATCAGCGCGATGCCGCCCAGGATCCAGTAGACCTGCTTCAGGTGTACGCCCACAAACTTGGTGCCGAGCGTCGCGCTGTAGATTTCCACCACGCCCAGCGCGCAGATCAGCAGCACCAGTACCAGCAGCACCCAGTCGAAGTCGCGGAAGGAGACGTAACGGCTCACGGTTGCTTCCCGGGAAGGGCCACGGCAGGCGGATTGGCTTCCGAAGCGGGTTTCTTCACCGGAGTTGTCTGCACAGGCGCTCCCTCAGGCTTGTCCTCCGCTGCTGCTGGCATGGCCGGCGCCGGCGTGGCGGCTTCCGGCTGCGCCATCTCGGAATGCGACTCGGTGGCCTGCAGGTCGGACCCACGAACCGGTTTCTCTGCGCTCTCAACCCCGGGAGCGGCGCTCACCGGTTTGGTCGTGCCGTTCACCGGCACCGTGAAGCGTCCGGCCTGCATCTTGTCGGGATTTTTGGCATCTCCCTCGTGCCATACCGCGGCAACTTCGGCCTGCTTCGTGCCCTGCGCTGTCCCCTGCGCACTGGCTACATTGGTCTCGATGCGCCTCTGCTTTTCCACGTACGCCTTGATGACCTGGGCGGCGGCGCGGGCGGCATAGTACCCGTGCTCGCCCTCTTCCAGCAGCACTGCCACCACAATTTCAGGGTTGCGTCGCGGTGTCACGCCGACAAACCAGCCGTTGTCCTTGAATTTCGCCTTCTGGCCGCCTCCCAGCTTGGCCTTCATCTGGTTGGAGATGGTCTGGGCGCTGCCAGTCTTTCCCGCGAAATCGATTCCCGGCAGCCGCGCGCTGGGTGCGGTTCCTATCGGCGACACCACCTGGGCCAGGGCGTCGGTAATGGTCATCCAGTTGTCATGGTCCAGTGGAACCTGCGTCTTGTCGCCGTAGTGCGCCACCTGCCGAAAGTTAGGCGGAAACTGGTCGGGGAAGGCGACATGCGGCCGCACCAGCACGCCGTCGCTGGTCACCGCGCCCACCGCCCGCGCCAGCTGGATGGGCGTCGTGGCCACCGCGCCCTGCCCGATGCCCACCGAGATGGTCTCGCCCGCGTACCACTTCTGCTTGAAGTTCTTGATCTTCCACTCCTCCGACGGCATCACTCCGGTGACTTCCTGCGGCAGATCGATCCCCGTCTTCTGCCCCAGCCCCAGCATGGTGGCGTATTTGGCAATGCGGCCGATACCCAGCTTTTCAGCCAGTGTGTAGAAGTACGAATCGCACGACTGATAAATCGCCTTGCTGATGCCTACCGTGCCGTGCGAACCATGTCCGGTAATCCAGCACTTGAAGTAGCGTCCGTAGAAGGTTTTGCCGCCGCCGCAGGTGATGACCAGGTCCTGCGCAATTCCCTCCTGCAGCCCGGCGGTCGCCATGATCACCTTGAACACCGAACCCGGCGCCAGTTGCGCCTGGATGGCCTTGTTCAGCAGCGGCTTGCCCGGATCGGTAATCAGCGCATTCCACTCGTCACGGGTGATGCGCACCGCGAATTCGTTCGGATCGAATGCTGGCCGGCTCACCATGGCGAGGATTTCGCCATTCCGCGGATCCATGGCGACTATCGCGCCCGGCCGGCCCTCCAGCGCCTCTTCGGCGGCAATCTGCATGTCGAGGTCAATGGTCAGCTTGAGCTGCTTGCCGGGCACCGCCGCCACGTCGCTCAGCGTCCCCACTTCCTTGCCGCGGCTGTTCACCAGCACCTGACGCGAGCCGTTCTTGCCCATCAGGAGGTCGTTGTAGTACTGCTCGACGCCCGACATTCCCACGATATCGCCCGGGTTGTACAGCTCCCATTGCGGCTGGTTCAGCATGTCTTCGCTCACCTGGCCGACGTAGCCGATGACATGCGCCATGAAACCGTTCTTCGGATACAGCCGGCGATGCACGGTGATGGTGTCCAGCTCGGGCAGTTCAGCGCGATGCGACTCGATGAAAGCCAGTTCGTCCGGCGTGATGTCGTCCTTGAGGAACAGCGGCTGATAGCCCGGAACCGCCGCCATGCGCTTCAGGCGGGCGCGCAGTTCATCGGGCGGCATATGCAGTCCCGCCGCGATCTTGTCCGCGTCCGCCATCAGGTTCCGGTTCTGGTCGCGCAACAGGAGCACGGAAAACGAAGGGTAGTTGTCAACGATGATGCGGCCTTCGCGGTCGAGGATCTTGCCGCGCGGCGCCAAAATCGGCACCTGCTTGATGCGGTTCTGCTCGGCGAGATTGTTGTAATAGTCGCTGCGCGCGACCTGCAGTCGCCACAGCCCTAAGGCAAGCACCAGAAAGATCCCCAGCAGGATGTACTGGACTGCGGTGAGGCGGAGCTGGGAAACTTTCTCTTCGCGACCTAACATCAGGAACCGAGTCTTTCCGCGCCTGCACCCTGGTGTGAAACCAACATTGTCACAGCAGCGGGACAGCTACTCTGGATGGATGCAGCACCCCGCTGCGGGAAATCCCACGATTCGCGGCAATTGGCGGAACGGTACTCTGCCTCTCATTGTAGCCCGATTCCCGCCCGGCGAAGCAGGAGAAAACGCGCCGTACCCGGAAAGTAGTGGGGACGGGTGCTAGCATTGCGATATGGCGCGGAAGAAGCAGAAAAATACGGGGAAGCCATCGGGCGCCGGCCTGCCCGCTACGGCGGATTCGACCTGGAATTGCCGAAGCGTAATCCCGCCCGGGCAGCCGCCGCATTTCAGAGATATCGCTGATGAGCCTGGAAATTCAGGGCGATAAAACGTAACCGTGCCCACACCCGATCGCAATCTCGGCATCCTGCTCTCCGGCCGCGGCTCCAACTTCGAGGCCATCGCCGACAATATCGCCGCGGGCAAACTCGATGCCAGAATCGCGGTCGTCATCTCCAACCGGGCGGAAGCGCCAGGCATCGAGTCGGCACGGCGCCGCGGTCTCACCGTGCTGGTGGTCCCGTCCAGGGGCAAGGTCCGCGAGCAGCATGATCGCGAAGTGGTCGCCGCGCTGCGCCAGCATCAGGTCGATCTGGTCTGCCTCGCCGGCTACATGCGGCTGCTGTCGCCCTGGTTCGTGCAGCAGTTCCCCAATCGCATCCTCAACATCCATCCCGCGCTGCTGCCGGCTTTTCCCGGACTGGAAGCGCAGAAGCAGGCCTTCGACTACGGCGTCAGGGTATCGGGCTGCACCGTCCACCTCGTGGATGAAAACCTCGACCACGGCCCTATCGTGGTGCAGAAGGTCGTCCCCGTGCTCGAGAGCGATGACGAGCACACGCTCGCGGCGCGCATCCTCGAGCAGGAGCACATTGCCTACTCCGAGGCCATCCGCATCGTTCTCGACGGAAATTTCACCATCGAGGGACGCCGCGTGGTGATGCAGCCCCTGCCCCATCCGACCATGTTAAAATGACCATGGTCATCTGGAGGTGACCATATGGCCAAACTCGCCGTTAATCGGAGGAAGGAGGGTGTCGGCCCCGGCAGGAAAACACAAAGGGCGGTGAAGCTGAAACCCGTCCTCACATCGAGGGAAATCCCGGCAGGCGAGTTCAAGGCGAAGTGCCTTGCTCTTATCGATGAGGTGAACAGAACCGGGTACGAAATTGTCATCACCAAACGGGGGAAGCCCAGCGCGAAACTCGTTCCATTCCTGCGGGCCGGGAAGAAGAAACCTTTCATCGGCCGGCTCGAAGGCGTCATTCAGATTGTCGGCGACCCGGATGATCTTATTAAGCCTGCGTTCCCTGAAGAGGACTGGGACATGCTGAAATGATCCTGCTCGACACGCACGTTTTTGTCTGGGCGCAAACACATAGCAGAAAGCTTTCCCGAGCTGCCCATTCGGCGATCCGGAGAGCGCAGCGTTCAGGCGGTATCGCCATCTCCGTAATCTCCGTCGTTGAAATGGCCGGCCTTCTCAGGTGCGGCAGGCTTGGCCTGCGTGGTAGTTTCGAGAGCACGATCAACGAACTGATTCGGGATGTGGTGATTAAGCCGATTACAACCGAAATCGCGGTCATGACCGCGGAGTTTCCGTACGAATTCCCCAGCGATCCCGCGGACCGCATCATCGCCGCCACCGCACGCGCCGAGAACCTGCCCCTGGTCACTGCCGATGATCGCCTCCTCCGTTGTCCAGTGTTGAAGACCATCTGGTAGTCGCCGCAGTGCCGCAGCAACCAGCCTGCAATGCGATCGGCGCCGGCCTCCGCCGGCCGGATGTGCCCAGCCGCAGACATTCGGGGCCGAGGCTTGCCACGGCACCCGTAGTCTTTGCCGCTCAGGTTAAAATTGAGCATTGACACCAAAGGCTTTGCCGGAACCGACTGCACTGGGCCGTTTCATACCGCGCGGGTTGGCATGACTTACCTCAGGGTACGCTCGCGAGCGCGGCTTGCGGGCAAACACAAACTCGGTCTTCTCCTCCTGATTGTGCCCGGGCTGGCCCTGCTGCCGGCGGGCTGCAGCCGCACGGATGCGGGTGCGCCGCAGGCTTCTGCTGCCATGCCGGTCAAGGTGCAGACGGTGCAGGATCGCCCCATCGGCGACGCTTCCGAGTATGTCGCCACCATCAAGTCCCGCCATTCCGCCACCATCATGTCCGACGTGGAAGGCTGGATCTTCGACATCCGTGTGCATTCCGGCCAGTTGGTCAAGAAGGGCGAGACACTGATGGAAATCGACCCGCGCCGCCAGGTGGCCGCGGTATCCAACTACGATTCGCAGAGGAAATCGAAGGAAGCGGCTCTGCAATGGGCCAAGGCCCAGCTTGACCGTACCCGGGCCCTCGCCGCCGGCGGCGTCATGAGCAAGCAGGACCTGGAGCAGGCGCAGTCGAATTATGACGCCGCGCTCGCCGACGTGAAGGCGCTCGATGCGCAGATCGCCCAGCAGCAGGTGCAGTTAAGGTATTACAGCGTCTTCGCGCCCACCGACGGCATCGTCGGCGATGTTCCGGTGCACGTGGGCGACCGCGTCACCAACACTACGCCGCTCACCACCATCGACGAGCGCAGCGGTCTGGAGGTCTACATCCCGGTGCCCTCCGAACACGCCGGCGACATCAGAATGGGGGCGCCCGTGGAGGTGGTAGACCAGACCGGCAAGGTGCTGCTGCGCACCAACGTGTACTTCATCTCGCCCCAGGTGGATACCGGCACGCAGTCGATTCTGGTGAAGGCTCCGGCCGATAAGGCGGCCGACCTGCTGCGCTCCATGCAGCTGGTGCGCGCCCGCATCGTGTGGAGCACCCATTCCGGCATCACCGTCCCGGTGATCGCGGTCACCCGCGTCAGCGGCCAGTTTTTCGCCTTCGTTGCCGCGCAGGACAATGGCAGGCTGGTCGCGCGTCAGCGGCCGCTGCAGTTGGGGGAAATCGTCGGCAATGATTACACCGTGCTCAGCGGCCTGAAGCCGGGCGATCGGGTCATCGTTGCCGGCGGGCAGAACCTCGCCGAGGGCACGCCCATCCGGATCGAACAGTAGGGCGGTTGGCTCATCGCCAGGGGCGTTGACAGGTCCGTCTGTATCGGGGCACGACCCTGGTCGTGCCGAACTGAGGTCGTGTGTTTGCCGATTTCTTCATCAAGCGTCCGGTCTTCTCCACCGTAACGTCGCTCTTCATCGTCATCGCGGGAGCGGTGTGCATCCCGTTCCTGCCAATCGCCCAGTTCCCGGAGCTGGCGCCGCCGCAGATTTCCGTCAACGCCTTTTACACCGGAGCCAATGCCACCGCCGTCGAGTCCTCGGTGACCACCATCCTGGAAGAGGCCATCAACGGCGTGGAAGGCATGCGCTACATGACCTCCACCAGCGGCAACGACGGCAGCAGCTCCATCAACATCACCTTCGAGCTGACCCGCCCGCTGGATCTCGCCGCCGTCGACGTGCAGAACCGCGTCCAGGGAGTCCTGGGTCGCCTGCCCGACGAGGTGAAGACTACCGGCGTTACCGTCAACAAGGTGTCCACTTCGTTTATCATGGCGGCCGGCTTCTATAGCGACAACAACCGCTACACCGATACCTTCATCAGCAACTACATCGACATCTATGTCAAGGACGCGCTGAAGCGCATTCCCGGCGTGGCCGACGTCCAGATCTTCGGCGAGCGCAAGTACTCCATGCGCCTCTGGCTCGATCCCGCCCGGCTCGCCGCCCGCGGCCTGACTGCCTCCGACGTCGTTTCCGCTCTTCAGCAGCAGAATGTGCAGATCGCCTCCGGACAGGTGGGATCTGAGCCCACTCCGGCGACCCAGATGTACCAGATCAGTGTCCGCGCCCTGGGCCGCTTGAGCGAGGCCGCGCAGTTTGACAACATCGTCCTCAAACCGGGCAACAACGGCGCGCTGGTGCGCCTCATCGACGTGGGACATGCCGAACTGGGCGCCGAGGACTACAGCGGCAAACTTCGTTTCAACGGCTACGACGCCATGGGCATTGGCGTCACCCAGTTGCCCACCGCCAACGCCCTCGACGTGGACAAGGCCATCCGCGCTGAATTGGCGCGGCTCTCCCGCCGCTTTCCGCCAGGGCTCCATTACGCCATCGCCTTCGACACCACCACCTTCGTCGGCGACTCCATCCGCGAAGTGCTCAAAACCCTGGTCGAAGCCATTATCTGCGTCATGATCGTGATGTTCGTCTTCCTCCAGGACTGGCGCAGCACCCTGATTCCCGCCGTCACCATTCCCGTCTCCCTGGTCGGCGCCTTCGCCTTCATCAGGCTGCTGAATTTCTCCATCAATACCCTGACGCTCTTCGGAATCGTGCTGGCGACCGGCCTGGTGGTGGACGACGCCATCGTCGTCATCGAGAACATCAAGCGGCACATGGGCGAAGAGCATATCGACTCCCACGTCGCCGCCTCCGCGGCCATGGGCGAGGTGACCGGCGCGGTGATTGCCACCTCGCTGGTTCTGGTCTCGGTCTTTGTGCCGGTGGCGTTCTTCCCCGGCACCACCGGTCTCCTGTACAAGCAGTTCTCGCTCACCATCGCTTTCTCGATTGCCATTTCGGCTTTCAATTCCCTCACCTTTACCCCGTCGCTCTCTGCCCTGCTGTTGCGCCCCGAGAGCGCCAGGAAGAACTTCTTTTTCCGCGGTGTCGAGCACGTTCTGCATCGCACCACGGCACGCTATGTCGCCAGCGCGAAAAAAGCCATCCGGCTGCGCTATCTGGTGCTGGTGGCCTTCTTCGCGGGCCTGGCCGCAACTTACGTCGTGTACAAGGTGGTGCCCACCGGCTTCGTGCCCGACGAGGATCAGGGATGGTTCATGATCACCGTGCAGGCGCCGCAGGGAGCTTCCGTGGAGTACACCTCCCAGGCGATGCGACAGGTCGAGGCCGTCCTCGCCAAAGAGAAGGACATTATCGGCGCCTTCAGCGTGGTGGGCTTCAGCTTTACCGGCAGCGGCGCCAACAAGGGCATGGTGTTTCTCAACCTCGCCAACATCGACCAGCGCCGGGGCAAGCAGGACTCCGCCGCCGCCGTCGTGAATCGCCTGCGCGGCCCACTAAGCCAGTTGACCGAAGTACAGGCGATTCCCTTCCTGCCGCCGGCCATCTCCGGTATCAGCGCCTTTGGCGGCTTCACCTTCGAGGTGCAGGACGAAGGCGGCAATACCGTCGAGCAGCTCTACAACGTCACCCAGAGCCTGGTGCGCGAGGGCAATTCCAGAAAACAACTCAGCGGCCTGTTCAGCTCCTTCACCGCCAACGATCCGCAGTTCGTGGTGAACATCGATCGCGCCAAAGCCCGCAGCCTGCAGGTGCCCATCCAGCAGATCAGCGATGCCCTGCAGGTCTACATGGGCTCGGCCTACGTCAACGACTTTGACTTCAACAACCGCGCCTATCGCGTCTACGTCCAGGCCGACCAGCCATTCCGCCGCCGGCCGCGCGATATCCGCGAATTCTACGTGCGCTCCGATAACAACCAGATGATCCCGCTGGACAACGTGGTCAGCATCGCCGAGTCCACCTCCCCGCAGGTCATCACGCACTACAATCTCTTCCGCTCAGCCGAGATCGATGGCTCCTCCGGGCCGGGCTACAGCTCGGGGCAGGCCATTCAGGCCATGGAGCAGGTGGCGAAGAAGCTGCCCCTCGGTTTCAACTACTCGTGGTCGGGTCTTTCGCTGGAGGAGATACGGTCGGGCCGGCAGTCGGCGCTGCTGTTTGGACTTGGCCTGCTGCTCGTCTATCTCACGCTCTCAGCGCAATACGAAAGCTGGGTGCTGCCCTTCATCATCCTGCTGAGCGTTCCCATGGCGATGCTGGGCGCCCTGATCGCGCAATCCCTGCGCGGCCAGTTGAATGACGTCTATTGCCAGATCGGACTGGTGATGCTGATCGGCCTGGCCTCGAAGAACGGCATTCTCATCGTCGAGTTCGCCGAGCAGTTGCGCCACCGCGGCCTGTCAATCCGTGAGGCTGCCGTGGAAGCCGCGCGCATCCGCCTCCGCCCCATTCTGATGACTTCCTTCGCCTTCATCCTCGGCGTTACCCCGCTGGTATTTGCCAGCGGAGCCGGTTCCGTGAGCCGTCATTCCGTAGGCACCACCGTCTTCGGCGGCATGATCGTCTCCACGGTGCTGAACCTGTTCTTCATCCCCGTGCTGTACGTCATCGTTGAATCGTTGCGCGAGCGCGGAAGGGCGCCGGCGAGCGCAGCATAGCTGTTGTGCAGGTTATCCTGAAGACCGGGTGAGCCAGCGTGCCGCCGGCTGAAGCGAGTACAGATGGAGCGGCGCTTCAAACCGGGGTCCCCGCCACGCGCCGGTTCTGCGTGTGGTGAAGTGCTAGCGCCCTGTCACGGCGCCCTTTCAAAACCACGGTCTGTTGGGCGCTGAGGGTATCTTCCCGTCCTACTTGCCGCAGGTCGGGCTAACCACCTGGAGACTGGTTACCTGAAAGTCGGCGTGCTGCCTGGTCCCGGTCTCTTTCTTCTCGTAGGGTTGACTCTTTTCCTCCTGTGCCGCCGTGCGATGCGGGAAGGTGCCGGTCAGGGTTACTGTCTGGCCCACGTGGTCCGCAAGGGGCACGTTGCCGGCGTTATAGACTTCCCAATGCTTGTTGTTGCTGCTGATGACGAAGAATCCTCCGCTCTCAAGGCCTTTCTGCAGACAGCCGGTTATGGTCTGCGTCGTCGGCATGTTTTCGCCGGCGGCTTGTGCTACGGCACATGTTGCGGCCGCGGTAAGGCCCACCAGCAGGATGAGAACCATCGATAGGCATAGTCTCGCAGTTTTGCCGGGCATACTTCCTTTCCTCCTTACAACCACGAACTATGACGTCCTGCTTCGGCCATAGTCAGTGATTTGCGACACTGCTGCCCGTGAGCCTGCTCGAAGGGGGCATGCCTGGAAAGCCTGTTCCACGTTTTCACGAAAGGGAATGCACTTCCGCCCTGGCTCCAGATGTCCACCCGTCACCCTCTCATTTGATCTGCGTCACAGAGTCGCAGGGCCAATCGCGCTAGAAAGGGAATAGATACTGCACGGAAGCCGCCCGCCGGATTTCCGGCGCATGGCGTGCTCCCCGCCAACCGCCCCACCGCGTGGGGAGAAAGGTCGCAGCATGATCGCCGAACAGCTCACGCTTGTCGGGCTGGGCATCCAGAACGTGCTCATTGCGACCGACTTTTCCCGCTGCTCCAATGCCGCGCTTGAGGTTGGCCTGCAACTGGCGAAGGGCTACAAGGCCGCTGTCCACATCGTTTTCGTCGTGCCCAGCGATGAATTTCTGCTCGCTGGACCCGAGGCTTTCGTCGCTGCCAAAGAGGCCGCCCGCCGTGACCTCGACGCCCTCAACACCGAATTGCGGCGGACCCACCCGGTGGACAAAGCTGAGGCGTACCACATCTATCTGCTGGAAGGCGATGTAGCGCAATCGCTTCTGGACTTTGCCCACCAGAAACAGATTGACATCATTGTCCTCGGCACGCATGGCCGCGGCGGTCTGGGCAGGGCGATGCTCGGGTCGGTGGCGGAGCGCGTCTTCCGCAGCTCTCCCATTCCCGTGCTGACCGTCGGGCCTGGTTGCTGCCGCCCCGTCCAGGCCCTGGCTCCCGCAAATATTCTGGTCGCCGCGGACTTCAGCCCTGCTTCCCGGCGTGCCGCGCAATATGGCGCCACCCTGGCGCGCAGGCACAACTCGCGCCTGACGCTGCTCCACGTGCTCGATCCGAAGCAGCTCGAAGGCATCCCCGACCGCGCACGCGTTATCCGCGAGATTGAAATGAAATTGGCCGCCCTTGTCGGCCCCGATGCCCCGTCGCAACACGCCCAGCTCGTCGAGGCCGGCCGGGTGGTTCCGACCATCCGGAAAGTTGCCGCCGGCCTTGCCGCCGATCTGCTGGTGATCGGAGTGCGCAGCTCCGCCGGCGTGATAGAGCGCCTGCTGTGGCCGAACGCTTACGCCATTGTGCGCGAGGCGCCATGCCCGGTGTTGACCGTCAGAGAGAGCATGGCTGACGCCGGTAGCTGATTTTTGAACTGGAGGAGAAATGCCGAACGACAGTGCAGTACTTGATGCGCCGGCTCCCGCTATTGCTGAGGAGCCGCCGGCGCGGTGGAAAAAAGAGGATACGAAGGGCCCTGTTGTGGAACGTTTCACGATCGCTCTTGAACCCCGGAGCAGCACAGCAGCCCGCAAAACGCGCTCACCTTACTGGCAGCCTATCGACGAGGAGTGCTGATCGCGCGGTAAAAGGGGGAAGGAAGGCGGAGATGGCGTCTTTCCCTCCTTCTAACAAACGTGGCGGCCAGTGCCGTTAGCCGCTTCCTTCCCGGGACAGGGCGCTGAATCCCTTCCCCCGCAAATCCATCCAATCTCAGGACAAGCCGGAAGATCGGGACTGCGACAATCATGCGCATCGGCATAACCTGTTATCCCACCTACGGTGGCAGCGGCGTGGTGGCCACCGAACTCGGACTGGAGCTGGCCCAGCGCGGCCATCAGGTCCACTTCATCTCCTACTCGCAGCCCATCCGCCTCACCGAACCCCAGCCCAACATCCGCTACCACGAAGTCGAGGTCTCGCGCTATCCGCTGTTCGAATATCCGCCCTATGATCTGGCGCTCGCTACCCGCATGGCCGAGGTCGCCGAAATCTATGACCTCGACCTGCTGCACGTTCATTACGCCATCCCGCATTCGGTGAGCGCGATGCTGGCCCGCCAGATGCTCTGCTGCGATCAGGCCCGCAACCGGCGTCATCTCCCCTACGTGACCACCCTGCACGGCACGGACATCACCCTGGTGGGCGCCGATCCCTCCTATCTGCCCATTACCCGCTTCTCCATCAGTCAGAGCGACGGCGTCACCGCCATTTCCAGTTACCTGAAGCGCCGGACGATCGAGGTTTTCGACATTCAGACGCCAATCGAGGTCATCCCCAACTTCGTCAACTGCGATCTCTACGAGCGCACTCCCGCGGTGCTCGAGCGCCGCTCCGAATATGCGTTGGCGGACGAAAAAATCCTCATCCACCTATCCAACTTCCGGCCGGTCAAACGCGTGCAGGATGTTATCGAGATCTTCGATCGCGTGCAGAAAGTGGTCCCCTCGCGGCTGCTGATGATTGGCGACGGCCCGGAGCGCTCACGCGCCGAGTGGCTGGCGGTCAACCGGGGCATTCATCACAAAGTCGACTTCCTCGGCAAGCAGGACCGCATTCATGAAAAGCTCGGGGTGGCCGACGTGATGCTCCTGCCCAGCCAGTTGGAGTCCTTCGGACTGGCTGCGCTGGAAGCCATGGCCTGCGAGGTCGTGCCCATTGCCACCTGCGAGGGCGGCGTGCCCGAGGTCATCGACCACGGCGAGACCGGATTTCTGGCCAAGGTGGGCGATGTGGACACGATGGCGAACTACGCGATCGAAATCCTCTCTGACGATTCGCGCCTGAAGCAGATGGGTGAACTCGCCCGCTCCCGCGCCCAGGCGCGCTTCTGCGCCAGCAAGATCATCCCCATGTATGAGCGCTACTACCGTGCCGTGCTGGAGCGCTCGCTGGCTCAGGTATGAAGCAGGCCGTGCGAGTCTCCTGTTTCGTGTGATCGCGGGCCGGCTCTGGTCCTTTTCCCTGTTACTGGCCGGTCTTCGTTACCCTGATTCCTAGCTCCTTCAACTGCCTGTCGCTGACTGGCGTTGGCGCGTCCACCATCAGGTCCACCGCTTTCGCCGTCTTGGGAAAAGGAATCACCTCGCGCAGGCTCTCCGCGCCGGCCAGGATCATCACGATGCGATCCAGTCCCAGCGCGATGCCGCCATGGGGCGGCGTCCCGTACTGTAGCGCCTCGAGAAAAAATCCGAAGCGCGCCTGCTGCTCCTCCGGCGACATGCCCAGCGCCTTGAAGATCTTCGCCTGGATGTCCTGCCGGTGAATACGGATGGAGCCCGAGCCCAGCTCCATGCCGTTCAGCACCACATCGTAGGCCAGCGCGCGTACCGCCCCCGGATCGCTCTCCAGCCTTTCCATGTCCTCCTCGTGCGGCGAGGTGAAGGGATGGTGCGCCGCATTCCAGCGGCCTTCAGCCTCGTCCCACTCGAACATGGGAAAACCCGTCACCCACAGCAATCGGTAGTCGTTGGCCGCGCCTTTCTTCTCAAACCGCTTGTGCCGGTCTGCAAACCGCTGCGCCAGCGCAAGCCGCACCTGTCCCGCGCCTTCCAGCACCTGCCTCTCGCGCATCGAAAGCCGCGAGCGGCCGCTCGCCGCATTCCCGGCACTGCCGCTTCCGGTGCGATACGGGACGCCCGCATCAGCACCTGTCGCGGGCTTCTGGCCCTCGCCTCCGTCGCCCAACGTGACCGTTCCCGCCCCCACCAGCACCACGTAGTCCCCGGCTTCAGCGCCACTCAACTCGCGCACCTTGGCCATAGCTTCGGGAAACGACTTTTCCAGGCGCCGCTCGTCATCGAGGACCTTGATTCCCTGCTCCGCCAGCCTGGCGGGATACAGTTGCCGCAGCTGGTCGCGCTCCTTGCGCGAGATCTCGCCGACGCCGGGAATGCGTACCGCAACCAGCGGCAGCGAACTGGACAACCCCAGCCCCTGCAGATTCTCCCGCGAAAATGCCACGTTGACCTCGGCCAGCGCGGGCAGCCGCAGGTCGGGTTTGTCGATGCCATACAGCCGGATCGCCTGGTCGTAGCTCATCTGCGGAAACGGCGTTTCCAGCTCAAACCCTATCGTCGCGAACGCCGCCTTCAGGAAGCCTTCGACCACATGAAACACCATCCCCGGCCGGGCAAAGCTGATCTCCAGATCGATCTGCGTGAACTCCGGCTGGCGGTCGGCCCGCAGGTCTTCATCGCGGAAGCAGCGCACGATCTGGAAGTATCGGTCGAATCCCGAGATCATCAGGATCTGCTTGAACAGCTGCGGCGATTGCGGCAGGGCGTAGAACTCGCCGGGGTAGACGCGGCTTGGCACCAGATAATCGCGCGCCCCCTCGGGCGTGGAGCGCGTCATGAACGGCGTCTCGATCTCGTAAAAGCCCTGCGCGTTGAGATGGTCGCGGATCGCGATAGCCACCTTGTGCCGTAGCTCGATATTGCGCTGCATCTCCGCGCGGCGCAGGTCGATGTAGCGGTACTTCAGGCGCACCTCTTCATTGGCCAGCACCGTGTCGGCGGGCGTGAACGGCAGCGGCTTGCAGTCGTTCAGCAGCCGCAGTTCGTCAGCGACGACTTCGATTTCTCCGGTGGGAAGATTTTTGTTGACCGTCCCTGGATCGCGCAGCTTCACCTGCCCCATCGCCGCCAGCACAAACTCCGAGCGTACCTCAGCCGCCTTTTCGTGCACCTCGGCGCCAGCCTCGGCGGTCACCACCACCTGGGTGATGCCGCTGCGGTCCCGCAGGTCGAGAAAGATCAGGTTGCCCAGATCGCGCCGTTTGTTCACCCATCCCATGAGCACAACCCGGGAGCCCGCATCCGCGGCGCGCAGCTCGCCGCACAGATGAGTTCGTTTCAGGTCACCTAAGAAATCGAGCATATGAGCAATTAGCAGTTAGCAACTACAAGCTATCTCATAATTCGTTTTGAAGGGGCACGGCTTCAGCCGTGCCGTCTACAGCCGTGGGAAAACCAGGCTTTAGCCCCTGAGGGGAAACCACGGTTCATTATGAGATGGCTCCTGGCATTCAGCCATGCACGTCTTACGAGTGGTTACTGAAGGCTGATAGCGAAGACACCCGTCTATTTTCGCAGGTACTCCGCCAAGTCGGTGCGCGACATTTGCACTTGGTTCCCGCTAGCCAGCTCCTTCACCGCGAACTGCTCCGCCGCCACCTCGTTCTCGCCCACGATCACGATGTACTTCGCCCCGGCTTTCTCCGCCATCTCAAACGACTTCTTCAGCCGGAAACTTTCGTCACCCAGGTCCACGCTGATCCCTGCACTCCGCAACTCGCGCGCCAGCTTCAGCGCGTGCACATTCATCCCGGAGCCGAGCGGCGCAACATACGCCTGCGCACCTTGTGCCGCCTGCTCCCCCTGCGATTGCAGCGCCAGGATCAGCCGGTCCTCGCCTATCGCAAAGCCGATTCCCGGCGCCTTCGGCCCGTCCAGCGCCTCGGAAAGGCCATCGTATCGTCCGCCGCCCAGCACCGCGCTCTGCGCGCCCAGCCCGCCATGCGTGAACTCGAACGTGGTGCGCGTGTAATAGTCCAGCCCGCGCACCATGCGCTCGTTGATGGAATACGGCACGCCCACTGCATCCAGCATCGTCCGCACGGCGGCAAAGTGCTCGCGACAGGGCTCGTCCAGGTACTCGCCGATCTTCGGCAGCTTCTCGATAATTGGCTGGTCCTCAGGCACCTTGCAGTCGAGCACGCGCAGCGGATTGGTCTCGGCGCGCCGCTGGCAGTCGGGATCCATCCGGTGGACCACGGGCCGCAACGCCTCGCGCAGTGCCTGGTTGTAGCGCGCGCGGTCTTCCGCGCAGCCCACCGAGTTCAGCTGCAGGTTCCAGCCGCCCAGCCCCACTTCGTCCAGCAGCGTCGCCAGCATCTCCAGCACCTCGGCATCGCGCGCGGGCGACTCGCTGCCTGCGCTCGGCGGCCCGATGATCTCCGCCCCGATCTGGTAGAACTGGCGATAACGCCCCTTCTGCGGACGCTCCCTCCGGAACTGCGGGCCGATGTAATACACCTTCTGCAGCGTCCCTTTCTCGCCCAGTCGATGCTCGATGTACGCCCGCACCACTCCCGCCGTGTTTTCCGGCCGCAGGGTCAGCGACTGCGATCTCTCGCTTTGCCCTCGCGCCCGGTCGTCCCAGGTGAACATCTCCTTGGAGACAATGTCGGTCTCCTCCCCGACGCTGCGCGAGAACAGTTGTGTATCTTCGAAAACGGGCGTGCGGATCTCGTGATAGTTGTAGCGCGTGAAAAGCTCGCGCACCTTCGCCTCCACCCGGTTCCATAGATCGGTATCGGGCGGGAGAAGATCACGGGTTCCGCGCGGAGCTCTGATCATTCCAGAAGTCCGCCGATGTCATGCCTGCCCTGAAATATGTGGAGAATGAGCACGGTATCAGGCTCCTCAACACGATAAATGATGACGTAGTCGCCGGCCACAAAGCTGCGCAGGCCCGGGCGCAAGTCCTCTCGTTGCCGGCCGATGTAGGGATACCGGGCCAGCAGCACAAAACGATGAGTGATGTTGTCGATAACGCGAGTAGCGGCCTCCGCGCTCCCGCTTTCGCGAGCAATGCACAGCCAGATGCTCTCGAGATCAGACTGCACTTTCGGCGAGGCACGAAGATTGCGCATTAGCGAGGTTTCTGCTCGCGGGAAAGCCTTTCTAAGCCACGCCCCCTGATTTCCCTCGCGAAGCCTTCGAGCTCCTCCTGGGAACTGATGGTGAGGCCCTCTCCCCGTTGCAGGGAAGCCTCGGCCTCATCAACCGAGGCCAGGATCTCCAACCGGCGCCTCTCGCGTTCTTCCCAAAGCAGCAGCGCTTCTTGCACAGCTTCCTCTTTATCCCGGAATCTGCCCGATGCAATGGCTTGTCGAATGAACGCTTCCTGGTCGTCGCTCAAATGTACTTCCATGCTCCAAAGGTAACAACGTGAACCACGAAGTGGCAAACGGTTGGAAGTGGTTGCCAACTCGGCGGGGGCTGGCAAAGATTTGGAAAACGGTTCCCAGACCTGGAAATGCTCGGCGCTGCTGCTCAGGGGCGCATCGTTACTATTCTGAGATTAAGCCCTCTTCCTCTCCGCCAGATACTCTTCCCTGTATCCTAGATAATTCCTGCCATGCCTCAGGATCATCTCCTGATCTTCGTCCCTGAGGTGCCGGCGAAATTTCCCCGGCATTCCCATCCACAGCGAGCGCGGTTCCACAATGGTTCCTTCCGGGATCAGGGTCCCTGCGGCAATGATGGATCCTGCTCCGATGCGCGCCCCGTTCAGAATGACGACTCCCATACCGATCAGGCACTGGTCCTCCACCACGCATCCGTGCAGCGTGACCGAATGCCCTACCGTGACCCAGTCGCCCACGATCACCGGCCATTTGTTCAGCATCCCGTGCAGCACGCTGCAGTCCTGAATGTTGCTGTTGGCGCCGACGCGAATGAAATGCACATCGCCGCGCAGTACGGCATTCATCCAGACGCTGGCGTTTTCGCCCAGCACTACATCGCCGACGAGCTGCGCCGATTCATCGACGTAACACGAGAGCGGTACTATCGGGGTAGTTCCTTTGTGGGAACGGATCATTTTTCCCTCAGCGAAAATCGCCAACTCTGCGATTCCGCACCGGCACCACCAGCCGTCGGTAGCCAGGCGCCTCTAAACCCGCGCAGCCGCCACGGTCAGCTATCTCATCTCAGCGGTAAGTCTTTGAAAATACCACGTCTAGTGCGATCCGCGAAAGAACGCGCCGACGCTCGAAGCGGCCCATGGCGGCCGCTGCAGAGCGAAACCTGATGGCGAAGCGGCTCGCTACCCAGCGTCAGCCACGCGCACCAACTCCGCTAACTTCCTGATGCGAAACGGCGCCACGTCCTACGACTTTGTCGGCATACCGCGACGCAGGCCATTGCGATACAACTGATGGCAGCGCCAATTGGGGTGGAAAGGAACAGATTGTTCCGCTGGTCCGATGGGTGAGCAGGTCCGATGCAAGAGCAGATAAGAGTGGAAGGCAGTTCGCAGTTCAGTACCGAGCAGCACGCGGGAGCAATGGTGAGCTGGATGAAGGCGCGAGAGCCGAAAGTCGTGCTTTGCGTTGACGACGAAAAAATTGGATTACGTGTACGCAAGATCATGCTGGAAAACCACGGCTTCAGGGTACTGACGGCCACCACCGGTGAGCAGGGACTCGCATTGTTCGAGAAAAACCTGATCGATCTGGTGGTGCTGGACTACTACATGCCGGGCCTGAATGGCGGCGAGGTGGCGGCTGAAATGCGCCGCCGGCGGCCGCAGATCCCCATCATCTTTCTTTCCGCCTACTTCTCTCTTCCTGCCGCTGCCCTGGAGCTGGCCAACGCCTTCATCACCAAGGGAGACCCGCCCGACGTGCTCATCGACAAGATCGAGCAGTTGACCTGAAAGCAGCAATCAGCCACTCGCCCATTGGCTACTCCGCACCAGCCACTGAGCAATCAGCCACTCGCCAATCAGGCATTTTGTGCGAGATGGGGTGGTCAGGCCAGCGTCTAAGCCCTTTGTTTTTCCCCTCCCGAGCGGCCTTCAGAGATTTTTCGCGAGCGGAATGGATTACGGGCGGGACAAGCAAGTCAGGATTCGACCAGACCAGCCGCGCAGCGGCGAGATGCTGTTAGGCGTGGGCGTAAGCCCACGCTAAAAGTGGAATAAACGTGAGCCGCGGAGCGGCGGCACCGGGTTGCGATACAGCCTCTTCAGCCCGCGAGGGATCTGCTCCTTGGACTTTTTGCAGCTGCCTTCTAGTGCCCCCAGCGCAGAGGCAGTCGCCGCGGCAGCAGATAGGTGAAGCCGGCGAATGCCTCCCACTGCGTGGACGTGCTCGTCATTCCGTGATCAAAGCCGCAGTCCAGCACCAGCATCCTGGACACGTTGTAATTCAACACCCACAAAGTCGCCACCGCGTTGCTTCTCAGGAACGGTTGAGTGAAGTGCCAGACCTCACCTGACACGCCAAATTTTCCCCGCAGCGCGTGTGACACGGATAACGTCTGGCCGAAGGCCGCGCGGCGCACGCCATTCTCTGCGAGTTCGTCAAACAGGTAGTTGGTGTCGTAATGGAATCCCTTGATATCGCCGCTGACCAGCAGCAGCGCGCGGTTTTTGAAGCTGGCAATGTCCAGGTCCGGCGCCTGGCCGCCATACACGCGCCCAAGGTAGCTGAGCGCCACCGTCGGGTTCGCGCCCTCCCCGTGATGCAGGACCGCTTGCACTCCCAGATCGACATCGCCGAGCGCGTTTTCATCCTGACCGCCGCTGGTGTGCGCCAATGGCTCGGCTGATACCATCACTTCAACCCAGCGGGCGAAAGAGTACTTGATGACCTCATTGATACTCAGTTGTGAAACCACTCCGGGAGAATCGTTCCCATACAACGCGCCCGTTTCGAACTGCAAATATCCAACCGGCGTGAGAGTAGCGGGGGTGGCAACCGTGGGACGGGCGGGATTCGCGACCGGCTCCTCTTCGGTCTTCTCCTGAGCCTGTTGCGCCGCAGCCGCGCCGGCCAGCAGCAATGCCACAAGCCACGACCAGCCGCGCCGCCTGGGGCTCACTTCGCCCTCAGCAGAAGAACGGGAACGCTGATGCTGTGCTGCACCTGCGTCGCCGTGGTGCCCAGAAAAATGTCCGCCAGAAAGCGGTGCCCATGCGTGCTCATGGCCACCAGATCGCACCCCTTGTGCTCCACCCACTTGATGATTTCTTTCGCCGGATCGCCGTATGCCAGCTCGGCCTCGGCCGCGACTCCCAGGGCCTGAAATTCGGCCCGGACTTTCTCCAGATATTGCGTGTCTTCCCGTATCTCCTGGCTGACCGCATCGCGGCCGTAAGTGCGCGCTGCCCAGC
>Ga0335081_10002979_pt1 | contig 26598 bp, 28 predicted proteins | sample Lox_Sample_35_FD_206713 | JGI IMG/M metagenome (GOLD analysis project Ga0335081, IMG submission 206713) | Soil microbial communities from Loxahatchee National Wildlife Refuge, Florida, United States - Lox_Sample_3.5 | ecosystem: Environmental > Terrestrial > Soil > Wetlands | place: USA...
GGATGGCAGCTCGATGCGATGGTGAACAGCTGGGACAATTAAGGTTCTATCAACTCCCGAAGCAGCAACTGATGTATGGACCCATGCAGATTGAATCCCGTATCGACCAGGACCAGAACATCTCTAAAGACCTGACACTCTGGAACCAGCAGGGTTCGCGTGTGCTGCGGGGAAATATTATCGCCTTGCCTGTGACCGGAGGCTTTCTCTACCTGGAATCCATTTACATCCAAGCCACCGAGGCCCGTATGCCACAACTGAAGAAAGTGGTGCTGGCCATGGGGGACCGCTTAATCTATCGGGACACCTTTGACGAAGCTCTGGCCGATTTGGCAACTGCACATGCCCCTGCTGCCAGTACAGCGACCACTCCGCCGCAAGTAGCTGCGACCACCAGCGAACCAAAGGCCTCGTCTTTGGCCGAGCGACTGCGCCGGCTTCACGATCAAGCCGAGCAACTGGCTCGAGAGCTGGAGGAAATGGAAAAGGAATCGCTCAAAAAGTAACTTGTCCGTTACGGAGAATCAGCCTGGCACGTAACAAAATGAGTTTTTTCGGGGGTAGCCTCGCCGGCAAGCCGATTGTGTCTATTTCATGAATGGGATACCGCACTCAACTGTGTGATAAGTCTCAGTTTTAGTTGTAGGTTGGACGGCAATCTGGTCAAATCTTGTTGAAAACCTGCTATCACAGGATAAATTCGAAGCAATCCTGCCATTGACGAACCGGTTTTGCGCGAACAACAATTGTAGAATTGTCGTCATAGGTTCAAGGAGACCAGAAGGAGAACAGAATGAGTAGGTTGATAAAGGTAGCGACGGGTTTGTTTCTGTTCATCGCGATCTGCCTGGCACAAGGCAGCGCAAGTGCTCTGCAAGCGAACTCTGCAGCGGCATCGCCACAGGCCGCTAGCTCCGGCAACCAGGACAACATGATTCGCGGCGCCTTTGCCACGGTACTGGTCAAGGGCGTGGACTCGAAGAAGCTGAAAGATGGCGACGAGATCATCTGTCAGACGCTAGGGCCGATTCATGCGCCCAGCGGGCTGCTGATTCCCACCGGATCGAAGGTAATTGGCCACGTGACGCAGGCCACCGCGCGTGGTAAAGGCGACTCCAATTCGACCCTCGCGATGGTCTTCGACAAGATCGAGATCACGAAAGGCAAGGAAGTGTCCATGAAGGGTACTTTGCAGGCGGTGGCGCCCAGCATCGGGACTGGAGGTGGGCCGGACACCGGCGCGAATATCGGCGGCAGCAATATGGGCAAAGCCTCTGGGGGCGGAGGCTCCAGCGCCGCCAGCATGGCGCCCCCGAACCAGACAGTCGGAATCGGGGCGAACCAGATGAAGCCCGGCTCTCATCCACTGCTGAACTCACAGTCGGAAGGCGCGCTAGGCTATCACGATCTGAGCATGGACAAGAACAATGTACTCACCAGTACGGGTAAGGAAGTCAGGTTGGACAACGGAACGCAGATGATCATTCGTGCAGAAATCGAGATGCCCGTACAGTAACCAACGGCCGCATCAGGTCTTGAAGAGCCCGCGCAGTTTGCGGGCTTTTCTTTCAGCTTTCCCTGGTCTGCTGCCTGTACTTTTCAAACATCTTCGCGTTGACCTGCTCGCTTTGCCCCTTGGGGATACTCAGTGATTTCCACTCTGAGCCTTTCCAGTGCTTAGCCAGAAAAGTGATCTGTCCCACGTGATAGGCGCAATGCGCCAGGGCGCGATTGAGCGCCTGCAACACCGAGTGGGGCTGACCGCGGATGGTGACGGTCCGCTCCAGGTCGGCTGGTTGCAGCGCGCCAATCGTATCCAGCAGGACCTGCCAATTTCCCTCCCACCAGCGCAAAACCTCATCGCGCCTGGTTTCCGCAGTCATGACAAACTCTTGATCGCGATTGCGGTCGGGCTTCTCGCCGTCCGTCGTCAGAAAGTCAGTGAAGCGAGAGCGGAAGTTGCCGGCCATATGCTTCACGATGATTGCAACGCTGTTCGATTCCGGATCGGGCGCGGCGAAGAATTGCCGGTCGTCGAGTTGCTCGATGGTGGAATCGGCCAGCCGCTTGTGGCCGCGCAGACCGTGCAGAACCTCGTCGAGATAAAGCGACCCCAGATCAGACATTGTTATCGCTCCCGTAAGATCAGGTCAGGCATTAGGACATTTTAGTGCAGACTGCGCGCGAGCCAAGGCCGCATTTGTTTCGTGCCGGGCTGACGCGGCTGATTATGGTTTCTTACTTGCGATTGCGGATGACGCCGGCGACTCGGTTTGTGCTTTGTCCGCTGAGGCCGCCTTCGTCGCGGCATCGGCGGCTTGTGCCGGTTTACTTAGATCCTGGTACTGCACGATCACCGTGATCCTTCGGTTCGCGGGATCGGAGGGATCCTTGGCATTCCGGGGCTGCTGATCGGCGAAGCCTCGCACCTGCGCGACCTGGTCGGGGCGCAGTCCGTGTAATTGCATCAGGCGGCGGCTGGCGTTAGCCCGGTCCGTCGAAAGCTCCCAGTTGGTGTAGTTGGCGCTGGTTGAGAAAGGCTGCGAATCGGTGTGGCCTTCGATGGAAATTTTGTTCGGGGCTTTGCCTAACTCCTCCGCGATGGTCATCATCAGCTCGCGCCCATTGGCGTTAGGTTCGGTTTTTCCGCTCTCAAAAAACGTGCCATTCTGCGATTCCAGCAATTCGATCCGCAGGCCTTCGGGAGTGACGGTCAGCGAGATTTGATCCTTGATCTTGTCGAAGTTCGCGACCTGGCGGATCGCCTTTTCCAACTCGCTCTTGACTTTGTCGAGATTGTCTTTGCCGGCCTCCGTCGTGGGCGGCTTCGCCATGCCGGTAAACTTGCCGGTTCCCGCCGGATCTTTGAAGTAGCCGCTGATGGCTTCCTGAATGGGCTTGCTGGTATTCATCAGCCAGAGGACGATGAACAGCGCCATCATCGCGGTGACAAAGTCGGCGTAGGCGACCTTCCAGGCGCCGCCATGGTGGCCGCCGTGGCCGCCCTTGCGCTTGATGACGAAAATCTGAGTGGCGCCAGCCATGGGACTCGCCCTACGACGATGCAGCCGCAGGCTCAGCCGCGGGGGCCGCTTCGGCGCTGGCAGCCGCGGCAGTTCCCGACTGCTTGCAGTGCTTCTCGAATTCGTTGAAGCCCGGACGCAGGTGTGCCGGAATGGCCCGGCGTCCCATTTCCACCGCCAGCAGCGGCGAACTGCCCTTCATGAAGGCAATCATGGTGACGCGCAGGACGTGCAGGTACTCATGCTCCTCGTGCGCGAGCTTTCCCAGGTTGGACGCGACCGGACCGATGAAGCCGTAGCACATCAGGATGCCGAGGAAGGTGCCGACCAGCGCGGCCGCGACTTTCTTGCCGATCTCCTCCGGAGGACCGCCCAGGGCGCTCATGGTCATCACGACACCCAGCACGGCGGCGACAATTCCCAGCCCGGGCAGAGAGTCGGCGACACTGCTGAGCGCGGTCACCGACTGTTCGGTCTGGTGCGAGTGCACATCCATATCGGCCTCGATCATCTGGTCGACATCGAAGGCTTCCACGCCGCCCATCAGCACCATGCGCATGGTGTCGCAAACGAAGTCGCACAGGTGATGATTCTTGACGAAGTCGGGATAGGCCGCAAAGAACTTGCTCTTGTCGGGGGCTTCGATGTCGCTCTCCACCGAGTTCGGCCCGTCGCGCCGAATCTTGTTGAACATGTCGTACATCATTTTCAGCGAGTCGAGGTAGCGTTTCTTGGTGAACTTCGATCCCTTGAGCACGCTCAGGACTCCGCTCATCACGCCTTTGAGGATGTGCAAAGGATTGGCCACCAGCAGCGTTCCCAGCGCGGCGCCGCCAATGATGACTGCTTCCGACGGTTGCATCAGCACCCGTATGGGGCCATGTTCCATGAGGAAGCCGCCGATGACTGCCCCCAGAACGACCAGAATGCCGACAATTGCGAACATGTTTCGCTAGCTTCCCAAACGTGGTTGGAGGCAATCGGCTGCCGCTGCGCCTCCAACTTCTCTTATCGGCGAAGCGGCGAAAATCTTGCGTGCCGTTCCAGTTGCGTACTCCGGCGCGACAACTCCTTATGCTGTCGGCTACACTGGCTATCGACACCATGGCATGGTTTAAGCGCGAATCCGTTCCCCTCGACACCTCTGGCGAAAAGCGGGTCAAGACCGAAGGTTTGTGGGTGAAGTGCGACCACTGTCGCCAGATCATCTGGAAGAAAGACCTCGACCAGAATTTCAATGTCTGCCCCAAATGCGATCGCCACTTTCGCATCGACGCGCGCACCCGGCTCTCGTATCTGCTGGACGATGGCAAGTACGAGGTCGAGGACAACAACCTGATCTCGACCGATCCGCTTAAGTTCACCGATCTGAAGCCCTACGCCAGCCGCTTGGAACGTTCGCAGCAGGAGACCGGCCTGAACGACGCGGTCATCAACGCTCGCGGCACGCTCGACGGCAAGCCGGTAATCGTCAGCGCCATGGAATATTCCTTCATTGGCGGATCGATGGGCACAGTGGTTGGCGAGATGATTACCCGCGCCATCGAGAAGGCCACGGCGGAGAGGCTGCCGCTCATTGTCGTCTCGGCCTCGGGCGGCGCGCGCATGATGGAAGGGGTTATCAGCCTGATGCAGCTGGCCAAGATTTCCGCCGCGCTGGCGCGCATGGACGACGCCAAAGTCCCGTATATCTCTGTCATGACGGATCCCACCACCGGCGGCGTCACCGCATCGTTTGCCATGCTGGGCGATCTGAACATCGCCGAGCCCGGAGCGCTCATCGGCTTTGCCGGACCGCGGGTGATCGAGCAGACCATTCGCCAGAAGCTGCCGGAAGGCTTCCAGCGCAGCGAATTTCTGCTGGAACACGGGATGCTGGACGCCGTGGTGCGGCGCGCGGAGCTGAAGACCTACATCTCCCGCTCACTGGACTTCATGCAGGCGCAAGCACAAGCGTAGCCGCCTCGCTCGGACGCCCGCTGCGATCTACGAGGGCTTGATGAATGCTGCAAAGTCTAACCCTCCATTGAAATCGCTTCATCCCGATAGTTCGCTGATCGCCAGCAAACTGGCTGCTACGGAGAAGTCGTCTAACCAAGAGCTGCTGGCTTCTTTGGCTCCGCCATCAAAAGACTGTTTGAAAGCCGGAGCAGACGGAACCATACTTGTCCTGAAACTCCTGAGCAACGGCGCTGGATCGGTCGCTATGCCGCCAGAACCGAGCTCGCAAATCTACACGCCGAGCCGAAGCGGTAAAGCTTCCTTTGAGCCACTTCGCTTTTTGTAAGAGCAATACGTTACTTTCCGGATCGTGCAGGACCGCCCAGGTTGGCTCGACCTGCACAAAGCGCTAAGAGTCGTAGAATCGAGACGATATGAAAGCTGTTCTTGTCACGCGTGCGGGCGGCCCGGAAGTTCTCGAGGTGCGCGATGTGCCTGAGCCGCAGCCCGAGCCCGGCGAAGTCATCGTTCGCGTAGAAGCTGTCGGCATCAATTTTGCCGACACCATGACCACGCGGGGTGTCTACAGCGGCACGCCGCCACCACCGTTCATCTCCGGACGCGAGTTCGCCGGAGTCGTTGAAAGCACGCGCCAACGAGTGATGGGCTACATGCAGTGGGGTGCCGCTGCTGAGAAGATCGCGATCAGGCCAAAGGCGCTGTGGCCGCAGCCCAAGGGTTGGAGCTCGGCACAATCGGCTGCCTTTCCCGTGAATTTTCTGACCGCCTATCTGGCCTACTGGAAAGCTGGGCTGACGAGCGATGCCTGGGAACCCAACCGGTGGAGTGACAATCATCCGCGCCGGGTGCTGATCCACGCGGCCGCGGGTGGGGTCGGCACGGCCGCCGTACAGATCGGGAAAGTGCTCGGCATCGAAACCTACGGCACCTCATCGTCACAAGACAAGCTGGATCGTGTGAAGAAGCTGGGACTGGATCATGGCATCAACTATCGCGAGGTCGATTACGAACAACGCGTTAAGGAGCTGACCAACGGGGAAGGCGTGGACGCGGTCTTCGAGATGCTTGGTGGCGAGCACACGGCCAAGAGCTTGCGCTGTTGCCGCGCGTTTGGGAGGGTCATCATTTATGGCACGGCCACCGGCCAGCGGCACCAGTTCGATGCCGGTGTCATGATGGCCAGAAGTCTCAGCGCGCACGGCCTGTGGCTGAGCGTCCTCGCCAAGGATCATGAGCTGATCAACCGCAGCCTGCAGGCCATGCAGCCGTGGATCGTGCAGGGCAAGCTGCATCCCGAAATCGGCCATACCTTGCCAATGGAGCAGGCCGGCGAAGCACATCGCCTGCTTCTGCAGCGTGCCAATTACGGCAAGATCGTGTTGTTGATTGAATAGCCGTCAGCTCCCGGCGGTCAGCTCTGAGCTGTCAGCCATCAGCCATAAGCCAGGACGGTATTGGCGTACCGCGGCTCTCCCTAGCGTTTTCGTTGTTCATCGAAGATCCCGTATGCCGTACCCGTCACAGCAGATGTGTGGGTGTCTCCGGCTAAACAGGCTGCTGAAAAACTCGGATCCCCAGTTCGTTCGGGTAGAGCCGGCCTTCAGGCCAGTGTCCAAGTCGTTTGCTTGAGATGGTGAGCCGGCTTCAGCCGGCGGCACAAGCAGGCTCTCGCGACTTTTTCAGCAGCCTGTGAAGCCGGCTCGGAACAAGAAGGAAGCACGTGGACGCGGCGCTGAAGCGCCGCACTCCCCGGACAGGACATCGCAACGACTCTTTTTGCACCGTCTTAGCTGGCGACTCCCAGCTGACAGCTACAATGTCCCCGTGAATGCGAAAGACGCCCTGGCCCTCATCGTCTTTCTCGCTATGTGTCTGGGCGCGGGCGGCGTGGGTTCTTTTTTCACGGCCAACAGTGCTCGCGACTGGTATCCACGGCTGCGCAAGCCGCCAGGTACACCACCAAGCTGGGTCTTCGGGCCAGCCTGGACGACGCTTTATGTCTTGATGGCGATTTCGGCCTGGCTCGTCTGGCGGGAATACGGAATTGGCGCGCGGCCGGCGCTGCTGATCTTCTTTGCGCAGCTGGCGCTCAATGTCGCGTGGTCGGGCATTTTCTTCGGCTCAAGGATGGCGGGCATCGCCTTCGCCGAAATCGTCATTTTGTGGCTGGCCATCGCTTTCAACATGATTCTCTTCTATTGGCTGCTTCCGCTCTCGGCGCTGCTGCTGGTTCCATATTTACTCTGGGTCAGCTTTGCGGCCTATCTGAATCTCGGCTTCTGGAGGTTGAATCGCTAGCCAGGCGCGGGTAGGGGCGGCCTTCAGACCGGCACCCAAGAACGGGAATGCGAGGTGTATCGCCCCGGGGTGGGCAGAGCAGCGGTTAAGTCAGTCGCCGGCAATCCGGGCCGGCCTGCGTGCGCGCGTGCGGTGGCGATAATCGCCGTGAGAAATGTGGGTCCCGGTGGAGGGGTCACCGTTGTATTCGTATACCCACGCCAGCTGTCGTCTGCCGTCGTCAAGCCGGACCCAGCGTCTCTTCCGAAGAAAAAGGCTGCTCTCGGGATGGCGTTCGTCGAAGCCTTCATAGGCATCTAGTTTGCGCAGGAGCGTGGGTTCTTCAGGAATCTCGTATACCAGCCCAGTAATCGTCTCGCGAGCTGAAGCATCGAGAACTGCACCCGGATAATCGCCGAAGTCGTACAGCCGACCTCGGGCGCGCGCTTTTCCAACTCTGCGCAACTTTCTGACCGCGTCCGCGATTTCACAAGGGTGCTCATCCGGTAATAGCGTTCCATAAACGAATAAGTATTTGGACATGATTCTTCGCGGTCCCCATGATTGACAATTTCCATCGCACGGAACGGGCAAATCGGCACGCTACGGCAGGATGATACGGCTTCCGGGTTCGACTGCACCGTCGAGCGACGTGCCTGTCTCCGGAAAGCGCTCGTGCAGAAAATCCATAAACCCGCGCGACAGAGGCCGCCCGGAGCTGTGCAGGTGTATCAATCGCAAAGTGAAAACCAGCGCATTGAGCACATCGCGATCTTTCAGCGTGGTATAGCCCAGATGCTGCGCTTCCACACGCCGGAACTCCTGAAACAACTCATCCAGAGTGGCGATGACCTGCTGCTGCACCGGATTGGGCAGCGACTCTTGATACACCAGACCGGAAGCGATGAGGGTCTGACGGCTGCGGGCCATGTTCGCCAGCGCGCCGATCAGGTCGCGATCGTGCAAACTGCGGTCCGCCCGCGAAAGCCTCGCCAGCGTGTGCAGAATCCCGCCCATCAGCTGCTCGTGCTGCAGCAGGAAATCGTCGCGCAGGGTAACCTCTGCGAACACCTCTGGTGGCAGAGCTTCACCCAGCTCCGGCGGCTTCTCATGCTGACGGGCCTGCTGCAGATAAGGACAGTCCGAAGGGCAGTCGAGCGTCACCTCGCGCTGCTCGCCACAGCACTGCGCGCAAATGCGCTGGTGGAGAGCCAGGCAAAAGCGCTTTTCCTTACGGATGCCGCAGATCGAGCAGCTCAAGCGAAGCACCTCGGGAATAGGGGCGACACGCTTCCGGTAAGGAACCGGGCACTCCAGGGTCGTTGAAACCCGCATGGATGTTGGTTTTTCGAGCACGCCTGTGGAAAAAAGCGCATAAAATATAGCGAAAAATGCTTTGCACCCGCCGGGCCTTAGTATACGATACGCACAAGTCAAGCATTTGTAGCTTAACCTTCAAGGAGGATTCCGAATGGCAACTGGTATGACCAAGACCCAGCTCGTCCGGCACATGGCCGAGAAAAACGAGCTGAACAACAAGCAGGCAGCGGCGTTTCTCGACTCGCTGGCGGAAGTCGCGATCAAGGAAACCAAAAAGAACGGCGTATTCATTGTCCCGGGGTTGGGCCGCCTGGTGAAGTCTAACCGCAAGGCGCGCATGGGACGCAATCCGCAGACCGGCGAAGCTATCAAAATTCCTGCCAAGACCGTGGTGAAGTTCCGCGTGGCCAAAGCTGCCAAAGACGCGATCGCACCCAAGAAGTAAATTCTTCTTTTTGCGACAGGGGGCCGGCCGCGTGCCGGCCTTTTCTGTTCGCCGTGAGCTTTCAGCGCTATCACTTCGGGCTCGACTCCGATTCCGCGCTCCGCGTGCTAAAGTGACGAACCATGAAGCTCGAATTCCTGGCGGAAGGCGCGGACGATCGTTCCCTGATTCGGCTGTATGATTTCGATCCGGTCGAAGCAACTCGATTGCGCGAGGCCTTTCGCTCGTTGTGGACGGGCGTGCGGCAGAGCATCCCATTGCACGAGGAGTGGTGGATCGCGCCCCTCGAACAGTGCTCCCTCGAACTGCGTCTGGGTGCGCGCGACTTGGGCGTTGTGCAGCGGGCGCCGTCACGATTCGAGTGCCTTCTGACCGCCGAAGGCTGGGCGGAGATGACGGTAAAGGTCGACCCGTTCTGCGGTTCGGAAGACGCGAACGGGCGCCGGTGGCTGAATCGAGATGGTGAGATAGCGCTGCTGCTCTCGCCCGACGGTCAATGGTGAGCTGTCCGCTTTTCGACCATCGCGGCGAAGAAACCGTCGCACGGATGTAGGCCCGGAATGGTGCGCAGGAACTTCCCTCGGAGCAGCGAATCCAGATCGGCGCAGCGCAGTTCGTCTTCGGCGCGGAGCCGTTCCAATTCCTGGCGACAGTCGAGCAGCTGATATTCCGCCGCGTCTTGCATCACTTCTTTAATCACGGCCTCGTTCTCCTCGCGCTCCAGCGAGCAGGTGGAGTAGACCGCGCGTCCACCGGGAGCGAGCTGGCGCAGTGCGGCGCGCAGAATAGCAACCTGGCGCTTTTGAAGGTCCGCGAGATCTTCCGGCTTCAGCCGCCATTTGATTTCAGGATTGCGCGCCAGCGTTCCCGTACCCGAACAAGGCACATCGGCCAGCACGCGATCGAAATCTCCGGATGCCGGCAGACTCATGGCATCCGCCTGGACGACCTGAACATTCGTCGCGCGCACTCGCCGGCGCAGCAATTCCGCGCGATGCGCATGTAGTTCGGCCGCGATGATCTGCGCCGTTGGATTGCGTGCGGCCAGTGCGGCCGTCTTGCCTCCGGGAGCAGCGCAGCAGTCGAGAAGCCGTGAGCCCGTCCCGACCAGCGCGGCCACGAGCTGCGAAGCTTCGTCCTGGATGAAGACACGTCCTTCTGAAAACGCTCGCGTCCGCGTTACGTCGCCATCGCTCACGATGCATGCGCCGGCGAGAAGGGCTCCGGGTTGCAGCCTCATACCTTCCTTTTCCAGTTCCTTCTCGATTTCCGGATCGTCCAGACGAATTGCCGTGGCGGGAACCTGCTGATCGTGACGGCAGATCAGGCCGGCGGCCTCAAAGCCGAACTCAGCAATCCAGCGCTCCACCAGCCACTCTGGATGAGCGAACTCGTGGGTCAGCTGTGCGGATTTTCGCTTCAGTAAATGCGGCGAGGCTTCGGGCTCGGCCGCTGCCACCTTCCGCAACACTGCGTTGACGAATGCCGCGGCGGACCGCTTATGGGCTCGCTTCACCAGCTCTACGCTGTCGTTGATGGTGGCGTGCGCGGGGACGCGGCTCAGATAGAGCAGTTGATACACACCGAGACGCAGCGCGGTCAATACTTCGGCGTCGAGCTTGTGGAGTGGGCGATCGGAAACGGCTGTGGTGGCCTCATCCAAGCGCAATCGCCAGCGCAGAACGCCCATCACCAGTTCGGTTGTCAGAGCCCGGTCCGACGGCTTGAGCCTGCCCGGCCGCTCCGAGTGCAGCAGCTCGCCGGCGTAGGCGTCTTGCTGATCGACTCGCAGCAGAATGTCGAAGGCAGCGACGCGTGCGGGAGAGATGGGCATGGGAAAGAGTTAGCACTCAGCACTCAGCCTCGATTTCACGCAGGCGCTAGGGTGACCTCTCGAGTTGGTCGTAAGATATCCGACACGACCAAAGAATCTCCTTTGGCTGAATGCTGATTGCCGAATGCCGATTGCTGATGGCTATTGCCCAACTGTCTCCTCGCTCTCAGGCCGATAGCCGTTGATAAAATCCCGCGCGCTCATGCGCTTCTTGCCTTCCATCTGTAGCTCGTGAGTCTCAAGCGCCGTCCCGTGCGCAAAGCCCAACAGCAGCCGCTCATTCTCGACGGCAAAGTGTGCGGGAGCGACAACGGCAACTTCGGGCGCCGGCGCGGCGACGTGGATCTGCAGCGTCTTGCCGCGAAACTTTGTGTAGGCCCCTGGCCACGGCTGAAAGCCGCGCAACCTATTCCAAGTATCCGCCGCTGTGCGCGAGAAATCGAGCAGCCCATCTTCGCGCGTCAGAATCGGCGCCAGCGTCGCCTGCGTGTTGTCCTGCGGCCGCGGCGTGATGGTCCCATTCTTCAGGCCGGCGAGGGTCGAGATCATCAATTCCGCGCCAGTTTGCGCCAGCCGCGGGGCCAGCGTCACAGCTGTGTCTTCCGGCTTGATCGACTCCTCCGCCTGCAGCAGGATCTCGCCGGTGTCGAGGCCGGCGTCGATCCGCATGGTCGTGACGCCGGTGAGGCCCTCGCCCATCGCGATGGCCCACTGAATGGGAGCGGCGCCACGATATTTCGGCAGCAGCGAGCCATGCAGGTTGATGTTGCCCAGCGGCGGCAGGTCGATCATCCATTGCGGAATGATGCGGCCATAACCGACGACGATAATTGCTTCCGGCGCGATGGTCTCCAGCTGCCGGCGGAGGTCGTCGTTGTTCTTGATCTTCTCGGGCTGGGTAACCGGAAGGTCGAGAGCAAGCGCAGTCTGCTTCACAGGCGAGGCCGTCAATTCCATGCCGCGGCCGCTCGGCCGGTCCGGCTGCGTCGCGACCAGCCTGATGCGGAAGCCCGCCGCCACCAGCTTTTCCAGCGCCGGCACAGCGAACAGCGGCGTACCGCAGAAGACCAAGTCCATCATGAAGCAAACCCTTCACCACAGAGAACACGAAGTGCACAAAGAAGTAATTAGGAATGCAGCCTCCCCAGGATTTCGTCCTGGGCTGAACTGAGCCGTCCCGCGCAGCGAGACTGGATTGGCCGCTCTCCCAACTGGAGCGCCTGCCGAGCCTGTTGTGGGATGTCAACAGAGCTAAGAGTCGTCATGCTCATGCGTTCTGCCGTTGATGAAATAGACTCGCACGCAAACGGGATACTTTGTTAATCAGCGAGAACACGAAGCATATAAGAAATCAAGACTCCTTGCTCTGCGTGTTGCAAACGAATTCGCGTTGAGAATGAACAAAAATCTCTGTGCCTCTGTGGTGATTCTTACCATTCGCCCTGCTTCATCAGCTTGCGCACTTTGCGCTTGATCAGGTCGCGCTTCAGCGCGCTGATGTGGCTGATATAAAGTTTGCCGTTGAGGTGGTCGGTCTCGTGCACCAAGGCGCGCGCCAGCAACTCCTCGCCGGTGACTTCGATGTCTTTGCCGGTAGCGTCCTGGCCTCGCGCCGTCACCTTGCGTGGCCGGGTCACGTTCTCGCGAAAATCCGGCAAGCTGAGGCAGCCTTCATTCGAAGTCAGCTTCCCTTCCGTGTGGACGATCTGGGGATTGATGAGCACGATCTTGGCATTGGGATCTTCTTTGAAGGTGACGTCGATGACGGCGATGCGCTTGCTGATGCCGATCTGCGGCGCTGCGAGTCCGACGCCATGCGCCGCGTACATGCTCTCGAACATGTCGTCCACCAGTTTGCGCAGCGCGTCATCAAAGACGTCGACAGTAGCGGCCGGTTTTTCCAGCACGGGATCGCCAAATTTCACGATGGGATAAATCATCTAGAAGGTTCGCAACTGTTGGCAGTAGCCATCGAAATTTCGCCGCACCTCGAGCAGCGAATCGCCCCCGAATTTTTCCAGCGCACACCGGGCCAGCGTCAACGCGACCATCGCTTCCGCGGCCACTCCTGCAGCCGGCACGACGCAGACGTCCGAGCGCTCGTACGCCGCCTTCACCGGCTCGCGGGTAGCGAAGTCGACCGAAGCCAGCGGACGCCGCAGCGTGGAGATCGGCTTCAGATAACCGCGCACGCGGATGTCCTCGCCATTGGAGACGCCGCCCTCCAACCCGCCGGCGTGGTTCGAGCGGCGCGTGAACCCGGTGAACGATTCCGCTGCTTCCCGCTCGTATCCTATTTGGTCGTGCACTTGCGACCCGAGCGAGGCGGCGGCCTGCACCGCATCACCGATCTCGACCGCCTTCACCGCCTGCAGTGACATCACCGCGGCAGCGAGCTGCGCATCCAGGCGCTCATCCCAATTCGCGTAGGTGCCCAGACCAGGCGGAACGCTGTGCGCAATCACTTCAAAGATCCCCCCGACGGAATCGCCGGTGCGCAGCGCGAAATCGACTTGCTCTTTCATGCGGGCCTCGCTTTCCGGATCGGCGCAGCCGAGCAGCACTTCATCCTTGGCGGCGAGAGCGGTGATGGCATCCCACGTGACCGGTTTATCCAAACGCGCGCTTCCCACAGCGATCACGTGGCTGAGGACTTTGATACCGAGTTCGCGCAACAACAGTTTGGCAACCGCTCCCGCGGCGACGCGCGCAGCCGACTCGCGTGCCGAGGCGCGTTCCAACACATAGCGCGCTTCCGGGAAGTTGTACTTCACGGCGCCAGCGAGATCGGCATGCCCGGGCCGCGGCGAGGCCACGCGCTTGTGCCTGGCCGGATCGCCTTCTTCCACGGGCAGCGCCTCATTCCAGTTCTGCCAGTCGTTGTTGGCGAGCAGCAGGGCGATGGGCGAACCGATCGTCTTGCCATGCCGCACGCCGCTAAGAATCCGCGCGCTGTCGCGCTCGATCTTCATGCGTCCGCCGCGGCCGTAGCCCTGCTGGCGCCGCCACAGTTCGCGGTTGACGAAGGCGAGATCGACCGCGACGCCAGCCGGCATGCCCGAAAGCAGCGCCACCAGCGCCTCTCCGTGAGATTCACCCGCCGTGGAGAAGCGAAGCATAGGGGAATGGTGATTGTAAGGAGAGCGGCTGCCAACTAGCAACTAGCAGTGGCAATTAGCATTTATTACGGTCAACCTGAGCTTCCCATGGCCGGGCTTCTCGTGCTATGCCGGCAGCGGTGAAGTAACAAGCCCAATGCCAACTGCCAACCGCTGAATGCCAAGCGCCAAGTAGTGAATCAGAGATTTGTTTACGAATTCAAATGAGGCCTTCGACGTGCCCCTCAGGGCCTAAAGGTCCAAGTCATTCGGGACCCGCATTCGGCACGGCTGCAGCCGTGCCCTGGTACAAAGCTCTCTTTTACTCAACGAACTTCTGGGTCGGACACGAGCGCTAATTTTCGGCGACCACAATCTCTTCCCCGATCAGCGCCTTATCCTCGCCGCTACCCGTGAGCACGAACGACTTCGTATCCGTCGCCTTTCCGTTGTCGACCGCGATTATCACGTTGGAGCAGCCTGGCCAATATGCTTCGTCCAGATCGGCCGCCGACCAATGAGCGGAATGATCGGGATGAGAGTGATAGAAGCCCACGATCTGCAGCCCGCGCTCTCGTGCTTCGCGTTGCGCGTGCGTCAACTGCCGCGCGTCAACACGATAGCGATGTCGCGGAGTCGGGTGAACATTGTCGCAGCAGACGCAGATACCGACACTACGCGTGCCGCCTTCCACGCTGCCCAGTAAGATGCCGCAACATTCGTTGGGATAAGTTGCTTCACCATGACGGCGGATGGCGGCGAGATCGGAGACCGACATTCTCAGCATGGCGGCTCAGGGATGTGCATTCGGCAGGGGCGTCTCACTACAGGTTGGATCGGCGGGCGTGTAGTCGGACTTGTTCTGCTCGAAGCACCACTTCACCTGCTCCGGTGAAAACTCATTCACCACGCCGGCAGGAATGTCAGATTCCTTGATCTCGCGGAATTGAAATGAAATCGTGCCATCCGGCGCAACCGTTGCCAGCAAATAGCCGTAAACGTCGGTCCTATCGATCGTGGACTGCCGACGGTCAGGCGGCAGGCGATAACGGACCGCGCCCGCGCTGCCCATGATCCATCCCGGCAGCACGTCGCCTTTGTGGCACGCGGTGTTGTAGACATCGTTCATCACGAAGTGCGAATGGCTGGCCAGCACGTATACGTTCTTCCTGGCGTTCCTGCGAAAGCCGGAGAGCTGCGCATACACGCTTCGCCCGGTCTCCTGCTGTTGCGCCGAGTCATTCATGCTGTGCCCGGCAGAGGAGCCGTCAGGCAGGGCGGCGTGCATACCCACAACCACGGTACGAATGGAGGTGTTCTTCGCGTCCGCGGCCAGCACCTTCTTGAACCACGACATCTGGCCTGCGTCAAACATATCGGACGAGGCATTGTCCATGCTGATAAAGTCGACGCCGCCGCGGATCCAGTGATAGTAGGTTTTCAGCATGTGATCGGCGGGATTGTCCGCCAGGCGCTGCTTTTGCAGCACCGGCGTGTCCAGCCAGTCGGCGAACTGCGCGATGTACTGTGGCCGCGTCAGGGGAGAAATCAGTTCGTGATTACCGATCCCGAGGACGACCGGAAGATCGCCGAAGGGCACCAGTTGATGCTGAATGAAGTCGGGCCACGCTTGAGCAAGATACTGCGAAATGCTGGCCTGGGGATGAGTGCGGCGATAGTCTTCGTCGAAATTGGAGATGGCGCGGAAATCTCCCAGGTGCCAGTAGAAGGCCGCAGCGTCGCTGCGAACGCTGGCGGCGATCGCCGGCATGGTGATATCGCCGCAATTGCGCGAATCGCCGGAGATCGCGAACTTCCAGGCGGCGGACGGCGGCTTTTCCTGGGACGGAAGGACTGTCGCCGCGCACATCGCCAAGCCGGCAAGAACAGCGACGCGCATCGCTCTCGCCGCCACACCGCAATTCATCAACATGGGCTCCTCAGGCGCTTGATCATAACGGAGTAGAGACAAGCCAGCAATCGAGGGCCGGGGCTAAACCCCCATTCTTTGTTGGCTGGTTATGGCGGCTAAAGCCGGTTCCGAAAACAAGCGCAGCGCTGGACGCCGGCCTGAAGGCCGGCCCTGCCGGAGCTTGGACGCGACCCCACGGCGACACTCTTCTGGAAGCAGCTAATTGCTATTCCCGCAGCAAACGGATAAGCTGCTGCGCATCGTGGAGGAGAAGCTGATGCTCGCCGCTCGCGCCGTCATTCGGTGCCTGCTCGCCTGCAGCTTGCTGGCAGTGACTATCCATGCCGCCACCAAACAAGACACCCTGAAAGGCGACGAGGCGCGCCTCAAAGGTGCTTACCGCTTCGAGCGCGGCGGCTGGGTCTATGTGCATCTGGAAGGCGCGCCCGCCGACATCGGCTATCAGCACGGATACCTGCTGGCGCCGGAGATTGAAGAAGGCGTGCGCGTGGTGCGCTACAAGGATGTCTATCGTACGAAGCGCGACTGGAGCTTCTATCGCGCGACCGCGCAGAACATCCTGTGGCCGCATATTGATGTGGAATATCAGCAGGAGCTGAAGGGAATCGTGGAAGGCCTGAAGGCGCGCGGGTCCACGCTGGACTTGTGGGACATCGTCGCCCTGAACGCGATGGAAGAAGTTCCCGACTACTACGTTCCTTCGCTCGATCGCCAGGAGAAGCGCGCCAACGCCCCTGATCTTAAAGCTCCCGGCAACTGCAGCGCCTTTGTCGCCACCGGATCGTGGACGAAGGACCACAAGCCCGTGATCGCGCACAGTAACTGGACCGATATTGCGACCGGGAAGCGCTGGACCATCATCTTCGACATCGTTCCCACCCACGGCTATCACCTGCTGATGGACGGCTTCCCGGGTATTATCGTCAGCGACGACGACTTTGCTATCAACTCGGATGGGCTCATGGTGACGGAGACGACCATCGCCGGCTTCACCCTCTTCGATCCCAACGGCAAGCCGGAGTTCGTGCGTGCGCGCAAGGCGATGCAATATGCCGGCTCCATCGACGAATTCGTCGCCATCATGCTTGACAGCAACAATGGCGGCTATGCCAACGACTGGCTGCTGGCCGATAACAAGACCGGCGAGGTTGCGCGCTTCGAGATCGGCCTGAAGCTGCATCGCGTGTGGCGCACCAAGGACGGATACTTCGAAGGCTCGAACTTCCCCAGCGATCCCGAGCTGACCAAGCAGGAAACGGATTTCGATGCCAACAACATGTCCAGTTCGCCGAACGCACGCCGCAAGCGCTGGGAGCAGGTTATGGCGGCCAATAAAGGCCAGATCGATGTCGAGCTGGGCGAGAAGTTCCTCGCCGACCACTGGGACACCTGGGAGGGAAAAGAGGACCGCAACTATCGCCCCCTCTGCGGCCATGGCGAGAGCTCACCGACGCCGGAACCTGCCTGGGACGATCCGGCTTACGATCCCATGGGCGCGGTCACGGCCCAGGCCGCCGACAGCAGCATGGCGAAGAACATGACACTCGAGGCGCGCGCCGGACATCCCTGTGGCGAAGACTTCATCGCCGCTACATTCTTGAAGCAACATCCCGAGTTCGAGTGGCAGAAGCCGATCCTCATCGACATGAAGGGCAATCCCTGGACCGAATTCAAGGCCAGCGATAAGCCGTAGCAAGTTTCTGAAACTTGCGTGTTATAACAAGCATCTTTGGCAACAGGGCTCCCGACAATTCTATGCCGCCAGAACAACGGCAGCGCCCAGGAGGACTGTGTTGCGTAAACTGCTTTCCACTTCCAACGAATTCACCCTCACCATCGTGCGGCTGGTGCTGGGCATCGTATTTTTCGCGCATGGCGCACAGAAGATGCTGGGCTGGTATGGAGGCTTCGGCTTCCACGGCACCATGGGATTCTTTACCCACCTGGGCATTCCCGCGCCGTTGGCCTTTCTGGCGATTTGCGCCGAATTCTTCGGCGGGCTGGGACTGATTGTCGGCCTGCTGAGCCGTATTGCCGCACTGGGCATCATGGTCAATATGCTGGTGGCGATCAAGACCGTACACCTGCCCAACGGATTCTTCATGAACTGGTATGGCCAGCCGAGGGGCGAAGGCTACGAATATCATCTGCTGGCTCTCGCCCTGGGATTTGTGATCCTGGTGAAGGGCGCGGGAGCGCTGTCGATTGACCGCGCGCTGAGCAAGTCGAGCCAGTAGCGTCAAAATAGCCTCCGCCGCGGCGGAGGCTTGGGAGGGTTGCTGGACCAGCGTTACTTCGTCGCGGTCTCGGCCTTGGCGGCGTCGCTCTTGGCGTACTTGCGGCGGAAACGCTCGACGCGGCCGGCGGTGTCCACCAGCTTCTGCTTGCCGGTAAAGAAGGGATGGCAGGCGGAGCAGATTTCCACATTGATGTCGCCCTTATGGGTGGAACGGGTCAAAAACGTATTGCCGCAGGCGCAATGCACGCGCACTTCGTCGTAGCTGGGATGGATGGCTGCCTTCATGGAACTCCTGTCTACTGGGTCGTAAGCCCTTATTTTACTGGAAACTGCGCGACAGCGGCAAACCGGCCACTGCCGCCTTCCGGCGCGAACCTGCTATTGGACGCCGACGGAGCGGCAAAAGATTCAGGCGCTGTCGTGCCACCGGCGGCTTACCTCCGTGACGGAGAACCGTCTGTCCGGTAATTCAGGAGGCCTTATGACCCGGTCTCGTATTTCCGCCGCCGGCATTGTTCTGCTGGCCCTTGCCCTGTTTGCCCTCACGATGGCAGCCCGTCCAACCGTCCCTCCGCCGGCGAAGGAGGCAGGCCAAGTCACGCCGACGGCCAGTCTGCTGGTGCGCCGCTTCGATCAGACAGCGACGCTGCTGCCTAACGGCAAGGTCCTGATTGCGGGAGGAATGGAGGCTAACGGGGTGTATGGCGCCTCGGCCGAGCTCTACGATCCGCAGAAAGGAACATTCGTGGCTGCCGCGAGCATGTCAGTGGCGCGCGCATGTCACACGGCGACGCTGCTGCCTAATGGCAAAATCCTGCTTGCCGGCGGTGCCAAGGGCCCGGACGAGCACGTCTCCACGGCGGAGCTTTACGATCCCGCGACCGGGAGGTTCCAGCCCACCGGCAGCATGAGCGGGCCTCGCTGCGGCGCGATTGCAGTGCTGCTGAAGAGCGGCAAGGTCCTGATGATCGGCGGCGAAGGCGCACATGAAGACGAGCGGGTCAACTCGGCCGAACTCTATGATCCGGCGACTGGTCGTTTTACGCCGACGGGAAGCATGCGCGTGGCGCGTGACACGCATGCCGCCGTGCTGCTGAAGGACGGGCGCGTGCTGGTCGTCGGTGGCTCCAGCGCCGGGCGCTATCCCAACAACGTGATTGAGGCCAGCGCCGAGATCTACGACCCGGCGACTGGCCGCTTCGCGACGACAGGCAGCATGAGCACCGCGCGTCACAAGCTCGCCGCCGCACTCCTGCCCGATGGCCGGGTGCTGGTGGCGGGGGGCTCCGACAATCGCGATTGGCGAGGCCAATACACCTCGGCCGAGATCTACGATCCGGCGAACGGCCGCTTCAGCAATGCCGGCGACATGCACTTCAAGCGATTCAAGCTGATGCACGCCATGGTTCTGCTGCCCGACGGCAAAGTCTTGATCGCTGGAGGCGCCGAGCAGCCGGAGATTTATGATGCAGCGGCCAGGAGCTTTCAGACCGTCGATGGGGCGGTCGGCGACAGCCGGTATTTCTCCACCGCTACCGTGCTGGCAGACGGACGGGTGCTGATCGCCGGAGGATATGGCCGGGACGCCATGGCCGGCGCGGTCTCGAATGCGTGGTTGTATCGGCCCTGAACGACGGGCCCAGAGGAGGCCGGCCTGGCCGCGTTCTTGCTGCGAGGTGAAGGCCAGCTCTGGCGTAGGTTCGTTCGCTTGACCTACTTTTTGTTGACGGCTTTGCGCAGTTCGATGCCGGCGGTGAACCGGGCCGCGCGGCGGCCGGGAATCTTGATAATGCCGCCGGTCTGCGGATTGCGGCCGTTGCGCGCCTTCCGCTGATAGACGGAGAAGGTACCGAAGCCGACGAGGGTCACGCGGTCGCCCTTCTTCAGTGCGCTGGTGACCGAATCAATGATGGTGTCGATGGCGCCGCCGGCGGCTGTCTTGGTGATGCCGTGTGCGGACGCGATTTTCTCAACCAGGTCGCCCTTGTTCATAAGTCGCTCCTAGGTTGTGCGTGGACGTGAGCGAGTATTTACTTGCCGAGGGCGGGGTGTGTCAAGAAAGAAGTGCGAGCCGGGGTGGGAATTCGCAAAGCAGGGGTCAGGGATCGGGGGTCAGGGGCCAGAGGGCGAAGGGTAGAGCCAGCCTTCAGGCTGGCGTCACGCGGCACCTATTTATGTAGGCAGAGCGGCGTTCAAACTGCGTTGAACGCCATCCTGCTTGGTTCCTTGCATCGCTGGACGCCACGCTGAAGCGTGGCTCTACCTCTTTATCCGTGCGCCGCGCCGGCGCCCGTCAGCTCCCGCACAATTGAGTTCACGAACTGCTTGGCGTCGCCGAACAGCATCAGCGTATTGTCCAGGTAATACAGCGGGTTGTCGATGCCGGCGAAGCCCGGGTTCATGCTGCGCTTGATCACCATCACCGTGCGCGCCTTATCCACGTCGAGAATCGGCATGCCGTAGATCGGGCTGCTGGCGTCGGTACGCGCCGCCGGGTTGGTCACGTCGTTGGCGCCGATCACCAGCGCCACATCGGTCTGTGGAAAGTCGCCGTTGATCTCGTCCATTTCGATCAGGCGGTCGTAAGGAATATCGGCTTCGGCCAGCAGCACGTTCATGTGGCCGGGCATGCGTCCGGCGACCGGATGGATGGCAAAGCGAACGTCCACGCCCTTCTTGGTCAGCACGTCATACAATTCGCGAACCTTATGCTGGGCCTGTGCGACGGCCATGCCGTAACCGGGGACAATCACAACTTTGTCGGCCACGCCCAGAATCGAGGCCGCGTCTTCGGCGCTGGCGCTGCGTACAACTCGTTCTTCCTTGGCTCCCGCAGCGGCAACCTGCACTTGGCCGAAGGCTCCGAACATCACGTTGGTGAACGAGCGATTCATGGCCTTGCACATGATCACCGAGAGAATGAAGCCGGAAGAGCCGTCGAGCGCTCCGGCCACGACCAACACCTTGCTGTTCAGAACAAATCCCAGCAGAGCCGCGGAGAGGCCGGCGTAGGAGTTCAGCAGCGAGATGACCGTCGGCATGTCCGCGCCGCCGATAGGCGTGACCAGCAACACTCCGAAAATCAGCGCCACCACCACCATGATGGGGAACAACAGAGTGTTTCCCGGATTGACGACCAGCGCCACGGCCAGCGCCAGCGCTCCCGCCAGCACAGAGAGGCTGACGATATTCTGGCCGCGATAGACGATTGGCCTCTGCGGCAGGATCTCCTGCAACTTGCCCGCGGCGATCAAGCTGCCCGTGAAGGTGAGCGAGCCGATAATGACTTCCAGAGAGATCTCGCCCATTGCAAAGCGAGTGACCGGAGTCGTGCCGACATAGAACTCGGCGATGCCGATCATGGCTGCCGAAAGCGCGCCAAACGCGTGGCTCAGAGCCGTTCGTTGCGGTACCGCTGTCATCTGCACCAGGCCCAGAGGGACGCCGACTCCGGCGCCGATGATCAGCGGGATGAGCACCCACTTGTAATGCGCCACTTCCGGGTTGAAAAGGGTGACGACGACCGCTATGGCGGCGCCGATCTCTCCCGCCAGAACGCCCCAGCGCGCCGTCGTCGGCGAACTCAGGAACTTGAGGGAAAGAATGAAGAGAACGACCGCGACAATGTAGGCGAAGTCGAGATACTGCTGCAGTTCGAGCCCGGTCATGATTGTTTCGACCCGCGAGACTTGAACATGCGCACCATGCGGGCGGTGATCAGAAAGCCGCCGACCATGTTGCTGAATGACGCCGCGACCGCGATCGCACCCAGCACCGTGGTGAGCTGCGTCTCCTGCCGGCCGGCGATGATGATGGCGGCAACCACAACGATCGCGTCCAGAGCGTTGGTCAGCGACATCAGGGGCGTGTGGAGCAGGGGGGAAACGGCTCGGATGACTCCAAAGCCGACAAATCCGGCGAGGATGAAGACGTAGAGATTCGAAATGAAATCCGGTGGCATTTTGCTTCCTCTGCATTCCCGGCGGCTCGGCCCGCCGAACCGTTAAATCACTGCGCCGCTGCCAGCGCCGGCAGATTAAAGAACTCCCGCACCCGTGGATTCACAACTTCGCCCTGGTGCGTGACCAGCGTGCCGCTGGTGATTTCATCGGACATGTTCATTTGCAGCTTGCCATCCTTAACCAGGTGCACCAAAAAGTTTGTCAGGTTCTTGGCGTACATCTGGCTGGCGTGATACGGAACGCTGCTGGCGAGATTGATGGTGCCGACGATGGTGACTCCGCGTTCGACGATGATCTCTTCCGGGCGGGTGAGCTCGCAGTTGCCGCCGCGCTCGGCGGCCAGATCGACGATCACCGATCCCGGCGCCATTCCCGTGACCATCTCCTTCGTCACCAGCACGGGCGACTTCTTACCCGGCACGACAGCAGTGGTAATCACCACATCGCTCTCAGCGACGACCTTACCCAGCAGCTCACGCTGCCTCTGATAGAACGATTCATCCTGCGCCTTGGCGTAGCCGCTGGCATCCTGCGCATCGGCGACTTCGAGTGGCAACTCGACGAAGCGGCCGCCCAGGCTCTGCACCTGCTCTTTGACGACGGGCCGCAGATCGTACGCGGAGACGACCGCACCCAGCCGACGCGCAGTAGCGATCGCCTGCAGACCAGCAACGCCCGCGCCGATGATCAGCACGCGTGACGGCATAATGGTTCCGGCAGCGGTTGTGAGCATGGGAAAGATACGGGGCAGCTTGTCGGCGCTGACCAGAACCGCTTTGTAGCCGCAGATGGTGGCCATTGAGGAGAGTGCGTCCATGCTCTGCGCGCGGGTGATACGCGGCATGAGCTCCACCGCGAAGGCCGATGCGCCGGTCGCGGCGATTTCCTGAAGCGTGTGCACGTCGCCCAGCGGACGCACAAAGCCGATCAGGACCTGGCCTTTGCGAAGCAACGGAACATCGGCGCGGCCGGTGCGATCGTTGGAGCCATAGCACAGCACCTGCACGACGATGTCGGCGGTGTTGAAGACGTCGCCACGGCTGGCGAGAACTTTCGCGCCCTTGTTGGCGTAGTCAGCGTCGGGATAGCCGGCCTCAACTCCGGCGCCGGCTTCGATGGCGACCTCCAGTCCCGCCTTGGCGAGATTCGCGATCACGCCGGGCACCAGCGCGACGCGCCGCTCCCCCGGATAACTCTCGCGGGGAACACCGACAATCATAGGACCTCCAGAACGTGGCTCCGGCAAACTCCGACGGTCCGGCCAGACGCAGCGAGCCGGAACGGGCATTAGCCGGAAATGAGCATTCTACCCAGAGTTCGGGGAAAGTCCAGAGACCGGCCGGGCGCATGGGATCAGCGGAACCCCACTCCCAATTTTCGGGCCAGGGCGGATGGCCCGGGTCCTCCAGTGCAAGCGGACGTCGACGGCTTCGTACGCCTCGGCTACCCGCTGCACTTCGTCACGCTCGGCGGCCGGACGCTTTCGCCGAAGGCGGTTACGTAATACTTGTAAGTATGCCCGACCCGCTTTGGGCTGGTCTTCACAGGAGGTCCCATTGAACTGGAACAAATGGATTCGGCAGACCCACCGCTGGCTGTCCATCGCCTTTACGTTGGTCGTCATCGTCAACGGCGTCGCCGTGGTGCGGGGGAAGTACACCAACAAGCTGGGCCTCCTGGCAGTGGCCACGCTTGCCTTGCAATTTTTCACCGGACTGTACTTGTTCGTGCTGCCATATGCCACCGGGTGGCGCAGCGGGCGACGCACCGACTGAAGGGGCGGCCGCACGGCGGTGGCCCGGGGTGGGGCTGGGCAGCGAGCACCGGCGTGTTGTGGACGGTATCGTACTTCTTCCCCACTCTGTGTCTAATTGGTTTTCGTTTGCCCCGAATCAAGCAAACGGTGGGTGCCCCGGGTCTCCCGGCCTTCGAGACCTGGCTGAGTACGACGCAGGAATGCCGGAAGAGTGTCGACGCGGCCTATCGATGACGGACTCCCGGGTCCCGAAAAGTGCGAGACCCGGGGCGCCCGGTTGAAATGCAGTACGAAATGACAAAAGTCATCCCTTTCACTTGACGAATCGCACTACCGCACAAAGCCCCGAAGAACGCATCCTAAAGTCCGTGGGAAGGAGGAGAGTGTGACCACAACAGCTTCGCCCAACGAAATTCCCAGAGCCATTATCGGCGCAGCTTTCGGGGTCATGATGATGACCCTGTTCGGCACCGCATGGCTGGCATGGGGTCTGCAAAATGTGCGGACGGATTCGCCGTGGCTGATTGCCGCTCTGGTGCTGCCCGCTATCGCATTGCTCGTCCCCTGTTTCGGAATGTTTCAGATCGGCCGGCGGGCCGGCAAACAGGCCGCTCCGCTTACCGCCATCCAGAAACGCGCTCAACGCCAACTGGGACGCATGTTCGGCATTGTGTTCGGCGCGGAAGCGCTGCTGATCTTCCTGGCCGTAACTGCGCTGACTCATTTCCACCTCGAGCCGTATATCATGACTGTCGTGGCAGCCATCGTCGGGCTGCACTTCCTGCCATTGGCCCGGCTCTTTCGATTCCCCCTGTATTACTGGGTTGGCGGAGTGATCCTCGCGGACGCGCTGGTCACCCTGGCGCTGCCGGTTCCCTCGCGAGAAATTGCTGTGGGCCTGAGCATGGGGGCGATTCTATGGGTGACGTGCGTACTGGTGCTACGGCGGGGTTTTCAACTGGCGCACCATCAGCAGGCGGCGCTTGCCTGAGGACGGCTTCCCGCCGGATGCGGAGGTTGCAGGTTACGCTGAGCACAGCTAAATTATTTGCGAGAGTTGGAGCTATCTATGAAAAAGCCCGTTCCCGTCAGCCACCCCACGAAGCCGAAACCGGGCTCCGCGGGGACCTCGGTGGAATTTACCTCTGCCTCTGCATTCATCGACGAGAGGATCAAGCAACTTGGCGACTGGCGCGGCAAGATGCTCGCTAAAGTGCGCGCAATCATACACGAGGTAGACCCTGAGATCGTCGATGAGCGGAAGTGGGTGAGGGCGACATCGCCGGGCACTCCCGTCTTCTCCCACGGCGGCATCGTCTGCACGGGAGAGACGTACAAGAGCGTCGTCAAGATAACGTTTGCCAAGGGAGCTGCGTTGAAGGACCCTGCAGGTCTGTTCAACTCCAGCCTCGAGGGGAATGTCCGGCGCGCCATCGACATCCACGAAGGCGACAAGATCGACGAGGCGGCCTTGAAGAATCTCATCCGCGCGGCCGTGGCGCTTAATCTCAAGGACAAGCCGAAGCCCCGGCGAGCCAGCAGCAAGCGGGCCGACTAGCTTCATCGCGGGTCCCGGACGGGTGGCCCGGGCTCTCCGCCGTCCCGCAATTTTCATTGACAATTGCCAGCCACGCGGTAAGATGTCGCCGCGCTCCCACAACAACCCAGTCACAACGTGATGCCGTGTGCCGGCGGCAAGGGAAGCTCTGATTAAGTCGCGGCGAGGTTCCTCAGCGGCTAAACAGGCCGCTGAAAAAATCGGATTTCGGGTCCGCTTGGGTAGAGCTGGCCTTCAGGCCAGCGTCCAAGTCGTTTGTTTGTGATGATGAGCCGGCTTCAGCCGGCGGCAGAAGCGGGCTCTCGCGACTTTTTCAGCGGCCTGTAAAACCGTGTTGACTTTGCAGCCCTTACGGACGGCCTGAAGGCCGCCCCCTTCGAAAGACGAGAAATAATCAGAGGTTCCCTGGGACTGCCGCAGCGGCACATCTGGCGTCAGGAGGCTAGCATGACCGCCAACGGTCTGTTTGGATCGACCACTCTCGACGTCGCCATCGGTCTGATATTCGTTTACCTGCTGCTGGCCATCATCTGCACCACCGTCAATGAGTGGATTGCCGGCATCCTGAAGACCCGCTCGGGCACGCTGAGGAGCGCAATCGAGCAACTGCTCGATGGACAAGCAGGACAGGGGAACGCCGACGTCAACTGGTTCCTGCGGCAGTTCTACGAGCATCCGCTGATTGCGGGGATGAACCAGCCGCAAAAGGCGGGCGCGCATCCGGCGTATATTCCCGCGCGCACCTTTGCCACCGCGGTGATGGACATCGCCACCAGGCAGAAGCCCGGGGTCATCACCTTCGGCGATCTGGTGACCGGCATCAACAGCCTTCCCGCAGGAGACGTGAAGACGACGCTGCTGGCGCTGATTCAGAATGCCAACAACAATCTGGAGCAGGCGCAGAAAAATATCGAGGGCTGGTTCAACGACACCATGGACCGCGTCTCCGGCTGGTACAAGCGGCGCACGCAGGTGTGGACCGTCGTCGTTGCCGCCGTGCTCACGCTGTGCGCCAACGCCGATACTTTGCAGATCGCGCGCACGCTTTGGACCGATCCCACGCTGCGCGCGCAGATTGTGGAGCAGGCAAAGGCACGCGCCGCTGCCGGCCAGGACCCCAACCAGATGCAGGGCAGCGATCAGAGCTCGCAACCGCCTGCCTCGCCGGCCGAGCTCTCTTCGCTGGGCCAG
>Ga0335081_10002980_pt1 | contig 26595 bp, 34 predicted proteins | sample Lox_Sample_35_FD_206713 | JGI IMG/M metagenome (GOLD analysis project Ga0335081, IMG submission 206713) | Soil microbial communities from Loxahatchee National Wildlife Refuge, Florida, United States - Lox_Sample_3.5 | ecosystem: Environmental > Terrestrial > Soil > Wetlands | place: USA...
ATTCACGTAGTTCGTTACCACGCCTTCGACGTGAGAACCGTATCCAAGAAAAGCCCACGCCTGTTCAATGGACTCTACCGTGAGCGGCAATCTCAGATTGTTGATGTAATTCATAATCGCGGCTTTCAATTCGGGCGAGGCTACCTCGTTGTACTCGGGGTGCCTGCGTTTGAATTCAGGGACAGCCGCTACCCACTGTTCAGCCTCAATCTCCCGCTCGGATTTACCGCGCCACTCTGCCGCATGAAGTTTTGCCCAGTCCTTAGAAGACATTCGATCTTGTTCAAGTTGGGCCTGCTGTTCGTCGGTTGGGGCCGGGCGCAGCAGTTTATAAAGCTCGGGATGAGTTCGAAGCCGATGCCCTGTAACAAGGGTTTCCTCCCCGACTCCGCAAGCGGACGGATCCAAGAGAAGCCGTCCATTCATCGTCTCGGTTTCGAACGCTGTTACAAAATCCTGAAACGAAAAAGTCGGACTCGCCATCGAAGAAAGGAAACCATCAATCACGGTAGCATTCTCGGGCGTGCGCAAAAGTTGGGGATAATCTCGAAATAGCCGCTCGGCTAGTTCCTTCTGGGCCTCGAATGCAGGGGGAGTTGGCCTCTCCTTTGGTTTCGGCGCAAGGGCTTTTTCCAAGTTGGCGGTGTTGTGCGCGGCGTGCCACTCGTACACCAGAGTGGGCATGAGGTTGATCTCCGCTTCTGTTAACTCCCGCACTGTCAGACTCTCCGCCGTCGCAAGGGCTTTCTTGTGCGGCCTGTTGGGGTCTGGCAGGATCAAATATTCCAATTCTTTCTTCGACATACCCATTTCGGTTTTCTCCTAAATATTCGGCTAAATTCGGCTTCTGGAATGCTTCGCGTGTGCCGCTGTGCGTTGCTCCGCTTCGCGGTTGTACTGGGCCTCTCCCTCTATCACAGCCTTTTGAGTGACGCCCTGTTCTGCTTGGTGCCTTCCAAACTCGTTGTTTTGGTGTTCTCTGTGTAGAGCCGCGCTACTGCGTTGAAGCCAAGCAAAATTACTTTCCCCCGGCACTTTCTCAAGCATCGGGATCGTTCCGTATGGCTGCTCCACGGTCTCAACGACGGGCGGTGCATCGGAGATTTTTTCAACTCGCACGAGACCCGGAGCAATGGAAGTACGGAACCACTGATAATTCACTTCAACCAACAATTCTTGCTTCCCATCTTTCACGCGGTAATAAATCGGCTCCCTGTGCCCGTCCGAAAAAACCGCTTCGTGATCCGACTCGATAAGCTCTGCCTTGAAGCTGGCATAAGCTAAAGCATCGGCGGGTCTAAGTGACATAATCTCTCCCTAGAAACTGCGAAGCCCGCCCGAGAGCGAGGCTCTTTCGTTGTGCGACAACTAATCAAGCGGGGTTTCGGAAAATCGGACCCTGAACGAACCCGGTAGCGTTGACTTGCCCTTGAACGTTTCCGTTCGCTTGCCCTGGGTTCTTCGCCGCAGCGACTACGGCTTTGCCTGCTAGCGGTTCCGCGGGGGTGTTTCCAGTAGCAGAAAATCGGACACCCATTACTGTCATTTCTAATGTGTTTGGTGTAGACATATTTTTAACCTTTAGATTTGTTTCATTAAATTGCTTTATGCGGGCTCAACTGAGAGCGCGAAAGTTATTCGGCTACTTCAAACGGAGGGAACAATTCCAAACGCGAAAAATCCTCGGACGTGAGGATGCTACATCCCTTTGGCCGACTGCCCACGAGTCTTTCGATTTCTGCGCAGTATTGAGATTTGATGATAACAACTGGACGCTCCTCGATCCGTTCTAGGTTCGCAGCGTCCTGTTCATATAATTTTTTAAGGTGTTGGGATTGCGCTGAATCGAGTCGTACCGTCTTTAACACTTTCATAGGTTTCCATTCCTCTTTTTTCGTTTTTTACGCTCTCATCGAATCCACAGATCGCCTGCTCACACCGAGCCGCCTCATGGACTATATCCCGCTGGAGATTGAGGTCTGCCCGGAGTTCCTCCGTTAGCTGCTCCTCAGCGAGCTTGAAAAGATAAATTAGCTCACTCGCTTTTTTACCGCCCTGTCCGCTGGAGATGTACGTTTCAAAATCCATCTGTTTGCCTGGAGGATTGGCGGTACCCAAAAGGACTTTTTCGGCCACAATCCCCGCAACAGCAACACGGGCCATTTGTTCGGCGGTTAGTTTCTTGCACGCTTCCGGGGAAGCCCGAACCTCACCGAAAACGACATAGAAGCGGTCACTCTCTTTGAGGTGCCCCACGGCTGGACCGCGATAGGAAGTAGGGACTCCGTATTTTTGGAAAGTCAGTGTGTGGAATGCTTCATGGTAGAGAGTTGCTCTCCGTTCTCGGGGGTTGGCAAGAGTACGAGCAATCAGTTGTTCAGCTTTTTTGACGGACGGGGAGTTGATTTGATCTAAGGGCATTTCATACCGGCACTGAAAGTCGGACTCGCGGCCCTCGCCTAAAACTCGGCAATTTCGTTTCTGCGTCTTCGTTTTCATTGCTCTTTATTCCTTTTCTAGATTTCACATCCTTATGACGTTGTTATAGCTTTATATTCCCCGCACCATTCCGCCAACCTCACGATTGGAAAATGGTTGTACGGCCATGAGCCGATGGGAGGGTATCGGCGGCACAGTCCTGTATTGTCTTGGACTACGCAATAGGCGCAGCTAGAACATGATGTTTTCGGGATGGGAGGAGACGTTTTATCCGGTTGGACGCTGGACATATTTGACTTTCTATTTAGCAAATTCAAAAACTGGCGGCTCAAAACGAGGCGTGACTAACTTATGATGCAATTTTTCCTGCAACGGTTCACTGTTGCTTATGCTCGACTCCCGCCCAGCCCCAGCCGTCGCTCGTGGAGTAGCTCCCTGGTGCGAACGTGTCGCCGCCCTCTATAGTCAGGGATTGTGAAGGTTCGCGCCAACCTTGTTGTGTTGAGATTTCGTCATTGGAGCCCGCTAGTTTTTGCTTGCACTCCGCGACAAATTCTCTTATCTCTGCTAAGTCCACCTCGGGATCGCGGCTAAAATCACAACCCCAGAGTTCGTGAACCAATATGGGCGCACCCGGAGGACAGCCCGGAACATCGTCCGGTCCCGGTCCTTCATCTCGCCAAGGGCGGAGCGCGTGCCGTCTCATCCGCTGAACAGGGGTTTCTTTTCTCGGGTCGAACGACGTTTCATTTGTTGCGATGGCTTCACTCATTTTGTGTTTCTCCTTTTTTGACCGCTAATGCGGTAAAAACTGTCTGGATTTACTTCAACCCGCTTGATGCTTTTCGCTGGGCTTCGTAACGCGCCTGCAATTCGTTTGCCCACGCGTCGAGCTGTTCCGTGGGTGGCTCACTTAAACCCGAGGCGTTCCACAAGCCTTTCAACCACTGCCACTCTTGCGCGAACATTTCTTGCAACTCGGTTTTATCTGGACGCCCGGAATTCTCTTGGTGCATGGTGAGGTGAAGTCGGATGCATTGTTCAAGGGACATTGAAGCGCGAAGCCAAATGTTCCAGCGATTCCAGTAAGCCCTTTCCATTTCATCCGTGATGAGGTCCCCCGGCTTGCCCCTGTAATTTGGAAGCGGGAGAGCTTGCCGCCGTTTAGGTCCAGCTATCGCTTCTCCGCGAGGATCCTCGTACCAAGTTCCGACTCGGAAACCTTTGGAATAATCCGGCTCCGCTTTTACATACCGCGGATCGGGCCGCCAATCCGGAGCGGGTTTCCAGTTCCAAATATCGCCCGAGGTGTCGTCACTCGCTTTTCCGCGCTTCGCCCGAGGCGGTTCAGGCTCGATACCTAAAATAGATTCGATTGATTCAGGATCGTTCATCTGTGGACCTTTCAAAAAAGGAGGGCGGGCGCTGGAAGTAGCCACTAGCCAACACCCGCCTAACGGCCATGCCCGTGGCCGAAAACTATTCAGTCACAAGCGGGCTTACTGGATTTGGTCTAAGGCTGAGTCAGATTCCCGAAGTATTCGGATCGCCTCAAGTTCCATGTTGTGAACTATGTGGGCAAAGATACGGAGATACACCGACTCATCTCGGCCCGGAACAATCGGCGGAGGAGCGTTTTGAATTCGCTTGAGGTCTGCTTTTGCGGTCTGAACGTCCTTGAATATCTTGGCGAGTTGGTGCGGTTTAATCATATCAACGGTCTTGCGTTTGCTTTTCCAGTCGGACTAACGGGACCGCTTGCCGCAACCTGCTTGCCGTTTTTCCAAAAGACAACAACATGGCCGGATTCGGGCTGCCCGTTGCGATAGGTGTTAAGCGGATGCACTTCTAACGCCTGCCCGTTTCGAGTTGCTCCAGAGCTTGGGGTCTGGACAGTCGAGTAGCTTCGCGCGTTCGGTGCTTCCGAAGACAGCCGCTCGGCTTCCTCCGGATTGTTCAGCAAGAGTTCCTGATATTCGTCGGCGGTGAGTTCACTCAATTTCTTACTCATGGTTGTTCTCGACTCCTGCGGGCTGTTGGTTATTCGGAATAATCTGGCCGGTAGCCCGATCAAAGACGTTGAGAGGCTTTGGCTTTACGGTGCGCTGATTAGCAGAGGTCTGCTTGTACGCTTCCGCCATTTGTTGCGGGTCTGGAACGGTGTTGTTCTTCTTTGCGCCGTCTATCAAAAACTGCGCACGGTTATGAACTGTTTTTCCTTTTTTGTAGTCCTCTAGTTTGTGCCAGCAAACATAGTTCACGCCCGGTTCGTGAACGAATTCGTTTCCATCTTCGTCCTCAAAAATCGCGTGCGTGCTTACCAACTGTCCGCCGTGGAGAAACTCAATCTTTCGATCTGTGTATTTGTATCCCATTATTTTCACGCTTTCCTGATTTCAGTACCAACTGAACTTTCCAACATGAGGTTTGGTATTCGGAAACATAGCCGCCAGTTTCTTGCTCACGGATTCTCTGTTCGGCCAAATGGAACCGCGTTGGATTTCCCAGAGCGCCGTCTGGTAGGGTTCACCTAAAATCAAACCGCAATCGGAGTTCGCGGTTTGCTCTGCATTTAAGTATTCGTCTACCACCTGACGAATCTCTGGATAGCGCCGCTTGAGGGTTTCGTAGTGCGGCCTCATTTCGTTCTTATCGTGCTTTCGTTCCTCCAACGACCGGAATTGTATTTGGCTGCCTAGTTGACACATACCGTTGTTCCTCTGGCCCGAGTTGGGCGAAAACTGTTCTAGGTCCTTTTGGGGTGGTGCAAGTGAGGTTGGCCCTTTGAATCGAGTTGTCCCCGCGATATTGTTCGCACTCGACCCCAAGAGCCAACCTGGTTTGCGAAGCGGCACAGCATCAAGCTACTTCGCAATATCGGGTTTTAACTCTTCTTAATTCCCACAGGGAAGAATGCTTTGGGGGAGTTACCCGACTAGGTTCTCCGCGATACTTCTTTGTGGGACCCCTGATTCCGTTCTTTTTCCTTACCTAGCCTGTTGCCCGCAAAGTGGATTTTTAATTGGCGCGACGGGTATTAGTCCCGGTATTTCAGACTTTTGCCAAAAACGGGAACCTTGTTCAGTCATAGGTTCGGGGAAGCTGGGTGGATCGGGAGCTAGCGCCTTAAATTCGAGGGTGAAAATAGAAGCGGAATCAAAATCATAGTAATCGGCTGCATCCCAATCTATCTTGACCCCATTCACGGCTGTAATTCCCCCATCTGCATTGGGGCGATGGATACGGGTTTTTCCTGTCTCTATCAAACTCACGATTTGCCTACCTCCTCTAGGTTGTTCTGCAAAAAGTTCCTTGACTGATCCGCGGTCAGTTCATTCAATTTCGTAGTCATATTTTTTCTCAACTCCTGCAAGTTAAAACCCGCGCTCCTCACCCGCCGAGTATGTAGGCCAAAGTAGTTGCAGCCGCGCACGAAACCGTGATTGAGCTAACCCCGGTTGCTGCGGTAGTCCCTACTTGGGCGACGGCCATAGTTGAAGATACGCCGAGGTTCTGAACGATTGCCCCAGAGCCGCCATTAGGAACCCAAGAAACCACGGCAACCGCTGTCCCAAGATTTTGCAGATAGGCGAAGTTGGTTTGTGACGCGGGCAACACAAGAGCGGAAGCCGCTGCGGAAACCGAAATGCTTCCCTCGCCGTAGTTGTTGACGGGAGTTTTAACCGTGAGGTTCTGAGAGAAAATCTGATTTCCGTTTACGTCGTATACGGATATTGGTCCGTTCAACTGAATAGTGTAATTGCTCAAGAGAGATAACCTCGGCGTTGCAAATCTGTTATGGCGGACTCGTTAGAAGAGGGCGGGTACAACTGTTCGTACAACTGTTCGTACAAGACTCGGGCCGCTTCCCGATCCTCGCACGTTCCTTACGCTGTACTTGCTCTAGAAGCATCTATCCAGTAAACTGCATTTGTGGGAGGTGTTCGGTGCCTGAGAGATTTTGGTTCGCGGTCAAGATGAGTTTCACCTGCCCGACTTGCAAGAAGCTAAGTGAAGAAGTTTTGTACACGAGTGCCGGTCGCCCCGATCCTAACCCGATAGCTCAAGCAGTTTCCGGTCAAAAACCAAAGTGTCAACACTGCAAATCATGGTTATCGGTTGATGGAACGGGAATATCTCTAAATGTATTGCCCGTCACACTGGAACAAGCAAAAGCAGCGGGTTTCAATCCCCCCGCCAATTCGCTCTGACACGACTGATATTGATAAAACGCGCCGGTTCCATCAGGCATTTTCCAGGTGTTACCTTTTAATTGTCGAAATACTTGAATTTCGGGAATGCTTGCGTCCATATTTCTTTCCTTTGCCCTAGTTGGGCGAAATTATTGCGGGTCCTCTTGGGGTTGCCGGACACCCCGGCGTTGGAACCTTCGGAAAGGGTCCTTAGAAAAGTTTACTATTTGAAGTCGCTAACTCTTGGACCCGTTGGTATCGAGCCCGCTTGAGACCCTCGTTACATATCTTGGCTCGCTCATCAATGGACAGTGGTTTGAATTTCTTCAGCCACTTCTCAAGATTCACGGCATACAAGGCGTATTGTGCCAACTCTCGCAACTCCCCAGCTTCACGGGTTCCGATGTAAGGCACTTCTTTATACTTCGCGGAGAGTTCCCGTAACTCGGTAACTAGCTTGATTGCTCGGTTTAGGTCTTTTAACTTCTGCCTCTTCACACTCACACAGCACCTCACTTCCCTTGATTTCAACGATAAAAGTCGTTTGACGGTGCAACCGCCCCGATTAGGTCTAACGGCTCTGTTTCGGACTGGCCCCCGTTCCAAGAACCCCTTTTCAGGGTTTCCCCGCTCTTAGTTCAGGAGCCCGTCCTATGGCTTCAGCAACTACGCCCTCGGGTTCAGGTGGATAGAAAAATCTGTTGAGATACGGCCAGATAGACGGGCAGTCTTGATACCATTCACGCCCACCGTAGTCATGCCGCCACAGCTCAACCTCTTTATGAAGCTCTTGCTCCTCCGCCACGGTTCCGGCCCGAGTAGCAACCGGCTCCACGTAGAAGGGAATTCGCGCTCGGATCCAACGGAGGTAGGCTGCGAAAGATTGATCCGTGAAACCGACTTTAAGGAGATTCTGGCACCGCAAAAGGTAGATAGTGCCCATTGGCTTACCGGGGCACCAAAACGGCGTCAAAAGAGGTGTCTTCCCGGTTTTCATGGCCCGGAACGCCTAGAGCGCCATCCGAACCGAGATACCCTTCAAGACAGCCTCCAGTACAATGCTTTTCCCGCAAAGCGGGCATCCTAGAAGGCACTCCACGCCCTGCCTGCAATCTCTCCCCGATGAGTCTGCGCTGCTCGTCGGTCAACAGTCGGGTCCGGCGTTTCTTAGCCCCCACCAGTTTCAAGGCTAGGCTTACTTCCTGCTCGTTCGTAGGGTCAAAATGGAAGGTGCTTTCAGCATCTCCATACTTCCGCTTTAACCGGAGCCCACCAGCGAGCGCGGCTCGATAGCGGTTCCTGAGCTTTTTATCCATGTTGACGCTTCTGGGCACGGCTATGAATTTCACGGCCAGCACGTCGTCTCCATAGGTAGGGTCGGCCACGATTTCCCCGTAGCGCCCATGTATCGTGTCTTCGCTCGTGGTTATCCTGAATTTTCGCTCGTGCTTGCGGTCATTGAGACGTACACGGTTCTTCTCTGCGAATTCTCGTAGATCCATATTTTTCTAAATACCTTTCGGGGTAGAGAGGAGGAAACGTTACGGCGGTGCCGACTCGCGCAAGCAATGGGGGACCTACCGGGTGCCCCCTTCGAGGAAAAAGTAACGTTCCTTACTTTCGAAATTTCCCGCCAACCTGAATCGAAAACAAATCTCCCCCGATCTCCGCGGCTCACAAGCCGTGTGGGGCGGGTGGGGCATTGCGGATATGGCCGACTTTGCCGTGGCGATGGGGTTTTGATTCGTTGCCGACTATGCGGCGATATTGTTGATGCAGGCTTGACACTGTAGCGTGATGTGCTACAATGTAGCGCATGAAAGATATGCCCATCTCAATCCGACTCGACGGAGAATTGCGGAAAGCCCTCGAAAAACTTGCTGCTAAGGACTTGCGAACGCTGTCTGACTACGTTCGCCTGGTTCTTTTTCGTCACGTCCAAGACATGCACGGGGCGAGCGGCAAGGTCTTTCAAGAACACACACCTATTACACGAAAGGCAGGCCGGAAATGAAAATCGCCATCTATGCCCGCGTCTCGACTGACAAGCAGGACACTGAAAACCAACTCCGCGAACTGCGGGAGTTTGCCGCAAAGCAGGGATGGCAAATCACGCGAGAGTACGTGGACGAAGGAATTTCCGGCACAAAAGCGGATCGCGCCGAACTGCAACGGATGTTTTCGGATGCCGCGAAGCGTAAGTTTGACTTGCTACTGTTCTGGGCCTTGGACCGGCTCAGCCGCGAAGGTGTGCTGCAAACCCTTCACTATCTAAACCTGCTTGAGTCCGCTGGTGTCGGCTTCCGGTCTTTCACTGAGCCTTATTTCGATTCGTGCGGTGTGTTCAAAGACGCGATTATCGCTATCATGGCGACTCTAGCGAAACAGGAAACCGTCAAACGATCTGAACGCACGAAGGCCGGTCTTGCCGTTGCCCGCGCGAAAGGCAGTATCCTCGGACGGCCCAAGCTACAGGTTGAACGCGCTGAGATCGCCCGCCTGCGTCAACAGGGGCTTTCCCTGCGAGCCATCGGACGGCAGTTGGGTATTTCGGAGGGTTCCGTTCGTCGCATCGCTGCTTAGTGCGTCAAAAACGTCTCCCACAAGGCCCCGCTAAGTCCTTTGGATTCGGCGGGGTTTTTGTTTGCCTCGGCTTGCGTAAAAACGGAACCATTCTGACGCACTTATCTTGCTGGGTCTGGGCAAGCGATGGGGCTTTGAAACGTTGGGCGAAACCCAACAGGTGTTCAACGCTTGCTGACGGCTGTTGACGGCTGTTCGCTCCAACCCGTCCGTTTAACCCATTCACCTGGGGCGAGCCATTCGCGGTTATCGTACAAGACCCTTCCGCTGTTGGTCTGGTATCCCGCGGCTTTGATCTTTGAGAGCAGGGGATCATCTGCCGTCACTGCGGGATCTGGCGCGAACGACGCGGGCGTTTGAATCCCACGGCCCGGCCTTGGTGGTTCAAGCGGTGTGGTTGATTTCCACATCCCGGTTTCATAGTCCAGCAGGCAACTGTTGTTCGGGCGCACATCTGTTGGAATCACGCGAACTTCTTTTCCATTCCAATAGTTCTTGCCGTCCAACGTCCGAATCGAGATTTCTTCCCCTCCGAAACTGCCATGCCTAAACACCCGGCCAGAAGGGAATTGAAAGACGTTCTCGGGCCTGCCCAAACCCACAATTGGATGCGGGAGAGGCTTTGGTTCGGATGGCTGTACGGATGCCTTAGACTCGGGAGACACTCGGGAGTGCTCGGGAGTTCTCGGCGCGCCTAATGGCGGCTCACCGTGTTTCTCGCGCGCGCGGTTAATTCGCTCGATTTCCTCTGGCGTCAAAGGTCCTTTCGGGCGTCTCCGTTTATGAGGCCGCTCAACCGGCTTAGGCGGATCCGGAGCTAGCGCCTTGTTGACCCTGCGAAGCACCACGCGAGCAAACATCTTGTCCTCGCGGCTGGCACCATTCGTCATGGTGTGCTGGAGTTCGTCTATTAGCTGGTCCTTTGAGAGCACTGGCCGACTCTGAGGCCGCTTATCCCAAAACCGCTTGGCCTCCAGCATTACCTTTGCCCAGGGATCGCCTTCGCTCACCAGCCGGACGATCTGCCGCTTTATCTCCTCACTGTCGAGGCACAGAGGCGATTTCTCGGCCTCCAGAACATTAGCGGCTGCCCACCCTGCCGCGGTCAAGCTCCAGACGATTGCCCTCCGTCTCGGTGGAAAAGGCTTTCGTTCCTGAACAACTAATCCAGCCAGTTCTTTTTCGAGCAGAGCGTTCAATCGAGCCGCGGAGACGTGACGGAAAAACAAATCGATCACGCTACTGCGCATCATGGACCCTTTTTTCTGGTGGAGAGCGGTCAAAACCCGTTCGGCACGTGAGCGCCTTCGCATCAATTTTCGCTCGCTTTCGAAAAAATCTCAGGAGTTGCCTGAAAACGTAGGACGCCACAGTTCCTTTCATCTCCCACGGTCGTTTTTATGCCTTTGCCTCGCGGATTCGTCTCAAAATTTCCGTATTTTCGTTGCGAAACAAATCTTTCGCAACCGAAATTCAGCCCAACCGTTTTCTTTTCAGCGGGCTACCGAGAAAGTTCGCACTTTCCCTATCCGTAGAAACATTTCGGTTTGATTGATTTATTCCTAGGAAGTCGCCGCACGCAACCCTATTGGAAGCTATCAGCATCTCTCTGGAGCGTCTTTCTAATTTCCTTGTCACATGCTTGTCACTTTTTCCAAAATCCTTCATCTTCTGGGTGTTTGAGTTGTTGCACCAGCACCAACCTTCCTATGTGTATGGAAAGGTCTTTTGGTTTGGTGCATCAACCTCGGATTTTTGGTGCATGATGGTGCATCAACCTAGTTAAGTTGCTCGCGTATATGGTAGTTACAAGATTCATACACATACGTGAGCAAGCGATGGTGCATCAACCCCTCGGAAAAAAAAGGCAAAAAATAGGGAGGTTGTTGCACCAATTCGCACCATTAAAGGGTAGTTGATGCACCAGCCTGTTTTTGCTCCTCCGGTTCGGTCCAGTTCAGCAACCGAACTAAGTTTTCCTTGCGCCCACCCTTCGGTGTAGCGGAGGTTCGCGTCATCTCGATATCGCCCATGCGTACCATGTTGTCGAGGCAGCGACTAAATACACCCGCCCCAAAGCGGTCATAGTGAACGCCTCGCTTCAGGTCCGTTAGGGATTTCCAGAGGCCATCGGGAGCGAATAGGTTCAGCCAGTTCTTAATTGCGCTCCCGCATTTCGCGTCTGGGTTATCCCCTACGTTCGGTCGCAGAATCGTGCGGACCCAGGTTTGATACTCCGCGAAGACTTGCGGGGGGTTGAAGCCGAACATACTGGCTTTTAGCTCCCGCACTCCATCAGCAGAAGCACATACGATCTTCGCCCTGATTGCCAGTTCCACGGTGCGCCCGAGTTCCGGTTTCCGGCGTCGCCATTCCGCAACCATGTCCCAAACGTCCCGATTTATTGTGACGGGAGCGAAGTTCAGGGGCGGAACCGTATCCTCGCATGGCTGGTAATAGTGGATGTACCCGGTTGGACAAAGGCCGAATGTGAAGCGGTCATATAGCCCGCCAATCGTGTTGCTGCCAAAGCAGTCCTCAAAATTCTGGGTGACGATCCCGCCACTGAAGGATAGTCGGTGCTCCACCCAAATTTTCTTGCCGCCTGCTATCAGCATTTGGAACCGCGGTTTGTTGAACGCGGTGCACAGCATCATTGAGAAACTGGAACGGTCTATGGCTGCCTTGGCAAATAAATGGGACCATTCGTCAAGGGAGATTAGCCCGGTTCTTCCACCAAACCGTTTCGGTATCTCGCTGAACAGACTTTCAGCACTCCCAGCCATAATCTGAGCCCAAGCAGGGCCTTGACTTGGCTCGTTCGCATCGGCTTCAGGTAGTCCTACAATCGCCTTGGCGTATTCATCGGCTTGAGTTTTTCCCGTTCCTACATCGCCCACCAGCCCGTTATAACAGTTAACCTGAACCCCATAGGGCAAGAGCGCGGAGGCGGCTGTAATAATGGACGGCCACGCATACGCAACAGGGAACCGATTATCCTTCAGCATGTATCTCTGGCAGAGTTCGCCGAGCCGCCCATCCAGCACGTCTGTGGACATATCAGGAATACCGACAACCCGCGATATTTCCGGCACCGGCTCTTGTTTTTTCCTTGATTGAGGGTTTGGCTTGACTTCTTTTACTTGGACCGCGGATGCTTCCTTGTTCACATCTGTCCTGATATCAGCGGTGCTATCAGTGTTGGTGTTCGTGGAACCTTCCGTGCTGTTCTTTTCCGACTGCGGAGCCGGGCTCGCCTTCACGGGTTCAGGTACACTCTTTTCCGCTGGCTGAGGGTAGCGGCTGATTGATTGAGCGATCTGGACAACTTCCTCGCGGTCCAGTGGAGGTTTGCACAGGTCATCATTCTTTTGGAGCAGGGCCAGTTCAAGAGCTTCCGGCGTCACACCCGCCCGCCACATCCTGCCCGCAATGCGAGTTAATCCTATGTTGCGCCCAGTCTCTAAAATTTCGAGGGGTTCGCCCGCATCTTTGGCAGCGGTCTTAGTTGGGCGGCTTACAGGCTTGGCGATCCGAACCGCGTTTTTCAGTGCGGATATGAACCGGTCTTTGTCCGTAGACAAATGAAGCGCGGAAATATCCTTTTCGGGCAGGGTCACGATCCGCAATTTAGGTTGCAGCTTGGATCCCGCTACCGCTCGGACAAAATCAATTCCGCCCTGCCCGGGTTCTTGGACTACATAAACCGTTTCGGCGCTCTGAAAAAAGGGCAGGTCCGCGAATTCGTTTTTCCAACTGTTTGCACCGGGCATACCGAGCCCCGGCAATCCGTGAAAATGAAGCGTCTGGGTGTCGCTTTCACCTTCAACGATCATCACGCTCTTGACGGTTGGAGAAATGAGCCATACCCCGTATGGGACTTTGATCGGGCCTTTTTCTCCTGACCAGAACATTTTGTGCGCGTCTTTGTCCATCGAAGGGCGGAGTTTGCTTCTAAAGAAACTACCGTCCGCGAACAGGTACGGCATTTCCACTGCCCCATCCGTATCTTTCAGATGGAACTTTTCGCGCAAGAATTCTTCAGGCAGGCGCTTCGCCTTCGCGTACTCAGCGACGGTGAGGCCGCGGGGAACAGTCGGAGGATCATCAAACTCGCATCGGGCCGCTTGTATTACCGGCCCTTCAGGTGGAGTGTTCGGGATTTGCTCCAGCATCACGCCTCCACATTCGAGGCGTCAATCACCACCACGTTAACCGCACTGGTCTTGCCGTTCTTGGTCTCGCGGGTGAATTCGACAACTTGGTCCGATTCAAGATTCCGTTGACCCGGCTTGCCGATGATTCCCGAGTAGTGCACGAACATATCGGGCTCACCTTGTACCTGCAAAAAGCCGAATCCCTTCTTTTTGTTGAACCACAAAACAACCGCACGTTCTTTCGTAATCATATCTATCTCACCTTACGTTCCAGTTTTTGAATGCGCCAATAGTGTTGGTCGGCGCTCCGTTCACTTCTACTTAGGAACCTATTGGGGCGTCTGCGAGCCACACAATGTCGGATAACAAAACCTGCACTCCTCGTGGACACGGGTACGGTAGACCGCGAACGTCATGTAGCGTTACTCCGTCACCGTGAATTTCCGCTCTCGAAAATCGGAGAGTTGTTCCGCCTCGCAAACCGAGCGCGTAATCAAATTCGTCTTCGCACGCCTTCCGTAGTACGCCTGGGTATTTCGTGCCACATTCGAGGCAGTGGTCTGGACTGTCCACAATAGTTTCTGTGGACGGGTACGGGATCGGGGCACTACAAATGCTGCAATTCTTGTATTGCCAAACCTTGCTTGGGTTGGAGTGCGGTTTTCGAAAACCAGTCTGAACTACTTCTAATAGTTGGCGGACGTTCACTGGTTTTGTGCCTTTGGCATTCTGTCCAACTTCCGCAAAATCTTCAGAAGCACCGGCTTGTCAAACTCCAAAGCCGTAGCGATAAACGCGGGCTTATATCCGGCGTTGCGCAACTCGTGGATATTTTTCAGGTCCATTTCGCTCGGGTCTCTATTCAACACTTCCTCATGCAACTTCTGTCGAAGCTCCCTCGTTAGCGGAGGTATCTCGGACACACTTTCAGCGCGCTCCATTTCGTTCAACATTCTTCGTCACTTTCTCGGCCATGAAAGCCGCGGGACCGCTGTAGGACACAGGGCACCGTTTACCGCTGGTGGGCTCGACTTCTTAACGCAGGAAACCCCAGATACGGACAGCTAACTGCGGCTACTGTCAGGGCCAAACTTTTATTGCTGGGCTTTTTCCTTCTTACGTTCAGGATGCCAGTGACGCCCGTTATCGAGAGGGGCTCCGCAAATCAGGCACGCCGGATCACAGAGGAAACACTTATCCTCTGGCGGGCAACCGTGTTCGCATCGCTGGACCCGGTTCATTGCGCTCCGCCCTGCGTAAACATCTGAGCGGCTTCTGCAACATCCTGCTTTATTTGTTGTTCCGTTCGCCACTCACGAACTGCTTCAATCCCTACCCGAAGATTTGAAATGTCACTCAAGTCTGGACGCATACCTGTCTGTCCCTGGAAGATGGAAACAAACTCCGCGATCTCTCGAACGGTCTGCTCAATTCGCACTCTGTCATTGGTAGAGACGGTTTGATCGTTGATGTACCGGGAGACTTCGGAACGATGTACGGAGCTAATTTCTGCGATGGTCGTATGTGGAATTTTCCACATCACAACCAGATCTTGGATAGGTTGGCGATCTTGGTGCACAGTTAACTCCAAAAAAGTGATGACGTGTGGCGGACAAAAATTAAAGACGCCGTTAGTTGGCGTCAGAAGGGATGTGCTCCGCTCGGACTGGTAGATAGTCCTTCTCGATTTCATCCGTGATTTCTTTCTGCAAATCGCTTTCTTCGGATACGGTCCAGACCTTGCGATTTGGTTTCTGTTCTTTCATCCCGGCGAGTTTTTCAGGGACGGATGGGACTTCAGGGGCGGTCAACGTATCTTCTATTTTGTGTTCGATCTTGGCCGCGTGTTTGCTGCGGGTGCTCTTAAAGTTCAAGCGGTCAAACTCAGTGAGTTCTCTGACAGCTTTTCGAGCGCCATCGTAAGAATCGCAACGATAAACTTCTGTTCCGTTTCCTGTCACGATCCAATCACGGCTGTTTTTGTCTGGGACAATCTTATAGAGGACGATATCCAAAGCATCTTTTGTGGATTCGGCGCGGGCGCTCTCGAAAGCTCTTTGAGTTTCGCTGGGAAAGTAGCTTATCGGATCCCCGTCTTCGTCTACTTTGTCCCCGTCGTAATCGGCGTCCTCACCATATTCACCCGTTGGTCCGTGCCCGATTTGGCTCGTGCTGTTCGCTAGGCCGCTGGTATCCACCTTGTCCACCTCTCGGCTTCCGCCAGCTTGTGCGAAATTCGCGCCTGCTTTAGTGATTCGCAATCCGTAGGATGTGACAAACTCGCCTTGGGTCAGAGACATTCCATGACCCTCAGTGAGTTTTTGTTTTGCTAAATACACCGCAAGATAGGCCGCGTTCGTAAATTTCCCCGTACAGTCTGGACAATCTTGGGAAAACCGCGCTCGGGACTTTATTTCTTCAGGGGTGAGGCTCAGTCCGTGAACACAAACAGGATGGCAGTCAATACATTCAAAAGATTTTGGGTAGAGAAAGTAGCTTACTCCAAACATCCGTTTCTGAAATGGTTTGCCCTTGTAAGAAGTCTCAAAAATGTATTCGTCTTTGGTGAGTCGGATACCGTGCGGGCACAAAGGCATAGCGACGGGGGCAACGTCATCAATAGTCAAAACCTTTTGCGGAACCGGATTTCCTTCCCCGAACAGTTTGTGAAATTCTGTTACTGGATTTCGTGGTGCGGGGGAGAGCTTTTTTCCGAAAACCGCATTAGATACTTGTTGGACTGTTGGTACTGGCAGACTAGGAGCAACCTTGCGGGTTGGATTTTGAGGAGTGCTCTGTAAACTGCGGGTGAAGCTGGACCCGGCCATAAGTGTTACCGGGTTTCGTTTTCTTTGAATACGTGGCATGTGATCTTCCCTTTAAGATAAGGCAGGGGCCAGAGTGACCCGGCCCCGCCTCTGGGAAGACCATACGGATGCCGCCGCATGGAGGTTGTGTTTCTGAAATTCTGGCAGTTTCACGTTATGGTCTTCCCGTTGGTTACCGTCTCGACTCCTGGCAGGGAGCCGCTTCCGCGTTCAACGCCCGCGGTAGTGGCTTTACTTCGAAAATAGTTCCTCTAGCCTAATAAGACACCAGCACTCGGCTTGCTCGGCCATCTCATCTAAATCCAATAGAATCAATGACAGTCCTTATTCGGAGTCCCGAAAAAACCTTGAAAATAATGGAAACGGTTAAGTTCTTGCACTGGCTATCCTTACTGCGGGGATTCGCCGACGCTCAAGGCCGGGGATTTGAAGGGACAGTTTTTCTATCAAGCCGCGGTCCGCTAACCGGCCAACGGCACGGCTCAAGGCTGACCGAGTTGATTTGAGGTTCGACGCGGACGGGTTATATAAGGACGCGATTCGGACAATTCCACTTTCGGACTCCGCGATCTGCTGGAGAATGTGCTTTTGCAACTTCGATAGTTTTGGTTGGGCTTCCATTATCAGCGATACATCTCTCTGTAGGACATGGGAACATCACCTGCGGGTCCACGTCTCGCAACGATCTTGAAGGGTTTCAGGATCGCGTTGACTTCCCACCACCACAGGGTTTCTCTCTGGAGGAGATTTGTCGCCAGAGCTTTGATTGCCGCGAGGTTATGAGACACGTAATAGTTAGCCTTTTGAATCGCCCATAGCTTGCACGCGTCCGGGTCTTGGCCTGCCTCCTGCAAGATTTTGAGAAGCTCTCTGATTTCCGCCGCGTCTCCTTTTTCCCCATCTTTTCTGTTGAATCCTGCGACTTGTAATTGCGTTTCGATATGCTGATTTATTTCCTCATCGGAGAGCGTCGGGTTCGATTCGACATAACAAACTACCGCACCAACAAATCCCGCAAAGGTGGATACCAGTCGGCGTTCGGCAGTATTAACGGCTTCAGTCTCGGGAACCTCTTCAGGCACAAATTTAGTGCTGCCCTCAGATGCTCCGGGGGCCGGGACGATAGTGACGAATTCAAGCTCAAACCCCTGAGCGCAACCAACAACCGTGTGGCCGCCTTCGTGGTGCGCGAGATTGAATTTCTCTTTGCTGTCCATTGCTATACCTTCCCCAGTCTGTCCAGCCAACGCGAAAGCTTTCGAAGATCGCGCTCCAGTTCACCGAACACAATCAGAATGATCCCGAACAGAATTAGTAGGTTCATGCTGCCTGCCCTTCTGGTTTTTGCTGCCCTTCAACTTCCATCATGTCGTGGTCAAACTCTTCCTCGAATTCCTTGTCCCGCTGTTTGCGTCGAGCCTCGCTTTCCAACTCTTCCGCAAAGTGTTTCTTCAACGCCGGGATCGCATCGGGAAATTTCTTTGCAATGGATTCTTGGCTGATGGGTGTCGCCCACCTTTGCAAAAACACAGGTGGAAAAGGCTTTCGATAATCCCACCATTGGTTGCTGCCTTTCATATACCCCTTGAGAATGAAATTCCCCCTGCGATTGATTCGGACGATATAACGTAAGGCGTTCGGCTCTGGGCCATCGGAGAGATAAGAAAGAAGTCGCCAACCTTCAAAGTGGAGACATCTTCTGCGGTTGCTTGCGGCTGGACCGACTTTTGGCTTTGGACCGTCACAACGTCACAGACTAGGGGAACCTCTTCCTTAAGCGTGACTTGAGGCTGTGACGATGTGACGAACGAAACGCGGAAGTTGCGCCGTCCGGTGCCCGGCTCGCGCGGGAGCTTGGTGATTGTGACGCCCGCGGCTGCGAGGTTGGACTCACAGCGGGCGACATCTCCCTGCAACTTTCGGGCGCTTTTCGGCCAGTGCGGATCGCGCTGCGCAGATTCCAACGCCAAGGCGTTCAACTGGGTGAGCAACTGGCCGTACGTACCTTCCCACGGTGTTACCAGCTTCGCGGCCCATTTGAAAATCTCAATCGCCGCGGGTGAATTTTCCAACGCGATGAAGTTAGCCTCGACTCGGTTGCGCTCGTATGCGTCTACAAGTTCCTGGCCGTCGAATCCGAGAGCCTTGGCCCCGGCTGCGGTCCAGATCGCAAAATCCGCCATGCGTGGGAGCTTGGTGAATTTAACCTTGTTTACCATGCGAAGTGCTTCCGAAACCGCGTCAAGCATCGCGCCGAGGATTCGAGGTTGCGCCGCCTCAAACTCTCTGAGCAAAACTTGCTCCTCCCGGCGCTCTGATTCATTAATTTTCGGAAGGTACAGCACGATCATGCGGTCAAGCAGATCCCCACGGGTTGCGAGGTCCGTAATGCCATTGAGCAGGATCGGGCGGCAACCATTGAATATAGTTTGTGTGTCGTCGGTGTACAGTTTCCGTGTGGCAAGGCCGCTGCCCGTCGCCACTCGGCACAAGACATCGGAAAGGGAATCCGACACACTGGAAAAATTGTCGAAGCCGAGCAGGTGAGAATGTCGTACCGATATTAGTACGTCGCGCTCATCCCGTGGCACGCCTGACAAATTCGCCTTGGCTGGGTCAATCATCCGGCGAAGAATGGTTTCCGTCGTCGTCTTGGCGGAGCCCTGCGAGCCGTGTAAAGCAAGGATCGGATACGGGCCAGTTGGCCGATATGCGGCAAGCAGCCACGCCAGCACCAGCTTGCGGTCGGCGGAGTTCTTGACATTGAGAAACCGAAAAATGGCCTGCAGGTTGCCGCCTGGCTGTGGCACCGGCAAAGGCAGCATTCCCGGCGAACGTCGAAACCGAACTGGCGGGTTGTCTATCAAGGTCCAGCCCCGCGGGGTGATCTCGACGCAACGCCATTTGTCGTCGCAGAGGTCTAGATAGATGTTGCCGCCATGTTCTGCCACACGCACGGGCGTCTGAAATTCCGGCGCTCCGAACTTCGCCTGCGCTTGTAACTGCTCAAGCATCATTTCAAAAATCTTCTTTGGCAGGCTGGCTTCTGTAGTGGCGAAAAAAACATACTGACACCATTCTGCGAACGCGCCTTTCTTCACGAGTGGATAATTCTCCCGATGATCGTCAACCGCTACTCGAACGAACGGTTCGCGCTCGGGGGAATGGAAGACTTCCAGCTTGCCAGTGAGTAGCGCCCGGAACTGCTCCAGTGCTTTCAGTTTTTCCTCGGCGGTCACAACGGCCTCACTTCTGCATCTTGCAGATATTCGCGCCAGAGTCGCTGGTCGCTAGTTGGCGGGGTTCGCTTGTGAACCGCGGCGAATCTTCGCGCTGGCGCGAACTTTGGCACTGGCCGAATGCCGAGCCGTCGCCGAAGATCGGCGAGGTTGTTTTTCCAAGATCGCCAATCGGACGGTGTGTTAGGCGTAACCCAGTTGGTTCCATCGGGGAACCTATATATTCGATGGCCGTTGGAGCGCACCAACACGGCTCCAGACGCGGTTAGCAGGCGCGAAACTTCAGTTGCGGGGTTCATGCCGCGGCCTTTGTTTCATTTTGTGCGATGTACAACTGCACTGCCGAGACGCGGAACCGATATTGCCCACGGACTTTTACAAAGTTGATGAGGCGCTTTTTGCACAGGCGAGAAAGAGTTGGGCGGCTGATCTCTAATACCGCACAAACAGCCTTCGGTGTGATGAGTCTTTCGAGTTCTTTTTCGAACGATTCGGCAAACGAACGACGGTTATAGAGACCTGTGAAAGGACTACGACTGGACGGAAGCGAACCTTCGTTTTTCATGGACACTCGCATTTGGTTGCTGCGGTGTCCACGATACGGCGGGAACTGCTGTGCCAGCCCCGAGGGGCTCGCTTACGGCTGTTTGGTGGTCCGCGTCCGGCGCGATTCTAGCGTCAGCCGCCGCTAGTTGGACGCGGATACCTTCTTGGGTTAGTCGGTCAATCAATCCTTGCTGCTCTGCGATTCGTTCATTCCATGAAAAGGGTTTCTTGCAATCCCGCAGCTTCATGTCATGGATGCGTCGCAACGCACCAGTAATAATGTTGTCGAGATACCGGCCATTCGAAGCTACGAAAGCGCGGACTTCAGCATCGGAGAAATTGCGGACAGAATTTCGGGAACATATAGAGGTAGCGACGAAGCGACGGGCACCCTCTAGCGCCTCAACTTCCGATCCGTTGGGGGCCAGAACAACCAGCCAGTCAAGAATCCGAGAGAAGTCCTCGCTCTTGACCCGCTTACGTCCTTGGTTCGTGATCTCCATGCTGTTCAAATGCTATCAGATTTTTCAGGATTTGTCAAGAAAATAACGCGCCACTGGCGGTATAAGTCAGTTATCGTAAGTTCGCATTGCCATTTTTATGTGCTTTCGTTCTAGGAAGTTAGAGGCGGTGTTTTACGATGCGAATTCGTAAGTTCGCATTCGCCGCACCTTCGCCTCAATCGAAGGCCGCATCCTCAGCCTGGGTGACGGTGTTCTTTCCAAGATACCGCTCGGTCGTCTCGAACTTCGAATGTCCAAGCCGCAGTTGGATGGTACGTGGATTCACACCGGCGTCGAGAAGAGTTGTCGCATAGGTCTTTCTGAACCGATGGAGCCCTAGCCCACCTTCGGAAAAACGGAACTTGGCTTTCATGGCCCGCGCTGCGATCTCGTTTATGATCTCATCCAAGTGTGTGTTGGGTGTTCCACTCTGATTAGGAAATATCAACGTCGAGGTCACACCAGCTTTTTGCATTCGTTCAAACCGTGCCTGCAATGTCGGCGCGAGGTTCACGATAGGAATTCGGCGGGTCTTCCCGTTTTTCGTGCGGAAACCTTTCGGGATATTGTTCGACGGAGCTTTGACACCGATCTTTATGCTTGGGCGTTTCGGATCGGATGGTTTGCGCTGGAGTTCTTTTCCCGTCCAGTCCACATCAGAAAATTCGACGTTCGACACTTCTTTTTTGCGAAACCCGGTGTGTAGCAGGAATTCAACTAAGTCCGCGGCTGTTCCGTCTGCGAATTCAATCCAGTCCTCATCCTTCCGCGGCTTGGAGTATTTCCGAAATGCGGCTAGATCCTCCGTAGAAAAAAACTTAACTTCGTACTCTTCGGAGTTTTCATAGTCCGGTTGTGCTGGACGCTGACTCCAAGGAAGCAACCCCGGATCGTTCGGAGAGTTCTTCTTACCCTTGAACAGCTTGATACCCTGCATCTGAAAAAATACATTCAAATTTCTAAAAGTGTTCGCCACGGAAACGACGTTCTTGTTCGGTTCGTGAAAAGAGATTCCCTTTGGACCGCAAAGCCATCTCTCGAACAACATAATCGGGTGCGGCTGTTTTAGATCGTTGGCGGGCGCGTTACGGATTTCGTCGAGAGAAACAATTCCATGCGCGGCGCAAAACGCTTTGAAGTAGTTGGCCGCGAGACGATAAGCAAGCAAGGTCTTGTCACTCATCCTGTTTTGCTCAACGGCTTCTGTCGTTTGCCGAATCCACGCATCCAACAAATCCGAAACAGAGTCATCGGTCACAAAAATAGGAGCGCCCGCGGAGGGCAGGGAAGTAGAAGTTATCGGCTTGGGTTCTCGCCCAGCCTCTACTTGGTCTCGATACTGAATGAACCTATTGACCGCCGTGGTTAGATCGGTGCCGACTTTGATTGCTTTGCGCTGGCCGTCTGCCGTGCGCCACATCACTTGGAAATAGACAGGTTCGACTTTAGGCTTTATGACTCGGGCCTTATCCGTGAATCGGATTGCCACGCGGTCAAATCGAGTGGGATCTTCTGCGGACCTGTATCTGGCGAAAAGTGTAGCCGATCTCTTGCGCATGGAGGGCACCTCCAAAAGCATTGTAGCGCCATCCGGCAACAGTGTCAAGGCTTAACGGCAACAGTGAATACCTAAGTCCTTTAGATAGAGTGAGCAGATACGAATGGTGGGTTCAACTCCCACACGCTTCCGCCATATCTAACTGAGATGACGGCAGTTGCAAAAAAAATGAGGCGGCAAAAGGCAGCATTAGCGGCAAAGGGCCCGCTTTTGTGATTTGATTTTGAGCGGCGCGGGTGACAACCGGTTCCGCGAACTGAGCCGAGAAAAGCAGGTAGTGGCAGTTGCGCCATCTTCACCGTGCCTAAAGTAAGCAGCTTGCGGATGTTCCAGGTCGTTTGAAGCACCGACATTTGTGAGTTTTGGAGTCCGCTGGCGCCAGTAAACTGCAACAGAGTGTTGCATCGACCGGTTGAGCCGGCAGTGACTTAACGGAGGTTTGAGTTTTTTTCTAACTCGAATCGGTGAGCTGATCCTTTTACTATTCGTTTTTTCGGGCCAACTTCCGAGTAGCCTCGGGGAATTGATGAACACAGAAGATGCGCCTTAAGGGTTGAGCGCTTTCCTGAAGAAACGCAAACCCCTAAGTGAAGCCCACCCGACTAGAAGTGATAGAGCTAGAAATCCGAGGATTTTCAGTCTGGTTTTTTTCGAGTGTAGATTGCGAGAAAGTGAAAAGCAGCGACGGCACTGCAGTCCTCACAATCGTCGTCCAGATCCCGAGGGCGCACAGGCTCGGCGAGAACTTGGAATCCCAACTTCTCGTAGAGTTCCATCGCTTCTTTGGCGCGCTGCGCATCAGCGGTAAAGCGGCGCTCCCATCCCTGGGCCACCAATTCTGGATCCGCCGGAAGCTGGCCAGGGGACAGAACTCGACCCGGGGAACTCTCAAGCAACGCTTCGATCCGAATGAGGCCGGGCTTCACACCGTCTCCTTTGAGTCCACTTGGTCAAGGGAGGAATGGTCTATTGGAGCATCGCCTGGTGTCTCATTCAGTTTTTGCAGGCGACGGTGCGCGAGGATTGCCGCACCCAAGGCACCGACGAACTGCACAAGGCTCTCCGGCGGAACGTTGACTTCCGCATGGAGTTGTTCTCGCACCACGCACGCCATGGTCTCGAAACGGAGAATGCCGCCGATAAGGGTGAACTCCGGCGCCATCTGGACACGCTTCATCAACTGGACGGAGCGGTCCACGAGAGAAGTAATCGCGCCATGCATGATGTCCGCCGGCGCACTTCCCAGTGACAATTGATTGATAACCTCGGATTCGGCGAAGACAGCGCAGACCCCGGAAATCGCAACGCGCTGTTTGGAGGTTGCCACGAGCCGACCAATTTCTTCCGTCCCATAGCCCATGTACCTCGCGGTTTTTTCAAGGAAAGCGCCGGTTCCGGCGGCGCACTTGTCATTGAGACGAAAGGATTTGACCCTGGCCGCTTCGTCGATTCGCGTAGCTTTCATCGTTTGGCCCCCGACGTCGAGAATGGTGCGCGTTCCGGGGAAAAAGAATGTTGCGCCCCGCGCACTGGCAGTGAGGTCAGTCACTTGGGCATCACTGAACGACACCATGTGGCGCCCGAACCCCGTGGCCACAACATAGGAAATGTCGGATGCCGCCAGGCCGGCATTTTCTAAGGCACTCTGATAAACATGACGGGCGACTTCCGCGATCTTAAAACCAGTTTGGCTCAAGGCCCGCCCGACGATCACACCCAACTCATCGAGGATTACGGCTTTGGCATACGTGGAACCCACATCGATTCCGCAAGTACGAATCATGACGGACTCCCTGTCGAAGCAGGCGCCCGCCCGGCCAGAACATGATCCAGGGCGAATAGGGCAGCGCCGAGAGCCCCCATGAAGTGGGACTCGTCGCTTACGTTCAACTTGGCGTTAAGACCCTTCTGCAACGCCTCGATCATTCCAATGTTGCGAGCGACACCCCCAGTGAAGGTGATCTCCTCCTCGACGCCGACCCGGCGGAGAAGTCCGATGGACCGCGCTGCAATCGATTGATGGACGCCTTGCAGAATATCTTCAATCTTTTTTCCCTTTCCAAGCCAGGAAAGCACTTCCGATTCGGCGAATACCGTGCAGGTGGTGCTGATTTTGACCGGGCGTTCGGCGCGAAGCGCTGTCGGCCCCAGCTCATTCAGTGGAATACTCAGTGCACTGGAAGCCGCTCCCAAGAATCTGCCGGTCCCCGCGGCGCATTTGTCGTTCATGCAAAAGTCCACGATTTCGCCGGATGGCCGGACACGAATCGCCTTCGTGTCTTGACCACCCATATCGAGAACGGTGCGCGTGCCGGGAAACATGAGCACTGCTCCCCGGCCGTGACAACTGATTTCGGTGACCTGTGTGTTCCCAAACGTTACGCGATAGCGGCCATACCCTGTGCCGACCACGTACTCCACCTCCTCTTCCGGAACATCGGCGCTTTTGAGCGCCGCAGCGAACGCCTGTTCGGCGGCGATGACCACGTTGGCACCAGTGTCGATCAGGGAGCGGCCGACGATGCGTTTTGCTTCGTCGATCACGACAGCTTTTGTCTGCGTGGATCCGACATCAACTCCAGCGGTATAAGCCATGTTTGATCCCTCCTGGGCCAGAGAACTCCGCTTTCAACGCACGGCAGCCTGTTGCTGTTTGCGAGACGCCAGGCCTTCAAAAAAGGCATCAATTCGGTTCTTCATCTGGGCTTCCGTCACCACACGCCGGTCCATCATGTCGGATTCGATGAATAGGCTGGGGATGTCCCGTGCGGCCATGAGCGAGCGCCGGTTGTCCGCCATGCCGGTGGAAGTGGTGCGGCAACTTTTGACGGGATGGTAGACCACGCCGTCGAGATGATAGGAGTCAACCATTTCAATGATGGCCCGGTCCTGATAGAACATGCTGTCCATGGCGTCGCGGACGCTGATCAGAACGCCCTCCGCCAGACTCTCAAGCGGCCTGGAGAGATCGTACTCGAAGCCCAGATTGGCGCCGCCGGAAGCGAACCACAGGTAGGTGGAGTGGACGAAATTGCCTCCCCACTCCGTGAAAAGTTCGTTGAACCTTCGGAAGATGGGATAGCAGGGAACGCCGATGAAGGTGAGGCGGTACTTTTCCTCCGTAAGCGTGCCGATGCCGCGAGCCGCTTTGAAAGCCATTTCCTCGACAAGGTTTGAGAAGAAGTGGCCACCTTCCTGTGAGCCGCGGAAGCCGTTGGCAACTCCCAAATAAATGGTGCCGTCAGTCAGTGCATTGAAGAGAGAAGGGCAGCTTTTGTTGAATTCCAAAACATTCTTCCATCCCCGGGACATTTCGTTAGCGTTGCGCATCACCTCGCGCAGACGATCGATATCAAATCGGATGCCGGTCACTCGCTCGCAGAGGGCAATGAGCTCGCTGATCTGAGCTTGGACGTAGCGCCGGTCGTTCTCGAAGTCCGGATCGCCCGGCCATGTCTGAGTATTGGCGGCACGAGTGCCAGGGATATCGAGCGTAAACACCGGAATGTGGTACATCCGGTCCCAGATCTCCGCCCACTTGATATAGGTGTTGCAGGCGTTGGTCAGCACCGCGATGGAGGGCTTGGGGATGCGGCCCATGGGGTGCTTCCCACCACCGAGCTGAACAGCAACATCGGCCTTCACGTACCCGCAGATATCCGGAGAATAGCCGTAGTCTTCGGCCTGGTTGAGATACTCATGGGAAACATGGCGCACGGCCGTCTGGAGTGAATTGATTTCCGGGAAAACGACAGGCAGGTTGAAGGTCCGCAAGATTTCACACATGCTGCCCATCACGAAAACATAGGCGGCCGCGCCGCCTTGCTCGGCAATGCGGTTCAGTTCGCAAAACCACTGGCGAAACAGATCGGCGCCCTCACGGTTTCCCCTGCCGACAATGCTTTCCTGCTGTTGTGGTCCGCTCATGGCAGAGACCTTCCTCAACTGAAGAGAATGTTTTCCACAAAAGTCTCGAGCTGAATTTCCATGTGATCGAAGGTGGTCATCTTTTCCTCGAACTCGCTGATGAAATAGGGAATGCCTTCCGCATCTAACGCATGGAGATAGGCGACCTGTTCTTCCAAGCCTGGCTCGCACATTTTGGCGGCAGTGAGTATCGCGGCGCTGGCCCGCGAGTTCCTGATACGTTCAATCAGCATCTTCTCCTTGGGCTTGCGCAAATCATGCTGAACCGGGCTGTAGGAACTCTTTTCAAGGTAAGCGATGGCCAGATTGAGCAGCTGATCGCCTTCGGAAGCAACATCTTCGAGAATCCAGCGCAAGCCGATGAGCAGATCGTCATCGACAACGTAGCAGGAGCGGGCGATCGCTCGGATCAGGTCCAGCGGAGGCTGTTCGCAAAAGCCGCCCTCGAAGACGACGCGGATTTTGTCCTGTTTCCTCCCCTGCCGAGCGGCGATCAGAGGAAGCACGGCTTCGAGCAAATCGTTGTGCTCTTCGCGAGGCATCATTCCACCGATGGCCACCAGAACGTAAGCTTCATCGGCGGAGAGCAGCCAAGGAGTCTCGCGTTTGATGGCGTACAATG
>Ga0335081_10002981_pt1 | contig 26589 bp, 26 predicted proteins | sample Lox_Sample_35_FD_206713 | JGI IMG/M metagenome (GOLD analysis project Ga0335081, IMG submission 206713) | Soil microbial communities from Loxahatchee National Wildlife Refuge, Florida, United States - Lox_Sample_3.5 | ecosystem: Environmental > Terrestrial > Soil > Wetlands | place: USA...
CACCTTTGCCATCAAGGAGTGGCTCGCGGCCGATGCCGACGGTCGCGATTATCACGACCGCGGGCTGGGGCAGGGCATAACCTGCGATCCGTCGGGCTGCATCGGCCGGCTCGGCGACCGCAGCGTCGTCGCCTATGACTCGTCGCCCGACGCCTTCGCGGAAGATTGCCGCCGCGCCGTCCTCATTCTGACGCCGCGCCAGGCGCCGCCCGATTGCGCGGCGCCGGTGATCGGCCGCGCGCTCTGGCGCGACCGCGGGGCGCTCGCGCTCTACCGCAGCGGCGCGGGCTTCGCCATCGAAGCGGCCCGGCCGGCGAATTACGACCGGCCGTGGGCGCCGCAGCGGCTGCGTCCAGCCATAGCAGGCACCGCGTTTGCGCCGGCAGCGTCGCGTTCGGCGCCGCGCGACGCCACGCCGACGCCGGAAGATATCGAAGCAGATCGGTAACGCCGTTCAGTACCGCCGGAACAAGCCCACCAGCTTGCCCTGAATGCGCACGCGGTTCGGCGGCAGGATGCGCACCTCGTAGGCGGTGTTGGCCGGCTCGAGCGCGATCGAGGCGCCGCGGCGGCGGAAGCGCTTCAGCGTCGCCTCCTCGTCGTCGATCAGGGCAACGACGATGTCGCCGGTGTCGGCGGCGTCGCTGCGCTTGAGCAGCGCGATATCACCGTCGAGAATGCCGGCCTCGATCATGGAATCGCCGCGCACTTCGAGGGCAAAATGCTCGCCGCTCGTCAGCATCTCGGGGGGCATGTTGATGGTGTGGCTGCGGGTCTGGATCGCCTCGACCGGCGTGCCGGCGGCGATGCGGCCCATGACCGGCACCGCGACGGGGCGGCCGCCTTCGTCCTCGGACGCCGCGCGCACGCGGCCAAGATTGCCCTCGATGACGCTCGGCGTGAAACCGCGGCTGCGGCCGGTCGCGATGCCATGGGCGACCGATTCGGGGAGCTTGATCACTTCGATGGCGCGCGCCCGGTTGGGCAGCCGCCGGATGAAGCCGCGCTCTTCGAGCGCCGTGATCAGGCGATGGATGCCGGATTTGGAGCGCAGATCGAGCGCATCCTTCATCTCGTCGAAGGACGGCGGCACGCCCGCCTCCTTGAGGCGTTCATGGATAAACCGCAACAGCTCGGCTTGCTTGCGCGTGAGCATCGGCGCTTCCCTTATCTGACGGCGGGCGGCGAGGCCGCGCCGAAACAAAGCATGAACGGACACTATCCGTTCCATATGTGTTCTGCAACCATTTAATTTGAAGTGAAGAAATCGAGCGGCACGGCAAACCGCCGCTTAACGCTCAAAGTTAACGATGACAGGGCTTAGCAATCGCTAACGGCGGCCCGAGTTAAGCTATTCAGATCACAAATAAATTCGATACGCGCCCGATGACCGGGTGATTTGTGAAGCAGGCTGCCAAGTGCGGCATGCCACGATCGCCGCCCGGCGGCCGAGCGGCAATCGAGCCCAAACTTCAGCGATTTCGATGGCGAATGGCGCGCGCCACCGAATCGCGGCGGCAGGCTTTTGGCGCCGCCGCCGAATTTCGCCGACTGGTGCAGGCGGGTCACAGACTTCGGGACCGCGCTCGATTATCATTTGCGACGAGATTCGAATGGTATTTCGGTAGCTTAGAGGGGGGACGGGATGAAATCGCTGTTTGTCGCCATGCTGGCCGGTGCGGCATTGCTGTCGGGTGCGGCACGCGCCGCGGACCTGCCGATGCCGGCGCCGGTGCCGGAATACAAGGCGCCGGCCGCGGTCGCGCCGGCCTACAACTGGACCGGCTGTTACGTCAGCGCCGGCTTCGGCTACGGCGTCTGGAATCAGGACAATTGGACCGAAACATTTCCGGGGCTGGTGCCGATCAACGCGCGCGCCACCAACGGCGGCCGTGGCTGGATGGGTTTGGCCGGCGGCGGCTGCGACATTGAAATGCCGCTCGGAGGGATCTTCGGCAACGTGCTGTTCGGCGCCTTTGCCGACTACGATTTCATGAACGTCCACGGCCAGGCCACCTATACCGGCTTCCAAGGCGATCAAAATCAGAGCAGCGCCTGGGCGGCCGGCGGTCGCGTCGGCGTCGTGATCACGCCGAACTTGCTCGCTTACAGCAACGGCGGCTTCACGCAGGCGCACTTTGACGGGGTCAATCTCCAGGTGCTCGGCATCGGTCCGATCGTTGCCGCCACGCCGTCGCACACCTTCAACGGCTGGTTCCTCGGCGGCGGCACCGAATACGCGTTGAGCTTCAGCTGGCTGCCGATCCACGGCCTGTTCTGGCGCAACGAGTATCGGTTCTCGAGCTTCGGCAAGGCCGATCTGCCGTTCTCCGGCCTGCTGGTCGGCGGCGGCGTTCACCAGCAATATTACGAGCAGCAGGTGCTCAGCGAGCTCGTCTGGCGCTTCAACTGGCAATGATTTTCGGGGGAAGTGGGGACCTCGGCCCGGGGCGAAAGCCCCGGGCTTTTTCTTTCGCGCCCACGGTCGAGGCTAAGAGCCGAGCCGCATGATGGTGCAGCCTTCGCCGGCCTTGGCTGCGGCTGCGTACGGGTCGCGAACGACGAGGCAGCCGGATTGCGCCAAGGGCGCCATCATCGAGGAGTCCTGGGTGGGGAAGGGCGTCGCCACCGGGCCGTTGGGCCCGCCGGTCAGCGTCGCGCGCAAATAATCGGCGCGCTCGTCGTTCTCCGGCAGGTCGCAGCCGAGCACTGCGGTTTCGGTCGGCTGAACCAGATCGGTGCGGCCCGAAAGCTTGCGGATGAGCGGCACCAGAAACAACACGGCGCAGACATAGGACGACACCGGATTGCCGGGCAGGCCGAGCACCTGCATGGCGCCGAGCCGGCCGTGCATCAGCGGCCGGCCGGGCCGCATCGCCACCTTCCAGAACGACAGCGCCATGCCTTCGGCGGTGAACGCCTTCTGCACCAGGTCGTGCTCGCCGACCGAGGCGCCGCCGGTGGTCACCAGGACGTCAGCGTCGAGATCGCGGGCGCGGCGCACCGACAGGATGGTGGCTTCGAGATCGTCGGCGACGACACCGAGATTGCTGACGGCGGCGCCTTCGGCGCGCGTCAGTGCCGCAAGCGCAAAGCCGTTGGAATAGACGATCTGGCCCGGGCCGGGCTCCATGCCCGGCGGCACCAGTTCGTCGCCGGTCGCGAACAGCGCCACCTTGGGCTGGCGGTGCACCGGCACGACCGGGTGGTTCATGGCGGCGGCAAGCGCGAGATCGCGCGCGGTGAGGCGATGGCCTTTGGCAAGGAGCGCGTCGCCTTCGCGAAAATCGAGGCCTTGCCGGCGCACGTTGCGGCCCTTGGCGGCGGTCCTTTGGATCTCGACGAGGCCGCCGTCGCGCTTGGTCACCTCTTGGATCACGACCGTGTCGGCGCCGGCCGGCACAAAGCCGCCGGTGAAGATCCGTGCCGCTTCGCCGGGGCCGACCGTGGCATTGAACGGCCGGCCGGCGAAAACTTCGCCGACCACCTTCAGGCGGACCGGCGCGGCGGCGACGTCGTTGGCGCGCACCGCATAGCCGTCCATCGCCGAGACGTCGGCCGGAGGCTGGGTGCGGCGGGCCTTCAGCTCGTAAGCGAGCACGCGGCCGAACGCCTCGTCGAGCGGCACCTCGTCGGCCGGCAGCGGCGCGGCATGGGCCAGCACGCGATCGAGCGCCTCGGCAACGGAGATCAACGCCGCCATGTCACACTCGCCAAGTCATTTCCGGGCGCGAAAATGGCCGCTGCGGCCGCCGCTTTTCTCGACCAGCCGGATGCCCTCGATGCGCATGCCCCGCTCCACCGCCTTGACCATGTCGTAAACGGTCAGGCACGCCACCGCCACCGCGGTCAGCGCTTCCATCTCGACGCCGGTCTGCCCCGACACTTTCACGCGCGCGACGACGACGATGCCCGGCAAGTTGGCGTCAGGCGTGACCTCGACCTCGACTTGCGACAAGGCGAGCGGATGGCACAGCGGGATCAGTTCGTGGGTGCGCTTCGCCGCCATGATGCCGGCGAGCCGCGCGGCGCCGAGCACGTCGCCCTTCTTGGCGTTGCCTCCGCGGACGATGTCGAGCGTCTTTCGCTGCATCAGCACGCGGCCTTCGGCGACGGCGACGCGCTCGGTTGCGGGCTTCGCCGACACATCGACCATGCGGGCTTCGCCGCGCGCGCTTAAGTGCGTCAGCTTCCTTGCGCGCCGCGCCACCGCATTCACCTTGCCGCGGCGAGTGCCGGCTTGCGGGCAATGAGCGCGCGCGTGGCCGCGGCGACGTCGCCCTGCCGCATCAGACTTTCACCGACCAGGAAGGTGGATATGCCGGCCTTGCCGAGGCGGGCGAGATCGTCGGGCGTGAAGATGCCGCTCTCGCCGACAATGATGCGGTCGGCAGGAACCAGCCGCGCCAGCCGCTCGCAGGTGGCGAGCGTGGTCTCGAAGGTTTTCAGATTGCGGTTATTGATGCCGAGCAAGCGCGATTTCAGCCGCAGCGCGCGCGTGAGCTCGGCCTCGTCGTGGACTTCGATCAGCGCATCCATGCCGAGCGCAGAGGCGGCGGCTTCGAGATCGGCGGCGCAGGCGTCGTCGACCGCGGCCATGATGATCAGGATGCAGTCGGCGCCGTAGCCGCGCGCCTCGGCCACCTGGTACGGATCGTACATAAAATCCTTGCGCAGCGCCGGCAGCGCCACGGCGCCGCGCGCCGCGCGCAAATGGTCGAGGCTGCCTTGGAACGACGGCGCGTCGGTCAGCACCGAGAGGCAGGTCGCGCCGCCGGCCTCATAGGCCTTGGCCAGCGCCGGCGGATCGAAGTCGTCGCGGATGAGGCCCTTCGACGGGCTTGCCTTCTTGATCTCGGCAATGAGCGCGTAGTCGCCGGCATTCAAGCGGCGTTCGATGGCGCGCAAAAAACCGCGCGGCGCGCCTGCGGCCTTCGCCTCGCGTTCCACCGCGGCGAGCGGGCGGGCGCGTTTGGCCGCCGCGATCTCCTCGCGCTTATAGGCTTCGATCTTCCGCAAAATATCAGCCATCGTTCGACACCACGATCAGCCGGTCGAGGCGGCCTTCGGCTTCGCCGGAATCGACCGAATGGGTGGCGAGTTGGAAGCCTGACTTGATGTCCTCGGCCTTGCCGGCAACCACGAGCGCCGCCGCGGCATTGATCAGCGCCACATCGCGGAACGGCGTCTTCTTGCCTTCGAGCACGTCTTGGACGGCCCGCGCATTGGTGGCGGCATCGCCGCCGCGCAACGACTCCGGCTTGACCTTGGCGAGGCCGACGTCCTCCGGATTGATCTCGAACGAGCGCACGGTGCCGCCGGCGAGCTCGGTGACGCTGGTCGGCCCCGCAGTGGTGATCTCGTCGAGCCCGTCGGAGCCGTGCACCACCCAGATGCTCTCGGCGCCGAGATTCTTCAGCACGTGCGCCAGCGGCTCGGTCCAATGCCGCGAGAACACGCCGATCATCTGCCGCTTGACGCCGGCCGGGTTGGACAGCGGACCGAGCAGGTTGAAGATGGTGCGGGTGCCAAGCTCGGCACGGGTCGCGCCGACGTTCTTCATGGCCGGATGGTGCGCCGGCGCGAACATGAAGCCGATGCCCGCCTCGCGGATGCACAGCGTGATCTTGTTCGGCGCGAGATCGATGTTGACGCCGAGCGCCGCCAGCACGTCGGCGGCGCCGGAGCGCGACGACAGCGCGCGGTTGCCGTGCTTGGCGACCGGCACGCCGGCGCCGGCGACAATCAGCGCCGCGCAGGTCGAGATATTGAACGAGCCCGAGGCGTCGCCGCCGGTGCCGACCACGTCGACGGCGTCGGGCGGCGCGGCAACGCGCAGCATCTTGCCGCGCATGGCGGTGACGGCGCCGGTGATCTCGTCGACGGTCTCGCCGCGCACGCGCAATCCCATGAGGAGGGCGCCCATCTGCGACGGCGTCGCCTCGCCGGACATCATCTGCTCGAACGCGATCGCCGCCTCCTCGCGCGTCAGCGCGGCGCCGGTTGCGACTTTGCCGATCAGCCCCTTGAAATTTACCGTCACGGTGACGCCCTCAATTGACTTTGGCCCGCGCGGACGCCCGTTGCGGGATGCTCGGCTGCACGCTCGGCGCTTTCTGCCGCCGTCCGGTCGCTTCGTTCCACGCCGCCGCGTTATCCAAAAAGTTCTTCAGCATCAGATGGCCGTGCTCGGAGGCGATGCTTTCGGGGTGAAACTGCACGCCGTGCACCGGCAGGCTTGCATGCGCGAGCCCCATGACGACGCCGTCGTCGGTGTCCGCCGTCACGGTCAGCTCGCGCGGCATGCTGGCACGCTCGACGACCAGCGAATGATAACGCGTCGCCTGGAACGGCCCGTTGATGCCGCGAAAGATGCCGGTGCCGTTGTGGCGGATCTCCGACAGCTTGCCGTGCACCTGGCTCGGCGCCCGCACCACCTTGCCGCCGAAGGCATCGCCGATCGCCTGATGACCGAGGCAGACGCCGAGGATCGGAATGCGGGCGGCGGCTTGCGCGATCAGATCGAGGCAGATGCCGGCCTCCCTGGGCGTGCACGGGCCGGGCGACAGCACGATGGCATCGGGATCGGCGGCCATGACGGCGCCGGTCGTCACCTTGTCGTTGCGACGCACCTCGACCTCGGCGCCCAGTTCACCGAGATAGTGCACCAGGTTGAAGGTGAAGCTGTCGTAGTTGTCGATCAGCCAGATCACTGCAAAAAGCCCTTATTTTCCAGGAGCCAAGGTCCCAGCGCCCGCCCGCCGAGTACTTACCCCGATTGGCGGAAAGCCGCTAGGGCATGATCCGAAAAAGTGGCAGCCGGTTTTCCGAAAAGATCATGCCCCATCAAAATCCTAGAGCCACAAGTCGCTTCACCGCGAAGGGATTTGCGGCTCTAGCCACGCATTGTATCGGATCGCCGCCATGGCCTGTTAAGCATCGCCCAATAGTCGCGCCGGCCAACAATCTTTTGTTGATCTTGATCCACTACAGCCAAGGCAGCATCGGCCGGGCGATGATTTTGGGCGGCCGACGGCGCAGAGCACCACAATGGTCACCGTGCGGGCGCTTGTCTTGGCTGTGCTGGGTTGCCTCATGCTCGCGGCGTGCGAGCGGGCGCCGACCTTCGACGCTTCGAGCCTGCCGGCCTACCAGAAGAGCTTAAGCGATATCGAGGCGCGGCTCGGCGCCGGCGACCGGCATCGGCTGCAGCTCGCCTTGCTAACTCTGGCGGCGGGCGACGGCGCCTACTATTCGGCGTTCGCCATGGCCAATCCGTCCGCGGTCGACAATGCGGAGGCGCTCGATGGCGTCGCCTATCCGCTCCTGCTGCTCGACCGGATGCGGCCACGGATTCAGGGCCGCACCGCGGCCGCGGTGATCCGCACGGTCGCCGACGATCTCGACTATGCCATTTCCCGCGCCGAGGCGCAGACCGGCGGCGCCCGCAAGGAGCTCGGCGCCTTTGTCATCGAGAACGCGCGCTTCTATTGGGACCGCAGCAGGCCGAGCAACCAGCCGACCGCACAATTCTCCATCTTCAACGGCAGCCGGATTCCGATATCGACGATCTTTCTCGGCGGCGTGCTGACGGCGCCGGGATTGAAGACGCCGCTCGCTGTCGGCGGCGTGCGCTACGGGTTTGCACGGCCGTTGCAGCCGGGGGCCGAGCAGCTGGTGACGGTCAATCTCGGCGCGCCGAGCTCATGGACGGCCAAGCAACTCGAGAGCATCTACAACGCCGATCTGGCACTGAAGGTCGCCAATGTCGCCGACGCCAGCGGCAAGCGGCTCCTTGCCGTCAATACCGACGTGATCGACACCATGCGCAAAAAGCGCGACGCGTTGCGCGGCGGTTAAAGCGCGACCAGATCGCGACCTGCGGTCCGTGGCCAAAGCGCCGCACCTGCGCTAGATCGTTCCCGGCAACAAGGGAGGAACGCATGATCGGTGCGCGCGCGGTCGCGGCAATGACGCTTGTGGGGATGCTGTCCGTCGCCGCCATCGGCACTACGCAGGCGGACGACTATCCGAGCCGCCCGGTCAAGATCATCGTGCCGACGCCGCCCGGCGGGCCGGTCGACGTCATTGCGCGCATCACCGCCAATTATCTGCAGACCGCGCTCGGCAAGGGCGTGATCGTCGAGAACCGCGCCGGCGCCGGCAACACCATCGGCTCCAAGGACGCCGCCGAAGCGGCGCCCGACGGCTATACGCTGCTGTACTCAAGCGCGAGCGGGCTCGTCATCGCGCCGCTTCTGCATCCGGACGCCGGCTACGATCCGCTGACCAGCTACGACCCGATCGCGCTGGTTGGCGAAAGCTCCAACATCCTGGTGGTCAATCCTTCGGTGCCGGCGCATTCCGTGGCCGAGCTCGTCGCCTATGCCAAGGCCAATCCGGGCAAGGTCAACTTCTCCTCCGGCGGCATCGGCGTGCTGCCTCACCTGATCGGCGAAATGTTCAAGGCGCGCGCCGGCATCGACATCGTCCACGTGCCCTACAAGGGCGGCGCGCCGTCGATCAACGACGTGGTCGCCGGCAATATCCAGATGACCTTCGAGGGCACCAGCGTGCTGCTGCCGCTGATCCAGGCCGGCCGGCTGCGCGCGCTCGCGGTGACCACGCCCAAGCGCATCCCGCAATTGCCCGACGTGCCGACCATGGTGGAGAGCGGCTTTCCGGGCTTCGTCTCCACCAGCTGGACCGGATTATTGGCGCCGGCGCATACGCCGCAACCGATCATCGCCAGGTTCAATGCCGCCATCAACGAAGGGCTGAAGACGCCGGACTTGAAGACCGCGCTGGAGCGGCTGAGCAACGCCCCGCTCGGCGGCACGCCGGCCGACTTCACCGCGGTGATCAAGGCCGATCTCGCCAAGTGGTCGCCGATCGTCAAGGCGCTCGATCTCAAGCCGCACTGACGCACGCGCAAAAAAAGTCGGCGGGTTTTGAGGCCCGCCGAAGTACCACGGCAAACTCGATGGTTGGATTTCGGCCCTAGCGCGCTGCCAGCGCGGCCTTGCCGGCCGGGCGGGGCACATTGTCGAGCGGAACCAACCGAACTTCGCGCGCCTGGCCGGATGGGTTGCGCGCATCGCGCAGGCACGACGCTTCCATATAGGGCCAGGCCCGTTCCGAGCACTCAACGCCGATCGGCCGGGCATCGGCGCGGTCGGACTTGCCGCCGGGCGACGGCGCGCCGGCTTCGACCTGCCACGACAGGCTCGGCGCCAGCGTCAGGCCGGCGGCGATGAGCGCAGCGGCGAAGACCGCATAAAGCGTATTGCGCATGAAAGGCGCCCCTTAAGTCGCGATCCCTGCCGTCTTCTCGACGAAACGTCGGCGCGGCCCGCCAGAATCGCTGCTTTTCCTAAAGTAAGTGTCGGCAAACCGCGTCGCGGTTTCCTTGATCAGCATCACAAATTCGCCGTTCTGTGTAACCAATTGGCCGGAATAGTTAATTTCGACGGCGCCGCGGACGGACTGGGCTGGCTCGAAAATCTTGCCAGCTTGCGGTCCTTGAAGGCGCGGGCTAGACCGCGACCATGGCTCGCACCGCGCTGTTTGCCGGATCGTTCGATCCCATCACCAACGGTCATCTCGACGTGGTCAGTGCCGCCGTGCGGCTGGCGGACCGGCTGGTGCTGGCGATCGGCATCCACCCCGGCAAGACGCCGTTGTTCTCGGCGGAGGAGCGGCTCGCCATGCTGGAGGAGATTTGCGCGCCCGTCGCGCGCGCCGCCGGCTGCGCGCTGAGCTGCACCACCTTTGCCGATCTCGTCGTCACCGCGGCGCGGCGCGAGGGCGCCAGCGTGCTTGTTCGCGGCGTCCGCGATGGGACCGACTTCGACTACGAGATGCAGATGGCCGGCATGAACGCCGCCATGGCGCCCGAAGTGCAGACCGTGTTCCTGCCGGCGTCGCCCGCGGTCCGCCCGATTACCGGCACGTTGGTGCGCCAGATTGCCGGCATGGGCGGCGACGTTTCAGCGTTCGTGCCGGCAGCCGTCGTGGCGCGGCTGAAACGCAAATTCGCCAAGGCGTAAAGGCCTTACCTGATCCGGGAGAAGTCATGATCCGCGTTATCGGCTTTCTGCTTGCGCTGACGCTCGCCCTGCCGGCCTCCGCGCAAAACCTCGCCAACCCGGCGGCGCTCAACGAGCCGGCGCCGGCGACCTACAAGGCGCATTTCGACACCTCAAAGGGCGCCTTTGTTGTCGAGGTGCATCGCGACTGGGCGCCGAACGGCGCCGATCGCTTCTATAACCTGGTGAAGAACGGCTTTTACGACAACGCCCGGTTCTTCCGCGTCATCTCCGGTTTCATGGTGCAGTTCGGCATCAACGGCGACCCGAAGATTTCCGCGGTGTGGCGCGAGGCGCGGATCAAGGACGATCCCGTGCGCAAGACCAACGCCCGCGGTGCCATCACCTTCGCCACCGCCGGCCCCGATACCCGCACCACGCAAGTCTTCATCAATTACGGCGACAACAGCCGGCTCGACGGCCAGGGTTTTGCCCCGTTCGGCATCGTCACCTCGGGCATGGACGTGGTCGACAAGCTCTACAACGGCTACGGCGAAGGCGCGCCGTCCGGCCAGGGCCCGGCCCAGGAGCGCATCCAGAGCCAGGGCAACGCGTATCTCACTAGCCAATTCGCCAAGCTCGACTACATCAAGAAGGCGAGCATCCAGAAATAGCGTTCGAAGGGAACCTCATCAGATGGCCCAAGCCAAAGTCAACGATCCGGAAAACACCCTCGTTCTCGAAACCACGCCGGGCACGATCGTCATCAAGCTGCGCACCGACGTCGCGCCCCAGCACGCCGAGCGGCTGAAGATGCTGGCGCGTGAAGGCTTTTACGACAACGTGCCGTTCCACCGCGTCATCGAGGGCTTCATGGCACAGACCGGCGACGGCCAATACGGCAACGGCACCGGCGGCTCGAAGCACCCGGACCTTAAGGCCGAGTTCTCCCCGGTGCCGTTCGACCGCGGCATCGTCGGCATGGCGCGCAAGGGCCACAGCAACGATTCCGCCAACAGCCAGTTCTTCATCATGTTCGATGAAGGCCATTTCCTGAACCGGCAGTACACCGTGATCGGCGAAGTGGTCGAAGGCATGGACGTGGTCGACAAGCTCAAGCGTGGCGAGCCGCCGAGCAATCCCGATCGCATCGTGCGCATGCAGGTGGCGGCCGACGCGGCGTAACGCTGGCTGGCAGCAACAAAGGAGCCCGACCGATGGGTCTGCTCCGCAATGCAAAGGTTCTGACGTTCGCGGTTATCGGTCTTGACGCTGCCGGGGCGCTCGGCGTTGCTGGCGCGCAGACGCCGCAGTCGCAATTCAGCGTGCTCAGCGGCCGGCCCTACCATCCGACGTTTTGCAGCGTGTTCCAGCGCCGGCCGTGCCAGCCCTATTACGAAGGGGCGATCGGCGAGGATTTACGGCTGACCGTGGTGTCGACCGACGAGAACGACCCGGCCAAAAGCGCGTCGAACGGCGATACCGCCAAATCTACAAACGAGCAGGGCAGTACGGCGACTGAAGCTGAGAAAGCCGAGCCGCCGCCGCTCGATTCCATCAGGGCGATGTACGCCGCGTTGCGCGGCTGCTGGGTGCCGCCGCCCAGGGACGATGCGCGCCACGGCATGCAGTACACCATCCGCTTCGCCTTCAAGCGCGACGGCGCGATCGTGGCGCCGCCGCGCGTCACCTACGCGAGCCACGATGCGCCGCCGGCCGTGCGCGAGGTGTATCGCGAGGCGGTCGATGCGGCGCTCAAGCGCTGCACGCCGCTGCATTTCACCGACGCCATGGGGAATGCGGTGGCGGGGCGGCCGATCGCCATCCGGTTCGTCGACAACCGCACCGTCGACACAGCGAAATCTCAACAATAACCGCCGCTTAGCGACGCTCCTTTAACCGCGACAGAAACGGCGTGATTTGCGCCAAGACCGCGGCCGGCGCGATCCGCGCCATGCCGCCGCGGGCAGGGCCGCCGTCCGGCACGATGGGGTGGATGAACTTCGAATAGCTTTGCACCGGGGTGCCGCCGAACAGCGCAAACGCATCGGTCTCGGCCGCGGCGGCGAGGTTCATCGGGCCGGAGTCGGTGCCGACGAACAGGTCGGCATGGCGCAACAGCGCCACCGCCTCGATCAAGTTTAGATCGCAAGCGTCGACCGCGGGCGCGCCGCCGCCGTCACCGGCGGCGATCAATTGCCGGGCGCGCGCGGCGTGCTGGGCGCCGCCGATCAGAAACATGGTGCCGTCGCCGCGGCGGCGCAGGCTCCCGATCAGCTCCGCCCAAGACGCGTCCGCCCAGTCCTTGTCCGGATGGGAGCTGCCGATGCCGAGCACGAGCCACGGCCGCGGCCATGGCTTGTAGCGCTCGCCGATCGCCGCCAGCGTTGCGGTCGGCACGGGAAGATTCGGCTCGGTGGTCGGCAACGGCACGCGCATCGCCGCCATCAGCGCCACCAGGCAGTCGATCGGCAGGTCGTGGAAGTGGCCGATGTCGAGGCCGGCATTGGTGATGAGGTAACGCTGCATGCCAAAGCCGAGGCCGATGCGCTCGGGGATGCCGGCGAGCAGCGCCGCCATCGCCGGCCGCGTCGTGCGGTCGAGAATCCAGATCTGGGTGAAATCTCCGCGCTTGAGCAGGTCGACCAGGCGAATGAGATTGATGCCGCGCCGCAATTCCGAGCCGGAATGCTCGAAATAGATCGCCTCGGCGACGCTCGGCTCGGCGACCAGCAGCTCCCTGGCGCCGCTCGATGGCGGCGCCAAAAACGTCACTTGCCCGCCAGGCGCGGCCGCCGCAATGGCGCGGATGAACGGCAGGTGCCAGATGACGTCGCCGATGCCCGGTTTTACCTGGATGACCGCGCTCGGGGTCACATTGATTGCCGGCTGAAAGGTTGCGATATGCGGCATTAGCCAGCAGGCTCACCTAATAGCAATATGTGGGTGCTCGCTGGAAATCGGCCTCTTTCGGATCGTCCAAAACGCTGCCGCCGCTTATCCCGGTATGACCGGCTTTCCAATTGGAATGCCCTCCGGCTGCTCTTGCGGTCTATCTGGCCAAGCTACTGTGCGCTTGAAATCAATGTGAGCGAGAAACTGCGGGCGGAGGTTAATTGCGGGCGGAGGCAATTGTATTCCGACAACTTGTAGCCCCGACTTGCGGGCATGTTTCGTCGCCGGGATTAAGTCTGTATCCGCCGAAACAAGTAAAATCCGATCAGCGCGTCCGGCTGCGGAAATCGACGCAATATCTAGCCCGATCCGCATATCAACGCCTTTTTGCTCAAAATTGGGTTTGAAATCGTCATCAGTGAGTCCGCGTCCGGCTACAGGAATATTTCGCGGCACCCACCCCCGGAAAGCTAGTGTTCCGCGTCGTACTGCAAATAATTCACGGCTGGCCAAGTCGCCAAGCCAAGAATCCGATGCCGCGAATGTCTTCAGGCCGCCCGATACCGGTAACGTTTGTTTACCCCGGTAACCCGGACAATCGTAATAGAGGACGCGCATAAGCGTTTCCTCCGCTGGCAAGTGACACCCCCATGCAAATTGCTCAATAAAATCATTATCATAAGCAAACCCGGCAGACACCGCGGTGCTTCGCAAATGCCCTCCATCAATGAGCAATACGGCTTTCATGGCTTCGGCTCCAAAGCGCGAAAAGCCCCCGCGCGGGTGAACCGTGCGGAGGCTTTCCTGCATAATCGCCCCATTACGGGGCGGCTGTAACCGTCGACCCAAACATCGGGATTCGCGGATAGGATGTCAACCGGGTTCTAAATAATGATTAACACAACCATCGCGGGTTTGCACCTAGGAATTTCGGGCGCTGATTAGGCGGATTCTATGATTTGCCAGCGGTCGGGGAAGCTTTGGTCGGCCAGCTTTACGGTTTTGCCGTTGTGATTTTTAAGCGATGCTTGTACGCCAGCCGTAAGGCTACGCATAGCCTGTGAACCAACGCTTTCAAGGGCGACGCCGCGCTCTATCAACATGCGTTGCGCGATCTCCCGCGCTGTAAGCGGCTTGTGGCTTTGTTTGAGGACTTCGAGTGCGCAGCGGATAATAGTTCCGCGCCGAAACCAGGCGTTTCCCTTCTGCCGTCTGCGGGCTGATATTTGGCGAACATCATATGCGGGATCGAACAGCTTGATGACGTGTTCGACGTGCTGCATGGATTCGGAGAGGCGTTTGCCTTCCTTCCTGTGTTGTAAAAGCTTGCCGCCTAGATCGGCGTGCATCTGCACCAAAAACCTGACGGCCGGATGCTTAGGACCGGGCCTAAACGCGCGCGTCATTTTTTGCGTTCCGTTGCCAGTAGCCGCACCACTGCTTTGAAACCGGATGATTCAACGCGGCGTCTGCGGCCATCAAATAAAGTTCGCCGTTGCTCACCCGCCTGTTGTCCTCCCGCCACGCCATCTCGTTCGCATAAGCGCTGAGGTACGGCCCGGCGATCTTGTGGTGAATGCCAATCTCCGCACGGCGCAAGCGGCTAAAAAAGCTCTCAGCTTGATTGGTGCAAGCTTCGCCATCGGAATAGGCCAGCGTGTGGTTGATCCGCTTCGTTGGATAGCGGGCGTGCAGCTTGTCCCAATGGGCCGCTTCATCGGCATAGACGACGCTGCCAAGCGCGACGCGATCACGGATAGTCGGCAATGCCGCATCTTCTGACGGCACGACAAATGAAAGCGTCTTGCCGTTGCGCTCGCGCATGACGACCACGACGCGGCGCTTGCCGGATTTGTGTTCTGTGAACCGACGATCCTTGCGGTTCTCTTTCAGATTGGCGGGCTTGACGTAGCCGCCGAAATAGCCGCCGTCGATTTCCACATGGCCGGACGCTTGCTGTTCTGCCACGTCGGCAGCGACGGCTTCGCGGAGCTTCATCGCCAGTACGTAAGCGGTCTTGTAATTGCAGCCCAGATCGCGGCTCAATTGCAGGGCGCTATGGCCCTTGGCGCCGTTGGCGAAGATCGCGATTGCCAAAAGGTAATCCCGGATCGCGAGCTTGCGGCTCGCGAAGATCGTCCCGGACGTGACGGTGAATTGGTGCGAGCAGCCTTTGCACCGGAAAATCTTGCGGGTCTTGTAGGTATAGGAATCCAAGCAGTCACAGCGCGGGCAAACTGGTTCGCCTTGCGTGTCGGACCAGCGGATCAACCGGAAGGCTTCCCATGCTTCGCCTTCCGACATACGCGCCACGGTCGCTAACGAGAGCGACTTGGCGGCAGAGGAAAGGAGAAAATGCTGTGGCATAGGTCCAACGTTTTCCGTTGACCTTACGGATAAACGTTGAAAGCGTTGGTGTCAACAGAAATCGTTGGGGTTGACGAAAAGAATTTACGGGCCTATTTAGGCCAAATGACCCCGGAACAGAGTCGTGCTGCCCGCGCATGGCTGGACTGGTCGCAGGATGAACTTGCGGCCAAGGCCTCGGTTTCGCTTTCGACCGTGCGCGATTTCGAGAAAGGCCGCCGCGTTCCGATTGCGAATAATCTAACGGCAATGCGAGCTGCCCTGGAATCGGCCGGGATCGCCTTTGTCGAGACAACGGGCATCTCCTACGCCAAGCGGAAACGTCGCTAGGCGTGCGCTGGACGGCCTCTGAAGACCATGCTACGGGCGATCTTGGTGGACGCGGAGGGACTCAAACCCTCGGGCCATTGGGTGGATAACCGACAACCCGCACTCTGCCGCGCCCGCCAGATCACGGAGGCCCCAAGTCGGCCTCCGTTTTCGTTGGCGAACATGGCCGCGGAAAAATTCGCCGTCGATTTCGGCGGCTAATTCGCGGCGTATCTGCGGTCGATTTTCGCAATCATTGAATTTAAAGGATTTTTTGGCTCTAAATTCGCGGAAATGAGCGATTATTTCGCGGATTCGCTTTGCTTGCGCCCGCGCTTTTGGCTGCCGCGCAACTCCCGGATTCGCTCTCGCGAAACTGATTTGTCAGGAAACATGCCAGCTACCGATTGCTCTGCCATGTTTTCCGTGTCTTTCGAGGTACCGCCATAGGCTTGCTTGTAAACCTCGTACCAAGCCTTCAAGAGTGGATCAGGCAGGCGTTTTTTTGCCTCGCCCTCCGTTGTTTTCGGCCGCTCATTCCCGACTGCGGTATGACTTTGTTCGGCAGCCGATTTTGAAATGTGTCTCCGAAGATCGTCCGGATTGATCCTTATCCCAGCGAAAAGAACCGTAGTGGAATCGCTAGTCCCGCTTGGTCCTGGTATCCAAAAGCGAGCCTGTGCTGCCCCCCAAAGATCGGAAGTTTGAGGCGAATAACTCTCCCAAAGATTGGTTGGGATCGTCATAGGATCAATTTCTAATTGAGGCTGCTGGCCCTTTTTGGTCATTGACGTGCTAGCAGCAGCCGTCTCTACAAAACCAGCCGCTATGAGCCGCCAAACGGCGTCCTGCGCTCCCTTGGGCCCGAGACATTGAGATGCATATGTGACTGCATCGCGCGGCGTGTACCATGACGCCAAGTCTTCTGGGGTCAGGCCGCGAACTACCGCGCGTTTAATTGTCATTCGCGCCCTAAGAAATTGTTGGAATGGTACAAGCAAAAACTCACCGGGAGGGTCCTCCCTAGCCGGCCTTTCCCGCTTACTTAATAGGATTAGCTGAAAATCGCTCACCTACAACCCCTTGAATCTAGGTGAGCCTGCTGGCTAATGCCGGCGATATGCCCTTTTAAGCTAACGTTTTGGCCACGGGCAACGCCCGGATTTCATGCGCACCGACGAATTCGACTTCGCCCTCCCCGAAGACCGCATCGCGCTGCGGCCGGCGGTGCCGCGCGATGCGGCGCGGCTCTTGGTGGTGCGCCCCGGCGCGGCGACGGAACTCGAGGATCGGGTCATCGGCGATCTGCCGGCGCTGCTGCAGGCGGGCGACGCGCTCGTCGTCAACGACACCAAGGTCATTCCGGCGAGCCTGCACGGCCGCCGCATCGGCCGCGCCGGCGGCGAGCCGGCGGTCGCGGCGACCTTGACCAGGCGGCTCGACGGCTCACGCTGGCAGGCGCTGGTGCGGCCGGCCAAGCGCCTCGTCCCCGGCGACATGGTGCGCTTCGGCAGCGAGGGCCGGGTCTGCTTCCTCGACCAGCTCGACGCCACCGTGGAGGCGAAAGGCGAGGGCGGCGAAGTCACCTTCGCCTTTGCGTTCCACGGGCCGGCGCTCGACGCGGCGCTCGAAGAACGCGGCGACATGCCGTTGCCGCCCTATATCGGCAGCCGCCGCGCCGTCGACGAACGCGACCGCACCGACTACCAGACCATGTTCGCCCGCGAGGAGGGCTCGGTCGCGGCGCCGACCGCGGGCCTGCATTTCACGGAAAAGCTGGTGCAGGCGCTGCAGGCGCGCGGCGTCGCGCTGCATCGCGTGACGCTGCACGTCGGCCTGGGTACGTTCCTGCCGGTCAAAACCGAGGACACGGCGGATCATAAGATGCACGCGGAATGGGGCGTGGTCAGCGCCGAGACCGCCGCCGCGCTGAACGCGGTTCGTAAAAGCGGCGGCCGCATCGTCGCTGTCGGCTCGACCGCGTTGCGGCTCCTGGAAAGCGCCGCTGCGCCGGACGGCACGCTGGCGGCGTTCCGCGGCGACACCGCGTTGTTCATCACCCCGGGTTACCGGTTCAAGGCGGTGGACGCGATGCTGACCAATTTCCACCTGCCGCGCTCGACCTTGTTCATGCTGGTCTGCGCCTTCAGCGGCCTCGACACGATGCGGCGTGCCTATGCGCACGCCATCGCCGCTGGCTATCGGTTCTATTCCTACGGCGACGCCTGCCTGCTGTTTCGGGCAACCTCTTGAGCGCTGCGGCGATTTAGCTGATACAGTGCGCCCCGCCGCCGAGGCGGCAATCCCGACATCGAGTGACCGACTATATGAATCGCCGAAAAGCCTTGATTACCGGCATCACCGGCCAGGACGGATCGTATCTGGCCGAATTTCTGCTGGCGAAAGGCTACGAAGTTCACGGCCTGGTGCGCCGCGTCGCGCTGGAAGACCCGGCGCACCGGCTGCATCGCCTGCACGGCATTCAAGACCGTGTGACCCTGCACGCGGGCTCTCTGGAAAGCCTGCCGAGCCTCTATCGCGTCGTGCGCTCGGTGCTGCCGGACGAATGTTACCACCTCGCAGCGCAGAGTTTCGTCAGCTACTCGTTCGAGGACGAATTCTCGACGATGAACACCAACATCAACGGCACGCATAATCTGCTGTGCGCCGTGCGCGAGCTCGCGCCCGCCTGCCGGTTCTATTTTGCCGCTTCCAGCGAAATGTTCGGCAAGGTCGAGGAGGTGCCGCAAACCGAGCGCACGCGCTTTCATCCGCGCTCAGCCTACGGCATCAGCAAGGTGGCGGGCTTCGACCTGACCCGCAACTATCGCGAGGCCTACGGCCTGCACGCCTCGTCGGGCATTTTGTTCAATCACGAATCGCCGCGCCGCGGCCATGAATTCGTGACGCGAAAGATCACGGCCGGCGTCGCCGCCATCGCCGCCGGCAAGCAGAAGGACTTGCGGCTCGGCAATCTCGAGGCGCGCCGCGATTGGGGATTTGCGCCCGAATACGTCGAGGCGATGTGGCTGATGGTCGGCCGGGACCAGCCCGACGATTACGTCATCTGCACTGGCGAGACCCACTCGGTGCGCGAATTTGCCGACGCCGCCTTTGCCGCGGCCGGATTGAATTACATGGATCATGTTGTTGTCGACCGGCAGCTGCATCGTCCGGCCGAAGTGGAGCTCCTGGTCGGCAATGCCGAAAAAGCCAGGGCACAGCTCGGCTGGCGGTCGAAAACGCCATTTCAGACGCTGGTGCGTCTGATGGTGGAGGCCGATCTGCGGGCGCTCGGCGTTGAAGCCGGCAGCGCCGCACGGCGGATGCCGCGCGCGGCGCCGGCCGGCCGATAACATGAGCGAGGCGATGTCGCCGACGAGGCTCGGGCCAAAGCCCAAGATTTTGGTCGTGACGCTGCGTCGTATCGGCGATGCGCTCTTGACGACGCCGCTGATCCGCAGCCTGCGGCGCGCTTTCCCGGACGCCACCATCGATGCGCTCGTCTTCAGCAACACGGTCGGCATCCTCAAAGGCAATCCCGACATCGACCGCATCATCCCAATGGCTGCGCGGCCGAACTTTTGGGAAGCGCTGACGTTGATGGCGCGGCTCGGCAAGCGCTACGACCTCGCCGTCTCGACCCAGAGCGGCGACCGGCCGACCATGTTTGCGCTGATCGCCGGGCGCAGCCACGCCGGCATCGTCGACCGCGACGGCAAGATCGGCAGCGCGGTGAAACGCCGGTTGCTGCACTTTACGGCGCCTTCCGTCGCCAACATCCATCGCGTCGAGCAGGCGCTCATGCTTGCCGACGCGCTCGGCATCGCCCGCGTGCCGGAAGTGGTCTGCCCGGCGGCCGCGACCGAGCAGGTTTGCCCGGCCGACGACTACGCGGTGATCCATGCCGCGCCGATGTTCCGCTACAAGCAGTGGACCAGGGAAGGCTGGCGTACACTCGCGGCGAAGCTGCGCGAGCGCGGCCTCGAAGTGGTCGCCATCAGCGGTCCCGATCCGGCCGAACGCGAATATTTGGACGCTATTTGGCAGGGCGTCGCCCCGGTACGCGAGGCGCGTTGGGCGCAGACCGTGTCGCTCTTGCAGCGGGCGCACGTCTATGTCGGGCCGGACACCTCGGTCAGTCATCTCGCCGCCGCGGCCGGCTGCCCGACCGTGGTGCTGTTCGGTCCGATGGATCCGCGGCTGTGGGGACCCTGGCCGGTCGGCGGCCTCGAACGGCCGTGGGCGGCGCGCGGCACCGTGCAGCGCCGCGGCAACGTTTGGGTCGTGCAAAATCCGCTGCCGTGCCTGCCGTGCACGTTCGAGGGCTGCGAGCGCCACATCGCAAGCTACAGCCGCTGCCTCGACGAGCTGACGCCGGCCCAGGTCATGGTCGCGGTCGACGAAGCGCTGGCCAAGAGCCGGATCGCCTCCGTCGCAGTCAGTCAATGAATTCCACGCGGCGCGGACATTGCTGCGCCGCGGCCGGGTCTGCTATCAGAACCGCGGTCTTTTGTCCGTCGCCGTGAGCCCTTGATCGATGCCACCGTCAACGTCATCGCAGTTGCGCGTTCCGGTCTCGATCGGGGAACTGATCGACAAGATCACCATCCTGGAGATCAAGGCCGAGCGGATCGCCGATCCCGCCAAGCGCCGCAACGTCTTGGCCGAATTGAGCACGCTGGTCGAGGCCAAGGCCGGCGCCGGCCTCGATAGCGCAGAGCTTGGGCCTTTCGCCGCCGAGCTGAAATCGATCAACGTCGCGCTGTGGGACATCGAGGACGCCATCCGCGAAGCCGAAGCGCGAGGCGATTTCGGTTCGCGCTTCATCGAGCTGGCGCGCAGCGTCTACCGGATGAACGACCGCCGCGCCCGGGTGAAATACCGCATCAATACCGCGTTCAACTCCGCGCTGGTCGAGGAAAAGTCCTACAAAGGCGCGTGACGCGGCCGCTGTCGGTCAGCGCGGCGCGGTGTCGTCCCGCCGGATCGTCTCGCGCAGCGGCGGTCCCCACGACTGGGTCTCCTCGTAGCGCTTGGCGTAGCGGTAGAACGTGCCTTCGAAGTTGGCGAAGGCGATGACGAAACCGGCCCAGCCGTCGATGAAGCCATACTTGAAGATGTAGTGCTTGATGAAGGCCCAGAGCCCGTGGCCGAGCGCGGTTCCCATGGAAACGCGCTTGTCCACCAGCATACGGGCGCCTTCGGTCGAGTAGCGGTCGGCCTTGTGCTGCATTTCTGCGAAATTGCGGAATGGATACTGCCACAGGGCATTCTTCAGATATCCGATCTTCTTGTTGGGCCCCTGCATCTCCGGGGCCTCGTGAATGATGCGCGTGTAACGCATCATGCCCTTGCGATAGAGCTGCGGCGGACGGTAATTGGGATACCAACCCGAGCCCTTGATCCAGCGGCCCATGAAATAATTGCGCCGCGGGATGTAATAGGCGTCGCATTCCGGATTGCCGGCGATCAAGGCGAGGATTTCGTCGCGCAGCTCGCGCGTGCATCGTTCGTCGGTATCGAGGCTGAGAATCCAGTCGCCGCTGCAGGCGTCGGCCGCCCGATTGCGCAGCTCGCTGAAATTTGTGTACGGGATTTGCACGACACGTGCGCCCAGCCCCGCGGCAATGGAAGCGGTGGCGTCGGTGCTGTTGGAATCGGCGACGACGATTTCGTCGGTCCACAGCACGGTCGAGATGGCGTCGCCGATTTTTTCGGCCTGGTTGAGGGCAATGATGGAGGTCGATATTTTGGCCATGCGTGGTGCGCTCACGGTACCGGGATTCCGCAAGGGACTGTCCGTTGCGAAGGCTGCGGAGGTTTTGCGGCGTGGGTGTAGCGTACCGGCCGCCGCCAAGTAAAGCTGACTAATAGAGCGAACGCTGGGTTGCGACAGTGCGCGTGCAGGAGCGGGCTATTCTCCAGCGCGCAACGCGGCCGCGTGCGGACGCGACGCCGCCGCGAGCTGCGCGGCATAAGCGTCCTGCCAGCCGCGCTTGTCGTCGCCGACGAAGTAGCCGCCGCGCGCGTCGCGGAACACCGCGACGTCTTCGGCGCCGGGCGGCGCCACGCCTTTGTCGCGCAGCGCGCGGGCGGCCAGCAAGAGGCGCCGCCGCGTGCGCGTGATCATCAGGTCCGACGGTGCGAGGTGCTCGAAAGAGTGGTCGAGGATCGCGCCCATGCTTTCGGTGACGGCCTGGTCCTGCAGGTGGATGCTCTCGATGCCGCTGTAGATCGAGTTGTCGCGTTGCTTGGTGCGATCCACGCCCCAGTCGTTGCTGGCGTTGGCGGCGAGCCGGAAGCGGCCGAGCCAGTCCGAGGTGTTGGGCAGGAAATCGTTGGCGCGGCCCATGCCGCCGATCGGCGTGCCGTCCTTGAACGAAGGCGCCTGCAGCGTCATCGCCGATTTGCCGCGCTTCCACCACAGCACCCAGTACATGGTGTGCTCGTCGTCGAGCGGCACCCAGCCGCGGATTTGCACGTGACTGCCGAACTCGCCGTTCGGCACTTGCGTCCAGAACGGAAACAGGAAGTTGCCGAAACGCCACGAGGTGCGGCCGGGACCGGCGGCGCGGTAGCCCGCATAGGTCGTGCCCCAGGCGGTGTCGGCGATGTGATAGTCCGGCGTGCGGATCGCGACCGTGTGCAGGATCGGATCGTCGTCGGCGAGCGCATCGGCGTCGACGTGGCCGGCATGCAGGAAGCCGAAATGCGAGGTGTCGATGTCGCCCTCGAGCGCCTGCAGGTAGTTGCAGTCGCGCTGGATCAGCAGCACGCCGACTTCGTCGTCCGGCACGCCGAGAATCTCGAACGCCGGCAGCGGCGGCGGGTTTTTGGCCCGCGTCCCCATATAGACCCAGACCGCGCCGCCGCGCTCGATGCTCGGATAGGCCTTGGCGCGGATTTTGTGCTTGAAGTCCTGCTGCGGCGGCACGTTCGGCATGTCGAGGCAGCGGCCGGTCACGTCGAATTTCCAGCCGTGATAGATGCAGCGGATGCCGCCGTCCTCGTTGCGGCCGAGAAACAGCGAGGCGCAGCGGTGCGGACAGCGGTGATCCATGACGCCGACCCGGCCGGCGTCGTCGCGAAACGCGATCAGCTTCTCGCCGAGCAGCATCAGGCGAATGGGCACGCCGCCGCGCGCGAGCTCGGACGACTTCAGCGCCGGTATCCAGTATTCCCGCATCAGCTGGCCCATCACGGTGCCGGGGCCGACCCGCGTCAGCTCGACGCTATCGCTCGCGGTCGTCATGTCGTCCTCCCGAAGCGTTGCGGCCGGGCGCCGCCTCTCCGGCACCCGCACCCCCCGATCGGGGCGCGCCGGACCATCTTACCTCAGCTTCTGCGCCGTTGTGGGCGCGACGAGGAACCCCCTTCCGGCGCACCGGCCGCGGTCGCTATGATGCCGAGCTCTCGCGTTTCAAGGGCGACAACGCGGGACGAAAGTGTCGTTGATTCAATAGTCTGCCCGGCTCGGGAGCATCCGGCGGTTCGCAAGCCTCCAGGCGAGCCGGCTCAGACATGAGATCGAAGCGACGCAAGCCGATCGAGCCGAAGCGCCGCGCGCGGAACGGGCCGCGCGCGCGTCCCGCCACGGCTGGCAGCCGCGATAGCGCCCGGCGCTTCAAGCGCGAGCGCGACGAGGCGCTGGAGCAGCAGGCCGCGACCGGCGAAATCCTGGACGTCATCAGCCGCTCGCCCGCCGACGTGCAGCCGGTGCTCGACACCATCGTGCGCGCGGCAGTGCGGCTCTGTAACTCCTACGACGCCGTCATCCTGCTGCGCGACGGCGGCAAGCTTCGCATCGCCGCCCATCACGGACCGATCAAGATCGACTTCACCCACGGTCCGATCAACCGCGATTGGGTTTCCGGGCGGTCGGTCGTCGACCGTGTGCCGATTCACATTCGCAATCTTGCGGCAGAAGGCGATGAGTTTCCCTTGGGCAGCGAAATCTCGCAGCGGCTGAAGCAGCGCACCGTCCTCGGAATTCCCCTGCTGTGTAAAGGCGAGGCGATCGGCAGCCTGACCATGCGCCGCAACGAGATATTGCCATTCTCCGAGAAACAGATCGCGCTGTTGCAAACCTTCGCGGCGCAGGCGGTGATCGCCATCCAGAACGTCCGCCTGTTCCAGGCCGAACGGCGACGCGCGAGCGAACTGCGCGAAGCGCTGCAGCAGCAGACCGCCACCGCCGATGTCCTCAAGGTCATCAGCCGCTCGACGTTCGATCTGCAAACCGTTCTCAATACGCTGGTGGAATCCGCGGCGCGGCTGTGCGACGCCGATATGGCCAATATCTGGCGGCCGCGGGACGGCGCCTATCGCCTGACCGCAAGCTACGGCGTTCCGTCGCGCTACAAGATCTATCGGGAGAACAAGAAATTCCTGGAGACACAGGCCATCGTGCCCAGCCGCGATACCGTCGTCGGCCGGACCCTGCTCGAAGGTAAGACCGTTCACGTCCATGACGTGCAAGCCGACCCGGAATACCGCCTGAGCGGCATCATTGCGCTCGGCGGCTATCGCACCATGCTCGGCGTGCCGTTGCTGCGCGAGGGCGAGCTGATCGGCGTCATCGCCCTGACCCAATCGACGGTTCGTCCGTTCACCGACAAGCAGATCGAGTTGGTGCAGACCTTCGCCGACCAGGCGGTGATCGCGATCGAAAATGTGCGGCTGTTCGAAGCCGAGCAGCAACGCACGCGTGAATTGTCGGAGTCGCTGCAGCAGCAGACCGCGACGGCCGACGTGCTCAAGACCATCAGCCGTTCCACGTTCGATCTGCGGCTGGTGCTGGAAACGCTCACCGAATCGGCGGCGCATTTGTGCGAGGCCGACATGGCCTGCATCGTGCGCCCGGAAGGCGACCATTTCATATTCTCGTCCAACTATCGCTTCCCGCGGGCGTTCGTCGATCTCGTGAGGGCGACCCCGCTCAAGGCGGACCGCGGCAGCCTGGCCGGCCGCGTTCTGGCGGAAGGCCACGCCGTGCACATTGCCGACGCGCTGGCCGATCCGGACTATAAGTTCAGCGAGGGTCAGAAAGCCGCAGGTTTTCGCGCCATGCTGGGGGTGCCGCTGCTGCGCGGCGGCAAGGCGATCGGCATCATCATCCTGAACCGATTGCAGGCGCGTCCGTTCACCGGAAAGCAGATCGAGCTGGTGACCACTTTCGCCGACCAGGCGGTGATCGCCATCGAGAATGCGCGGCTGTTCGAGGCCGAACAGCAACGCACGCGTGAGCTTTCCGAATCGCTCGAGCAGCAGACCGCCACCGCGGAGGTCCTCAAGACCATCAGCAGTTCGCCTGGCGAATTGGCGCCGGTGTTCGACGCCATGCTGAAAAATGCAACGCGACTGTGCGAAGCGCAGATGGGCGAACTGTGGCTTTGCGAGGGTGCCGATGCGCTGCGCATCGTCGCCGCGCAGGGCTCGCCGCCGGAATGGACCGAATTTCGCCGGCAGCATCCGGATCTGCGTCCCGGCCCCATGACCGCGACGGGTCGCGTGCGGGAAACCAAGCGGACCATCCATATCGCCGATATCAAGACCGACGATCCGGCGGCCGACGATCCGTTCCGCGCCGCGTTTGCCAGGATCGTCGGCGCCCGCACGCTGATGGCCGTGCCGATGCTCAAAGACGATGAGTTGGTCGGCATCATCGTCATTTACCGCCTCCAGGAACGGCCGTTCGCCGCCAAGCAGATCGAACTCGTGGAAAATTTCGCCGCCCAAGCCGTCATCGCCATCGAGAACGCGCGGTTGCTCGGCGAATTGCGCCAGCGCACCACGGACCTCACCGAGTCGCTGGAGCAGCAGACCGCGACGTCGGAGGTTTTGCGCGTCATCTCCAGCTCGACGGGCGACCTGGTGCCGGTGTTCGAAGCGATGCTGCAGAACGCTACGCGCATTTGCGGCGCCCAGTTCGGCAACCTGCTGCTGCGCGAAGGCGACGCGTTCCGCATCGGCGCCACCCACGGCGCGCCCGCGGCTTACGTGGAATTCGTGCACCGCGAAGGCCCGTTTCGCATCGATCCGCGCCTGGGCCTCGGGCAAATGCTCCAGACCAAGCAGACCTATCAGGTCGCCGATATTGCCGCGGCGCCCACCCACGGCGACAAATTGCGCATTGCGACCATCGAGCTTGCCGGCGCGCGCACCGTGCTCGGGGTGCCGATGGTCAAGGACGGCGAGATGGTCGGCAGCATCATCATCTACCGCCGCGAGGTGCGGCCGTTCACCGACAAGCAGATCGAGCTGGTGCAGAACTTCGCCGCTCAGGCCGTCATCGCCATCGAGAACACGCGGCTGCTCAGCGAGCTGCGCGAGTCGCTGGAGCAACAGACCGCCACCGCGGAGGTGCTGCGCGTCATCTCGAGCTCGACCGGCGACCTCAAACCGATCTTCGAATCGCTGCTGGAGAACGCCATCCACATCTGCGGCGCCAAGTTCGGCAATCTGTGGCTTCGCGAGGACGAGCTTTTCCGCGTGGTCGCGGTCCACGGCGCACCGGCGGCTTATCGTGAAATGCTGCTCCGCGCCGCCGTCCGGCCCGGCCCGGACACCGGCCTCGGCATGTTGCTGAAGACCAAGCGCTTCGTCCAGATCGACGACATCACCAAAGGCAAGGCCTACCTCGATCGCGATCCGCTGCGGGTGGCCACCGTGGAGCTGGGCGGCGGCCGGACCTTGGCAGAGGTGCCGCTGCTCAAGGACGGCGAATTGATCGGGTCGATCAATATCTATCACCAGGAGGTCAAGCCCTTCACCGAAAAACAGATCGAGCTCTTGACCAACTTCGCCACCCAAGCCGTGATCGCCATCGAGAACACGCGGCTGCTCAACGAGCTGCGGCAACGCACCGACGACCTCAGCGAGGCGCTGGAGCAGCAGACGGCGACCAGCGAGGTGCTCAACGTCATCAGCCGGTCGCCGACCGATACCCAGCCGGTCTTCAATGCCATTGTCGAGAGCGCCGCGCGGC
>Ga0335081_10002982_pt1 | contig 26584 bp, 20 predicted proteins | sample Lox_Sample_35_FD_206713 | JGI IMG/M metagenome (GOLD analysis project Ga0335081, IMG submission 206713) | Soil microbial communities from Loxahatchee National Wildlife Refuge, Florida, United States - Lox_Sample_3.5 | ecosystem: Environmental > Terrestrial > Soil > Wetlands | place: USA...
AGTCTGGTAGATCTCGTAGCTGGTGGCGCCGGGTACAGGGTCCCACTCGAGGACAATCGTGTGCTGGTTTCGGCGATGGCCCTTGACCGTCGGGACAGTTGATGGATCCGGCGCGGGATGGCTTGTGATTACATCCGGCGGGGAAACGTCTCCCGCGGTCTTCTTGACGAAGCTGTCTCTGAGGTCGAGGTTGCCGCTGATTTCTGGCACGAGTATGAAGTTGCCGCTCAGGGTCTGGCCGGGGGTGAGGGTGTCGGCGAAGTGTGCGAGTTGCTCACGAGGCTGGTAGATGTAGTTGAGCTTGCCGTGGGTGAGCAGCTCGAGCGAGATGTTGTAGAGGGGGACGTCGGCGACGTTCTTCAGGCCGACGGTGACGTGGTAGGGGTAGCCCTGGTAGGCCTTGTCGTCGGCATTGACCGTGAGAAGCGCGGCTGAGCCGCCCCATACGTGGAGGTCGGTCTGTGTCTTGGCGTCGAGGTTGATCGCGGCGCCGAGTGGCTCCAGTACGCCCGCGTAGGAGGCGGTCAGCGGGTAGTACCCCTCGCTGTCGCCGCGAACGATCCAGCTCGCGGTTGCGCTCTGGCCACCCGGGATGTTGGGCATCGTGATCGTAGCTTGCTGGGGTGTGGCCGTCGGTGCCAGCGACAGGCCGGCCGGTAGCGGCAAGGTAGCGGTGCCGTGATCAAGCAAGAAGCTTGGAGCGGCCAGGTTCGTGACCACCATCTGGACGTTGAAGAACTCCTTCAGCCATTGGGCCCGTCCTGGGATGATCAACCACAGCAGCTCGGGTGTGCTGTTGATCCACTGGACGCTTGTGACGACGCTGTAGCCGCCCGTCGTGTATGTGCATTGAGTCGACTGGCTGTTGCACGATGCCGTTGAGCCGCCGAAAGCGATGCCCTTGGGGAACCAGCCGCCTCCACCGCCGCCTCCTCCACCGCCGCCTCCTCCACCGCCGACATAGCCGCTCACGATCGTGTCGGTCCCAAACGGCGTGAAGGCGAGGTGGATCGCGAACTGGTAGACGTTCTGATTGTTGGGAGCGTTGGGGTCTATGCCGGCGGCGATGACCTGATCCTTGGTCAGGGCGGTTGAGGTCAGCGACGTTGTCGCGACCTGGCCGGACTGGAGGGTCAGGCTCGCGGTGCCGCTGTCGTTGGCGACGCTGGCCTTGGTCGTTGCCGGTAGATATCCGCTCTTCCAGCCGTAGATCGTGTAGCTGCCGTCCGGCAGGTCTTGGATGTGGCCGACTCCCGTGTTGTCGGTGGTCGCCGCGTATCGGTCACCGGAGGAGTCGATCACGACGAGATCAGCGCCCGCAAGCGGGTTGCCGCTGCTGTCGCTTACCGAGACCGCTAGGCCGTTGGCGGTCGGTGCTGGGGTGATCTTGATGGTGGCTGTGCTGCTGTTGGTCTGGCCGGCGGCGCTGATCGTGAGCTTGGCGGTGTAGTTGCCGGGGTTCGTGTAGGTGTGGTCGGCGGTGATGCCATCGGCTGACGAGCCGTCGCCGAAGGCCCAGTGGTAGCTCTCGATCCCGGCGCTGGGCTGCGAGCCGCTGCCATCGAAGTGGACCGGCGTGTTGACGCTCGCGACCTGATCGTCGCCCGCATCAGCGGACAACGGCGCGGCGAGGACGACGTCGATGCCGACAGTCTTGGCGGTGGTCTGCTTGCCGTCGCTGACGGCGAGTCGCATGACGTATGCCCCAGCGTTGCTGTAGGTGTGGGTGACCGGGCCAGCGGGCAGCGAGCCGGTGGCCAGCGAGCTGCCATCGCCGAAGTCGAGCGTATAGGTGAGGGGATCGTTGTCCGGATCGCTGCCACCAATCGAGGCTTTGACGGTCAGCGGGGCGACCCCAGTGGTCGAATCTAGCGCTAGCGTCGCAGTGGGCGGGGAGTTGGTGGCGGCCGTGGCGCTGATGTCGACGGCCTGGGTCGACGCGGCCCCAGCGTTGTTCGTGACGGTGACGATGGCCCGGTAGGCGCCAGGTTGGCTATAGCTGTGGGTGACATCTGTCGTTGGGTACGGTGGGCTGATGTCGCCGCTCGCGTTGGTCTGGTCGCCGAAGTCGACGGTGTAATGGACTGTGCGTGCGTTCGGGTCGGACGTATCGATGTGTAGCCTGGTGGCCAGGGGTGCGAGGCCGGTGGCGGGGGTCGCCGTGACCGTCAGGGGGAGGCTTGTGACGTCGATCGTTACCGGCGTGACCGGTGCCGACCACGAATGGGAGACGCCGAATGGGTCGGTGTACTCGACGGTCGTGGAAAGCTTGGCCAGGCCGCTGTGAAGGGCGCCGGTATACATGCTGGTACGCCAGACCCCGTCGGGAGACGCGTTGTAGATCGACGCGCTTCCTCCAGTGTCGAAATACAAGTCGACCTGATTGAGAGAGAACCCGGAAGTGGGTGTGAACGCGAAGCGCGCGAGGCCAGCAAGGGTCTCGCCCGCGCCCGGGGTTGTCAGCGCTCCTGGCGTGCGGGTGTCGACTCCCAACTGGATCGAGGCGTCCGCCGTCTGCCCCGCTGCGTCGACAGCGTGCAGCTTGACCGTGTAGACCCCATCGGCCACGACCGACCCCGAATCGGACTTCCCATCCCAGGTCACCGAGTTGTTATAGCTGCCCAGGTAGTAGTTGGGGCACGAGCCGTACTGGTTGCCCGACCCTGTGGTGTTGGTCGCGGACTCGAGCGTGCGCACGGTCGCGCCGGAAGCGTCGACCACGGTTGCGTCGACCTTCGCGGTCCAGGTGACGTCCGCGTTCTTCGACAGGCAGAAGCCGACAGTCGCGGTGTCTTCGTGTCCGTCCCCGTTGGGGCTGAAATACGTCTTGAACGACGATGGGATCGACAGCTGGGGAGGCGTGCTGGCCTCGTTGTTGATGGTGATCGAGACGCTTGGCGCGGTCCACGAGTGGTTCACGCCGAACGGGTCTGTCCAGCTCGCGACCGCCACGAGCCCGGTCGATCCGTCCGTGCACCCGGTCGTGTCGAGCGAGCCGCTGAAGCTCCCATTCGACCCCGGACTCGAACTTGACGAGGAGGAGTTGCCGTACTGGCAATACACGTACACGGTCGAGACCGGAAACCCCGCCGTTGGCGCAAACGACCAGTTGGCGCTCCCAGACAACGTATCTCCCGGCGACGGCTTGGTCAGCGCTCCTGGCGTGCGGGTGTCGACTCCCAACTGGATCGAGGCGTCCGCCGTCTGCCCCGCTGCGTCGACAGCGTGCAGCTTGACCGTGTAGACCCCATCGGCCACGACCGACCCCGAATCGGACTTCCCATCCCAGGTCACCGAGTTGTTATACGAGGAGGACGAGGAGCAACCGCCGCCGGAGTGCGAGACGCCGTCCTCGAGGGTGCGGATCACATCTCCGGTCCTGTCGGCGACGGTGATCGTGACGTTGGCCGCCTCGGCGAGGCAGTAGTAGACGGTCGCGGTGTCCTCCTGCCCGTCCCCATTCGGGCTGAAATAGCGTTGCATCCCTAGGGGGATGGAGATGCTGGGCGTTGCGGCGCTGGCCGCAGAGACCGTCGAGAGCAGCATGAGCGCCGCGACTGCAGCCGCGGTCACGAAATCCAGGAGCCGGAGGCGCGGCGTCGTCATTTCTCCTCCGAAGTCGGCATCTGGGCTACCGCTTGGTCGTGCTCGCAGGTAGTGACGTAGGCGGCGCGCAGGCAGGCACACGTGCCACAAGCGCGTCTGCCGCGGTCCGCTGCTCGGACGCTGCAATGATCTGAACCAGATGTCTGTTGGAGCCATCGCTGGCGTAGACCTGCGCGAGGTGGTTGAAATCGGCGACGAGCCGTTGAAGTTCGGGGATTTGAAGTCGCCCTGCTGGCACCTTCTGCAGCGACGCTGCTGTGCGCAGGGCAAAGGGGCGTGCCGCGGCTGCATAGCGGCGCCAAGCGTCGGGCTTGGCTGAATGAAGCGGCGCCGCGGGTGCGCCGATGTGCGCGAAAGCGCAGCCTGAACTCGCTGCCAGCAAGACGCGCCGCTTCCCCGTCGCGGGTGCGAAGTGGCGGGCCAACGACGCATTCCCGTGGGCATCGCTGTGGGCGTCACCACCGGGCGTGCGGCTGCGCGAGGGGGTAGGCGCGATTTGGCTGTGTTGACCAGCTGGGGTGGCGGTGCTGGCTGCGTTTGACGGGCGCTCGGCGCTGCTGCCGCACCCGGCGCCGAGCCAGCAGGTTGCCAATGCGATCCATGACGCGCCGCCGACGAGCATGCGGCGAGCATCAGTAGGCCGTGACCGAACGAGATGACCCGATCTTGTGCTTGGGTTGGCTGCCACGTCCTCCAGTGCCTGGGTGTGGACGGCAGTGGCGGTGTACGGACGGTCCATCGTCATGAACCCGCTCCGGCGCGGCCGCTGCGGCAGCCGGCGGCGCCTACGAACAGCCGGTCAGGGCAAGGTAGACGTCTTGGCTGCGGCGCTGCCGCGTCGACCAGCATCGCAGTGAAGACCACTATCGCACTCGGCGCTCTGACGACTGCATGACGCAATGGCCGATGCTCCGGCAACCCCGTCGCGAGCGATTGCGCGCGCAACGCTCGGCGAGCCGACGTCACAGCTGCATGGGCCACCCGATGCTTGGCCTTGGACGCGGCTGTCGCGTCAGCGCGTCGCAATCGGGTTGACGTCTCGTCATCACGAGTCATGAGCGCCATCCGGCCTTGTTGTTGTGGTCTCGGCCCCTGACCTAGCATGAACACGATCTTCTCCTGTGCCCGGCCTGTCATCCGTGCCAACTACTAGGTTGCGAAAGCGCGCTTCTACGCATTTGGGGAATCACCTACCGCTGCGCCGGCGACCGCGGTCATCGCGCGCGGCGCGGAATCGCCGACGTCGAGACGGTCGTTTGGGCTTGACGGGCGTTCTCGGTCCCGAGAGGCCGGTGCACGCGAGGTCGAGCAGATTGGCCGACAGCAGCACAGCCCGCGCGTTTGAGTAGCCGTCGGTGGATTGGGTGACAGTTCGTGTCGCCCTGTCCGGAGTTCGGGTCCATCGCGCTCGTGTCCAGAACGCGATTCGTGAGGACACCGAGCTCGCAACGAGCGATTGCTTCGTGTAACGGCTGCCCTGTCCCGCCGCACCGGCTCCGAGTCATGGCGACAGTTGGCTTTCCGAGCCGCGCAAGTTTGACGTTGCCCGCGCCGAACGGCGACGGGTCCGAAGACCTTATCTGTAGCCACACGCTTCCTTGCGCGGACCGGGTGAGACGAATCTCTTGCGAAGAGCGAAGACAGCTAGCTCGGTCTGCGACCGCGTCCGAGTGCGGCTCAAGGCCTTCTTGACATGCGCGTGCACGGTCAGGAGCGACGGCGAGGCGTTCGGCGATCTCCTGATTCGTCAAGCCGTCCACGATCAGACGGACGACCTCGATCTTGCGTGGGGTCAGCTGAGTCGGCGTTTCGCACATCGATGGTTGGACACGGTATGGCTGCCGACGTATCTGCGACAGGGTCGGAAAGTGATGAGAAGTGGTGGCTTGCAGGGAATTCGTGCTCGACTAGCCGCGAGCAGGTTGCGTCATCCGCGTCGGCGCCTCTGAGCCCTGGCTCGGCGTGTTCGACTCTCTAGGACGGATTCAGCGATCCGCTGAGCCTGGCTCGTCGGCGGGCGTCCCATCAGCCTCTCGGGTAGTTGTCCGGTCGGGCACCAGACGATCTCGGACTGCAACTGCGATGAGTTCTGAGGCGTTTCGGAGCCCCAGCCGGGCGACGGCGTGGGCGACGTGCCGCTGGACTTGCCTATCCGAGATCGATAGGCAGGCCGCGACCTCCCGGTAGCGCAGACCGTCAGCGAGCAGCGCGAGCACCTGCAGCTGGCGAGCGGTCAGGCGATCATGCAAGCCAGGGTTCACCTCCGGCAACTCCGGCAACCGCCCGTCGACCTGGGGCGTTGCGCCGTGGTGTCCAACGCCCTCAGGCGGATCGGCCGCGGCGCCTTCGCTTGGCGTGGGCTGACCGGCAGGGTCGCCGGCTTCGTGGTGATCTGTTCGCCACGACGCGACGTGGAGTGGCTTGAGCCCTTCGGGCGACCGTGGCTCACCGCCAGAGTTAAGGCAGAGAAGGTATGCGGCGAGCTGGTCGCTGACCATCGCGACCGTGGCGCAGCAGAAAATGTAGCCAACCCAGAGTCCGATGATCGAGACCGCTGGGGTCCGGTCGACATCCCCGGTCGCGAGATGGGCGAGTAGGTTGACCGCAAGCACCACGAGGCAGTACGTCAGGACGCGACGCAAGGGCGCGACGACCGCGACCAGCATCAGCAGCGCGCATGACGGCCACCAGAGCTGGCTGCGAAGCGGAAACACCGCAACGACGAGAGCCGTCGCATACAGGACGATGCCGATCTGCGCTGCCAGGCGGCGCCTGAGGACGCAGTACAGCCGCTTGGTTCGCCACAGCGCCAGCGGTGTCGTCGCGGCCAGTAGGCCGCCGCCGATCACCCCGATGACAGGTGGGCTGGCTGAGCCCGCACGCAGAGGCAAGAGTACGAGCGCAGCAACTGCTGCTACGCCAACCAACGCTGCGAGTCCCCCGAAGATCGCGCAGTAGAAGCGCTCGGACAGCGCGACGAGTTCTGCGCCCGTCCGGACCAGGTCGTTACCCGCTACAAGCGCCGGCGCGATGCGATCGCGGCGGTGCGGGCTGAGCAACGCTGGCGAGTCAGAGCTCATCGACGCTCACATCGGGCCAATCAGGGTGGGCGGCGAGCGCTGCCAGCTGTGGCAGGGTGCGTGCGTTGGTCTTCCGCTTGGCGTGCTGGATATGGGTCCGGATCGTGGCCAGCGATACGCCCCATTCATCAGCGAGCTGTTTTGCTGCCATTCCGGCCGCCAATCCTTCGACGACCTCGATCTCGGTGGGCGTCAGACGAGTCCGTGGAGCGCGGCCGGGCGGCAGCAGCGGCCGCGATCCTCCTCGATAGGCGACGGCAGCGTCCAGAGCGGGCGTCAGCGTCGGCGCGCCGTTGCGGATCGTTTCAAGAATCGGCACCGCATTCGCGAGGAAGCGCTTGAACAATGCGGCAAGTCCGAGCAGGCTCAGTGCGGCGAACGGGTAAGCGAGTGCCTGCCCGACGACGCCCGCGAGATCCCCGTGATGGGCAAGTGCCGCGGGAGCGTACGCGATCAGCACGCTGGCGCCGTAGCCGAGGACGAGCAGCACTGCGCAAGACCAGACGATTCGTGCTGGCGCGACGACGACGGCGATCCCGATCGACGTTAGCGTGAAGGCGATGTACGGCCCGTTAACAAAGCCGTCTGCTCCGGCAACAGCGAGCTGTGCGCCGGCCACGCCCACGACAAGCCATGGGTGTCCCCACAACGACGCGCAAACGCGCTGTCGCTGCCAGAGGGCAGTCCCGCTAGCGAGCGCGAGCACCACCCCCACGGTCAGCCGCCGGCCCGGATGAGGTCCCAGACCGTCAGCCATCGCCAACACAAAGCTTCCGAGAGCTACCCAAAGCGACAAAACCAGAACGCTTGTCAGCACACTTAGCGGCAGCCCGGCGCCCATCCCGGCAACCGCCAGCGCTGATCGTTTGCTCCCATCCCCAATGTTCTCCGATGATTCCCGCTGGACTTCCGGCAAGGCCGCAGGAAGAGAATCCAGATGTTCGGCTTCGCCCATCCCCCGGCGCGCACCCCCACACGTCTAAATCGTCCGACTCGATTTGAGCGCAGTCAACGTTACCGCCAGGAAGGGATAGCGTGAGGGTTTGAGCTTTGACGACGTCGTGCACTCGCCAACCTCCTGACCGACTCGCTCAGAACGGCTCACCGAGGCCCGACTACGCCCAATCTCGTAACGCCCCTCGCGAGTTCCGCGGTCTTGGATTGCGCGCAAAGACGGATCCGCATTCCCAACGACCATCCGACGCATTACCAGCTCAGGTCCGCAAACTCCGTTATTAGAACCTGAGATCCGGCTGCTTGCAGCGGGTTTTTCCGTCCGGGCGGCGGTTTAACGTGACCCGAGATGGAGGTTTTCGGAGATAGGCCACGGCCGTGACCGGGCTGCAGCTGACGCTAACCGACGCCGAGGCCGGCGCGGAGCTCGAGCCTGTTGAGGCTGGCGCCGAGATCGAGCTCGTCGGCGCCGAGCTCGTCACGAGCGTCGAGGCCGCTGTCCTCTCCCCCTCCCTCGGCCCGCTGCCCGCCGCGCCGGCACTGGCCGCGCGCAACCTGTTCGGCGAGGCCGAGCGGATCGCCGCCCGTGCGGCGAGCGCGAGTACGCGCCGGCAGTACGCGGCGATCTTTCGTGCGTTCGGCGACTGGCTCGCCGCTGAGCTCGGCCGTCCGCCGGTGGTCGGCGATCTCGACGCGGACGTGATCGCCGCCTACGGCCGGCACCTCGCCGCCTGTGGTGGGCGTGGCGGGCGGCCGGCGGCGCCGGCGACTGTGCGCGTGTACCTGTCGATGGTCCGGGCGTTGGCCCGCGATCTCGGACGAGAAGATGAGGCCGCGGAGGTACGGGTCCCCCGCCACGAGCCCGGCCCGCCGGAGACGCTCACCGATGCCGACTACGGGAACCTGCTGCGGGTCCCCGATCGGCGGACGATCGCCGGCAAACGCAACTACGCGCTGCTCCGCGTCCTCGGGGATTGCGGGTTGCGCTCGGCCGAGCTGCGCGGCCTGCGCGCCCGCGATCTGCGCCGCCCGCGCTCAAACGCACGCCACCACCGCCTGTATGTCCGCGGCAAGGGCGGGCGCGAACGCGAAGTCCCGGTGCCAGACGCGGTGCAGCAGGCGCTCGAGGCGTGGACGGCGGTCCATCCGCTCGCGCGCGGCGTCGGCCTGCTCGATGAGCAGCCGCTGTTCGTGCGCCTCGGCCGCCACGGCGGCCAGGACCCTACCCCGCTGTCGGCGGTTGCCGTGCACCGCCTCGTGCGCCGGTCGTGCCTGGCCGCTGGCGTGCCTGATCGGCTCGCGCACCCGCACGCGTTGCGCGCCTACTGGGCCACGCATCTGCTGGAGGCCGGCGTGCCCGTGCACGAGGTCTCCGCGCGGCTCGGGCACGTGGACCTGCGCACCACCGCCCGCTACGCTGCCCCGCGGCCCGAACGCGTCGACGACGTCGCCGAGGTACTCGACCGCCGCCACCAGGCCGCGCGGCGCGCCGGGCGGGTGGCGTACTAGGACGGCGGTTCTACTTGGCAGGCGGCGCTAGAAAGAGCTCGTCCTCTTCATGAGGTTGGACCGCGTGGCCGTTGGTGATCTGATCCTTTGTCGGATCAAGGGCCGTAGCGTGTACGGCGAGGTGCTCGAGGTCTCCGGCGGCCAAGTTAATTTCCGGCCGTTGTGCCCGGCCGCGGGCTGGCGGCACGCCAGCGCCCGTGAGGTGGTCGGGCACTGGCGCAAGACCGGTCGGCGCACTGCGAGCAGTGACGAGGACGAGAGCACTGCGGTAGCGAAGGAGCAGCTTTCGTTTCCGGGGGTTCATACGTGACCCGCGCGCCAGCATCGACGCGCGGAACCGTGTCGCGAGCCACCAGCCGATCGCGCTACTACGCGAGCTTTATCTAAATCACGCGCACGGGGTCGGCAGGCTGGGCTGCTCGCGGTCGGGGTCGGCCATCCGCTGCACGATGCTCGTCGATACCGCCGCCCGAGGCCGCTCACCGGCTGTGGCGATAGCCCTCGCGGTACTGCGCCTGCGACTGTGAACGGGATGGGTGGTGGGCGGGGCTGCTCTGGCTTTCGGGCGAGGTACGTGCCGGCGGGTCGGGAAAGGCGGCCTGGTGTAGGCGCCGGAGCTGATCGTGCTGGGGGTCGGGCGCGCGGGGCGCCTCGCGCCGGCCGACTGTGTTGAGGTACTCGAGGTCTTTCGGGCGGTTTGCCGTGCGCTTGGAGTGCTCGACGTCGATGAGCGCTGCGACAGGAGCTTCGACGGTGGTCTCGGCGACCTGGATCGTGCGCGCGCGGCCGACCAGCTGCGTGTAGCCGTCGGGAAACCCCGCGGGCGTGAATGGGAGGTCGAGCAGGCCGTAGGGCGTGGCGAGGTTCCAGACGTCCTGCTGGCCGAGATTACGCGCAGTGAAGTACCCGGCGGGCAGCGGCACGTCCTGAGAGCGGTCCTGCGGGTCGATCACCAGTCGGCAGCCCCACCGGTTGAGCATGTCGGCCAAGCGCTGAAGGTTCTCCGGGGAGCGCTCAGGGATGAGATCGATGTCCTGGGTGCGGTACTCCTCGCCGTGGGAGGCGATCGCCACGCCTCCGATCACCACGAACTGCACGCCGGCGTCTTTGAGTGCCTCCAGCAGGGCCTGGCGACCAGCGTTCAGCCGTTGCGGGCCAGCCATGTCTGCACCGCGGCCCGGGCCTGCTCTTCGGTGTACTGGCGCGGAGGCGGTGGCCCCTCGGGCCAGCGACGGCGATGCTCGAGCACCGCCGCCAGAGCCAAGACCTTCTGCCCCTGCCCGCGAGCGCGCTCGATGCGCATGAGATCAAGCGGCGAGGCGACTTGCAGCGACCCATGACCAGGCAGCTCGAACTGCTCAGCATCGCGCGCGAGGTCCCGAAGGCCGCGCGTACCGGGTGCAACAGGCACGACCTGCGCAGACAGATCAGCCACGGCGTCCTGATCGTCAGCGCATAGCTCGACTGGCGCTGAGCTTGGCAGCGTGAGCGGCCATCCCCACAGCACCCCGGCTAGATCGCCGAACAGCACGCCGTCGACATCGCGCTCGGCTAAAGCCAGCACCGTCTCGGTCTGCGCGGACGTGGCCAGCTCGCGCAGCCGCTCGATAGGCGCCAGCGCGCGCATCTGTCCGACCTCAGGCACGTAGTCGCCGGACGGGTCGCGATTGGCGAGGATCAAGTGGCCGGCCAACCCGCATGCGTCCAGCGCCTCCATCACCGCCGAGTAGGACGGCTCCATCTCCCCCAGCTCCCAGCGGGCCACAGTCGAGCGTGAACGACCGAGCCTCTGCGCCAGTTCGGTCTGCGAAAGCCCGGCCGTCCGCCGCGCGATCACCAAAGCATCACGGGCCCGCAACATGCCAGCAGCGTAGCGTAAACGCTACACACTTTGCTGGTGAGACGACGGCCTGACTTGGCCCCATTCCGTCCGACCGCGACCGCGACGGTCCGTGCCTTTAGGTTGCTGAGAGGGGGTCTCTCAGTCACGTTAGGTAGCGGTAACTATTCGCGCGGTCCTCCCAGCTCGTCGGCGAAACGCGGGCTGTGCGAGCGCCAGCCGACCGCTCGCCGTCACCGCCCGTCGGTTGACAGTTCAACGCTTATCGCACGACCTTATGACCACCGCGAGACACCCGTCCGGTCTTCGCTCGCGATCGATGACCGCCAGCATCATCACCTCGTCCGACCGGCTGCCGACCGCGATCGTGTCCGCGTCCCACGCGATCGCCGTCAGCGGCGATCCGAGCGCGAGCTGAGAGACTGCCGTCGGGCCGATCACGTCCCACAGCCGCACCGTCTGGTCGCCGCTGGCGGTCGCGAGCTGGCGGCCGTCGGGCGAGAACGCCACCCCGGTCACCCGGCTGCTGTGGCCTTTGAGGGTCGCGGTCGGCTGGCCGCTGGCGGGGTCCCACAGCCGCACCGTCCCGTCGTCGCTGGCGGTCGCGAGCTGGCGGCCGTCGGGCGAGAACGCCACCCTCCACACCCAGTCGCTGTGGCCTTCAAGCGTCGCGGTCGGCTGGCCGCTGGCGGGGTCCCGCAGCCGCACCGTCCCGTCGGCACTGGCGGTCGCGAGCTGGCGGCCGTCGGGCGAGAACGCCACCCCGGTCATCCAGCGGGTGTGGCTTTGCAGGGTGTGGGTGGGTTGGCCGGTGGCGGGGTCCCACAGCCGCACCATCCCGTCCTCGCCGGCGGTCGCGAGGGTGCGGCCGTCGGGCGAGAACCGCGAATTAGCCGAGCGGGGCGCACATCGCCCTGTTCCCACCGCGGTCTCACGATCAGGCCAGGTTCGTGGCGCCCCAGATGAAGCGGCCGCTGACCGACGCCACCGCGGTCATGGCACCCTTCAGCCGCAGGCAGCGGTCGTCGCGGCGCTATGCCCTCAGCCCGAGCCTTTCCGGCGTGCCGGCGTGGCCCTCGCCTGCTCCGCGGTGGCCGTATGACGGTCGTCTGCTTGTGCTGATTGCAGTAGTCGAGTCCAAGGGCTGGAACGACATCATCGATGCCGGGCTCGACCTGTCTGCCGATGTCTTAGCCGCCTCGCACCACGGCGGCAACAGCGGCTACTCCGAAGCGGCGATGAACGCGATCACGCCATCCGTGGTGAGCATCTCGCGACAAGCTCGATCCTCACGATGCCGAGAGCGACTACCGCAAGTGGACCAAGTACGTGTACTCCACACGCAAGGAGGGCACGCTGTGGACCCGCATGAACGACGACGGATCGTTCGACATCTACAGCCGAGGCAGGCAAGCTCACCGGCTTCGTGCGCCGCGGCGCCGCTTGAGGTGTCTTTCAACGCCGGCGCTTTCCGGGTGTCCACGTCGAGCACCCAGTTCACCCTCCGCCCGTTGATCCCGGCCGCGAGCGCGTCCAAAGCATCGAGCTGGCTACGCCCGGGTCGAAACCCGTGCTTTACGAGTAGACTCGTGGGGGGGCGAGGTCGCGCGCCAGTCGATCTCAGCAGTCAACTCGTCAGGCGGTTCTCTGGTGCAGAGGTTATTGAGGAAGATCGAGCTGGGCTCGTGGCGGTTCGGACTGGCGGCGCTGACCGTCGCTCTGGCTGTAGTTGGGGTAGCGCAGGCGGTTGCCGCCCCACGCTGGAAGATCGAGCCGACTCCCAATCCGACGGACCCGAGCGCGGCGCCCAAGCAGGACGAGCTTGATGGCGTCTCCTGCACCTCGGCCGCGGCATGTTGGGCGGTTGGGCATACGGGCTTCATCAGGAACCTCGAGACGACGATCGTCGAGATCTGGAACGGAAGCAGCTGGACCGTTTTCCCCGTCCCAGCGCCCAGCGGTGCGACAGGGAAATACGCGAAGAGCGTGCTCGACAGCATCTCCTGCACCAGCATGAGGGTCTGCATGGCGGTCGGATATGAGGGTAATCCGAACGGCCTGCGGCCGTTCGCCGAGTTCTGGGACGGCAACAGCTGGACCATCAAGACGATGGCCGGGGGTGCGCGGTACACGACAATGTCCGGTGTGTCGTGCACGTCCGCCACGGCATGCTGGGCTATCGGGGGGTCGTCCAACTCCGCGTCGTTGGCGGCCGCCGGCACTCCTGTGGCCGAGTTCTGGAACGGTCGCGGTTGGATGGTCACGCCCATCGTTGGTGCTGGCAACAGCGGGCTGAGCGCCATTTCGTGCGTTTCAGCTAGGAGGTGTGTGGCCGTTGGGACCCGGATTTCTTCGCGGGGTACGCCTGGCTCGCTAGTTGAGTTCTGGAACGGCCGCAGCTGGTCGTCCGGTTCGGCTCTCCCCAAGAATCCTCAACTAACTGGCGTGTCCTGCACGTCGCCAAAGGCTTGCATCGCCGTCGGGAACCCTTGGGTCCCCACCGGCGAGGGCACGGCGCTTGCCGAATTTTGGAATGGTCAGAGATGGACGGCGAGGCCACTACCGAAGCCTGGTGGAGCGATAAGCACCAGCCTCGCCGCAGTGTCGTGCACCTCGGCAAAGGCCTGCGTCGCCGTCGGGTATGACGCGCCAGCCGACGGGCTGCTCCCGCTTGCCGAATTTTGGAATGGTCAGAGATGGACGGCGAGGCCACTACCGAAGCCTGGTGGAGCGATAAGCGCCAGCCTCGCCGCAGTGTCGTGCACCTCGGCAAAGGCCTGCGTCGCCGTCGGATACGGCGCGCGCTCCCCGAACAGCTCGACGCTGGCCGAGCATTACTAGGTGCCGCGATCGCACCCAGCTCGTGGCTGGAAAGGCAGCTCCCCGGGGTCTGCGCGCGGAGTCTCCTGCCCCGTTCTCAATGCCCGTTATGAAACGGGCGGGAGGGGAACGGGAAACCGCCGGGGGAGCACTGCCGTGGTCTGGTGGTCGGGTGCGACGAACTCAGACTGGGGAAGTCTCGGGGACGACGCCGCCCGCTGTGGCCGACTGCTGGAGAAGCGAGACCACGACCGCCGCGTGGAAAGTGTCCTGCTTCCGTCTTGAGGACGCTCAGCAGTTCGGGACGTTGAAATCGGTGTTGTGTGTGTACGGGCCGCCGTACGGGTCGCCGTTCATGAAGGTGTTGGCCGGCGAGTAGTAGGCGTTGTTCCACGGAGCGCTTGCGATTCGATACCAGTAGCCGTCCGGGTTTACGCTCGCGATCGTTGGATCGTAGACCTTGCAGGCGACCTGCACCCACTGCCCGGCCGCGATCGGCTGACCCATACCGGACGCGTTGTGGTAGTTCGTGAAGGTGTTGACCGGATGATTCGGCGTCTCCTGCTCCGACCACGTCTGTGGCGGTGGTGACGAGCAGGCCGGCACCCCGGGCGACGGCTGATTGATGGGCTCGTTGTCAGCGATGAAGTGCTCGTTGATCCAACCACTACCGCTGCCCGGGCCGCTGACCCAGCTCGCCTGCTCCCACATCGCGTCCGCCGAGCCCGGAACATTAGCCGCCCCGGCCTCGTAGCAGGTGGGCTTGATCACTGTGCCCGGGTAGAAGCCGTTGCCTGGCGTGGCCTCGGCCGTGTTCCAATCAGGAGCTGAGCGCCAGTAGATCCCACCGTCCGCGTTCTGAACGTAGAATTCGCCTGCGGGAAGCGGGGTCGGGGTCGGAGTGGGCGTCGGGGTCGGAGTGGGCGTCGGGGTCGGGGTCGGGGTCGGAGCAGGGCCGCAGTCGTGGAGGATCGAGCGGTCCCCGATCATGCCGGAGAACAGGGTGAACTCCCAGTGGGCGATGAAGATGTCAGCCTCCGCCGTCGCGTCGATCTTGAGACCGACGTCCGCGTCGCTGCACGACTGCTGATTCGTCACCTCGCGTTTGACGTGGAAATCCGGACCGAAGTCCACAGCCACGCCGACGCGCCCCCCGAGGGAGAGCTCGGCCTGCGGGCCGAAGAACAGGTCAGCCTCCGCCGATGCGTCGAAGCCGATATGCGTGTCGCCTGGGTTGAACACGTGAACTTCCTGGCTGATCCCATTGCCTTTGTCGAAGCCGTACGTGAGGCGAGGCGACCAGGTGAAGGTTCCCGCGAGGGTGCCGTTCGTCGTCAACTCGAGCCGCGGAGAGACCTTGACCTGGAGTGGCGTCCCCGGGATCGGGATGACGACGTGCAGCGGGAGCGTCCAGTGGCACTCGGTCGAGATGTTGACCCCAAGCTTGGCCGCGATCTCCGGGCTGCCCGTCACGAGGAAATGGATCGACGGGCTGGGATAGGTGAAGGAGAGATCCCAGTGCAGATGCGATAGGTCGACGTCGATGTCGAGCGGCGGCAGCGATGCGGCATCGAAGCCGGTGCACCGAACCCCAGAGCCCCCCATGTGGAGACTAATAGCCCGCCGGAACTGAGGGGTGCCCGAGTGGGTGATCACGGCACCTTGGGCGTTCTCAAGAACGATCCCTGGTCCGGAGAAGCTCCCGCCGGTCGCGATAGTCACCTGCCTGTAGGCCTGGCTGAGGGCAGCTGGAACGATGGTCAACTCGGCGAGACCGCCGGGGAGCCGCTGAGCGTGGATCACGCGGCCGAGAAGGCCCTGCGGCTGTTGGAGACTTCCGGAGACGCTCAGCACGCTGCCGACCGCTTGGCGCCCGGCGTGCCGTCCAAGGACAACAACTTGACGCCCCGACGGGTCGCCTTCGACCGACAGCAGCTGGCCAGGCGCGACGACGTCGGTGTGAGCGGCGGGCTGGACGTGGAGCAGCTTCGGGCGGACGACGACCTGGCGGCGCGCCTCGGAGTGGCGACGCCCCGCGCTCACGCTCAGCACGATGTTGAAGCGCCCCGTCTTACGGTACTGATGGGACAGGGCTCCGTATCCGTGGAGCCGGACACGGCCGGAGCCGTCGCCGAAGCTCAGCCACGCGCTCACGCCACGCCTCGGGCGGCGCGTTGCCGACGGGTCCGCACGCACGCTGTCGCCGACACGGATGCTGGAGACGTCGAGCGTGAGGACGGCATGGACGCGACCAGCGCGTCGCTTGCGCGCGCGTGGCGCCGTCGAATGCCTCGCCGCTCGCGCTGTGGGTCCTAGGCCGCCGACCGGGGACGCCGAAGCCAGCGTTGGCACACACAGTGCCAACACGAGGCCGACGACGAACAACCCTGCACGACTCTCGCCCCGCATGCGCCCTCCAAAAGCGCTAGCTCCGCTAGCGCTTCTCACGACTCCCCCACCGACGGCCGCCCCGGCGAATACATCGGCGCTGAGAGCGCGGGCTCGAACTGACCTCCGGCGACGTGTTCCATGCTCGTGTCGCTGTAGTCATGTGCACGATGATGAAGGCTTTCTGTAGGGGTTGGTAGATCCTGAGCGCATATCCGGACGGATCCGGACGCGTGCGTTTCCTGGTGTCTTGTCTGGGAACGTACGATTTCGGTCGACGATGAGCGGGGCATCGGGGGCCCGGCGCTGTCACTGGCGCCCCTTCCCGCGCGGGAACTTCGGGGAGTTCAGGCGCCGCGTTGCGGCGGGAGCATCCGGTCGCCGCGCCGCAGGTAGGCGGCGAGTAGCGGGTCGACGATCGCCGAGGCTGTTCGGGCACTCGGTGATTGTCCCGGCCACAATGCACCGAATCGGCGGTTATCGAGCGTTTGCCGAGGTGCGTCGGGCGTGTCGTGTTTTAGGATTAGTGGCACGGAGGCCTGTACGTGCCCGCCTGCACGTACTGTGTCCATTCGGTGCGGGTGAGCGGCGTTCCGGCGAGCCGGCAGATCGTCGAGGTGGCCTGGGCGGGGTTGTCGTTCCACACGTACAGGTGCTGGTCGGCGCCGGCGGCGATCAGTTGGTTGCTGTGCGGTTGGAAGCTGACGGCCAGGAGATTGGCGCTCGTGGGGGTGAGGGTGGCCAGCCGTGCGGGCGTCGTGGGGTGCGTGATGTTCCACAGCCAGACCGAACCGTCGAGGCTGGCGCCGGCGATGGTTGACCCGTCCGGGCTGACGGCGACGCTGTAGAGGCCGCTCGTGGGGCCGGTGAGCGGCGTGGTGAGCACTTTGGGGTGAGCGGGATCGGAGATGTTCCAGAGGCGGACGGTTCGGTCGGCGCCCCCGGCTACGAGGGTGTGGCCGTCGGGGGAGAAAGCGACCGTGTAGGCGTAGCCGTTGAACTGGCCGGCGATGGCCAGCGGCTGGGCGTGGCCGGGCTGGGCGACGTTCCACAGCCGCACGCGCCCGTCGGCGCCGGCGGACGCGAGCACATGTCCGTCCGGGCTGAAGGCGACGCCGAAGACGAGTTGGGCGGAGCCGTTGCGGTCCAGGGTCGGCTCGGCAATCGGGCGCGCCGGGTCGGCGATGTTCCACAGCCGGACGTGCCCGCCGTCGTCTCCGGCCGCCAGCAGCCGGGCGGATGGATCAAAGCTCATCTGCTCGATCGTCGGCGTGGCGCCGGTGAGGACGGGGCCGACCGGGCGGGGATGGTGCGGGTCGGCGACGTCGAACAGCTGGACCTGGGCGCGGGCGTTGGCGACGGCCAGCAGCGCTCCGTTGGCCGACAGCGCGCCCGCGCCGGCCACCGGTCCAAACGACGCGAGGGTGGGCACGGTGGCGATCGGGACCAGCCCGCCGGAGCCGGTCGGGCGAAACAGCTGCGCGGTGCCCTGGGTCCCGCTGGAGATGACCGCCAGCTCGTTGCCGCTGGCCGTGTAGCCCAGTCCGAACACGCTGCCCGGCGCCAGCCACGTCGAGGGCGGCGGGAACGACCACGCGCGCAGCGTGCCGGCCGCGTCGATCGACAGCACCCTGGTGCCGCCGGAGACGAAGGCGACGCCGGTGACCGCCGCCGGGTGACGCAGCGTCGTCTCAGATGCGGGTGATGCGGTCGACCAGATCCGCATCATGTTGTCCGATCCTCCGGCCACCAGGTTCTGGCCGCCGGGGCTGAACGCGAGCGCGTCGACGTAGGTCGTGAACCCGTGCAGCGCAGCCATCGCGGTCGGCGCGGCGCCGTCATGCAGCGCGAACCGGTAGACGAGCTTGCCCTGGCCGGCGGCTGCGAGCGTGCGCCCGTCGGGACTGAAGGCCAGGGCGGTCAGCGTCATCGCACTGGCGGCGGTCGCCGTGACCGGCGGCGCGCCAGGCCGGGCGGCCGCCCAGAGCAGAAGCGTGCCGCCCGTCCCGCCCGCCGCGAGCACGCGACCATCGGGCGAGAACGCGATCGCATGGAGGGTCGTCCCCGAGGCGGAGGGCGCCGGCAGCGGCGCAGGCGGCCGGTCGCCCTGCAGGGACCAGAGCTTGACCGCACTGGTGTCATCGGCGGCGGCCAGCTCACGGCCTTCAGGGCTGAAGCTCAACCCGTAGACGGTGCCGGCCAGGCCGGTCAGCGTCGCGATCCTGGTGGGGCGCGCGGGCGAGACGAGGCTCCAGATCCCGATCTGGTGGTTGGTCCCACCGGCGGCGAGCAGCCGGCCATCGGAACTGATCGCAACGGCGAACACCTGCGCCGACGCCGGACCCGCGGTGATCGTCGCCGTCTGGTGCGGCATACCATCCTCGAGCGCGTAGATGCGGATCTGGTCAGCGGCCGAGTAGGCCACCGCAGCCCGCTGCGAGTCGGCCGAGATCGTGAGGTACGCCGGGCCCAGAGGGCCCAGCAGGCGCTTCGGCATCTCGCCACCTGAGGCATCCAGCAGCGAGGACGTCGCGTCGGTGGTGGGCGCGATCCGGCGGGCGAGAACCGCCAGCTGCATGGCCAGGCTGGGATCGGTCGGACTCAGCGATCGCGCTTGCACGGCGATCTGGCGTGAGAACGCGTCGTCGCGCGCCCGCGTGGCGGAGCTCCTGGCGTGGAGGGCGACCGCGGCCAGCACGAGTGCGGCGATCCCGAATGCGACGCTGGCGGCGATCAGGACGCGCATGCGCCGGGCGCGCTGACGAGCGGTGCGCTGCTCGCTCAGCGCCAGGTCCTGGCTGGCGGCCAGCAGCGCGCGCTCATCGCCGATCAGCTCGGCGCGGTGGTCGGAGGCCTGGGCCCACTCGGCGATCAGGTGCAGTCGCGTCCCGCGCAGCAGCAGCGCCGGGTCGCGGTCGGAGCGGACCCACTCGCCGGCCGCGTCGGTCAGCTGGCGGTGAAGCCGCAACGCGGCCCGGTTGTCGGCCAGCCAGCTCGCCAGCCGCGGCCACGCGGTCAGCAGCGCCTCGTGACTGAGCTGGACGGTGTTCGTATCGATCGTCACTAGCCTGGCCGCGATAAACCGCGCCAGCACGTCCTCGGTCCGCACCGCGCCCGGGACAGCGCCCGGCCGGTCGCCCTGGCCCAGCTCGTCGAGCTCGTGGCGGGCGGCGCGGCGGCGGATCGCGGGACCGTCCTCGGGCACGCGCACCAGCCGCATGAACACCCGCTGGGCCAGCTGCCTCTCCTGCGCGCTCAGCTCCGTGTAGAGCTCCTCGGCCGTCTGGCGCACCGCGCCCTGCAACCCGCCCGCGGCCCGGTAGTCGGCCACCGTCAGGCGATTGCCCTCCGCCCGCTGCCAGCTCTGCAGCAACGCGTGCGACAGCAACGGTAGCGAACCCGCCTCATGCGCAAACCCGGTCGGATCCCGCGGCGCCAGATCGGCCAACAGCAACTCCACCAACCCCGCCTCCACCTGAACGCCCGCCACCCGCGCCGGCCCGACGATCGCGCTGCGCAGTTCGGCCTCGGTCATCGGCCCCAGCAGCACCGGATCGGCCCGCAACGACGCCAACAGCCCCGCGACGGCCAGCGCGCGCTCGTAGAAGTCCGCCCGCAGCCCCGCCAGCACGACCGTGTCCGCACTGGCCATCCGCTCCAACGCGCCCAGAAACCGCTCCTGCTCCTGCGCGGAGGCCGCAAACACCTCCTCCAGCTGATCGACGATCACCAACCGCTGCGGCTCCTCCAGTCCGGCCAGACCGTCGCGCAACGCCTCCAGCGGCCGGTCACCCGGCGTCAGGACCACCGTCGACCACTCCTCGTCCCCGTCGCCCAGCCCATCCGCCTGCACCCGCGCCTGCACGCCCGCCCGCAACAACGAGGACTTCCCCGCCCCCGATGGCCCCACCACCAACACCAGCCCGCCTACGGAGCCCGCCACCCGCGCACGCAGCCGCCCCAGCACCTCCTCCGTCGCCGCCTTGCGCCCGAAGAACCGCGCGCGGTCCGCCGCCCCAAAGGGCTCCAGACCCCGATACGGCGCCGCCACCCGCCGCGCCCGACCGTCCGTCCCATGCCGCAGCCGCGCCACCGCCGCAACCCACCCATCCAGCGCCGACTCCTCGACGCCGCACAGACGCAGCATCGCGCAGAACAACTTCTGCTGAGACGGACCCGGCAGATGGCGCCCACTGCAGTAATCCCCCACCGTCGCCACCGGCGTGTTCAGCGCCCGCGCCAGCGCCCGGACGCTCAACCCCGCGCGCCCGCGCAGCTCCGTCAACCCCCGCGCGAACTCCTCGCGCGTATCGATATCCGAAGGCGCCACCCACGGCGCTGGCCCTCTCGCCCCGGTCATCATCAGCCGGAAATCGTACGTTCCCGGACACCAACACACGTGCGACGCCCGCGTCCGGATCCGTCCGGATATGCCCTCAGACCTCCCCAAGCCAGCGAACAGGCGCGATCATCGCCCCCCGAAATGAGGACAGCAACACGAAACGGGATCACGTGGCGCGGTAATGGCTGCCCCGCGGTCGAACCCTCGGCACGCGGTTCGCCATTGAGGGGGATCTTCTTGGCCACCGCCCCCTGAGGGGCAGGACCGTGCGCGGTCCCGGTCATCGAGAGAACATCTGATCCCCAAGCCGCTCCGCGCAGTGGACCGGCTAGGAACACAACAGGGCACCAGAAATCTGCACGGAACGGGAGGTTGTGATGGAAAACGTTGATCGAGCTGCGTCAAGCCCGCTCGGGCTGGTCAAGTGGGCTGTCGCACTCGTCGTCCTCGTCTGCGCGCTCGCGGTTGGGCAGGGAAACGCACGAGCAGCGAACTCCGGGACCGAAATGTGCGTCGACCAGGAGGCCGTCGTCGGCGTTTGGGTCAATGTGTCAGGCGGAGCGAGTGGATGGGCGTCTCGCTGGGGTTCCGGCTACTACCAAGGATGGAGCTACAACACACAAGGTAGGCCATACTCACTGACAGTTGGTTGCGGAGGCTCTCCATCGTCATGGCGCTATAGCACCAGCACACCTTATTACTCTTACTGGAGTAACATCGACTGTTTCCCCGGCTGGGCGTACGGGTTGGGCGGGATCTACGCATATAACCGCTGCTACGCCGCATAGATCAACGCGGGCGCCATGGCCACTGGTCGCCAGTGGCCACTGGCGCCCGCCCGAGCACCTAGCAACGTGCAACGACCGGCGCTGGCCGCCCCGACCGGAACAGCTGGCGCGACCGCCTCGGAGTCCGGCACCGCAGGCGCCGCAGTAGCTCCGTTAGCGGCATGCGGACGTCGGCAGGAACCTCGGGGCTCACGACCGCGCCGCTCACTGCCGCCCCGCTTGGGACCGCTGCGTCGGACTCGGCGGCGTCGCCAACCACAGTCTCAGCCGCTATGCCGTCGGCGTCCGCGGCCGCCACCACGTCCTCGGCTGCAGCACCCACGGGCACTTGTAGGATCGGCTCGGCCTCGCCCGGTGCGGAGCGCTCCCCGGTCGCGTCTGACCCCTCCCCGTTCGGCGTCGATGCCACGGCCCGGTCCTCGGACGTGTGCTCGAGCGGCGCAGCAGCCGTCGGATCGGTAGCAGTCAGCGGCGAGGCCGGTTCCGCGGTCGGGGCTTCGGACGTCGTGACCTGGGTCGTACGGGCTTGGCCCTCACGCCCGGCGTCCCGGGACCGGTGAGGTGAATTGGGTCCTTCATCGACCGTCCGCGGCTCGTCCGTCGAAGCGGGCGCCTTGAGCAGCGGCTTCTCCTCCACGGCGGCAGGCGCCCACCCACACCGATCGCCGAGCGGCTGGAGCCGATCGCCGATCGCCGCGGAGAGCCGATCGCCGAGCTGTAGAGCGCCGGTCGAATGACAGTGGGCTCACGCGGCGGGCTAGGCATTGTGGCCGGGTGCGGGTGTCCAGCCACTATCGCTGGCGCTAGGTGGCTCAAGTCGAGCAGCTGGTCGCCGATTAGCGAGATCGTGAGCATTGTCCGATCCACAGCTCACCGTGCCGAGCGCAGAATGACAGCGATGCATGCGTGGATTCTCGGGGCGGCGCTCAGCGTAATCGTGTCCTCGGCCGTACTGCTGGCGACTCCGGCCGCAGGCGCCGCGTTCTTCGGGACGAAGTGCGAGAGCTACCGGTACAACGCTGGTGGGACCCCGCCGACGATCTACCGGACTACGATCTACGCACGCCGGGTTTCATGCAAGAAGGCCGACGCCATCATCAAGGACTTCCAGCGGATGGGTCGGGACGTCCTCGTGCATCGAGGCGGTTCTCTCAACTCCACCTATTGGACGTTGAAGACGTATCCGGGCTGGCAGTGTGCAATGGGCGCCGGCGGTGGGGCCTGTACGCACCGGAACCAGATCGCTCAGTACTTGTTCGCCTAGATCCAACTAAGACCCGCGTGCCAACAGACGACGTGCGGTCGATAGGGGTCCCTCGACGCATTCCGCGACCGTATTGCTGGCGGGGCCGGAGAGCGCTTCAGAGAAGTAAGCGATCTCTGAAGTAGATCCACGGTCGGCCTCAGATTCAGAGAACGCACTCACGGGGCGTTGGGAGATCCCGGGTCTGGTTCAGGGAACACGACACCCGAGCGTGGTGGGCTTGCGTTGGCCGCGGTGGCCGTGGCGGCGGGATGTTGTCCTGTTTGGGGTTCCCCCACCGGGACACGCGCTGGCCGCTCAAATGTCGGCGGCTGCTTGGATCTCGGTGTCCCGTAAGACCCGCCCGAAGGCATGCCCGGTGAAGGAACGCTAATCGGACACCCGGCGCGCTGCGCTTCCGCGCATTGCGGGTCGCGGCCCCGAGAGCGCAACCACGCGGAGTGGCGGTCGCGTTCGCACGTGTGTGCGGCTGGTGAGGACGGCACGGTGATCTAGGATCGCCGCGATGGCTGGCGTCGTGCTCATTCGTCCGGCGCCCGGAGACGCGGCACTGGCGCAGGTCATCGAGCTGGGTGCCGAGGCGCGTCCGACGGTCGGCTTTCTGCCTGACTCGGCATTCACGGAACGCGCTGAGCAGGGCACGCTGCTCGTCGCGCTGGACGGCGACGCCGTTGTCGGCTACGCGCTGTTTGACCTGCCGCGCGATGAGATCCGGCTCGTGCAGCTCGTCGTCGCCGAAGCACGCCAGGGCAGGGCATCGCCCGGGCGCTCCTCGACATGATCGCCCGCGAGCATCTTGCTCAGCTGTCGCAACGACTTCCCCGCCCACCGTTTGTGGGACCGACTGGACTTCCTCGCGCTCTCGGAGCGCCCCGGCAATGGCTTCGACCGTAAGCCACTGACGCGCTGGTTCCGACCGTTCGGTCGACCGGACCTCTTCACCTATCTTCAGGAGACCGACAGCCGGCCCCTGGGCACGATGGACGCGTGCGTGTTCTTCGACCTCGTGGCGCCCAACCCGAAGCCGGTTGCGCAGCAACTGCGCGCCGACTGGCTCGATGAGCATGTGCGCTTTGGTGTCACTGACCACCTGTTCGCGGAGATCATCAAGGGCAAAGACCCCGATGAGCGCCGTCGCCAGCGCGCTGAGGCCGACCAGCTGCGTCGTTCGCCCACCCCGCGGGCGGTGTGGAAGCCGTACTACGACCGGATCCTCGCCGCGCATCCCGACGCACCAGCCAAGCACCAATCCGATCTCGTGCATGTCGCGCAGTCGATCGCCCTGGGGGCCGCGTGGCTCATCACGACTGATGGCACGCTGACCAGGCGTTACGCCGCGGTCGCCGAGAGTCTCGGCTTGCGACTTGTCAAGCCGCCAGCGTTCGTACGCGAGATCCACCAGCTCGCCCGACGAGACCGCTACCGGCCCGTCGATCTCGCCGGCACCGACGTGACCCGCCGCGAAGCGGACGCCGACACTCTGGCCGGCCTCGCAGAGATCTTTGTTAACCATCGCGCCGACGAGCGGCTCCGCGGCCTGCGCCAGCACATCGACGTAGCCGCAGCGGGCGTCGGCGAGCAGCGCCTGGAGCTCATCGACGTCGACCGCGAGCCGCGTGGCCTCGTGTCCTGGCGTGTCACGGCCGGCGGCCTTGAGGTGGGCCTCATTCGCGCCACCACGGGACGAGGGGAAACGACGATCGCTCGTCACCTGCTTGCGATGGTGCGTGACCAAGCCGTCTCTGTCGGCGCCGAAACGATCACGATCACCGACCCCTCCGTGACGGCCGCCGTCCAGCGCAGCTACCGCGACGAAGGCTTCGCCGCCCGCGGCGAGGTCGTCGTCGCTCACGCGCTGCGCGGATGCGGAACGCTGGGCGATCTGCGCACCGCCGGGCGGAGGACCTCGGCTCGCCGCTCGCCCAGGGCGAGGAGTTGAGCGGCCAGCCCGACGCGCTCGTCTACCGAGCGGCCGCTGCCGAGCGATGGTTCGCGCCCTACCGGGTAGTCGGCGCCGGCATCCCGTCCTTTTTCGTGCCAATCCGGCACGGCTGGGCTACGCGTCTGCTGGGCGCCGGCCTGGCAGAGGGCCAGCTCTGGGCGCAGGAATGGGGTCTCGGCCTGCGCCGCGAGCTCGTCTACTACCGCAATCCACGCAATGCCGGCGGGCTCGATGCGCCAGCGCGGCTGCTCTGGTACGTCTCTGGCAAGGAGCCGGGAGCAGGAATGATCCGCGCCACGTCGCATCTCACGGAGGTGGCCGTGGACGACGCAGACCGCCTGTATCACCGCTTCCAGTCGCTCGGCGTCTTACACCCGAGAAGAAGTGCTCGGCCGCGCGGACGTGCGCGGCCACGCCATGGCGCTTCGTTTCTCCCACACGGAGACTTTTGACCAGCCGATCCCTCTACGCGACTATCGACGCGTCCTGACCGCGCAGGACACGCCGGTGGTCCTCCGTTCCGCCCGACCCGTCAGCGAACATACGTTCGTGGCGCTCCTCGATCTCGCCTCGTCCCGTGGCCGCTGGCAACCCGTCCTGCTCAGCGTGCGTCCGCGCTTCGCCGATGCGCTCCTCGACGGCACGAAGACCATTGAGATGCGTCGCCGGCCGATGCGACTGCACGCCGGGGCGCTGTGCCTGCTGGTACATCAGCTCCCCGACCCGCGCGCTCACCGGCGCGCTAAGCGTGGCCGGCATCGATCACGGAACCCCCGACGAGCTATGGCGGCGCCACGGCCCGCGCACCGCGCTCACGCGCGAGGAGTACGACAACTACCTTGACGGCCGACCGACCGCATGCGCCCTTCTCGTCGCCGCGGTCATCGCTTGCCACACCCCGGTGCCCCTCGCCGAGCTGCGACGGCGCAGCGCCGCCTTCGTGGCGCCCCAGAGCTATCGCTTCATAGACGACGGCGAACTCAAGACGTTACTCAACGGCCAAGCTGCCGAGCTCACAGTGCAGCTGTCGCTCCGTGTGTGACCAGACGCAACGGACCGAAGGACGCACGTTCGGATGACCGCGCGCTCCCAAGACGGGCGCAGCGTCTTCAGGTCGCCGGACGGTTTCGCCGAACCGACCGCTAAATTCTTCAGCGCTCGTTTGGCGCGACCGAAAGGCACCCCTTTTGCACCGGCCCCCCGACCAATCGCTCGTCTCTCTGCACGAGCATGGTGTTCCGTCCGACGTGGTCGACATCGCGTGCGTGATGACATCCTGCATCCTCGCTGCCGCCGAGGATGTGGCAGCGGATACGCGCGACGAGTCCTATGACGATGCGACTTCGCGCGGAGGCCTGCTGTACCGGCGAGCTCACAACCGCGTATTGGCCGACCTCAAGGCAGACGAGCGGGCGGTGCTCGATCGCACCGACAACGCGCTGCACGTGAGGATCGGGGGCGTGGCGGTCTCGTTCTACGCGGCGCGCAACGGGCTCGACTTTCCCAATCTCGACGGCTCGGTCACCAAGCGCAACGTCGTCGACGAGATGCAGATGGTCTTGAACGTCGGCGAGCCGGAGCTTCGACGGTTGGTCCTCATGCATGAGTCCGACGATGACGGCGCCGTCCGCGTGGCACTCGGTGTGATGGACGGCGCGCGCTCTTGGGCATGGCGCGCGACCATGTATGACCGCTACGCGAGCGAGGACGCCACGGCCACAGAGCCACCCTCGGCCGCCTACGACCAGCTGCCCGAGCCTGAGCTGCCGCCGATGCGCCGACGCGATCAGGACGTCTCGGCGGCTGCCGGCGAGCAGTGATGCGCGAAGGCGCTTTCGACGCGCGTCGGCTCACGCTCGCGCGCTGGGCGGCTGAGCTCACCAAACGAGAGCTGGCTATGCACGCCGGCGTCTCGCCCGCATCGATCACGCAATACGAGTCAGGCAAGACCCTCCCGTCTGGGCCGGTGGTCGCTCGGCTTGCGATCGCCTGTGGGGTATCCGCGGCCTACCTGCAACACCGCAGCGATCGGCGGCGACCTGACATGAGCG
>Ga0335081_10002983_pt1 | contig 26580 bp, 36 predicted proteins | sample Lox_Sample_35_FD_206713 | JGI IMG/M metagenome (GOLD analysis project Ga0335081, IMG submission 206713) | Soil microbial communities from Loxahatchee National Wildlife Refuge, Florida, United States - Lox_Sample_3.5 | ecosystem: Environmental > Terrestrial > Soil > Wetlands | place: USA...
TCGCGTCGAACTCGAGCGGATGCGAGGTGGTGAAGCGGATGCGCTCGATGCCGGGCACGCGGGCGACGTGGTGGATGAGCGTCGCCAGGTCGACGCGCGCCCCGTCGGCCATGGGTCCGCGGTAAGCATTGACGTTCTGGCCGAGGAGCGTCACCTCGGCGACACCCTGGGCGGCGAGCGCGCGCACCTCGGCGAGCACCGAGTCGAAGCCGCGGCTCATCTCCTCGCCGCGCGTGTAAGGCACGATGCAGAAGCTGCAGTATTTGCTGCAGCCCTCCATGATCGAGACGAAGGCACGCGCCCCTTCGGCGCGCGGCGCAGGCAACGAATCGAATTTCTCGATCTCGGGAAAGCTGACGTCGACCTGCGCACGCCCGGTGCGCTTCAGCTCCGCGATCATCTGCGGCAGCCGGTGCAGCGTCTGCGGCCCGAACACCAGGTCGACGAACGGCGCGCGTTCGGTGATGGCCTCGCCCTCCTGGCTCGCGACGCACCCGCCCACGCCGATGATCACCTCCGGCCGGCGGCTCTTCAGGCGCCGCCATTCGCCTAAGAGCGAGAACACCTTCTCCTGCGCCTTCTCGCGCACCGAGCAGGTGTTCATGAGGAGCACGTCCGCCTCGCGCGGATCCTCGGTCGCGATGAGGCCGGCGCCCGCGTTGAGCACGTCCGCCATGCGGGCGGAGTCGTACTCGTTCATCTGGCAGCCGAAGGTCTTGATGAAATAGCGGCGGGACATGGTATGGGCAGCTGCGGAATTTTAAGGGGTCGGATCAGGGGGTGCACTGCCGGACACTGAAACCGCTGGCGCAATGACAAGAAAGTTGAGGCGGGTCAGTGGCTTATCAAGCCCCACAGCCAGCCTTCTCGAGCCGCTTTGAGCGCATCCTGCCGCGGCGCTCGGCTCACCGCTCAGAACGGAATATCGTCGTCGAATTCCTCGCCCGAGCCGCCGCCGCCGCCACCGCCACCGCCACCGCCGCGAGGGCCTCCGCCGCCGCCTCCGGTGTCCTCGCCGAAGTGCTCGCGCCCGCCGCCCCCGCCTGCGCCTGAGCCGGGCGCCATGCCACCGCCTGCCTGGCCGCCGCGGCCATCGAGCATCTGCATGTCGTTAGCGACGATCTCGGTCGAGTACCGCTCGTTACCCTGCTTGTCGGTCCACTTGCGGGTGCGCAGGCTCCCTTCGATGTAAACCTTCGAGCCCTTGCGCAGGTACTCGCCCGCCACTTCGGCGAGCCGACCGAAGAGCGCGACACGATGCCACTCGGTGCGCTCCTGCTGCTCCCCGGTCTGCTTGTCGCGCCAGTTCTCGCTGGTCGCCACGCGCAGGTTCGCGACCGTGGTGCCCGAAGGCATGGCACGGGTCTCGGGATCCGCGCCCAGGTTGCCGATGAGGATGACTTTGTTGACTCCACGCGCCATGGTGAGGGCCCTCGAAATGGTCGGCGCATTCTAGAGGAGCCGCGCAGGCCGCGCGAACCCCTTGAGGAGCGCCGCGCGGCCCCCAAATCGGCCCTGTACCCCCAGTTTTGCCGCGTGCAGCCGCGAGCTTTGGTCTCGGTGGCGCCGGCGCGTAGAATTTCTGGTTCGATGCAGCAAATACGCGTGCGCGGTGCGCGCACTCACAACCTCAAGAATCTCAGCCTCGACCTGCCGCGCGAGCGGCTGATCGTGGTCACGGGCTTGTCCGGCTCCGGCAAGTCGTCGCTCACCTTTGACACCCTGTATGCCGAAGGCCAGCGGCGCTACGTCGAGTCGCTGTCGGCCTACGCGCGGCAGTTCCTCGCGACCATGGACAAGCCCGACGTCGACAGCATCGAGGGCCTGTCGCCGGCGATCGCCATCGAGCAGAAGGCGAGCTCCCACAACCCGCGCTCGACCGTCGGCACGGTCACCGAGATCTACGATTACCTGCGTCTGCTGTACGCGCGCGCCGGCACGCCGCGCTGCCCGGATCACGGCACCGATCTCGCCGCCCAGACCGTGAGCCAGATGGTCGACCAGGTGCTGAAGCTTCCCGAGGGCACGGCGGCGGCGCTGCTCGCGCCGGTGGTCGCGCAGCGCAAGGGCGAGCACCTCGAGCTCCTCGAGGACCTGGGAGCGCAGGGCTACGTGCGCGTGCGCATCGACGGACGCATCCACGAGCTCGACGCCCTGCCGGCACTCGATCCGAAGAAGAAGCACGACATCGAGGCGGTGGTCGACCGCATGCGCGTGCGGCCGGACGCCGCGCAGCGCCTGGCCGAGTCGTTCGAGACGGCGCTCAGGCTCTCGGGCGGACTCGCCCAGCTGATCTTTCTCGATGAGCCCGGGCGCGAGCCGCTCATCTTCTCGAGCCGCCATGCGTGCCCCGTCTGCGGCTACAGCGTGCCGCCGCTCGAGCCGAAACTGTTCTCATTCAACAACCCATCGGGTGCCTGTTCCGGCTGCGACGGCCTGGGGGTCGAGGAATTCTTCGATCCGCAGCGCGTGGTATTGCATCCCCACCTCTCGCTCGCGGGCGGCGCGGTGCGCGGCTGGGACCGGCGCAATGATCACTACTTCCATCTCATCCAGTCACTGGCCAGGCACTACGGCTTCGATATCGAGATGCCGTGGACGGAGCTGCCGGAGCACGTGCGCCAGGTCCTGCTTCACGGCAGCGGCACGGAGGCCATCGAATTCAGCGAGCGCGCCGAAGCCGGGCGGCGCACGCGCCGCCGCCACCCCTTCGAGGGGATTCTCCCGAACCTGACGCGCCGCTACCGCGAGACTTCCTCGCCGATGGTGCGCGAGGAGCTGGCGCGCTACCGGAGCCTGCGCCCCTGCCCCGACTGCCAGGGCACGCGCCTGAATCGCAGCGCGCGCTTCGTGTTCGTCGCGGAGCGGAGCCTGCCGGAAGTCGCGCACCTGACCGTGGGTCGGGCGCTCGAATTCCTGCGCGGCCTCAATTTGAGCGGTTGGCGCGGCGAGGTGGCGGCCAGGATCGTCAAGGGCATGGTGGAGCGTCTCGCTTTCCTCGCCGACGTCGGTCTCGAGTACCTGACGCTCGATCGCAGCGCCGAGACGCTCTCGGGCGGGGAATCGCAGCGCATTCGCCTCGCGAGCCAGGTCGGCTCCGGGCTCACCGGGGTCATGTACATCCTGGACGAGCCCTCGATCGGGCTGCACCAGCGCGACAACCGGCGGCTCCTCGCGACGCTCAAGCAGCTGCGCGATCTCGGCAACACCGTAATCGTGGTCGAGCACGACGAGGAGGCGATCCGCGAAGCCGACTACGTAGTGGACCTGGGTCCCGGCGCCGGCGCCCACGGCGGCCACTTGGTTGCACAAGGGTCGCCGCGTGACGTCGAGAGCTCAGCGGCTTCACTTACCGGCCAGTACCTCTCGGGCCGGCGGCGCATCGAGGTACCCACGCTGCGCATCCGCCCGGCGCCGGGACGGGAGATTCGCATCGTCGGCGCGCAGGGCAACAATCTGCGCAACATCACGGCGGAGATTCCGCTCGGACTGCTCACCTGCGTCACGGGTGTATCGGGCTCGGGCAAATCGACGCTCATCGTCGACACTCTCTTCGGCCACGCCGCGGCGCGCCTCAACGGCGCGCGCGTGGAGGCGGCGCCCTGCGAGCGTGTCGAGGGGCTCGAGCACATCGATCGAGTCATCGACATCGATCAGAGCCCGATCGGGCGCACGCCGCGCTCCAACCCCGCAACCTACACGGGGCTGTTCGCGCCATTGCGCGAGCTGTTTGCGGCCGTGCCCGAAGCGCGGGCACGCGGCTACGACGCCGGGCGCTTCAGCTTCAACGTCAAGGGCGGCCGGTGTGAAGCATGCCAGGGCGATGGCGTCATCCGCGTCGAGATGCACTTCCTGCCCGACGTGTACGTACCTTGCGATGTCTGCAAGGGGCAGCGCTACAACCGCGAGACGCTCGAGATCCGCTACCGCGGCAAGAACATTCACGAAGTGCTCGAGCTCACGGTGGAAGAGGCGCTGCGCTTCTTCCAGAACGTGCCCGCCGCGGCAGGCAAGCTGCAGACACTCGCCGACGTGGGACTGGCCTACGTGAAACTCGGGCAGAACGCCACGACGCTTTCGGGAGGCGAGGCGCAGCGGGTCAAGCTCTCGCGCGAGCTCGCCAAGCGCGCCACCGGTCGCACTCTCTACATCCTCGACGAGCCGACCACGGGCCTGCACTTCCATGACGTCGAGCAGCTGCTGCATGTGCTGCATCGGTTGCGCGACGAGGGCAACACGGTCGTCGTCATCGAGCACAACCTCGATGTGATAAAGACCGCCGACTGGGTGATCGACCTGGGTCCCGAGGGCGGCGAGGGCGGCGGCGAGATCATCGCAACCGGCACGCCCGAGACGATCGCGGCCAACGAGCGCTCCTACACGGGCGCCTACCTCCGGCCGCGGCTCGCACGGGACGATCAGCGCCGCACCGCCGTCGGCGCCTGAGGCCGGCGGGCGTCGCGTGTCCATTTCGCAATAGTTAGGTGAGTGACTAACTATTGGCTTTGGAAGCCTCACGCACACACGCCCCCGCGCGGCGCTCGCGGCATAGGCATCTCTACGCATCGCCCGGAAGCCCTTCCCGGTATAGCTTTAGCCGTCTTCGAGGCCTCGATCCGGATGCCTAATAAATTGATTTAATTACCAATCTTGACTCACCATAACGCGATTGCAAATGCGAACGGTTCTCATCCATAATTGCATCATGGATGCCGTAGCCGCTCCCGCCGGGCTCGCTCTCGCTCCCGGCTTCGTGAGTCTCGCCGCGCTCCCTCCCGGGGCCGCCGGGCGGGTCGTCAGCGTCGGCTCGTCCGCGTCCGCCCTCTCCCCGCTCGAGCGGCGGCTCCTCGAGTTCGGCTTCGTGAGCGGCGAGAACGTCGAGATCCTCGCCGAGGCGCGCCCCGGACGTGATCCCTTCGTCGTGCGTGTCGGCCATACGACGCTTGCGCTTCGCCGCCGCGAGGCCGAAAGCATCTGGATCGAGTTGCACCGAGCCTCTACCCCGGGCGCAGCCCCCGCGCCATGAACGCCCCGGCGGCCGCGGCCGTCGCCGCGCCGCAGCTCAGCCTCTCGTTGATCGGCGTGCCGAACAGCGGCAAGACCGCCCTGTTCAACCGCCTGACCGGCAGCCGTCAGAAAGTCGCCAACTATCCCGGCGTCACCGTTGAGCGCAAGGAAGGGCGGCTGGTGGGCCCGCGTACCGCGCGCAGCTATCGGGTGGTGGATCTCCCGGGCGCCTACAGTCTCGAGCCCGCGACGCTCGATGAGGCCATCGCGCGCGACGTGATCCTCGGCCGTCATGCGGTCGAGCCCGCGCCCGACCTGCTGGTGTGCGTGGTCGATGCCACCAACCTGCGCCTCAACCTGCGCCTGGTGCTCGAGCTCAAGCGCCTCAACCTGCCGATGATCGTCGCGCTCAACATGAGCGACGTCGCCGCGCAGCGCGGCTACCGCTTCGATCGCGAGGCTCTCGAGCGCGCGCTCGGCGTCCCGGTCGTACCCACCGTCGCCATCCGTGCCGGCGGGGAGCGCGAGCTGGTCGACGCCATCGACACTTATGGATTCGCGAATGCCGCGCGCACCCGCGCTCGCCCCGAGGCGCCGCCGCCCTCCACCGCCGCAGAGATCGAGGCGACTCAGCGCGAAGTGCGCCGGGTGCTGGAGGCGATCGGCTATCACGTGCCGGCGCGTGCGGCGATGCTCGCGCGTCTCGATGCCGTCGTGCTGAATCCCGTCGCCGGCCCGCTGCTGCTCGCGGCCGTGCTGTTCCTCATGTTCCAGGCGGTATTCAGCTGGGCCAAGGAGCCGCAGAACCTGATCAACGCGGGAATCCAGGGACTCACCGCCTGGCTCGCCGGCGTGCTGCCCGCGGGACCGTTGCGCGGACTGCTGCTCGACGGCGTCATCGCCGGAACCGGCAGCGTGCTGGTCTTCCTGCCGCAGATCCTGATCCTGTTCCTCTTCATTCTCGCGCTCGAGGACTCGGGCTATCTGCCGCGCGCCGCGTTCATGCTCGACCGGCTCATGTGGCGGGTGGGACTCTCGGGACGCGCCTTCATTCCGCTGCTCTCGAGCTTCGCGTGCGCCATCCCGGGCATCATGGCGACGCGCACCATTCCTTCTTCGCGCGACCGGATCGCCACCATCATGATCGCGCCGCTCATGACCTGCTCGGCGCGGCTGCCGGTGTACGCGCTGCTGATCGGCGCCTTCATTCCGCAGCGCGACCTGGGTCCGGCGAATCTGCGCGGACTCGTGCTGTTCGCGCTCTACCTCGCCGGCGTCGTGAGCGCGCTCGCGGTCGCCTTCGTGCTCAAGCGCGCCATGATGCACGGCGAGTACCGGCCGCTGCTGCTGGAGCTCCCCGAGTACCGCTGGCCGCATCTCTCGAACCTGGTACTGGGGCTCTGGGAGCGCACCCGGATCTTTCTCACCCGCGTCGGCACCATCATTCTCACACTCATGGTGGTGCTGTGGTTCCTCGCGAGCTTTCCGGCGCCGCCGGCCGGCGCCACCGGTCCCGCCATTCAGTACAGCCTCGCCGGGCTCCTCGGCCGCGGGCTCGAGTATCTGTTCGCGCCGATCGGCTTCAACTGGCAGATCTCGATCGCGCTCGTGCCTGGACTCGCCGCACGCGAGGTTGCGGTGAGCGCGCTCGGCACCGTCTACGCGATGTCGGGCGCGAGCGACGTCGCCGGGGCGCTCACGCCGATCATCAGCCATACCTGGAGCCTCGCCACCGGTCTGTCACTGCTCGCGTGGTACATCTTTGCGCCGCAGTGCCTGTCGACGCTCGCCGTGGTGAAGCGCGAGACCAACTCCTGGACCTACCCGCTGGCGATGGCGGCGTACCTGTTCGCGCTCGCGTACCTCGGAGCATTCGCCACCTATCGCGTGGCGCTGGCATTAGGCGGCGGAGCGCTGCCCGCATGAGCCTGCTGCTGCAGAGCGTGCTGGTGGGTGTATTGGTGGCCGCGTGCGTGCTCTACAGCGCCTGGCGGCTCGCCTCACTGAAACTACGGCTGCGGGTGATCGATGCGCTCGGCTCGCTGCCACCGGTGCTCACCACGCCGTGGCTCGCGGCGCTCAGGCGCCGTACGCTCGCACAGCTCTCCGGCGGCTGCGCCGGTTGCGCCGCGGGCGGCGCGCCTACGCGGGACGCGCCGGCGCGCCCGAATCAAACACCTGGTGCACTTCGCCGTTGACGATGCGCTCCTGGTAGTTGCCGCTGGTATAGCCGCCGACCACGCGCCGCCAGAAGCGCACCGCCTCGGCATTGCGCAGGTACTCGGTGATCTCCCAGCGTCCGGCGAAGCGATTGAGTATCAGCTCGACGGCGCTGCGCCCCACGCCGAGCCGCCGCCGCGCTCGCGTGATGAAGAACTCCGCCATGCGATAGTCGGTACGCGGGCGTGGCGGCGGCGGCGCGGGACCCGCGCGCAGCACGCGGGCGAAGCCTACCGGCTCGCTGCCCTTCAGGATCACCAGCGGAAAGGTATTGGGATCGCCGAACCAGTGCGCGATCTGGTCGGGCTCGCGGTGCCCGACCTCCCCGAGCGCGGGGAACAGTCCGGTGCCGGGATTCAGATCGTCCAGATAATCGCGATAGACGCTCTGGATCCAGAGCCGGTCGGCAGGCTGGGCGCGTGCATCACGCACGCTGACGGTCACGGCAGGCACGAGTTGAGGCCCAATAATGACACGGCCCGGACGGCTCGCGCTTGCGCTCCGTCCGGGCCGCGTTGTTCAGCCGTAAGCCCTGAAGACTTACTGCTTCGGCTTCTCCGCCTCGGCCGGGGCCGCAGCGGGAGCAGCAGCGCCAGCAGCGGGCGCGGCGGCGCCGGCTTCGCCGGCAGGAGCAGCCGTGGTGCCAGCAGCCGGAGCGGCCTGGTCAGCCGGAGCAGCGGGAGCCGCGGCCGGGGCAGCAGCCGGAGCAGGAGGAGTAGCGGCTTCTGGGCCTGCGGCTTCCTGCTTCGCGCAGGCCGTCAGCATCAGCGCCGCAACGATCGCGCTAAGAGCAAGTTTGGTGTTCATCGATATTTCCCCGAAGGAAGCAAGAGTTGTGTTGATAAGGCCACGGCCGGGTGAAGGCCGTTCCGGGCTCATAATCGAGCCGCGGAAGAGGTAAATTCTATAGAAGTCCCGGTACGATTGGAAACTGCCACGGGCTGTGCGCCGCAGCCTTGCTGTCGGGCTGATGCGACAGGCCGGGCAGCCATTGTGGCTGACGGGAGACAAGCGAATGTCCGACATCGAACCCGCTCTGGCGCAAGGCCTCGAGGAGTCCTTCGGCCCGCATCTGGCGGCGCTGTGCGAACGTACCGCCCGGGCACTTGCGGCCTGTGGCTTCACGGGCTTGCTGGTGCATTCGGGCTCGGCGCTCACGGTGTTCGAGGACGATCGGACCTACCCTTTCGTGGCGCACGCCCCCTTCAAGGTGTGGGTTCCGCTCTCCGATATACCCGACTCCTTCATCTGGTTCGAGCCTGGATCGCGGCCGAAGCTGCTCCTCAACCAGCCCCGCGACTACTGGTACAAGCCGGCGGATCTGCCGCGCGGCTACTGGGTGCGCCATTTCGAGGTCCTGCCCGTCCCGGACAGCGCCGCCGCGCGCGCCGCGCTGCCTAAGGACCTCTCGCGGGCGGCGTACATCGGCGATGCCACGCCCGAGATTGCCGCCTGGGGCCCGGCCGCGGTCAATCCGCGCACCCTGATGCGCACGCTCGATTATGACCGTGCGGTCAAGAGCCCCTATGAGCTCGCCTGCATGCGTGCCGCGAACCGCCTCGGCGCCCGCGGACATCTCGCGGCCACGCGCGCCTTCGAGGCCGGCGCGTCCGAATTCGAGATCGAGATCGAGTTTCTCAGCGCCTGCGGGCTGCGCGAGCAGGAGCTGCCGTACAACCCGATCATCGCGCTCAACGAAGGCGGGGCGGTGCTGCACTATCAGGTGCTGAACAAGCAGGCACCGCGCGAGCGCCACTCGCTGCTGATCGATGCGGGCGCGGAGTTCGCCGGCTACGCCTGCGACATCACGCGCACCCACGCCTACCGGGATGCAGACTTTCGCGCGCTGATCGCGCGCATGGACGAGCTGCAGCAGCGGCTGTGCGCGGGGGTGCGGGCCGGGGTGGACTGGCGCGATGTGCAGCTCAGTGCCCATACGGAGACTGGTCGGCTGCTCAAGGAAGCCGAGCTGGTGCACTGCAGTGATGAGGAAGCGGTCGCCAGCGGAGTCACCAGGGTATTCCTGCCGCACGGCATCGGGCATCTGCTCGGCATCGAGGTCCACGACGTCGGCGGATTCATGAAGGCGCGCGGGGACGGAGACATCCCCAGGCCCGAGGGCCACCCGTACCTGAGGCTCACACGCACTCTCGAGAGCGGCTTCGTCGTCACCATGGAGCCGGGGATCTATTTCATCCCGCAGCTGCTCGAGGCGGCGCGGGCCGATGACCGGCAATCGGGCTGCATCAACTGGCCGCGGGTGGCGGGGCTCATGAAATTCGGCGGCATCCGCATCGAGGACGACCTCGCCATCACCGCCTCCGGCTGCGAGAACCTGACGCGGGATGCCTTCCGCGCAGCCACGGCCGGAATCCCCTCTATTGATTCACTGAAGAATCAATAACTAGCGTTTTCCCAGAAGATCTTTTATATCCTGCAACAATACTTCGGTCTTGGTCGGCGCCGGAGGCGGCGCATCCGTCGCAGGCGCCGGAGGACGCTTCAGCTTATTGATGCCCTTGATGACGACGAAGATCGAGAGGGCGATCACCAGGAACTCGAAGATCGTCTGAAGGAACGACCCGTACTTCAGCAGCACGGGCTTGCCCGCCGCATTCGTCGCGATCTGAACCGACAGCTCGCTGAAATTCACGCTCCCCAGGATGGGCGACAGCGCCGGCATGATCACATCGCCCACCAGCGAGGAGACGATCTTCCCGAAGGCTCCGCCGATGACCACGCCGACGGCGAGGTCGATGACGCTGCCCTTCATCGCAAATTCTTTGAATTCAGACGCGAAACTCATGGCGGGCCTCCTCCCCTCGAGTGCCGGTCGTAAAGAATCAGGCGGGCGCTTTCTTCCTGCGGCTCGGCTTCTTCGGCTCTTCGGCCGGCTCGGCGGCGGGCTTCGCCTTCTTCTTCGGCTCGGCCTTCTCTTCAGCCTTGGCTGAGGCCCTGCTCTCCGCCTTGGTTTCCGCCTTGGCTTTCGCGCGGCGCGAGGTCTTCTTGCCCTCTTCGGCCGGCGGCTGCTCGACCGCAGCCGCGGCCGGCCCCTCGACGAGCTGCATCAGCGCCATGGGCGCCGAGTCGCCGGGGCGCGGCGTCATGCGCAGGATCCGCGTGTAGCCGCCCGGGCGCGCCTTGAAGCGCGGACCCAGGTCGGCGAACAGCTTCTCCACCACTGCGGCGTCGCGCAGCCGCGCGAACGCCAGGCGGCGGTTCGACTCCTCATCGCTCTTGGCGAGCGTGATGAGCGGCTCGACCACCCGGCGCAGCTCCTTCGCCTTCGGCAGCGTGGTGCGAATGGTCTCGTGCCGCAGCAGCGAGACCGACATGTTGCGCAGCAGCGCATGGCGGTGCGAGCTGTTACGCGACAACTGGCGGCCGGAGAGTCCGTGACGCATTTTCTTTTCCTATTCCTCTTGGCTGAAAAAGCCTGCGGCGATTCTCTGTCGGTCGCCGGCCAATCGACCCGTCAGTTAAATGACTTCCCGGGCGCCTTCCTCGTGCTTGAGCCCCGCCGGCGGCCAGCCGTCGAGGCGCATGCCGAGCATCAGGCCGTGACTCTGCAGCACTTCCTTGATCTCGGTGAGCGACTTCTTGCCGAGGTTCGGCGTGCGCAGCAGCTCCACCTCGGTCCGCTGCACCAGATCGCCGATGTAGTGAATGTTCTCGGCCTTGAGGCAGTTGGCGCTGCGCACGGTGAGCTCGAGCTCGTCGACCGGGCGCATCAGGATCGGATCGAACTGCATCTCGGAGACCTTGGTGGCCGCCTCTTCCTCGCCCTGCAGGTCGATGAACACCGACAGCTGGTCCTTCAAGATCGCGCCGGCGCGGCGGATGGCCTCTTCCGCGTCGATCGTGCCGTTGGTCTCGATGTCGATCACCAGCTTGTCGAGGTCGGTGCGCTGCTCGACGCGCGCCGCGTCCACCGAGTAGGTGACGCGCCGCACCGGCGAGAAGGAGGCATCGAGCTGCAGGCGGCCGATCGGGCGCGTCTGCTCCTCGAAGGCGACGCGTGCGGCCGCCGGCCGGTAGCCGCGGCCGCGCTCGACACGCAGCGTCATCGAGAGCTCGCCCGCCTTGGTGAGGTTGGCGATGACCAGCTCCGGGTTCACGACCTCGATGTCGTGATCGACCTGGATGTCGCCGGCCGTGACCGGGCCCGGGCCCTTCTTGTGCAGGCGCAGCTCGGCGCTCTCGCGCGAGTGCATCTTCAGCGCCACGGACTTGAGGTTGAGGAGAATGTCGACCACGTCCTCCTGCACACCCTCGATGCTGGTGTACTCGTGGAGCACGCCGTCGATCTCGACCTCGGTGATGGCCGCGCCCGGCATGGAGGAGAGCAGCACGCGGCGCAGTGCGTTGCCGAGCGTATGACCGAAGCCGCGCTCGAACGGCTCGATCACCACGCGCGCCTGGCGCGGGGCGATCGGCTGCACTTTCACCACCCGGGGTCTCAGGAACTCGCTTACAGTACCCTGCATTGCAGTTTCACCTTGCCGGCAGCACCGCCGGCGCAAACATGAAGAATTCGCTTACTTCGAATACAGCTCGACGACCAGGTTCTCGTTGATGTCGGGCAGGACGTCTTCCCGGCCCGGCGCCGACTTGAAGATGCCGCGGAACTCGCCGGCGTTCACGTCCACCCACTCCGGCAGCCCCACCTGCTGCGCGACGTTGAGCGCGCTCGCGATGCGTAGCTGCTTGCGCGACTTCTCGCGCACCTGGACGATGTCGCCGGCCTTCACCTGATAGGAGGCGATGGTCACCGGCTTCTCGTTCACGGTGATCGACTTGTGGCTGACCAGCTGGCGCGCTTCGGCGCGCGTCGCGGCGAAGCCCATGCGGTACACCACGTTGTCCAGACGGCACTCGAGCAGGCGCAGCAGGGTCACGCCGGTGGCGCCCTTGGTGCGCGCTGCCGCCTTGTAGTAGTTGCTGAACTGCCGCTCCAGCACCCCGTACATGCGGCGCAGCTTCTGCTTCTCGCGCAGCTGCAGGCCGTAGTCGGACAGGCGCTGGCGGCGCTCGCCCTTGATGCCGCCGGGCGGCACGGTGAACTTGCACTTGTTCTCGAGCGGCTTGACGCCCGACTTCAGGAACAGATCCGTGCCCTCGCGACGAGCGAGCTTGCACTTCGGTCCGGTGTAACGCGCCATTATTTTTCCTCTGGCTGAAAGCCGCCTGCGGCGCTTTCAGCGGAAAAGCGCTGCCGGCTTCGTTCGGGGCGGGCGAAAGGCGTGGCTTTCGCCCGCGGGCAAGTTGTTCGGGCGGCGGTCATCAGACTCTCCGTTTCTTCGGGGGACGGCATCCGTTGTGCGGAATGGGCGTCACGTCCGAGATGCTGGTGATCTTGAGCCCGCAGTTATTGAGCGCGCGCACGGCCGATTCGCGCCCGGGACCCGGGCCGCCGACGCGCACCTCGACGTTCTTCACGCCGTGCTCCTGCGCCGCCACGCCGGCCTTCTCGGCCGCCACCTGCGCGGCGAACGGCGTCGACTTGCGCGAGCCGCGGAAGCCGCAGCCGCCGGCGGTCGCCCAGGAGAGCGTGTTGCCCTGCCGGTCGGTGATCGTGATGATCGTGTTGTTGAAGGAGGCATGCACGTGCGCGATCGCATCGAGCACGTTCTTGCGCGCCTTCTTCGGCTTCTTGGGAGCCGCCGCCGCTGCAGGCGCCGCGCCCGCCGCCGGCGCCGCGCCAGCCGCCGGGGCCGCTTCCGCCTTGCCTTCAGGTTTCTGCTGCTCAGCCATGCCTTATGCCTTTCCCGGCGGTGCGTTCAGCTTGACCGCCTGTTTGCGCGGCCCCTTGCGGGTGCGCGCGTTGGTGCGGGTGCGCTGGCCGCGCACCGGGAGCCCGCGGCGGTGGCGGAGCCCTCGCCAGGTTCCCAGGTCCATCAGCCGCTTGATGTTCATCGACACTTCGCGCCGCAGGTCGCCCTCGACCGCGAACTTGGCGACGGCCGAGCGCAGCGCGTTCACCTCCGGCTCGGTGAGGTCCTTCACCTTGGTGGCGGGGTTGACGCCGGCCGCCTCGCAGGCGGCGTGCGCGCGTGCACGTCCCACGCCGAAGATGTGCGTGAGCCCGACCCACACGTGCTTGTTCATCGGGATGTTGATACCGGCTATACGTGCCATGTGTGCCTTACCTCAACCCTGACGCTGCTTGTGGCGCGGGTCCGAGCAGATGACGTAGACCACGCGCCGGCGGCGCACGATCTTGCAGTTCTTGCAGATCTTCTTGACCGACGGACGGACTTTCATTGATTAACCACCCTGCCCCGTTCGCCCGTAGCCGAGCAAATTGGCCTTCTTGAGGAGTCCCGGGTAGTGATGCGACATCATGTGCGCATTCAGCTGCGACATGAAATCCATCACCACCACCACGACGATGAGGAGCGAGGTGCCGCCGAAACGGAACGGCACGCCGTACCAGGAAATGAGGATCTCGGGGATCAGACACACCGCGGTGACGTACAGCGCGCCCCACAGCGTCAGGCGCGTCAGCACCTGGTCGATGTACTCGGCGGTCTGCTGGCCGGGGCGGATGCCGCGCACGAAGGCGCCGGACTTCTTCAGGTTCTCGGCGGTGTCGCGCGCGTTGAACACCAGCGCCGTGTAGAAGAAGCAGAAGAAGATGATCAGCACCGCGTAGATCACCAGATGCAGCGGCTGTCCGTAGCCGAGCGCGGCGGCCACGTCCTGGGCGATGCTGCCGTACCAGGTGTCGGCGTTGGAGCCGAGGAAACTGGCGATGGTCGCCGGGAACAGCAGCAGGCTCGAGGCGAAGATCGGCGGAATGACGCCCGACATGTTGATCTTGAACGGCAGGTGGGTGCTCTGGCCCGCATACATGCGCCGGCCCACCTGGCGCTTGGCGTAATCGACCGGGATGCGCCGCTGGGCGCGCTCCATGAACACCACGAAGAAGGTGACGCCCGCGACCAGGAACAGCAGCGCGAGCGCCACCGGTCCTGGCATTTCACCGTTGCTCACCGACTCCATGGTGTTGCCGACCGCGCCGGGCAGGCCCGCGACGATGCCCGACAGAATGATCATCGAGATGCCGTTGCCGATGCCGCGCTCGGTGATCTGCTCGCCGAGCCACATGAGGAACAAGGTCCCCGTGGTCATGGTGATGGTGGCGATCATCAGGAACGGCCAGCCGCTGATCAGCGTCATGCCGCCCTTCTCGAGCGCACCCGCGGCCGCGAACGACTGGAACACGGCGAGGATCACGGTGCCGTAGCGGGTGTACTCGGTGATCTTGCGCCGGCCCGACTCGCCTTCCTTGCGCAGCTCCATGAGCGTCGGCACCACCATCGACATCATCTGGATGATGATCGAGGCGGAGATGTAGGGCATGACGCCCATGGCGAAGATCGACAGGCGCGACAGCGCGCCGCCCGAGAACAGGTTGACGATCCCGAGGATGGTGTTCGACTTGTCGCCGAAGTAGCGCGCCACTTCCGCCGGATTGATGCCCGGCACCGGGATGAAGGTGCCGATGCGGTACACCACCAGCGCGCCGATCAGGAAGAAGATGCGGCTGCGGATCTCGCCGAAACGCGCGGCATCGCCGAGCGTCGCGGCCGGATTGCTGAAGGGAGTATTCGCCATACTGGACGCTGTCCTTAGCCCTCGGCCTTGGAGCCTTCCGCCTGCGCCTGCGCGGGCGCCTCTTCGACCTTGCCGCCCGCGGCCTCGATCGCCGCACGCGCGCCCCTGGTGGCCGCGACGCCCTTGAGCGTCACCGCCTTCTTGAGCTCCCCGGACAGCACCACCTTGGCGCGCTCGGCCTCGGGCGCCACGACCCCGGCCTTCTTCAGGGCCTCGAGATCGACCACCGCACCCTCGACCTTGGCGAGCTCGTGCAGCCGCACCTCGGCGCGCGTGCGCTTGATGTCGGAGCGGAAGCCGACCTTCGGCATCCGGCGCTGCAGCGGCATCTGGCCGCCTTCGAAGCCGACCTTGTGGTAGCCACCCTTGCGGGCCCGCTGCCCCTTGGTGCCGCGGCCGCAGGTCTTACCCTGGCCGGCGGAGGCACCGCGGCCGACGCGCAGCCGCGCGCGGCGGGCGCCGGGAGCGGGTTTCAGAGTATTGAGTCGCATAAGCTTCAGACGCCTTTCCCGGCCGCGCGGTTCACTGCGCCGTCGCCTTCGACCTCGAGCAGGTGCACGGCAGCGCGGATCATGCCGCGGTTCTGCGGGGTGTCGCTCACCGTCACGCTCTGATGAATACGGCGCAGCCCCAGGCCGCGTGCCGATGCCTGGATGTTCTTCAGCTGCCCGGCCAGGCTCCTCACCAGCGTCACTTTCAGTTGCTTGTCCGCCATGATCGTCAGCCCGTGATCTCTTCGACGCTCTTGCCGCGCTTCGCCGCGATTTCCTCGGGCGAGCGGATCTTGGCGAGCGCGTTGATGGTCGCGCGCACCACGTTGATCGGGTTGCGCGAGCCGTAGCTCTTGGCCAGCACGTTGCGCACTCCCGCGCACTCGAGCACGGCGCGCATGCCGCCGCCGGCGATGACCCCGGTACCGTCGGAGGCCGGCTGCATGTAGACGCGCGTCGCGCCGTGCGCGCCGGTGATCGCGTAGTGCAACGAGTCGTTACGCAGCGCCACGTTGATGAGGTTCTTGCGCGCCTGAGTCATGGCCTTGGAGATCGCCACCGGCACCTCGCGCGCCTTGCCGAAACCGTAACCGACGCGCCCGGCGGTGTCGCCGACCACCGTAAGCGCCGTGAAGCCGAACTGCCGGCCGCCCTTGACGACCTTGGCGGTGCGATTCACTGCGACGAGCTTCTCGATGAACTCGTCCGCGGGCTGACCCTTTTCCGCTCTTGCCATATGGTGCTACCTGCTCAGAATTCAAGACCCGCTTCGCGGGCCGCATCGGCGAGCGCCTTGACGCGCCCGTGGAACTGGAAACCGGAACGATCGAAGGCCACCCTGCTCACCCCGGCCGCCCTGGCCTTCTCGGCGATGGCGCGCCCGACGGCCTTGGCCGCCTCGACGTTGCCGGTGGCCGTGAGGCCCTCGCGCACCTTCCCCTGCACGGTGGAGGCGGCCGCGATCACCCTGGCGCCCGCCTCCGTCGTGACCTGGGCGTAGATGTGCTTCGGCGTGCGGTGCACCGTGAGGCGCGCCACGCCCAGGTCGCGGATGTGCGCGCGCGTCTTGACCGCGCGGCGCAGCCGCCGCTCCTTCTTCGTCGTACTCATCGGTCATCGCCTCCGGCGAGGGTTGTAATGGCGCTGCGCGCCGGCAAGAGCCGCATCATTTCTTCTTGCCTTCCTTCAGGGTGATCTGCTCGCCGGTGTAGCGCACGCCCTTGCCCTTGTAGGGCTCGGGCGGCCGCACGTCGCGGATCTCGGCCGCCACCTGGCCGACCTTCTGCCGGTCGATACCCTTGATGACGATCTCGGTCTGGCTCGGCGTCTCGATGACGATGCCTTCCGGGATCGGGAAGTTCACCGGGTGCGAGAAGCCGATGGTGAGATTCAGCGTCTTGCCCTGAACGGCCGCACGGAAGCCGACGCCGACCAGCTCGAGCTTCTTCTCGTAGCCCTTGGTCACGCCGCGCACCATGTTGGCGAGGTGCGCGCGCGTGGCCCCGGCGCGGGTACGCGCCAGATCGGGGTCCGCGAAGCTCACCTGCAGCTTCTTGTCCGCCTGCGCCACGGAAACGCCGGGGGCGAGCGGCAGGCTGAGCGAGCCCTTGGCGCCCTTGATGGTCACCGCTTCGGCGGCGATGGTCGCGGTCACGCCCTGAGGCAGCTCGACCGGTGCTTTGGCAATTCTCGACATGATGGCTCTCTACATCAGGCGACGATACACAGGACTTCGCCGCCCTGTCCGATCGAGCGCGCCTGCTTGTCGGTCATGACGCCCTTCGGGGTCGAGACGATCACTGTCCCCAGACCTCCGAGCACCTTCGGCAGGTGGTCCTTGCCGCGGTAGATCCGCAGGCCCGGACGGCTGACGCGCTCCAGGCGGTCGATCACCGGCCGGCCCTCGAAGTACTTGAGTCCGATGGTGAGACGCGGCTTGCCGCCGTCGGCGTCGAGGCGGAAGTCGGCGATGTAACCCTCGTCCTTCAGCACCTTGACGATGGCGGTCTTCAGCCGCGAGGAGGAGAGCTGCACCTCGGCCTTGCCGGCGGTCTGGCCGTTACGGATGCGGGTGAGAAGATCGGCGACTGGATCGGTCATGCTCATGGCTTTGGTTCCCTCACCAGCTCGCCTTCGCCAGGCCCGGAATCTCGCCGCGTGCGGCCACTTCGCGGATCTTCACCCTTGATAAGCCGAACTTGCGGTACACGCCGCGTGAGCGGCCCGTGATGGCGCAGCGCTTGCGCTGGCGCGCGGCGCTCGCATCCCGGGGCTGCGACTGCAATGCCGCCTGCGCCGCCGCGCGCTCCTCGGGCGAAGTCCTGGGGCTGCGGATCAGCTCCTTGAGCTTCGCGCGCTTGGCCGCGTACTTCTTCACGACACGTGCGCGACGCTTCTCGCGCTCGATCATGCTCGTCTTTGCCATAGATTATTTACGGAACGGGAAGTTGAATGCCTCGAGCAACGCTCGGCCGTGACGGTCGTCTTTCGCCGTCGTAGTGATGGTGATGTCCATGCCCCGGACCTGGTCGATCTGGTCGTACTGGATCTCGGGGAAGATGATCTGCTCCTTGACGCCGAGCGAGTAGTTGCCCTGGCCGTCGAAGGAGCGCGGCGACACGCCGCGGAAGTCGCGGATGCGCGGCATCGCGATGCTGATCAGGCGGTCGAGGAACTCGTACATGCGCATTCCCCGCAGCGTTACCTTGGCGCCGACCGCCAGCCCCGCGCGGATCTTGAAGGACGCGATCGCCTTGCGCGACTTGGTCACCAGCGGCTTCTGGCCGGTGATCTTGGTGAGATCGGACACCGCGGCGTCCATGATCTTCTTGTCGGCGACCGCCTCGCCGACTCCCATGTTGATCGTGATCTTGGCGATGCGCGGCACCTGCATCACGTTGTCGATCTTGAGCTCCGAGCGCAGCTTCGGGATCACCTGCTCACGGTAGAAGGACTGCAGCCGCGGCGGCGCCGAGCGCTGATCAGCTACGCGGTGGCCGTGAGCCTCCGCCTGCTTGGCCTCGGCCTTCTTGCCCTCGGCCTGCTTGCCGGCCTGCTTGTCCTGCTTCTGTTTGCCGGCGGGCTTGCCGGCCTCTTTGCCCGGAGTCGCCTCAGACATCGAGCATCTCTCCATTCGACTTGAAGAACCGCACGCGCTTGCCGTCGCCGAGCGTCTTGATGCCGACGCGGTCGCCCTTCTTGGCGGTCGGGTTCCAGATCGCCACCTTGGACATCGCCAGCGGCATCTCCTTCTCGACGATGCCACCCGGCTTGTTGGCCTGGGGGTTCGGCTTCTGGTGCTTCTTCACGCGGTTGATGCTCTCGACGACGACGCGGCCGTCGGCCAGCACCTGCAGCACCGCGCCCTTGCGCCCCTTGTCGCGCCCGGAAAGCACCACCACCTGGTCGCCCTTGCGGATCTTGTTCATGGCTTCAGAGGACCTCGGGGGCCAGCGAGATGATCTTCATGAACTGCACGTTGCGCAGCTCACGCGTCACGGGCCCGAAGATGCGCGTGCCGATCGGCTCGAGCTTGTTGGTGAGCAGCACCGCGGCATTGCCGTCGAAGCGGATGAGGGAGCCGTCGGGGCGGCGCACGCCACGCGTGGTACGCACCACGACCGCGTCGTAGACCTCGCCCTTCTTCACCTTGCCGCGCGGGATGGCGTCCTTGACGCTCACCTTGATCACATCGCCCACGGTCGCATAACGGCGCCGCGTGCCGCCCAGCACCTTGATGCACATCAGGGTGCGCGCGCCGCTGTTGTCAGCGGCATTCAACATGGTGCGCAACTGGATCATGACCTTGCCGCCTTCTCGACGATCTCGAGCAGCCGCCAGGACTTGTGCCGCGAGATCGGGCGGCACGGCGTGATGACGACCAGATCGCCTTCCTGCGAGCTGCCGTTCTCGTCGTGCGCCAGCAGCTTGGTGGTGCGGCGGATGAACTTGCCGTACGCCGGGTGCCGCACCAGCCGCTCGATCTCGACCGCGATGGTCTTCTGCATCTTGTTGCTCACCACCCGCCCGGTGAGCGTGCGCTTGCCGCGCGCATCGGCCGCCGGGGCCGCGGCGGCCCCGGCCACCGCATTCGCCGCCGCGGGAGCTGCGACCTCGGCCGCATCCGCCGCCGCCACCGGGGCTTGCGCCTCCGCCGGCTGCGCCTTGGCGTGGGCCTTGGCCTTCACGCCCTTGGCCTTCGCGGCGGGCTTGGCCGCCGCCTTGCTGGTCTTCGCCTTCGTCGGGCTCATTTCCCTTTACCTCCGCCGCCGGCGAGCTGCTTCGCCCGCAACGCCGTCTTCACGCGCGCGATGTTGCGGCGCGCGGCACTGAACTGATCGGGCTTGGGCTGCTGCCCGGTGGCGCGCTGCATGCGCAGCGCGAACTGTTCCTTGCGCAGCGCGACCAGCTCGTCGGCCAGCTCGGCCTCCGAGTGGGTGCGCAGCTTCTCGCGGAACTGACGTACCTGGGCGAGTTTCATTCAGCGAACCTGCCGTTTCACGAACATGGTGGACACCGAGAGCTTCGAGCCGGCGAGGCGAAACGCCTCGCGCGCGGTGGGCTCGTCCACCCCTTCCATCTCGAACAGCACCTTGCCGGGCTGCACCCGCGCCACGTAGTACTCGACGTTGCCCTTGCCCGAGCCCATGCGGACCTCGAGCGGCTTCTTCGAGATCGGCACGTCCGGGAACACCCGGATCCAGATCTGTCCGCCGCGCTTCACGTAGCGCGCCATCGCGCGGCGCGCGGCCTCGATCTCGCGCGCCGTCATGCGCGCACGGCTGGTCGCCTTCAGGCCGAACTCGCCGAAGGACACGTTGGCGCCGCGGGTCGCAAAGCCGGGGTTGCGGCCTTTGAACTGCTTGCGGTACTTGGTGCGTTTGGGCTGCAGCATCTCGTTACGCCTTCACGATCAGGCCTGGGCCGGGGGCTCGGCGGCGGCGCTGGCTGCGGGCGCAGCGGCTGACGCCACCGGCACGGCCACGGCCGGTGCGCCCGCGGGCGCTGCGGCGGCGGCAGGCGCGGCCTCCTCGGCCGCGGCCTCCTGGGCGAGCTCGGTCTTGTCGAACACCTCGCCCTTGAAGATCCACACCTTGACGCCGATCACGCCGTAGGTGGTGTGCGCCTCGGACAGGCCGTAGTCGATGTCGGCGCGGAAGGTGTGCAGCGGAATCCGTCCCTCGCGGTACCACTCGGTGCGGGCGATCTCGGAGCCGTTCAGGCGCCCGGAGACGCGCACCTTCACGCCGAGGGCACCCGATCTCATGGTGCTCATCACGGCGCGCTTCATGGCGCGGCGGAACATCACGCGCTTCTCGATCTGCTGCGCGATCGAGTCGGCGACCAGCTGCGAGTCGAGCTCGGGTTTTCTGATCTCGGCGATGTTGAGCCGCACGTCGGTGACCGCCATGCCGAGCAGGGCCGCCGTCTCCTGGCGCAGCTTCTCGATGTCCTCGCCCTTCTTGCCGATCACGATGCCGGGACGCGCGGTCTGGATGGTGATGTTGACCTTCTTGGCGGCGCGCTCGATCTGGATGCGGCTGACGGAGGCCTCCTTGAGCTTCTCGTGGAGGAACTCCCGCACGCGGAAGTCGGTGTGCACGTGCGCCGGGAACTGCTTCTTGCCGGCGTACCAGCGGCTGGTCCAGTCGCGGGTGATCCCGAGTCGTATCCCCAGCGGATTGACCTTCTGACCCATGCGTTAATCCTTCTTACCGTCGCTCACGCCGACGGTGATGTGACTGTTGCGCTTGATGATGCGCGTGCCGCGTCCCTTGGCGCGCGCCGCGAAGCGCTTGAACTGCGGGGCCGCGTCCACGTGGATGAGCGACACCTTGAGGAGGTCAATGTCCGCGCCGTGATTGTGCTCGGCGTTGGCGACCGCCGACTCGAGCACCTTACGCACCAGCTTCGCGCCCTTCTTCGGCATGAACCTGAGCGTCGCGATCGCGTTGCCGACCGGCTTGCCACGCACGACGTCGGCGACCAGCCGGCACTTCTGCGGCGAGATGCGCGCATAGCGGAGCTTGGAGGTGACTTGCATGATTCTTTCCTGGGGCGCCTTCAGGTCGTGGGCGCCGGCGCCGCCTCGACCTTGCGGTCGCCCGAGTGCGCCTTGAAAGTGCGGGTCGGCGAGAACTCGCCGAGCTTGTGGCCCACCATGTTCTCGGTGACCAGCACCGGCACGTGCTGGCGGCCGTTGTGCACGGCGATGGTGAGTCCGACCATCTCCGGCACGACCATCGAGCGGCGCGACCAGGTCTTGATCGGCTTGCGGTCGTTCCTGGCGGAGGCCGCCTGCACCTTCTTCGCCAGGTGCAGATCGACGAACGGTCCCTTCTTCAATGAGCGTGGCATGTGCTTTCTCGCTCCGATCAGCGAATGCGGTTCTTGCGGCGCTGGACGATCATGTTGTCCGTGCGCTTGTTGTGACGGGTCTTCAGGCCCTTGGTGTTCCAGCCCCACGGCGACACCGGGTGCGGGTTGCCCTGGCCGGACTTGCCCTCGCCGCCGCCGTGCGGATGATCGACCGGGTTCATGGCGAGTCCGCGCACCGTCGGGCGGATGCCGCGCCAGCGCTTGGCGCCCGCCTTGCCGTAGCTGCGCAGGTTGTGCTCATCGTTCCCCACTTCGCCGATCGTGGCGCGGCAGTCGATGTGCACCTTGCGGGTCTCGCCGGACTTGAGTCTCACGTAGGCGTAAATGCCCTCGCGCGCGGTGAAGGACACGGAGCTCCCGGCGCTGCGCGCGAGCTGGCCGCCGCGGCCGGGCTTCAATTCCACGTTGTGGATGATCGAGCCGACCGGCACGTGCCGCAGCGACATGGCGTTGCCCGGCTTGATCGGGGCGTCGGCGCCCGAGCGCACCTCGTCGCCGGGCTTCGCGCCCTTGGGCGCGAGGATGTAGCGCCACTCGCCGTCCGGATACTTGATGAGCGCGATGTGGCTGGTGCGGTTCGGATCGTACTCGAGCCGCTCGATGACGCCGGTGATGCCGTCCTTGTCGCGCTTGAAGTCGATGATGCGGTACTTCTGGCCCGAGCCGCCGCCCTTGTGGCGCGTGGTGATGCGACCGAAGTGGTTACGCCCGCCGGTCTTGTACTGATGGGCGGTGAGATCCATGCGCGGCCCGCCCTTGTAGAGGTGCGAGCGGTCGACCTTGACGACTGCGCGCGTGCCGGGAGTGCGGGGCTTGTATTTGATGAGAGCCATTGCAGTCAGTCCTGTCAGGCCTTGGCGCGCGCTTCGTAGTCGATGGTCTGGCCCTCGTTGAGGCTCACGTAGGCCTTCTTCCAGTCCTGGGTGCGCCCGGCGATGCGGCCGAACCGGCGCTGCTTGCCTACCTCGTTGACCACCTGGACCCCGGCGACCTTGACGTCGAACATGAGCTCGACCGCCTTCCTGATGTCGGTCTTGGTCGCGTCGCGGCGCACGCGGAACGTGTACTGGTTATGGTTCTGCATCGCGAGCGAGGTCTTCTCGGTCACGTGCGGAGCGATCAGCACGCTCATCAGTTGTTCCCGATTCACTGCAGGCGCTCCTCGATCAGCTTCACGGCGCCGAGCGTCATCAGCACCTTGTCATAGGCGGCCAGCGAAACGGGATTCAGCGCGGTCACCTCGAGCACCTCGACGTGCGGCAGGTTGCGCGCCGCGAGCGCGAGCTTCTGATCCTGCGCCTCGACCACGATCAGCACCGAGGGCAGCGACCATTCCTTGAGCCGCGTCGCGAGCAGCTTGGTCTTCGGCTCGGAGAGCTGGATACCGTCGGTCACCAGCAGGCGCTCGGTACGCGCGAGCTCGGACAGCATCGAGCGCAGCGCGCCGCGGTACATCTTGCGGTTCACCTTCTGCTCGAAGCTGCGCGGCTTGGCGGCGAAAGTCTTACCGCCACCGACCCAGATGGGGGAGCGGTTCGAGCCGGCGCGCGCCTGGCCCGTGCCCTTCTGGGCGTAGGGCTTGCGGCCGCCGCCCGACACCTCGGCGCGCGACTTCTGCGCCTTGGTGCCGGAGCGCGCCGCGTTGCGGTAGGCGGTGAGCACCTGGTGCACCAGCGCCTCGTTGAACTTGTGGCCGAAGGCGGCTTCAGACACCTGAACCGTCGCCCCGCCGTTCACTGACTTGAGCTTCATGGCTTATTTCTTGCCTTGTTTGGCCGGGTCCTTCGACACGATCGAGCCGGCCTTGGTCGGCGCGAGGGTCTTGCGGTTCAGGCGCCGTGCGGCCTTCAGTGAGGGGCGCACGATCACCTGTCCACCCTCGACTCCCGGCACCGCGCCGCGGATCAGGAGCAGGTTTCTCTCGACATCGATCTGCACGACGCGCAGGTTCTCCGTCGTGCGGCGCACGGTGCCCATGTGGCCCGACATGCGGCGGCCCTTGAACACGCGGCCCGGGGTCTGGCGCTGGCCGATCGAGCCCGGCGCCCGGTGCGACAGGGAGTTACCGTGGCTCGCGTAGCCGCCGGCGAAGTTGTGGCGCTTCATCGTGCCGGCGAAGCCCTTGCCCATGGTGGTGCCGGTGACATCCACCGCCTGGCCTTCCTTGAAGAAGTCGGCCTTGATCTCGGCGCCGGCCTTCAAGTCGCTCTTGTCGGCCTCGGTGAGGCGGAACTCGACCAGCGCACGGCCCGGGGCGACGCTCGCCTTGGCGTAGTGCCCGGCGACGGCCTTTGAATAGAGCTGCGGCCTGCGCGTGCCGTAGGTCACCTGGACGGCGCGATAGCCATCCTGGTCCTTCGACTTCACCTGCGTGACGCGATTCGGCAGAACCTCGATCACGGTCACCGGCACTGTCTCGCCGGCGTCCGTAAACACGCGCGTCATGCCAGCCTTGCGGCCGACGAGTCCGATTGCCATTTCTGTCCTCGCTCCGAAACCCATGGGCATGGAGCTAAGTTATTGAGACAACAGGAGATTTGCGCGATCCGAGGCTGCGCTGGTCTCGAGTGGTCTTGGAGCCTTTGAGCCCGAAAAGGCCTGCTCCAACCTCGCCCGATGCCGCTTACGCGACTCGACCCTCCGGAAACCGGGGGCCCAAAAGGGCGCGCAGTATAGGCGCGCCGCTGCCCTCAATCAACCCCGGTAAAAGGCCTTCAGCAGCTTGAGCTGCAGCCGCCTGAGGGCGAACAGCTGATCGATCTGGCGGCGCTTCCGGGGCCCGTACGGGGGCAGGAATGTCTTGAAGGCCCCGCCCCAGCCTTTGACGAACATCCCGCGGGGATTGGAGAACTCGCGGAAGCCGTCGTAGCCGTGATAGCGCCCGCTGCCGCTCCTGCCGACGCCTCCGAAGCCGAGCTCATCGAGTCCGGCCTGGGCAGCGATCGCATTCACCCCATAGCCTCCGGAGACGGTCTCGCGGCGGAAGCGCTCCACCAGCGCCGCATCCCGGGTGTAGAGGTAGAGGGCGAGCGGCCGCTCGGCGCGCTTGAGCTGCTCGATGACCTCGTCGATGGAGTCGTAGGGGATCACCGGCAGGAGAGGCCCGAAGATCTCCTCCTGCATAAGGCGCAGGCGCGGGTCGGGATCGACGACGAGCGATACGGGCAGGCGGCGCGTGGCCACGTCCACCGCGCCCTCGGCATCGAGCTGGATGATGCGCGCGCCGGCGTTGCGCGCCTCCTCGAGCAGCTGCCGCTGACGCTCGAAATGCCGCGGGCTGATGATGCCGGTGCAATACACGGTACGCGAGTAGTCGCGCAGCGACTGCCCGAAGTGCGCCACCGCGAGCGCCACGAACTGCTCGAGCTGCGCGCGCGGCACGAGACAGTGGTCCGCCGAGACGCACATCTGGCCGCCGTTGACGAGCTTCACTCCGAGGGCGAGCCCCACGTGCTCGGCCGTGACGGCATCGGAGGTGAAGATCGCCGGATTCTTGCCGCCGAGCTCGAGCGTCACCGGGGTGAGATTCCCGGCCGCAGCGAGCGCGACCTGGCGTCCGACTTCCGGGTTGCCGGTGAAGAGCAGATGGTCCCAGCGCAGCGCCGCGAAGGCGCGCCCGAGCTCGACACCGCCATTGACCACGGCGACGTGATCGGCGGCGAAGGTGCGCGCGATGATCTCCTGCGCCAGCTGCCCGCAGGCCGGGGTGTACTCGGACATCTTGATGACGACGCGGTTGCCCGCGGCGAGCATGTCAACGAGCGGTCCGAGCGACAGGTCGAACGGAAAGTTCCACGGCACGACGATGCCGGTGACGCCCTTGGGCTGCCAGGCAACGTAAGCCTTGGCCGTGCCGAAAGACAGCCGTTCGACGCCGCGCCGCTCCGGGCGCATCCAGCGTCCGACGTGCCGCGCCGCCGCCAGCGCACGGCTCAGGGGTCCGCCGACGTCGACCAGATCGGCCGTGGCCTCCGGATGCACGGCGAAGTCGGTGCGCAGCGCCTCGCGCATGCGCGCGCGGTTGTCGAGCAGCGCCTGTGCGAGCGCGTACAGGTGTGCACGCCGCTCGCGCGCCTCGGGGAAGGGATGGCGCAGGAACGCCTGCCGGTGGGCGCTGAAGCGCTGCTGCAGCTCCGCAATGGCGGCGTTGTCGGTGTGAGATGGAGCGGGAATGGCAGCCATAATGTTCAGCATGGCGCAAAGGACGGCCTCACGCCATCGGGGCCGGTACGGATGCTGAGGACCGTGCGTGAGGGTTCACTGCGCAATAGTTAGGCACTTGCCTGACTATCGCGCGGAGGCCTATCACGCGCTGAGGCGAGTCACGCGCTGAGGCCAGTCACGCGCGGCCGCTTGCCGGCGGTCAATTCAGCTTGATCTGAACGTCCACGCCCGCCGGCAGCTCGAGCTTCATCAGCGCATCCACCGTCTTGTCGGTGGGGTTCATGATGTCCATGAGGCGCTTGTGGGTGCGCAGCTCGAACTGGTCGCGCGCGTCCTTGTCGGCGTGCGGGGAGATGAGCACGGTGAAGCGCTCCATCTTGGTCGGCAGCGGCACCGGACCCTTGACCGTCGCGCCGGTGCGCTTGGCCGTCTCGACGATCTCCCGGGCGGAGCTGTCGATCAGGCGATGGTCAAACGCCTTCAAACGGATCCGGATGTTCTGGTTTGCCATATGCTTACTTCAGGATCTTCGTCACGACGCCGGCGCCGACGGTCTTGCCGCCCTCGCGGATCGCAAAGCGCAGCCCCTGGTCCATCGCAATCGGGCTGATCAGATCGATCGTCATCTTGATGTTGTCCCCGGGCATGACCATCTCCACCCCGGAGGGCAGCTCGATCGTCCCGGTCACATCCGTCGTGC